>OFSE01000360.1_pt1 | contig 14162 bp, 10 predicted proteins | sample 1543261 | NCBI WGS metagenome assembly OFSE01 (sample SAMN07774225, study PRJEB24372) | wastewater metagenome | isolation source: Exp Tend VB 50WW | collected 2016-02 | reverse complement strand
CCGCTCCGCCAGAAAACAAAAAGACGAGCTTTATGCTCGTCTTTTTTTATTCCTTTCTAAAATATTGCGGTATATCGAAAATTTATCAGAAGCGTACAGTAGTCTAAGTTAGCCCTAGAAACGGTAGTTGACTACTATGATTGGTCGACAGACGCTTGTGTGTAATTATCCATTAAATTATCCATTAAATTATCCAATTCAAATTCTAAACGTTCGCAATTTTGATAAAACCGCTACGAGCGCTATCGCCCATTTTTGCGGCTCCTTATAGCCGTCGTCGCGCCTACTCGGGAAACCGCAAAACGCACACTTATTCTCATTCAACCGCTGTTTCTCAGCTAGAGCGATTTTTTTAAATTCAAACAAGATCGTTAAATTGTGCGCGCTACTTCAATACCGTTGCGACCAAATCGATCAAGGTGTTACTAGCTCGCCGTTTAAAGCATATACCAGATCATCTAACATAGTTGCCAAGTCACCCGCCATCAAAGTGAAGTCTGCATCATCGCGTTCAGCAGCATCGGCACCGCGATCAACGGCTTTTTCGTCAACAATATCTAAAGCTTTAATTTGTTTAATCAATAATGCGTCGGTTAACACAAAAGACACACGATCGTTCCAAGTTAATGCTAATTTAGTGCAGCGTTTTCCGCTGGCGATATGGCGCTGGACTTCGGTCACGTCTATGGTGTGATTTGCGTAGCGCACACTGGCCTTTTCGTCTGAACTAGAGCGCAACTCCGTATTTTGATCGATCGTGAAACCTTTTGGTGGCGCATCATTGAGTAACCAATCCGTCATCGCAGTTTGTGGTGAGAGGTTTACACGTAAGGCTTTGATAGGGAAATCGTAGCACTTCAATAGATATTTCAACACTTCATCGGCACGGCTGGCGCTCGGGGTATCAATCATCAACCAGCCATGCGTAATATCCAGCCAGACTCGGGTGCTGCGCACGATGCCAAAGGCGCGTGGCAGCAGTTCTTCACGTACTTGTTCCTTCAGATTTTTCAATGTTTTGCGACCCGGAGGAAAGCCTTGCTGTTCTTCAAGTTCCAGTGCCTTGGCCTTGGTGACTTGATTGATCACTGAAGCTGGCAGTAATTTTTTTTCTGTGGCAAATAGCAGCATCCATTGCGACCCAACTTGATGCACCAACAAATCATTATCACGTGGCGATTGCCAACCTTCGGTTTGAGGTTCGCTTGATGCACTACCGGAGAACGCGTGTGCCGCTAATTTTTGATGAAGTTCATTGGCGTCTAATTTAAATGGAAGCGCAAGGCGGAAAATCTGTAAATTTTTAAACCACATGTAAAATCCAAGAAGAAAACCGCCTATTCTACACGTTGCTGCTGGCACCAAGAATGAAGAATTTTCGACTTTTTCAGATGCCAGTATTCATTGAAGAATTCGCAATATAGCCAAACAAACCGGCATTGGGGAGGGCAAAACAGTATAATCAAGCTTCATCATCATCAAGACTCCACAAGTAACGAAACTGCGCGCGAATATGCAATGTGCAACAGTACCGTGCGGGATTTGGTCCCGAGAAAATAATCTTATGTTAGCCGAACAAAAACAAATCATTTCCACGCTTTTTCAACAGGCAATTCAACCAATCATCAGCGGAACAGAACTCGCGCCGACGATCATTTTGGAACGTCCGCGTGACGCCTCGCACGGCGATCTGGCATGCAACATCGCCATGCAAATTGCCAAACCACTGAAAAAGAATCCACGTGAATTGGCGCAAGCCATCGTCCAACATCTTCTGGCCAATCCAGCATCAATTATCGCTAGTGCTGAAATTGCCGGGCCAGGCTTTATCAATCTGCGTTTAACAGACGCTGCTAAACAGGCCGTTGTGAAGACTATTTTGCAGGCAGGTGCAAGCTACGGTAAAGGGCAGCAAGGTCACGGGCAAAAGGTCATCATCGAGTTTGTATCAGCTAATCCAACCGGCCCATTGCATGTAGGGCACGGTCGTCAAGCGGCTTTGGGCGACGCCATGTCGGCACTGTTTGAAGCGCAGGGCTACGATGTCACGCGCGAGTTTTACTATAACGATGCCGGTGTGCAGATTAATACATTAGCCCTTTCGGTGCAGGCACGCGCCAAGGGTCTTAAACCGGGTGATGCGGGATGGCCGGAATCTGCGTATAACGGCGACTATATCGGCGAGATTGCGCATGATTTTCTCGCCAAAAAAACCGTCGCTGCCAGTGATGGTATGCCAGTGACTGCCAGCGGCGACAGCGACGATTTGGTATCGATCAAAAATTTCAGTGTCACTTATTTGCGCAATGAACAAGACATCGATCTGCAAGCCTTTGGCGTGAAATTTGATAATTATTATCTGGAAACTTCGCTCTATAAAGATGGCAAGGTCGAAGCAACAGTGGAAGCATTGAAGGCGGCTGGCAAAACCTATGAGCAAGACGGCGCTCTCTGGTTGCGTACCACCGAATACGGTGACGATAAAGATCGTGTTATGAAAAAGTCGGATGGCACTTATACCTATTTTGTGCCGGATGTGGCATATCACGTAGTGAAATGGCAGCGTGGTTTCACTAAAGCGATCAACGTGCAGGGCAGCGATCACCATGGTACCGTTGCACGGGTGCGGGCTGGCTTGCAAGGAGTTGGTGCTGGTATCGCTAAAGGCTATCCTGATTATGTGTTGCACAAAATGGTGACCGTGATGAAAAACGGTGAAGAGGTCAAAATCTCAAAGCGTGCCGGTTCGTATGTCACGGTACGTGATCTGATCGAATGGTCCGGCAATGGCGATATTGAAAAAGGTCGTAACGCTGTGCGGTTTTTCTTGATTTCACGCAAAGCCGATACCGAGTTTGTGTTCGATGTCGATGTCGCCTTGTCACAGTCAGATGAAAACCCCGTTTATTATGTGCAGTATGCGCATGCGCGGATTTGCTCGGTCTTGGCACAATATAGCAATGACGAAGCGGTTTTGGCGCAGTTGCAAACAGTCGATTTATCACCGCTCACCGCACCGCGCGAAGCGAGTTTATTGGCTACATTGTCTGACTATCCAGAAACCCTGCAAAAAGCTATGGAAGAATTAGGACCACATCAAGTCGCTTTCTATTTACGTGATCTGGCGGGTGAATTGCACAGTTATTACAATGCAGAACGTGTGTTGGTAGACGATGAAGCCACTAAAATGGCACGTCTGGCTTTGATGTTGGCGACTAGACAGGTGCTGCGTAATGGCTTGGCGCTGATTGGTGTCTCTGCACCGAATAAAATGTAATGGTCGCGGCAGTGGCCAAATACTCTTGAAATAAATGGGGATGTATGAAATTTTTCCAGTTAACCACTAAGTGGTCAGCCAAGCGGCAACGCGGCAATACCCTGCTAGGCCTGATCATCGGCTTGGTGATCGGATTGGGCATTGCCGTTGCAGTTGCATTGGTGATCAATAAATCGTCTACGCCGTTTACCAATAAAGGCGGTAAAACGGAAAAAGCCGATTTGACCTCAGCCCAGTTGCAAGATCCGAATAAGCCGCTGTACGGCAATAAGGAAGTGACCAAAGAAGCTGCAAAAGAAGTGGCGGCAGATGCGGCGAAAGTGGCAGAGCGCAGCCAAGCACCAGATGTTAAACCGGTGGATAGCAAACCTGTTGCAGCCAGTGGCGCAGTTGCCACGCCAGTTAAACAGGCTGAGGGTACATCTGCTTCTGCAGCCGCAATCGATGACAAATATATTTACTTCTTGCAGGTTGGCGCATTTCGCGAACAGGCTGATGCGGAAAGTACCCGTGCTAAACTCGCTTTATTGGGCTTTGAAGCTCGCATTAACGAAAAGCCGGGCGAAGCCAATTTGTACAGAGTGCGTATCGGCCCTTTTAATCAAGTCGATACAATGAACCGAATCCGTACAAAATTGTCAGAGAATGGTGTCGAAGCGGTGATCGTTCGCACCAGCAAATAATGTAGCCTAGCGCGAGTTCATTTCAACCGCGTCAATCTTGCATTGGTTATTAACATCTAACAGAAATAAAGGAATTGCAATGCGTTTAATTCGTCAACTGCTGATCGTGTTAGGACTATCCTTCGTCGCTTTTAGTGCCCATGCCGCAATCGGCGCGCCTGAAGCTGGTGTGGAATACCGCGTTCTGAATAAGCCGCAACAAACCGATACCGGCAAAAAAATTGAGGTGATCGAATTCTTCGCCTATTTTTGCCCACATTGCTATGCGTTTGAACCGCATATTGCCGAATGGGTTAAAAAGCAGGGTGATAATATTGTTTTTAAACGTGTGCATGTCGATTTCCATAATCTGGTAACCCAGCAAAAACTGTATTACACCTTAGAAGCGTTGGGGCGTGCGAATGAATTGCATATCAAAGCGTTCAATGCGTATCACATCGAACGTAATCGCTTAAGCACTGATGCTGATGTCATGACGTTTGTTGAAAAACAGGGTTTGGATAAGCAAAAATTTTTGAGCATCTATAATTCGTTTTCCATGCAAGCCAAGTTGAGCCGTGGTGCCCAACTGCAAAGCGCGTTTGGGGTTGATGGCGTACCGACCATTGCGATCGATGGTCGCTTCGTTACCTCACCTTCAGACGTCGCCAAATCAGTGCCACCACGTAGCTCAGAACAGGCGCAATTAGCAGAAACTTTGAAAGTGATGGATTGGTTGGTTGCTAAGGCGCAAAAAGAAAAGAAATAAGCTCGGGTCAACAGACCCTAGATTGTCAATACGCGAAAAATCCGTCTCTGTTTAGACGGATTTTTTATTGGGCGAGCAGGGTTGATTTTGAAATAATCCGAGAATTTCCATTAGGATTTGAGATGATGGCGGATGCACTTTTCGAGGCAATTTTGACGTGAATGAGGCGCTCATGGCTAGCCATGAGCAACGAAGAACGCCGAAATTGACCGAAAATGCGCCGCCAGCGCTCAAATAGCACCTATGGTGCGTCTAATGGAAAATCTAGGTTTAATCTAGTGCCTGCTGACCTAGATGGTCGGGTTGAAGACCAATGCCATGCACAATCTGCCAAGATCCTCAGATCAGCAAGTGATCTGGTTGCAACCAAGCGCCCCGATGAAGCCAGCAATCGGCCAAGCGTGCAACGGTTGTGGCGTGTGTTGCGCAGCGACGCCATGCCCGGTGGCGCTAGTCTTTTTGTGGCAGCGGCGCGGTGCTTGTCGCGCTTTGTTGTGGGATGCGGCGCAGCAGCTATATCGCTGTGGCATGGTGTTGCAACCGCAGAGTTTTGTACGCTTCTTTCCTGTCTTTTTATCTTCTGTTTTTGGCAAGCTAATACACCGTTGGATTGCCGCCAACACGGTGTGTGATTCCAGCGCCGACTCTACGCCCTATCAGCACGACACTTGAGGTCTGCTCTGTAAGAATTTCCGATGCGTGGCAGACTAATCGTTTTCTTTCCGGAAAACGAGAATATCATGACAACAAAAACCTTTGAAACAGCGACTTTGGGTGGCGGCTGTTTCTGGTGTACCGAAGCCGTGTTCCAGCAAGTGCGTGGCGTAACGATTGTTGAATCTGGCTATACCGGCGGTGCCACGCTAAATCCAAGCTATAAAGATATTTGTACCGGGCGCACGGGTCATGCTGAAGTGGTACGTTTGACATTTGATCCGGCAATCATTAGTTATCGTGAAATTTTGGAAATTTTCTTTACCATTCACGACCCAACAACCTTGAATCGCCAAGGGGCTGATACTGGCACCCAATATCGTTCTGTCATTTATTTCCATAGTACAGAACAAAGAGACACTGCTCGAGTCGTTATGACAGAAATGCAGGCTTTGTGGGAAAAGCCCATCGTGACAGAATTAAGCCCTGCATCATTTTTTTATATCGCCGAGGAATACCATCAAAATTACTATCGGCAAAATCCGAACCAAGGCTATTGCGCAATGGTGGTCGCACCGAAAGTAGCGAAAGCACGGAAGGCATTTGCCAGTAAGTTGATCCCTTAGGAGCAAATTGCTTTGCTTCGTCGCGCGACTCAGTGTGAATTTTGGGTCGCGTTTTTTTATGGCTGCAAGCGGCTGATTGTCCAGCTACCATTAGTTTCTCGTTGATACACTACCCGGTCATGCAGACGAGCGCTGCCACCTTGCCAAAACTCGATATAGGTGGGCACTAAACGGTAGCCACCCCAAGTGGCAGGGCGTGGTGGATTATCTGGAAACTCTGCCGCAACGGCTTGCAGACGTTGTTCCAGCGCAGCACGATTGGCAATCGGCTGGCTTTGTGCTGAAGCACGTGCGCTCTGGCGGCTGCCGAGCGGACGGCTATAAAAATAGTGATCGTTTTCTTCGGCGCTGAGTTGTTCTACCCGGCCTTCAATCCGCACTTGTCGTTCCAGATTGCTCCAGAAAAAAAGCAAGGCGGCATGCGGGTTGGCGGCTAGCTCATCACCTTTGCGGCTGGCGTAATGGGTGAACCAAGAAAAACCACGTTGATCAAATTCTTTGATTAAAACAATCCGCGACGATGGCCGACCTTGTTGATCAACTGTCGATAAGCTCATGGCATTCGCCTCTGGCGTACCGGCTTGCAAGGCTTGATCAAACCACGCCGCAAATTGGGCAATCGGATCGGCTAAAACATCGGCTTCATTCAGACGGGCGAGACGGTAATCTTTACGTAAATCGGCGAGTGCCATGATGTTCCTTGGTTGAGCTAAGCTGAAAAGACTGCATAGTAGATATTGTGTCACAGTGACTTTGCTACTGCCAAGATGAGCGCATAAAACAAATCGGCAAGGCTTGATACATATCAAGTATCAGATCGGAGACACCACGAGGCAATGTAAAATGGCGGCTATGTACTATCAGCAAAGTGTCACCAGCCAAAGTGTCAACAATATCTGGCGATCAACAGACAATCATTGATTAGAATCATCATGCAAAATCAGACTCAGCTCAGTTCAGAACAAATTCCAATCGACATCGATTTTGAGCGCCGTTTTGGCGGTATCGCTCGTCTCTATGGGCGCGCAGCGCTAGAGCGTTTCAAGGCGGCGCATCTCTGCGTGATTGGTGTGGGTGGCGTCGGCTCATGGGTGGTGGAAGCCTTGGCACGTAGCGCGATTGGGCATATTACGATGATTGATCTGGATAATGTCGCCGAATCAAATATCAATCGGCAAATTCAAGCCAATAGCGAGACCGTGGGTAAAGCGAAAGTCACGGCCTTGGCAGAGCGCATTGCTTTGATTAATCCATTTTGCGTGGTGACCGAAGTGGAAGACTTTGTGACGCCAGAAAATGTGGCCGAGATGCTCGGCGGTCAGCGTTTTGATTACGTCATTGATGCGATCGACAACGTGAAAGCCAAAACTGCTTTGATTGCGTATTGCCGTGCGCAGCAATTGCCGCTGGTAACGATTGGTGCTGCTGGTGGCCAGACTGATCCTTGCAAGATTGAAATTCGTGATCTGGCACGCACCGAGCAAGAGCCCTTACTGGCCTTGGTGCGCAAGCGCTTGCGTCAAAATCATGGCTTTCCACGTGGTAGCAAAAACAAATTTGGCATTGATGCCGTATTTTCAATGGAAGCCTTGAGCAATCCATTGGGAGTGGAAAGCGCCGACGGTTCGGGTGCAGTCTCCGGCGCAGTTTCCGGCGCAGTTTCCGGTTTAAATTGCGCCGGATTTGGCTCCAGTGTGGTGGTCACCGCCTCGTTTGGCTTGGCCGCCGCAGCGCATGTGTTGCGACATCTGGCGCGCTCGGCGCAGGGCATTCAGTTACCCGAGCAAGCGCTGGCTTTAGATGGCGCAGATTGATGTAGCTATCTCACGTAATTCATATACTGCCACTTTTTTATAATTTTTTATGCTTAGCCCGCACATTTTACGGGTGTTTTTAAAAAATACAGGTGGCAGTATGTTTATAACATATTTTCTAGCGCATAAAACTGCCGGAACAGCGCTTTGCCGTTCCGGTAGCAGGTCACTTCATTCAACTTAATGCAACACGCTTAGGATTTGCCAAATACCTCATTCAGTTGCTGCGTAACGCGGATGAACGTGGTGCGCTTGGTGAGCTCTTTCAGTTTGTGCGCGCCGACATAGGTACAGGCTGAGCGCACGCCACCCAAGATATCGAGCAGGCTGGCTTCAACCGGGCCACGATACGGCAGCAAAACTTCTTTGCCTTCCGAAGCGCGGTATTTGGCAACGCCGCCAGCGTACTTGTCCATTGCAGCGCGGCTGCTCATGCCGTAGAAGCGTTTGAATTGTTTACCATCACGTTCAATCACCTCGCCCGCGCATTCATCGTGGCCGGCCAACATGCCGCCCAGCATGATGAAATCTGCGCCGCCACCAAATGCTTTGGCCAAGTCGCCCGGCACCACGCAGCCACCATCAGCGCAAATCTGACCGCCCAAGCCATGTGCCGCATCGGCACATTCAATCACCGCGGAGAGTTGTGGATAACCAACGCCAGTCATCTTGCGCGTGGTACACACCGAGCCTGGACCGATGCCAACTTTGACAATATCGGCACCGGCTAAAATCAATTCTTCAGTGATATCGCCAGTGACCACGTTGCCCGCCATGATGGTCAGATGGGGAAATGTGCCACGCACTTTTTTAACGAAATTGATGAAGCCCTCGGTGTAACCATTTGCCACATCAATGCATACGTATTCGATGGCATGTTGGGCTTTGTTCATCACCGCTGAGAATTTTTCAAAATCAGCCTGAGTGATACCCATCGAATAAAACGCCGTCGATTTATTCTCCAAGGCCGAAAAATAATCGATCAATTCTTTTTCATCATAATGTTTGTGTAGTGCGACGGAGAGCTGATGTTTGCCTAAAGCCTGCGCCATTTCCATGGTGCCAGTCGAATCCATGTTCGCCGCAATAATAGGAATCCCGTGATAAGTCTTTTTAGAATGATGAAATACGAATTCACGTTGCAACTCAACCTGCGAGCGCGAGGTTAAGGTCGAACGCTTGGGGCGAATGAGGACATCTTTAAAATCGAGTTTGAGGTTTTCTTCAATGTGCATGAACGCTCCAGCATGAGTGAGCCAAACAAATGGCGGTATTGGTTAAGCTTGAGTCTATTTGATATGTGCTTGAACGTGTTGTCGCTGTAACGATATTACCGTCTAACACAACAGCTTGGTGATTTGACGTGTGGGCGTCAATTCGGTATCAGTATAGTCAAAATATCTGCATGCCGTGTTGCGGGCATATCTTGACATTGTTAGCTTTGAGATTGTTAGCACAAGCGAAAAAAAACGTGGTATCGATTATCTCGATACCACGTTATCGGGTTCGCCAAGTTTAATTGGCGGTATGCTTTATTTTAGAAGCGATACAACACAGAGGCTTCTACCGAGCGACCAAAGATAGGGCGCGCAAATACGACATTGCCGCCACCACCAAGCACGCGTGAATTGCCTTCAGTCAAGCCCAATTCGTTACTCAGATTGGTGCCTGACAAACGTAATTCCAAGCTTTCACCCAAGGTCACCAATACACCAGCATCAATGGTGTGATACTTTGGCAAACGCTGTTGGTTTTCGGCGTCGGCAAAACGGTCATCGACATAAGTGTAGGTGCTATACAGTTTGATGTCTGCGCCATCGAGAGGAATACGATAGGTTGGTGTTAAACGGAATTGCAGTTTTGGTTGACGCTTGACTTCGTTTCCGGTGTTAGTGCCGTAGTCTTTGTATTTTGAATCCTGATAAGCACCGCTTAAGGCGATTTGCAGATTCTTCACAGGGCGTGCTGCAACTTCAAATTCCAACCCATCACCAGTTGAGCCGCCAATCGCGGTCACGTTGGTACCGTCGGCCAAGAATTGCTGGAACGACAGACCTTTAAACGTATTGTGGAAGTAGGTCAGATAAGCACTGTAGTACTGATTAACCGTTTTCAAGCCCAACTCATATTGCTTGATCTTGGTGACAGGTGCATTCACGCCATTGTCGCGGATGGTATCAAACTGTGGCAAGGCGAAGCCAGAATTCAAACGAGCAAAGGCGCTGAAGTTTTCTGATACCTTGAAGTTACCGCCCAAGGTGTAGGAAAACTCATTGTCATTGCGGTTCACCGCTGTATTGCTGCCGCTTAATACGGAGGCGTTGTTGTTATACAGCGTCAATGGGTTGTTATCCAGATCAACTGAAGTTGGGTTGGAAATCACGCCATTCAAATGACGTTTCTCGGTACGCACGCCACCATCGATACGAATTCTGTCGTTCACTTTCCACTCGTCAGAGAGGAAGAACGCGGTATTTTGCGCATCAAAATTTTCTCTCAAAGTGAAAAACGAAGCGCCATCATGACCATTGCCGCTGACCACCACACCGTTGTTCAAACGCACATTGATAGGACGTGCATTTTCAGTCGCCGTGATCAACGTGCTGTTACCCAAATACCAGGAATCTTTCGACGAGTAATCGGCGAAATACGCACCAGCAGTGAAGGTATGGCCTTTGATCAATTCTTTACTGACGCGGAATTCATCGGTAAATGAAGTCAGTTTCTTTTCGACCGACCAGATGCCGACTGGCAAAACTTGCTGCCCCGCAGCCACTGCCGCGCCGCCGTTCAGATAAGTCGCCGTGCCGCTAGTGGCTAACTGACCGCCTGCTGCAGCCACCACGTTGGCTTGGCTATTGGCCGATTGAATCGCGCTGTTAACATAGGCATCGATAGTGCTTGGGCTAGTCCCGGTGAAAATCGCCAAAGTTGGGGCGTCACCTGAGAAATGATTGAGTTTGTTACTAATCGCCCAGCCACTGACATTTTTAGTGAAATCAACGCCAAACAGATTGGCATTCACGCCACGGCCATCTGCTAGATCTTTGTTGATTGTCTGACCTGGGCCAACTTCTAATTGCACATTGCGTAATTCATTGCTGTAGAACGATCCTTTTAATGGATTAAAGCCAGGGAATGCACTTGGCTTGCCATTTGGTGTGGTTGCTGCCAGCAAAGGTACGCCGGTGTAGAACGTGTTTTTGTCGTCAACTGTGCGTGCATAGACCGTCAATTCGCCATCATCCAATTTGCGGGTCAGGCTACCAGTTAATTGACCACCGCGATCAGCCGGGAATTGACCATCACGCACACCTTGTGCCACGCGGTAGAAGCCACCGATCGTGCCGTACCAGCCATCAGCAATTTTGCCGCCATAGAAGGCATCGAAACGACGCAGATTACCAGTGCCGAACGTCACGCCAACGCTGCCTTCAGGCACATCAGTGCCTTTTTTCAGCAAGAAGTTAACGGTGGCACCTGGTTGACCATTTGAGAAAATTGGGCTTGGACCACCGCGCAAAACTTCAACGCGTTCAACCGTGTCGTCAACGCGAAATAACGATGAACCTTCCAAGAAAGATAAAGTTGGTGGTGGGAAGATAGGCGAGCCATTTAATTGGATGGTGACAAAAGGTGCGTCGCCATCAATCGGAAAACCGCGCACATTAATATTCGCACCAGCATTACCACCGCTTGATTCCGCATAGATACCCGGCACGATTTTCAATAAATCGGCCGTGCTGCTTGGTGCTGCTTGCTTGAGCTGTTCTTCATTGGCAGTCGTAATCGAATACGATGCATCGATTTTGCGCAGACCATTTTTACTGGCGTTACCTGTGACCACCACCTGCTTAATTTCTTCAGGTACACCGCCTTTGGCATCCTTGCTGGCAACAGCGCTGGTTTCTGCTGGTGGATTGGTCGTTTGCGCGTAAGCTTGATTGAAGAGAGTCGTTACCGCGAGCGCGATCGACGACAAGAGGAATTTGTCATTACATTTCATTTGATTGCTCCATAGTATTTTGGCGTTATTCATCTTCACTATGGTCAAAAGAGAAAAATGCTCTTGCGAGCGATTAAACTTCTGTGCCACTTCCTAAATGAACCCGTGATTGGGGCTTTCCCGAAACGGTTTCAAGTGGCCATATCTGAAGACGTAGCACATTGGAACAATAAATGTTATGGATGTCAATTGAAATGTTATCGATGTCATTAAGTAAAATTCACAAGAAAAAACTGCGATTTTTTAAGAAAAACGCTGGTTTTTGTCGATATTTGCGTCGAATCCGGCAATTTTCTAAATGATTTAGATCGAAATGGACGTTGTTTTCCGCACGAAATTTGTGCGAAGATGAGACAAAATTGTGCGTGACTCGGTATTGTGAAGCACGTAAAGTGTGCGCCAATTGGCTTATGCAATTCTGTCGAAAAGCTCTGTCATAATGAGGTAGGCGCAATAAAATCCCCCCGAATCTGATTATTGTTTTGCAATTTTGATCCGTGTTACTTGAATGGTATTTATCACCTTATTGCCACTTTTATTGTCATTTTTATCGTCATTTTTATCGTCACCAGATCGACGATCAATTGATTTATTTTCTTTAAGCAAGAGTACGCATGGCAGCCAAGAAAAGTAGGGTTTCAATTCATTCAGATGCAGCTGTTGGCATTACCATGCAACATTTGGCCGAGATTGCAGGCGTTTCTACCATTACGATTTCGCGTGCGCTGAGAAACAGCGCTCTGGTGACGCCAGAAACGCGTGAAAGAATTCAAAAAATAGCGCAAGAGCAAGGATATCGGATCAACGTCAGCGCGCGCAATTTGCGTTTGCGGCGTAGTCATTCTGTTGCAGTGGTGGTGGAAATGACGCCAGCCAAAGACCGCCCTATGTCGGATCCTTATCCGCTTGAGCTTTTGGGCAGCATCACGCAAGAGCTCACCACCGCGGGCTATAGCGTGGTATTGACTTCCAAGCAGCTACTTGATACAGCGCCAGTGCAGGGCGCAGATGGTTTGATCTTATTGGGTCAAGGCTCGCACGGCGAAGCGGTGCGGCAATTACAAAAATCGGGCTTGCCGCTGGTGGTATGGGGTGCGCCTGATGCGAATCAGCCCTGCATTGTGGTCGGTAGCGATAACCGTGCAGGCGGCGCTAGTGTGGCAGCGCGGTTTATGCAGCAAGGGCGTAAAAATCTGTTATTTCTGGGGGATATTAATCATGCCGAAATTCAGGAACGTTGTCTTGGCTTTATGTCGGCATTGCAGGCGGGTGCGCATCAAGTACATATTTTACGCCCGAGCGCGTTTACCTTTGAAGCTGGTTTTGAATGTGTGCGTACTTATTTGTCGCAAAAATCTGGCGAGCAAACACCATTGGTGGATGGCGTGTTCGCTGCCAGCGATTTATTAGCGATGGGCGCTATTCGCGCCTTGACCGAAAGCCGTTTCTCAGTGCCAGAGCAAGTCTCGGTGATTGGCTATGACGATACGCCTGGCGCCACCAGCTTTGTACCACCGCTGACCAGCGTGCATCAGTACCTGCGCGAGGGGGGCGTGTTGCTGGCCAAAAAAATTCTCGACCTGATCAATGGCATGCCAGTTGAATCGGAATTATTACCAACCACACTGGTGGTTCGGCAAACCTAACATGCTTTCTTTTGTCCCGGTACAAGTCGGATAGAGGGCGGCTTGTTCCGGTGTTACATAAAAGTAGATTCTGAGAACTACATTGACAATTTAAACCGGTTTAAATAGAATCAATTCTCTATTTAAACCGGTTTTTTATTAAAATAAATCTGTTTTGAAGCAATTTTTACTATTTTGAGAGACTTTGTTTGAGCACAATGCGCAGACAGGGTAGGTCGAGCGAAATCCTGCAAGACGTTTCGCACGACAGAAACACCCATAATAAAAATCAAGGAAGACACTGTGCAAAAAATCGATGCAACGCATCTGTATCCGCTAGACGCTTGGCGTATCACTGAAAATCAAGTTGAAACAAGCCACTTTTTAGGCGAAACCCTGTTTGCTTTAGGTAATGGCTATATTGGCTTACGTGGCACCCCGGAGGAAGCCGGACAAGGGCCGGCTGGTGTGTCGTTAGAGGGTAGTTATTTAAACGGATTTTTTGAGTCGGAATCGATTCAATATCCAGAAAACGCTTACGGTTTGGCGCGCACTAACCAGTTTATGGTGAATGTGCCGAACGCTAAATGTATTCACCTATGGATCGATGGCGAAGCGGTCGATTTACGCCAAGGAAGCATAGAAAACTACCAGCGTTTTGTCGATTTTCGCACGGGGATTTTGACCCGAAGTTTGGAATGGTGCTCGCCCAATGGGCGAAAAATTCGT
>OFSE01000359.1_pt1 | contig 14181 bp, 14 predicted proteins | sample 1543261 | NCBI WGS metagenome assembly OFSE01 (sample SAMN07774225, study PRJEB24372) | wastewater metagenome | isolation source: Exp Tend VB 50WW | collected 2016-02 | reverse complement strand
CGCGCCGCCGTGACCTTGGCGGCGTCCTTCAGGCCAGCGCCCGCCGCCTGCCTGACCTGCGCCGCGGTCGCGACGGGCTTGCGCGTGGTGGCGGTCTGGTGCGCCTTGGCGCCGCCGGGTGGGGCGGCCTTCGCGGGCGCCTTCACGGGCTTGCTGGGCGCCTTGGGCGCGGTCTTGGCTGGGGCGGGGATGCCCTTCGGCGACAGGTTGGCGTTCTTGGCTCGCGTGGTCATGGGGTCTCCTGTTGTTGGGGTTGGGGTCAGAGTAGGTCGGTGCGGATCCGCTCGCGGGCCGCGACGAGTTGGCTGATGCAGTCGGCGATCGATCGGGTGAGGACGTACAGCCCACCCCGCTCCGCGAAAGCCGCCTGGCGCAAAGCCTGGTCCTCGCGGATGCGGCCCTTGGCGGTCTTCACTTCCACCTCCAGTCGCACCTCGATGCGCTTCCACGGATCCGACGGGCGCGTGTAGTAGTCCACCACCATCCCGCCGGTCAGGTCGCCCTGGCCAGCCTCGCCGATGCGGTACTGCCCAGCGCCGCCGTCCAGCCGCCCGGTGAACGCGCGGGCCAGGTGGACCGCCTGCCCCCCGTCCCGGCGCCGCAGCAGCGAGCTTGCGCAGACCTGCTCGATGTACGCCGGATACAGGTTGGTCTCGCGCACCGCGTAAGCGAGCGCGGCGACGCTGGCGGCGTGCGACGGCTTGCGGTAAATAGCGGCGTTCGGCGCTGGGCGCGCGACTTCGACGGGCCAGCCTCCCTGGCGAGCCTTCACCAGCTTCTTCGCCAGCTTCAGCCGGTTCAGGAAATCGTGCTCGCAGCACGCCTGCGACAGGATCACGCACGCCGCGTCCCAGCTCTCTGGCGACGGGTCCGCCAGTGCTGCCGTGATCGCGTCGCGCACGTCCGATGTCAGTGCGTGGTCGAAGAGGCAGTTAGCCATCGACTTGCGCCCAGAGAACGTGGTGCTGCGCGACCACACGCAGCTTGGCCGCGCGCTCGTCCTCAGCCTCGCTGGTGTAGGGGTGGCGCCAGTAGATCGCCTTCACGCCGCGGGCGATCAGGTCCAGGGTGCAGCGGCGGCAAGGCTCATGCGTGACGCACGCGGTAGCGATCTTGCCGTCGCTGTAGTCGAGCGCCGAGCGCTCCGCATGCCGCGTGTTCAGGCACCGCACCGACGGGTTGCACAGATCCGGTGTGCAGTGCGGCGCCCCTGGGAGCGCCCCGTTGTAGCCCATGCCCGCGATGCTCCCGTCCGCGCGCAGCAGGACCACGCCAACGCGCATCCGCAGGCAGGTGCTCAGCTCCGCCAGCTCTGCTGCGATGCGCAGATAAGTGCGCACCTTCAGCATGTGGCGTCCGAGGTCCACGCCGGTCACGACGGGCGACCCCGGCGCCGGTGACTGGACCGCCCCGGCTTCGGTGCCCGCGGGCCTTCAGGCAGCGCGTAGCCGCCCGGCGTGCCCACCATGCGCTGCGCTCCCATCGCCGTCGCCAGCGCGATCGGCGCGAACGCCTTGCGGTTGAGCCGCATGCGGCGCTCCCGCAGCTCGGCGAAGTCGTAGCCGCTCATGCGCAGGAAGAACTCCATCACGCGCACGTCGTTCTCGTCCTGCGTCGGACCCCAGACGCGCATGCGCCCAGCGTTCGGCGAGTCCATGGCGCCCTTGCCGCGCAGCGACGTGTGGATGTCGCGCATGCCCACGCCCCACAGGTGCAGAACATGGGCGTTATGCTGATGCGCGGTGCGGTCGTTCTTATCGCACCGCAGGAAAACCGGCGCGTGCGTTGCCAGGATGCGCTCGCGCAGCGCTGCCACAGCTTCTCGGTGCTCCGCCGTCCCCCGGCGGCGCGCGTCACCCACCGACCACCACGATCAGGCCGGGCGAGGTCTGGGCGGGGGGGTCCTCGGTGGGCGTCTGGGCGGTCTCGCCGGTCGCGTCGTCGGCCTCTGCGGCGCCTTCCTGCAGCATCGAGAGGGCGACGTTCTCCGTCGCCAGCATGTTCACCTCGCGGATGAACATCATCTGCTGTGCGGGCGGCGCGACCTGGATCAGCGAGATGATCCCTAGGTTGACGCGGGCCATGTAGGCCCACAGGATCACGCTCGACACACCCTCGTCGGCGGCGCGCGGGAACTGGTCAGCCAGCGCCCGCCACACGGCGGCCCGCTGGCGCACGCCGTCGGCGATCTGCGGCGGCTGCCCCGGCGCGCTGGCGGTCTGCTCGTGCAGGTCGGCCAGCAGCAGCGCCATCACCGCGGCGTCGCGCGGGTGAGCGATGCCCTGCAGCAGGCAGGCGACGCCCGTCTTGTTCGCCTTGGGGTCCAGCGCCGCCGCGTGCATGTCCGCCAGCAGCGCCGCCTCGCGCAGGATGCGCCCCTCGCGCATCGGCGTGTTCTCGTCATCGGCCCGGCGCCGCAGCGCCGCGCGAGCCTCCAGCAGCGTCTCTCGAATCGTGTCAGCCATGGATCCTCCTGCAGGCATCCTACCTGGGTTGCGTCGTCGGTGTCAAGGGGTCGATCGGTTCAATGGCGCGGCGCCAGTAGGCGGCCTAGTTCTCGTCCATCACCACGCGGAGGATGGCGCGCAGCGCGCTCTCGTGCTCCGCTGGGTGGTCGATGGCGTCGAGGAGCCCGGTGATCTCGTGAAGCTGCGCCTCCTTGGTGCGCGTCCTCGCCTCGCTCGCGGCGAGCTGCTGCAGCAGATGAGCGATCGCGTCAGGCGCGGAGGCGAGGAACGCCGTGAGCGCGGTGCGCTGCGGCTGCCCGTGGTGCGGGTCGCCGATCTGCATCTGCACCAGCGCCACGCCGAGCCCTTTGGCGTCCTCGATGTTCCACGGCGCGTTGGCGTCGGTGTGCCAGGGAGCCGGGTTGCGCGCAGCGACTGCCGCCAGCGCGGCCCTGATTTCGTCGGTGGTCTTCATAGTCGTCCTCGATAAGTGCTTCGGTGTCTGATCAGACTAGGCGATCGCCTATAACCTGTCAACAGATTAACGCACAACAGGCGCGGCGTCCGTCGGTGGGCGCTGGGGCAGGTGGGATGGCGAGCGATCGCGAGGCGATCGATCGGCTACCTGGGATCGGCTACTTGAGGAAGAGGCGGGGGATCACAGGCACGGCGCGGCGGTGGTGCAGCACCAGCCCGACGAGCGCCATCAGCCCGGCGAAGTCGATGCGTAGGTGCCCGCGGGCGACGAGGTAGCCGAGGAGCGCCAGCACCGCGAGGTCGATGACCAGCGCCGCCAGCACATCCACGACCCGGCTCTGCGCGGGCGGCGGCGGCGTCACCTGGACCGGCGGCGCGACACCCTGCGGCTCGCTGGCGCTGTGCTCGCCAGGAAACAGCGGGTGCGTCCACGCCGCGTCGTCGAGCGGCGGCAGCGGAAAGACGAGCGGCGTGTTGCCGCTGGATCCGCCGGAGCTGGTGCTTACTGCACCCCCCGCCCCGGCGATGCCGTCCGGGTGCGGATGCACGCCTGCGGCGGCGTCTGCTACCGACGGCGCGTGGGCGATCATGGCGTCCAGCCGCGGATGCGAACTGGCGGTGAGCGGCGGCGCAGTCGCGCTTACCGTCGAGGTTGCTGCTGGTGTGGTGGTCGTACCGTCGGTGTCGCGAGAGAAGCGGCTAGGCATGCTAGAAAGGTATTAGTCGCAGAGCCGCATCTGTTCAGAGCTGAACAGGCGTAGGCTCAGGTCGCGCTGGGCCTCGGCAGCCTCAGCGAGCGCTGGCATGTGGCCGTAAAGGCGCAGGCATAGGGTGAGCCCGCCGATCGCCTCGGCGACCGTGCCTGGGTCGTCGGCGAAGCTCAGCCCGAAGCGAGCGCAGGCGTCCAGGAGCGAGGGCCGCTCGCCGCGCGTCGTCAGCGGCACGTAGGGCGCGATGTCCACCCACGCCACATCTGGCAGGCGCGGGCAGCGTCCGCCCTGGCGCTGAGCGGTCTTGTGCAGCGCCAGCAGCCCGTGATCCCAGAGTCGGTAGCCGACGACGATCACGCCGCCAGCGCGCGGTAGGTGCGCGTAGCGGACGCCAGCGCGGGCCAACGCTTCCTCGATGAGCGCACACGCTCCGGCGGCTGACGGTGCCCCCAGCTCAGGAGCCACCACGCGCGAGCCCACGGAGGGCTCAGGCGCTGCGATCATGGTGTGCTGGCTGTCAGGCTGCGCATCGACCGCGATCGCCGTGCTGAGAAGCACCTGCGCGTGATTCATCGCCACCGCGCTCAGGCCCAGCGCGACCGGCCCGACGTGCGCTTGCCCAGGCAGTAACCGGATCGCGCACGCCAGCACGGTAGGCTGATCCCACGGGTCCGCCACCGCCGACGGCAGCGGCGCGGGCACCAGCGGCGGCGTGGTGTCTTCCTCCCAGCCGGGCGGCTTCGTCGCCCCCGCCCCCAGCGTCTCAGCCCTCACCGGCGTACCCCACCAGCGACGCCAGATTGCGCCACGTCCGCAGGAACATGTCGCGCGAGTCTTCAGCGCCCCACGGTTGGATCGTGTCCATCAGCGGCGTCACCGCCTCCAGCGCCGCATGCCAGGGCTTCGCGGGCGGCAGCATGAGGTCGCGGCGCTCGGTCATGAGCAAGATTAGGTCGGCCCGCTTGACGACGGTGGGTAGCTCGAAAGCGAGGCCGTAGCGGAGGCAGTAGGCGACGTGCGCGCGGCGCTTCATCTCGCGCAGGTCCGGGCAGACCGCCACCAGCGGCGACGCGGGATCGAAGCCCAGCAGCGCCTCGTCGCCTTCGTGGTTGATGGCGGCCCACTGCTCCTCGTTGCTGCCGCCCAAGTCCTGCACGCACCAGGCGACGCGCACGCTATGCTCGGCGACGGTGTAACGCTGCTGCGTGCGCGCCCCGAAGCGCTCGATGCCGGACAGGACCCGCGCCGTCTCGGTGTGGTGGACGCAGGTGTTCGCGGCGCCCATGCTGGCGCCGAAGTCGTGGAGCGGCATCACGCCCCCGCGCCACGTCTGCAGCCATTCGCCTCTGCTGTCGTCAATCATGTGGTCCCCTCTCTTGGCGCCATTATACCGCGTCCGCCAAGAAATGTCGTCAACAACGGCGCCACCAACGAAAAGCCCCCAGACCGCGCGAGGCAGGCTGGGGGCTTGCAGGCCAGGAAGGCGGCGACTAGAAGGTCAGGTTGTCGCCCTCGGTGCCGGGCGCGGCGCCCGCGGTGCCACCCACGGCGGGCGGCGGGCTGCTGCCGGTCGCGGCGTCCTTCTTGGGCGCGCTGGTGCTCTTGCCGCTGAAGATGTCCTTCACCTTGCCAGCGAGCCGGTTCTTCAGCGACGCCACGGAGTCGGCGCTCATCTTGGCGGGGACGGCGTTGATGTACTTCACGCGGATGGTGGTCTTGTTGTTGAACTCCTCGGGGCCGATGACCAGCCGGACCTTCTTGCCCTTGATGCCGGACAGGCCCACGTCGTTGTTCAGCAGCGCATCCCAGGCGTCCTGCTGCCACCCCAGGATCTTCAGATCCTTGAGGCTGATGTCGGCGCCGCCGCCGTTGAAGGAGCGCTGGGAGTAGATCAGCTTCTCCGGGTCCACCGGCACGCCGCCGTCGGCCTTCTGGCCCGGCTCTGGCTTGAAGGCCAGCCACAGCGCGTCGCCACCGCGCGAGTCGTTGCGCAGCTCGTGGCCGACGCACTCGGCGACGATGAAGGCGCTCTCCGGCTGGGAGGTCACGTAGTCGGTGGCGTTCTCCGGCAGCTCAGCCGGGAGGGGGACACCGATGAAGGAGGTCAGGGTCGCGGTGCTCATGCTAGCTCCTGTCGTTCTGGGGTTGCTGTGGTTGTTGGGCACTAAACGAACAGTTGGTGGTCAGCGCGCGGTCTTCTCCAAGCGGGCCTGCGTCTCCGTCACCGCCTTGTTGAGCGCGGCGCGCTGCGTGGGCGTCAGCGTGTTCCCGGCACGCTTCACCCGCCCCACCACCAACCTGACTGAATCCATCGTAGCACAGTCGCGGATGTCTCCGCAAGCCCGATCGACCCACTGCGCAGAGCCGACGGCGCACGTCCCCGCCTGCGCCCACTCGCCGAGCCAGCGGCCATGGTCCGGCGTGATCACGAAGCCCGCGAGCCCGCCGAAGAGGCGCGTGCGATCCTTGACGGCGCTCGCCTGATGCGTTGTGTGATCCACGCTGATGACGACGGAGAACTCATACTCCGCTCCCTCGCGCTGCTCCGCCTTCAGCCCGCGCTTCTCGACTTTCATCTTGCCGGTGGTGGCGTCCTTCTCCAGCACCGTCTCGGTCTTGCTGCGCATCGTGGCGATCAGGTGGTACGGCGCGAGGCGCATCGCGTCCAGGAACGCCTGATGCACCGGCGACACGATCTTCCAATGCTGGGCCTGCCCACCGATGCGCGCCTGCGTGTCCAGGATGCCGCCCGGCCCGTTCCACTCCGGCGTGATGCTGTCGAAGATCACGCACAACATGTCTTCCTTGCCCAGCGTCTCGCACAGCGCGATGTAGTAGCGCGCGTCGTAGGGCGGGTCGAAGGCGTAGTGCCTGAACGCGCCGATCGTCACGTCGCCGTCCGGCGTCGCGACCACCGTCCCGGCGTACAGCTTGGCGCTGCCGTTCTCGGTGTCCACAACGGCGATCTTCGTCCAGGCCCACGCCTGGCGCTCCGCCGTCTTGGCGTCCCCGCGCAGCTCCGGCGGCGCCATGGACTCGACGAGCCCCAGCGCCAGCAGCAGCGCGGAGAGCGTCTTGCCGGACCCGCTGGGACCGTCGAGCGAGACTTTCAGGTAGACCTGCTCGCGCGCGGCCTCCTTCCCCGTGAATTCTCTCTGGGCAATGGCGGGCATGCCCGCGAATTGCCGCAGCGGTGCGGTGCTCATGTTGGTGTTATCCTCCGTCGCCATTGTACCTATCGGCGACCTGGGAGTCAACCCCGCTGGAGCGTCGCGGGCGCCCTCGCGCGGCCCTCGCGCGGCCCTCGCGCGCGGCTTTAGCCTTATGCTGCAGCGCAACAAGCCGGGGCGCGGGGTGGTTGGGGGAAACGACGGACTGGAGACGGGCGGACTTGTCGTCTACCAGCCCTCTGGCGGCTGGCCTGTGCGCGCGGCGATGGGGACGCCAGAGGCGGCCTCGGCGCGCTCGTACTTCTGATAGGCGCGGCTCTGCGGGATGAGCTTCAGCCCATGCCGGATGCGGTGCCCCCCAGCGGTGCCTCTGGCGTTCTCAAAGCCCTTCTCGCTGAGGGCTTTCCAGAAGGCAGCCATCGGCGGCTTCGGCCCGTGGTTGTCCTTGTACCACATCGTGAAGACGCCGCCGAGGTCCGGCGTCGGCACCGTCGCGGTAACGTCCTTGACGCAGCACTCGTTGAGGAAGGCCGCGAACCAGTCTTGATCGGCGCGGAAGTTGGCGACTTCCTGCTTCACCTGCAGCGGCTCGTGCGCGTTGCTGATGGCGCCGTGCAGGAACCAGCGCTGCGCGCCGCGGAGCATCCACTGAAAGATCCCCTCGCGCTCCGCCCAGAGCCGGTCGTCGAGGTTGGAGATGATGTCCTTGTCGGCCACCTTGTTCACCCACCGGATGATGCGCATGCGGCGCCAGGTACCGTCGTCGCGCTCGCGCACCGTCATCATGTGGTTGGTGTCATACCACAACTTATGGGAGCACTCGAACTCAAACGTGTCCTGCCGCATGAGCTTGGCGCGGATCTTGCCTCGCGACGCGGCCTTCTTCAGCATCGACGAGCTGAGCATGTCGGCGCTTTCGCCCTCCGACGCCAGCACCAGCCGCATCCCGCGGAGCTGCGCCAGCGTCGAGAGCGCGCCGGGGCTCGTCTTGTCGCCGTAGGCCATGAGCATCTCCGGCTCTACCTGCCCCGCGTAGTCGCCCAGAATGCGCTGAATGACCTTGGTGAACGTGGTCTTACCGTTGCACCCGGATCCAACGTGGATCCAGATCAGCTCCTCGCGCAGCATGCCGCTGCAAGCGTAGCCCGCCATCGCCTGCAGGTAGCCGATCATGTCTCGATTCACCTCGCCGGTCGCCGGGTCGAAGAACCACTGCTCCAAGCAGCGCTGGAACAGCGGGCACTCGGCGTCCGGCGTGTAGTTCACCGCCGTCATCTTCGTGCAGAGGTCTTTTTGTCGCGGAGCGAAGAATACCCCGCGCTCGATGTCGTAGGTGCCGTTCATGCAATTGACCAGCAGTGGCTGCGCATCAAGGCGATCGATCGTCTCGATGAGCCCCACGCCGGTCTTGTTGTCCGGGCTGGCGGCGTCGCTCAGCATCGTCTTCCGCGAGGCGTAGGCCAGCGAGCGCTTGGCGTGCTTCTCCAGCTCGTCCGTGGCGACGCCCTCGCGCCGCGCTCGCTCGACTTCGATGTCTCGGATGCGCTCGACGACTTCCTTCGCCATGCCCTCCACGCGCCGGAAGCGGTCCACGCGCCACGCGGCACCGCCCGCGGCCTCGCGCGTCCAGGCGTGCCACAGGCCCGTTTCCGGGCAGTAGCGCGCGAGGTGCCCGTAGGAGTCAGCGAAGCGCCGCCCGTTCGCCACGTCGCCGGTCCCGTAGAGCTTCGTCAGCGGGATCGGCGTGAAGTCGCCGTGCGCCGCGCGCGTCCAGATGCGGATGCCGGACAGCGCTGCGCGGGCGCTGTGCTCGCTGCCGCCCTCGGCGAGGAGCGCTCGCGCGGGCGAGTTGATCTCGCACAGCTCGCAGCGGTCGGCGATGGCGACGGCGGCCTCGCGCCCCGCCGTGCGCCCGGCGATGGCGCCCACAAGGATGACGCGGGCGCCCCACTCAGCAATGCGCGCCGCCAGCAACCGGAGCGTGATGGGGGGCGCGCAGAAGGCGGCGATGCGCCCCTTGTTCTCGCCGGGCCAGTCGAGCGCGGCGATCACCGCGAGGTCCGCCGCGTCGCTCACCAGCGCCAGCGTGTTCGGGCGCGTGATCCCGCGCAGCGCGTCGAGCCCGGCGCGGTTCGTCATGACGCCCGGCGCCGGGTCCAGGAACGGCTGCCCGCTCGACAGCGCGCCCGTCACCTCGCCGTCGGAGCCGAAGAGGCGCCACGTCCAGGTGCGCGTGTCCATCAGCCCGTCGGCCTCGGCACCAGCGAACGCCGTCAGCGTGAGCTTGGCGTGGACGCTCTCCAGCGCCGACGCCGAGGCGGCGGCCCGCGCCTGGGCGCGCTCGCGGCGCTTCTCGGCGCGCTCGTCGGTGTCGTCCTCGTCCGGGTCGTGGGAGTCCGACTCGTAGCGCGGCCTATCTGGCAGCGGCGCCCCGCAGGCGCGGGCGTAGGACAGGAAGATCTCGGCGTTGAAGGGCACCCCACGGTGAACGCCTTGACTGTGCTCATGCTTGCAGCACACACCACCGTCGAGCGGCACCCCGTCACCCTGCAGCGCCCGCTCCGCCGCGGTCTGCTCAGCCTCAGCGAGGAAAAGCATCGTCGAGCTGTCCAGCACGCCGTCGCGCTGCTGGCATCCGGCGCCGTGCTCATGCGCCCACGGGCAGCGCAGATGGAAGCGCCCCGGTGCCACCTGCGGCCCCAGCAGCCCCAGATGCTCCGCAGCGATGCGGCAGAGCGACCCCGTAGTCTCGCCAGGCGTCGGCCCCTTCTTCGCCTTGCGTGCCTTCCCAGGGGCCGCAGCGGACGTGCTGGCCGCAACCGCTCCCGCAGGACCAGCGGCACCAGCAGCGCCCGCCACACCAGTCGCACCAGCGCTCGCCCCGCTGGCCTCGCCCGTGCGGCCCGCAGAGGCCGACGTGGGCACCGGCAGCATGCTGGCGGGCTGGTGTCCGAGGTACAGCAGGAGCTGGTGCCAGCGGATGCGGCGGCCACCGGCGCTGAAGACTTGGCGCGGTGGCACGTCCTCGGTGGCGCGGCGGGCGACGTAGCAGGGCTGCGACAGGTCGTTGACGCTGGAGTCGTTCTTGGGGATCTCGCCCAGCTTGCAGAGCCACGCGGCGATCAGCGCGTACTCCGCCATGTACTGCGCCTTACAATTGCGCATCGCGGCCTGATGCCCGTCGCCGGGCGCCGGGAACGTCAGCGGCTGCTCCAGCGGGAGGTAGAGGTGCCACCGCGGCAGCCCGTGCAGCATGTGGCTGGCGGTTTCCGTCAGCAGATAGGCGATGCCCAGCGCCTTGAGTTGCTGCAGCATCACGTCGTAGGTCGCGAGGTCGTCTACGTCGAAGAAGATCCAGTGCAGGGTCTCTACGTTCTCGTCGCTGCGCGGCCCGCGCATGGCGGCGCCCACCTCATACGGGCACTTGCTTTTGAGGGGGCGCGGCGGCGCCGGATCCTTCGGCCCGGTGGTGCCGATAGGCCAGGTCTTGTGCGCCTCGCGGCGGCGGAACTCCGCCCACTTCGCCAGCGTCGTCGAGACGCGCGAGCCCTTTACGTCGGTGATGCCACGCAGGTACCGCGTGAGGACGACGGGGATCCGGTCCTCTGGCAGCGGCTCACCCACCGCCCCGGACAATGACAGCTCTGACAGCAGATCGCTTGTTGCATTCGCTTCACCCATAGGGCCATGGTACCGCATGGGCTCGGCACATGCAAGCCGCCTCACCGTCGCAGAAGGGCCTACAAAGGCCAGCCTCGCAACCCTGGCTGCTGTCAACGGCTGAGGCGGCAGGCGCGGTGCGGGAGACTTGCGGGAAGGCTGCGGGCGGCTTGCGGGAGCCCAGCGGGGAAGATGCGGGTGGCACTCGTTGTGCGCTTGCTTACTTGTCCTTGCTGTAGACGAAGTGCAGCTCCGACGTGCTGCGCGTCAGCGCGACGTAGCGGAGGTTGCGGGTCTCCTGCGCCATCATCGGCGACTTGCAGCGGCTGTCGTCGCACAGGTGCTCATCGAGCCACCAGACGCGCGCGGCCTGCATCCCCTTGAACTTGTGGATGCTGCACAGCGTCACCTTGCCCGCCGGGTCCTCCTCTGAGAAGAGGAAGCGCAGGCGGCGAATGAATGTCTCGATGCTGTCATCGTCGCAGGTGTCGGCGATCGCCTCTACGATGCGCTGGCGGTCGGCGGCCTCGGCGAGCGCCCGGTCATCGTCCAGCTTCGCGGCACGGGCCTGGGCGCGGTCGCAGCGCTTGCGCGCGGCGCTCACCAGCGCGGTGACGCTCTCGGCGCCGCTGCTGCGCACCAGTTCCTCTACGCTGGAGGCGATGTCGCGACCCAGCACCCGCGTCGGGATGCCCGCCTGAATGAGACGGATGGCGAGGTCCACGCACGGCGCCTTCATCCGGCAGATCACCACGTCGCCCGGCGCGAAGCGCTGCAGGTCGATGGTCTGGTGGTGCTCGGCGAGTCCGCGCACAGCGTTCGGCGCCGCTTCGATCTGCGGCACGAACTCGCGCGCCAGGTCCAGATGCGAGGTGGGGCACCTGTAGCACACGCTCAGCGGCAGCGACGCGCAGGCCATCGTCTCGGCGACGCGCTCCATGGCGTCGAGCCCGGTGCCTCGCCAACTGAAGATGGCTTGCCGAGGATCGCCCACACCGATGAACCCTCGGCTACTCGCTCCCACCATCTCAACCATGCGCCGCTGCAGCGGGTCCAAGTCCTGCAGCTCATCGACCATCGCGAGGTCGCTGCCTGGAAAGACCGTGCCGTCGGTGAGGATCGGCATGTAGAGCATGTCCTGAAAGTCGATGGTGCCGCCGCTCTGGGCGATGCTCACCTTCAGCGCCCGCCGCGCCGCGCCCAGCAGCGCGTTGGGGTCGCGCGGCTCGATGTCGAGGTCCGCCATCAGCCCGGCCCACTCGCGCTCGGTGTCGGCGACGAGCCCGGTCATCCCCGGCGTGCCCTCTGGCACCAGCCCGCGCCCGCGCGCCGCGTCCACCAGCATGCGGATCTGGCCCGGCGGCGTCGCCTTGGGGTCCAGCCGCCCCGCCTGCACCGCCGTCGCCAGCATGCCGCGGATCTTGTCGCGGTCCACGGTGATGTCGCTCTGGCCCAGCCGCCGCAGCCACGCGCGGCGGCACAGCGCGTGCGCCGTCAGCGCCTGGTGCCCGCGGCCCGTCGGGAGCTGCTTGCCCATGTGCGCGGCGATGTCGGCCCCGAAGGCGACCACCGTCGCCCGCGTGCCTCGCGGCAGCCGGTTGCAGATCTCGATGAGGGTGGACGACTTGCCGGAGCCCGCGACCGCCTCGACAGCGAGGTTCGGCGCCCCCGCCTCAACGATGTTTTGCGCGTGCTCAAAAATAGCGTGCTGAAAACGTGATGGCGATGTGATCATGTTGACAGGCTATCACACCGCGCCGGGCAGGACAAGCGATCGATCGGCTGAGCCGCTGGGCCAGCCAACGCCCGCCGGGTTATCGAGGCGCGTTGCAGGACGAGATGATCTCGTGGAACGCGGTCTCGATGGAGGCGCGCAGCGCGTCGGCGTCAGGCGCACCGCTGACGGTCACGTTGACCTGCAGGTTAGCGCCGATCGCCTCGGCGAGGCGCTTGACGTGCTCCTCGTAGGTCTCGCCGTGGACGACTTGGTTGAAGGGCGGCCCGCTGTGCGCGCCCTCGTCGGGGAAGTAGGGCGGCGCGAGGCACTGCTGGCACGTCACCAGATCGCGGCGTCCGGTGACGAACGGCGCCGGGGTGGCGCTGCGGCAGCGCGGGGTGTACGAGCCCTCGCGGACCCGCAGGCACACGCGCTGCGCCCGCGCCGCGAGGTGCTGGAGGACGATGGCGAGCACCTGCTGCCTGACATCATCAAGCGGCTGCGTCGCGTCCACGATGGTCACAGCACCGAAGCCTGGCACGTCGCGAGCCTCCCAGGGTTCGCCGATCTTGGGCGCCGTGGCCTCCTCCAGCCAGAGCCCCGCGGCGGCGCGATAGCCCTTGCGGGTGGCGCGGAGGAGCGGCAGATTCAGCTCGTTGGCGTCGCGGGCCTGCGGGCGCCGCTCGCTCACCAGCTCGGCGGGGATGTCCAGGACCACCGTCAGATCCGGCACCAGCAGCGGCGCGGACAGGTTGCGGATGTACTCCGGCGTCAGGCCCTCGGCGACCCCGTAGACGAAGCCGGAGAGCGTGTAGCGGTCGGCCACGACCTTGCCGCGGGCCAGCGCCGCCGTCAGCGCCCCGTGCGCCTCGCAACGGTTGGCGGTCTGCAGCGCCTGGCGCACCACAGCGCTCAGCGGCATCCCATGGGGCTTCGCGACGGCGAGGTAGGCGGCGATGGTCTCCTGGGTGGCGTCAGCATCCGTGGCCGCGACGAACAACGCCGCGCTCACGTCGCAGTGCCAGTACTGCTGCAGGTTGCTCAGCACCACCTGCCCGCTGGTGTTCTTGTACTGCGGGAAGGAGACCAGCTCGGCGCCCAGCGACTCGGCGACGAACTTGGCGACGCTGGCCTTGCCGCTGGCGTCGATGCCTTCGATCACGATGAAAGGGTTCTGGTTGGGCATGGATCCTCTACAGGTCGATGACCTGCGGCTTGTGGGTGGGGTTGTAGTTCGCGTCGCAGATCGCGACGTTGTGGGCACGCATGCCCGTCGGCGTGGTCACGCGCTGCCCGCCGGGGTCGTGGACGTGCCCGAAGATGTGCAGGCGCGGCGGGCAGGTCAGGCGGTCCAGCCGCGCCGCGAGCGCCGTGCAACCGATGCGCAGTGCCGCCGACATCGGCGTTTCGTCGATCTCGTCGAGCACGTTGTAGGCCGGGACGTGGGTGACGAGGATGTCGAGCCCTTCGGGCACCGTGTCCCAGAACTGCCCGATCAGGTTTTCGCGCACGCCGAAGGCGCTGGTGCGCTTGCCGGGCCGCATCGGCTCGCCGGGCGTCCAGTCGTTCGGGCGCGGGCGCCAGGGAGCGCCGTGGATACGCAGGTCCATCCCGTTGGCGGTGACGCCCGCGGTCTCGCCCTCCAAGTAGAGCGTCCCCCCGCCGCGCGCGGACCAGCGCAGCATGCTCCCGATGGCGTCCTCGCGCCAGTCGGCGTTGGCGATGATGCCGTCGTGGTTGCCGCCGATGAAGATGCGGTGCTTGTGCGGCAGCGCCGAGAACCACTGCACGAAGGCCCGCATCTCCTCCGGCGTGCCGTTGACGCAGGCGTCGCCAGCGAAGATCACAATGTCACCATGAGGCACCAACACGTCGCGGTGTCGGTTGTGTGTATCCGAGAGAGCAACAATACGCACGCAGCCTCCTGTGCTCCGCGAGCCAGCCGAGAAAGGGCAATGACATGCTGACCATCCACTTCCATGTCCCCGGCCAGCCCGTAG
>OFSE01000354.1_pt1 | contig 14218 bp, 11 predicted proteins | sample 1543261 | NCBI WGS metagenome assembly OFSE01 (sample SAMN07774225, study PRJEB24372) | wastewater metagenome | isolation source: Exp Tend VB 50WW | collected 2016-02 | reverse complement strand
TGGCGACTGTGAAGACGGCAAAGCCGGCGCTTTCGGCGACTGTGGTGTTGCTGACACTGAGACTAGGAATGCTGCCATCAACAATCGTACCAACACCTTGATTATCTGCAATCGTTGCATTGGTTGGCGTTGCTAAATTAACGTTGAACGTTTCATTACCTTCAAACACGCTGTCATTAGTAATAGCAACGGTCACCGTTTGACTGGTAACACCAGGAGCAAAAGTCAAATTACCGTTGGTGATGCTGTAATCATTACCCGCAGTTGCCGTGCCATCACTAGTGTTATAGCTGACAGTCACAGGTACCGCACTTGACGCAGACAAGACAACCGTGAAGGTGGCAGTGCCCGCTGTTTCATTAACAGTAATATCGTTAATCGAGAGTGAAGGTTTGTCGTTATCTGTCCCACCTACGCCAGTGCCATCATCATGAATGGTGGTGAGCGTGCTTGCGGTGCTGATAGTCGCATTCGTCGCGCCACTCAGATTCACGCGATAGTTTTCGGCACCTTCAAAAATCGTGTCATTTGTGATTGCAACGGTGAAGGTTTTGGTGGTCTCGCCCGGTGCGAAATTGACAGTACCATTGGTTTGCACATAGTCGCTGCCCGCCAACGCGGTTCCATTAACGGTATTGTAGTTAACGCTGATCGGCGCAACTGATGGCGCAGATAGGGTAACGGTATAGGTTACTGTGCCAGCCGCCTCGTTCACATCTGGCGGGCCACTAATACTCAAACTTGGTACGGCGCCGTCATTAATTGTGCCGGTACCAACGATTGGTGCTCCGTTGATGCTGGTAGATGCGCTCAAACTCACTGTTTCTGCACCTTCGATCACACCATCATCAACTGTGGGAATGCGCACAATCACGCTGGTCACGCCAGCGGGCACATTGACTGTTGCAGTTAACGGCACAAATGTGAAGCCGCCATCGACAGAAACCAAGGCCGTGCGCGTATCCACGCCCAATGTCCCCGTACCAGAATTTGGGCTGAGATTAAGCGTCGTTGCTGTATTACTCGCACCGCTTAAAGTCACCGTGAAATCGAGATTGCCACTTTCGTTTGCCGTCGGGCTGGAAACCGACACCACGGTGGGTGTTTGTAAGGTGTTATTGTTGGGCGCACCGTCAACATTCACATCAAAAGTGCCGCGCTCTGTTCCACCAAGGAAAGTTTGCGGCGTGACAGTTTCAGCAATCCTATCCAATTGCACAAAGCTATTACCATCACCACTGCTCGTGCCACCGGTCAGACCAGCCGCCGTTTCTTCTAACAAACGATCTAAACTGTCACCACCAATGACTGCGTTGGCAATCGTGCCCGCCTCGGTGTTTGTCGCAGGTAGCGCAGCGTTAGCAATGTCAGATTGGCTAGGTGCAAATACGCTGGCATCCAAACTCACCGTTTCGTTTTCACGTACCAGGTAAGTACGACCTTCGTTGAAAGAGAGTTCAACACGGGAGTTCGGTGCCGTCGTGATCACATCGTTTTCATAAATTACATCACCCAGTTTGAGTTGGTGTTGGCTGCCGTCCGCTGAACGAACAATTGCTTGCCCTTGAAGTGAAACAACTTTGCCGACGATAGGTGATGAATTTGCCATGATGGTGTCCCGACGAATGGATAGTAATGCGCGCGACTTTAGCAAAAATGTTTCTTAAAACCAATTGTACTTAGGTACAAGGCGGAAGAATGTGCACCAAAGCGAGACCCGCCCTTACTTGCAGTTCAGATAATTTTGGAGAGAAGATTCGCGCCCAGTTAGCGCAAAGTCAGCGCAAAGCCGTCAGCAACTTACGCACAAAAAAATATACTCGTGTGAGTAAATTTTTGTATTCGCTTATAAATTAAGCGGAAACAGGTAATTGGAATGAAAAAACAAGGGAGTATATAAATAAATGCCGCATTGGCAAAAATAGTCGACGACCCATTTCTGCTTTACTCGCTTGCAGAAGGTGACGCGTAGATAGCAGAAATGCCGTACGAAAAATTAACTGTCTTTAACAATTAAAGCCAACTGTAGTCGGCTTTTAATGTCAAATTTTTCAAGAATAGCGCCCACGTGCGCCTTCACTGTGCGCTCAGTAATGCCTAAGCGCGTGGCAATTTCCCGATTGCTCGCGCCGTCAGCAACAGCTAATGCCACTTCCGCCTCGCGAAACGTAAGTTGCGAGCGCCAATCGGTTCCTAACGATGCTTTCGATACCAATGCGGCATCTGATGCTGGTGGATGACTACCTTCACTTTCAACCCGCGGGGCTAGCAGCAGGCGCTGCATTATCCCCTCGCCTATCCACAGTCCACCCTGCGTAACGACCGTTGCAACGTTTTGCAGCACCTCGACACCCGCATGCGCATTGCAGTAGCCACGTGCACCAACGGAAAACACGGCTAAGGCCTCTAAATCGCTGGGAATATCGCTCATAACAATCACGGATGGCGGTGGTACATTTTGCGCAAATCGACTACGCAATTGCGCTATCTGCTCGGCGACCGTGGCGTTGCCCGTTAAACGCAACCAAACACAAGCGATTTGACGGGGCAAATGTTCGGTGCCAACGCTAGTCAACACTAAGGCATTCGGAAAAGAATGCTGCCAAGCATCGAGGCTCTCACCCGACTTCGACAAAAAACAGTGCAAACTCGGTGCTTGTGGTGGCAATAGGCTCAAGCGCTCTACCTTTCGCGGAAAGCCGACTGCTTCGCCCGCAAGACGGGTTTTAACAGGTAGGACAAGATGGTTTTTTTGCCCGTGATGATATCGACTTCTGCCACCATACCGGGAATGATAGGTTGGCCGCCAGCCAAACTCGCACTGTTCGTGGAAACGCGCACGGTATAAAACGTATTGCCCTTTTCATCGGTCACAGAATCGGCGCCGATCAATTCCAACTTACCTTCCAAGCCGCCATAAACGGAAAAATCATAGGCAGTGAATTTGATCACAGCTTTTTGCGCAGGTGCTAAGAAAGCGATATCACGCGGCGCGACCTTCGCTTCTAACTGAAGTTTGCCTTCCAGAGGAACAACCTCAACAATATCGCGCCCCGGCTGCACGACGCCGCCAACCGTGTTCACCAATAGACGTTTGATGGTGCCTTTGACAGGTGAACGAATTGAAGACTGCTTCACTTTGTCAGCCAAGCCGGTGCTACTTTGGATAATCGAATTGAGTCGCGTCATGGTTTCAGACAACTCTTTACTGGCTGTATTTCGGGCGGTGAGTTCGACTTCTTGAATCTTTCTATTGGCCTCTGCAATCGCTGCTTGGGTGCGCGCGATCTGCGCCTCCGCTACGTCGCGCTCGCCTTTAAAGCGAGACACATCTCGCTCTAAGCGTAACAGCTCGACTTCAGACACCGCCCCAGACGCTAATAGCGGCCTAGTAAAATTTAATTCCTTCACGCTTGATTCATAAGCTTGCGACGCTTGGCGTTGACGTGCGTAAGCTTCTTGCTGCTCTTGCGTACGTTGCGTCAATTGTTGGCGTGCTATCGATACCTGTGTTTGCACTTCAGAGGTCGCGGTATCGAATAGATTTTGCTCTTCTTGCGCTGTCTTAGGATCTTCTTTAATCAACTCCGGCGGCAGTGAAAACGGCTTACCCTCACCTAAGGCGCGCAGCCGAGCTGCTTTCGCCGAGAGCGATAAATACACGGCACGATTTTCTCTCACTGATGACTCGAAACGGGTCGTATCGATTTGCAACAGAACCTGCCCCTCCTGCACCACTTGACCTTCTTTCGCCAAGATTTCTGTCACGATACCGCCGTCCAAGCTCTGCAAAACCTGCAATTGCTGGACGGGTATGACCTTGCCTTCGCCTTTGGTGATTTCATCCACATCGACCAAGCCGGCCCAAATGATGAACAGTGCGAGGCTACCAAATAGAAACCGCAACAAAATACGCGCGCGCAAAGGTTCTTGTTGCACAATAATCGTGTCGGCATCGTGCATGAAATCCGATTCGGGCTCGCTAGCACGATCAGTCCAGCGCAAAAGCCAATGTCCCGGTTGCAGATTTAAACGTGCCCGCACCTGTTCTAACCAGCCCATAAAACGCTGCGCGCTGTGCTTCAAACGGCCGCTCATCGCGCGCCCCCAATCTGACCACTCTGCAAGGCCGCCATGACCTTATCTTTCGGCCCATCGGCAACGATTACGCCTTTATCCAACACGATGATGCGCGTCGCAATCTCCATCAAGCTGGGGCGATGGGTGACGATCACCATGGTCTTGTGTTGGGCGTATTTAGCAATGCGATTTTTGAATTGCGCCTCGCTGGGATAATCCATCGCGCTGGTCGGCTCGTCTAACAGCAAGACGGGCGGATCAAGCAACGCCGCACGAGCAATTGCAATGCTTTGTCGTTGCCCGCCCGATATAGACTCGCCACGCTCGCTCACCACCATATCAAAACCTTCAGGGTGACTATTCACAAATTCCGTCAGCCCTGCCAACTCGGCGGCGGCCACCACCGCACGGTCATCGGCATACGGCGCGCGTATCGTGATGTTTTCTCGTAGGCTGCCATAAAACAGCATAGAGTCCTGTTCGACATAGCCAAGATTGCGACGTAAATCAGCGGGATCAAGCTGACGTAAATCCACATCATCGAGCAAAACAGCACCTTTATTTGGCGTGTACAAACCTAAGATCAGCTTTTCAATCGTCGATTTGCCAGAACCTACGCGACCAATAATCACCAATCGCTCACCGGGCACGATTTTGAAACTCACGCCGCGCAAGGCTTCCTCCTGCCGGCCAGGATAACTAAAGTGCACATTACGAAATTCGATCTGCCCCAGAATTTCAGGCCGATGAATAAACGCGCTTTCGTCACTGCGCTCAGAGGGCGTCGCCATAATTTTTTCCAGCGCATTCAAGGAATTTTTCGCCGATTCAAATTGCAGCATCAAGCCAATCACCTGCCCAATCGGCGCCATTGCACGCCCTGACAACATGGTCGCGGCAATCAAACCGCCCATGGACATTTGCTTGTCGTGAATTAAATACACGCCCGCAATCACCACGCCGACGTTGACGAGTTGCTGAATTACCGAAGCGCCATTCACGGTCGATGCGGATAACAATTTCAAATCAGAATTCACGCGGGCTAAAAACGCGGTGGTTTTTTCCCATTTCGCCTGCATTTGGCTTTCTGCACCGTGCGCCTTAATCGTTTCGAGCGCGGTCAAACTTTCCACTAAAGTTGAGTTGCGCAATGCGGCAGCACGAAAGGTCGTCTCGGACAATTCTCGCATACGGTGTTGCACCATATAGCTATACAAAATGATCAGAATAATGCCCACCAACGGAATCAGCACCAAGGGCCACGCAATCCAAATTAATGCAAACAAAAACAAAATCGCGAACGGTAAATCAATCAAGGTCGTCACCGTCGCCGAGGCAATAAAATCGCGCACGGCTTCAAATGATCGCAAATTCGAGGCAAACGCACCAACCGAAGCAGGCCGTTGTGACATGCGCATGCCCAGCACGCGCTCCATAATCAGCGCAGACAATTTAAGGTCTAAGCGATTACTCACCAGATTGATGAAATGCCCACGAATTAAGCGCACCACGTAGTCCAAAATCAGCACCATCGTGATGCCGCCCGCAAACACCCATAAGGTTTCGACTGCGAAATTTGGCACCACGCGGTCATACACGTTCATGGTGAACAGTGGCATTGCCAGCGCTAGAATGTTGATCAAAAGCGCTGCCGCCAAGATATCTTTAAAAATAGGCTTTTGTTCCAGCACTGCACCCCAGAACCAATGCCTTTGTGGCACTTCCACTAAAGGCGGCGTGCGTTGATCAAAACGGAAGTGGGGTCGAGAAAATATCGCTACGCCCGTATAGCGATCTTGCAATTCTGCGTGGCTTAATGTCACTGCGCCTTGGCCGCTATCGGGCATCAGCAATTGTGCTTGGGTGCCGTCCGCACTCCATCCCTGCAGCAAACACGCTTCGTTATCTTTCAAAAGCAAGATGACGGGAAATAAGGCGCTTTCAATTTTCGCTAACTCACGCCGCACGACTTTGGCGGAAAAACCCGCATGGGCAGCAGCGCGCGCAAATAAGGAAGGGGTTAGACCTGCCGCTAAAAGCGGTAATCCCGCCGACAATGCCGCGCGTGTACTGGGGCGACCGTGGATGCGCGTGAGTTCAACCAAACAATCCAACAAAGGGTCGCGATGCAACAAATCTTCCCGGATGCCCGCCCCAAAACTGGCAATGACAGGTTTTTCACCCGTCAGATGTATGGTTCGATTTTGTTCTTGCGTCATAACGTGCACACCTTTTAACTGAAGCCATCACCAAGTTTTAACATTTTCGCGCGCAACACAGGTTGCTGCATGTTCACTGGTCTATGTGCATTTTGCCGCTCAATTTACCAACAAGGCTATAGAAGGGCAAACATAATGTCGTAATTGCATAGCGACGTAACATTACTTAACAAATGCAACGAAACAAACTTCTTCTGACTCGCTTTGCTTTTATGGCTTACCGGTTGATTTATTGATGGCTTTTTCTATCATCTTAAGCCGCAAATCTGCCTCTGCCGACTGGGCACTGTCCTCTTTTTCGGTTGCAGGCTTTGCCACCTTAGGTGGTGCAAACCCTTTGTTGTCCTGTAATTTAACTGCGCGCGAAGTCGGATTGCTGTCGGTACATTCGGTATCGGAGTACACCAGCTTTCCTTTAATCATGCATTTCTTGATGCCAGAATCGACCGTTGCAGCCGCACGTAAATTGCTGTTTTGCCCACTCACAGAATTCCCCGTCGTTCCGCCGGACTGCGTTTGACCAGCCTGCGACCCATCAGTCTGTATGCCACTTGCGTTTTTCAACTCATTTGCAATCACCTGTCCAGATTTGCCCCAACGCGCCCACGTTTCTTGAAACGGCAAGTGCCCATATCGGACGGTGTAAAGAAAACTCAAGCCGACTATCGTTACCAGCATCATGATGATCGAGACCAACCAAAGATTGATCGTGCCGCGTTGTGATTTTTTTGCCTTCAAGGTAACTCCGCTCCATTCATGCGTTTTAAAATCATCTCGGTGCGCTTTTGCAAATACGCGGAGCCTTGGTGCTGGTCATAAAAGCGCGGCTTTGGCAACATCACCGCTAAACGCGCCGCTTGCGCGGGACCCAAATTCGCCGCACTCACGCCAAAATAATGTTTGGATGCCGCTTCAGCACCAAATACTCCCACGCCCCATTCAACCACATTCAAATAAATTTCCAGAATTCTTTCTTTGTCCAAACACAATTCCAGCATGTAAGTAATGATTAGCTCCTGCCCTTTGCGCAAGTAACTGCGCTCGCCAGAGAGAAACAAATTTTTCGCCAGTTGCTGGGTAATTGTCGAGCCGCCAGAAACGACTTTGCCCTTCTTCTTATTTTTCTCGTAGGCCTTTTGCAGCGCTTCCCATTCGACACCTTCGTGGTCAACAAATCCATCGTCCTCGGCGCTAATCACGGCACGTTTTAAGTTGGCGGATATACGGTCGTAGGGCACCCATTTGTGCTGCAACTGCGCGTTGGGCTTTTTTTCTTGTAACACACTTAGTTGCTGGCGCATGAAGCTAGTCGATCCTGGGTTGAAATGACTCCACCAACAAATTTGCAACAAAAAATACGCTTGGATAAGCACGAACAACAATAAGGGCAAGCCTATGCACCAACGCAAAATTCGCTTCATGCAGCATCCACCAATTGTCGTACCTCGCGCAACACAGCGTCTGTGCTGGGGCGAATACCGCGCCAGAAATAAAACGCTTCCGCCGCTTGTTCAACCAACATACCCAAACCGTCGCGCGTAATTGCATTGCGTTCGCTCGCCATGCGCAAAAACGCAGAGGGCTGCTTGCCATACAACATGTCAACCGCCAAACAACCAGCAGCAAAGACTGACGACGAAATCTCAGGCGCTTGATCAGACAAGCCAGCTGAAGTCGCGTTGATCACCACGTCAAAAGCTGCATGGCTATCTGGAATGTCTGAAAAATTTGAACTCGTCACTTGGGTGTCGGTTTTGATGCCAGCGCTTTTTATCAAGGCGACTAACTGTTGCGCCTTGTCGATACTGCGGTTTGCAATATGCAGCACCTGTGGGTGCTCGGCCAGCAGAGGCAATAACACACCACGCGCGGCACCGCCTGCCCCGAGTAGCAAGACGCGCTTATTCAACAAAGAGGTGTTGGCGTTTCGTACGATGTCACTCACCAAACCGACACCGTCCGTGTTATCGCCCAAAATTTGCTCGCCTTCAAATTTGAGGGTGTTCACCGCACCAGCCATTTGCGCACGCGCCGTGAGATGCGTCGCCATGCTAAACGCTTCTAACTTAAACGGCACGGTTACATTCATCCCGACGCCGCCAGTACGCCGAAACCCCAGCACGCTTTCGGCAAAACCATCAAGTGGTGCGAGCAACGCACGATAACGCATGGCTTGCTCGGTGTCGCTTGCAAAACGGGTATGGATGAAGGGCGATTTGCTGTGCGCGATAGGGTTGCCAACCACGACGTAATCATCGAGCTGCTGACTCATTTGACACCACCCCGAAGTTCAGTTTCCAAATGTTCATCACGTGTGAACTTGAACCTGGTGATAACTACCCATAAGTCGTCTTTATCTTTTGAACGCATATTCGGCGGAAATTGGCCAAATGGCGCAGCGCGCCTCACGATGCGCAATGCCGCCGCATCCAGGGCTTTATTGCCGGACGACTTTTCTATGTGCGGACCACCCTCTTTTTCATAGATACTGCCATCCTGGAAAATCGGGATATAGACGATCAACTCGCCATATAATTTTTTGCCATTTTTTTGTGGAAAATTGAGTGTTCCCATATCTTCCACGCGCTTTTGCAAAGCCTTGTAGTACACCGCATAACCCACCGCTTTGGTACTTGGCGTAATAAACGTTTTACGCGGGCGCTTATTTTGATCTTCTATGGTTTGCGCAATTTCAGCGACCGTGCGTGCCAATGCTTGCGAGCTATCGAGCTTTTCTTGCCCATCCGTCGGAAGTGGATTATCTTGCACATTTTTTTGATCGTTGAGCTTTGCTGTAGAAAACGGGGTCTTCTTAAATTGATCTAATAATTTTTTCTGCTGCTCTTCTAACTGCTCAATCTTCTTCGCCGCCGCGATAATGTTTTCGCCATTCTCGGTTCGATTGAGATCAGGCAAAGGTGATTTCGCTCGCCCTTCGTCATTCGCACCGCCACCATCTAAATTCGTTTGCGCTAAAGCTTGTGCATTAAGCGGCGCTTTATCGTGCTTCGCATTCACCAAAATAACTTCCAAGCCCGGATCGGCCGCTTTGACCTCATTCACATCGCTATTCACAAAATTAAGAACCAGCAAAACGCTATGCACCACCACCGATGTAACAATGGCGATGGTTAGGATTAAATTATCGAATCTTGGCTTCACAAATTTTTTCTATGCAGTGCAGATTTAAGTTCTTACTACGCTTTACGCGCCGCTTGTCCGTTTTAGTTTCAATGTCGATTCAAGTACTTTGTTGACCGCCTTGCATTTGCTCATTGAGCTTGGCAAGCGGCGATTCTTCGTCATTGGGTGAATTCACCAAATCAACTTCGCTGGCATTTAGTTGAGTCGCTTCTGTACCATCGACATTTGTGCTTGCTTCATTGCCCTCTTCACTAGCGCTTTCACTAGCACCTTCGTTGGCGTCCTCATTGGCATCCTCACTAAGCTCGTCGATGTTTTCATCGCTTACCGTATCCAGCGTTTCTAACCATCGTGCTTCAACGCTCAAATCAAGTTCATCCCAACGTAAAACATCCAACTTGACTTGGGCGCCGCGTGCGGTTGCGGGCATGCCAGCAAGACGTATGATCAGAGGAATTTCCACCAAACGCAAGACCTCGTCTTTTAATACGACCGCCTCGACCTGCAGGCCTTCGCCTGTCGCTTGGGCACTCTCTTTAATTTTTTGCCGTTCTTGCGCTAACCAACGCAAGCACCAATAGCGCTCCATATTATTCTGGAAATCGGCGTACGCGGCGTATGCCGCATCAAAGGCCGAGACAATGGCAAATAAATCAGCATCTTTGGGCTTAAAGGGCGCCACTAATGGCGCTGTCACGCCGTGTTCGACACAGGCAATGATTTGCCATTGGTTGACCAAGTCCGTGTAACGTCGCAGGGGTGAGGTGCTCCAAGCATACTGGTCTACACCCAAACCCTGGTGCGGCGCGGCATGCGTGACCATGCGCACCTGCATTTTGGCAGCCCAACCACCGCTACCGCCGCCTTGGGCACGATAGATGCCGGGAATACCATGATCCGCCATCAACTTGCCCCAAGTACTATTGGCGAAAATCATCAGTTCGGCGACGATTTTATCTAGGGGCGCGCCGCGCTTGCGACGCACAATGCGCACCACGTCGTCGTCCACGTAGAAATTGAAATCGACGCGGTTAGTTTGTTCAGGCTTCAAACCAAAACCTTCGCGCTTTGCCATGCGGCCTTTTTCTAACATCAAGGCCCATTGCCACAACACTGCCAATTCTGCTTTGTAGACATAGTCGCCTGCGTTGTTGGCCAAATTTTCTTCCGTGACGAATTGATCTAGGTCGTTGTGGCGCAGGTTAGCCGCCATTGGCACTGCCTCAACTTTGGTCTCGGTTTTAACCACTGACCATGCGCTCGCGTCGCTAGTATCTAAAGTGATATACAAGGAAACCGCAGGGCGCGTTTGCCCTGCGCCTAAGGTATAAATATCGACCAACGAATCCGGCAACATGGTGATTTTATCGCCCGGCATGTAGACCGTTGACATACGGCTGCGCGCTAATAAATCAATCGCGTCATTCCGTTGAATACCCAGCGTTGGTGCGGCGATGTGGATCCCGACACGCAGGGTTGTGGCATCGATATGCACCAAGGAAAACGCGTCATCAATCTCCGTGGTCGTCACGTCGTCAATGGAAAAGGCTTGCACATCGGCGACGGGCAAATCACTTGGCAATGTAGGTAAATCTAGGGCGGGAAACGCAATTCCTTTTGGAAAGCTTTCGAATAGAAATTTCGAGAAATGAAAATCTTTCGCGTTGTCTAAACCACCGCTTTGCAACATCAAACGGGCGGGAGCGATTTGCAAAGTGTCGCAAGCCTCGGCTAAGGCTTTGTACTCGATACTATTTTTATCTGGCTTAAATAAGAGCTGATGTACCAGCGGCTTCATCGCATCGGGAATCTGCTTTTGCGTCAAGGCTTGCACGTAGGTTGCCTGCACTATCGCGAGTTGTTTTTTCTTTTCTATGCCCGCTAGTGCCGCCTTGAGCGCCGTTTCTGGTGCCGCCTTATAGCGACCTCGGCCTTTTTTGTAGAAATAAATGGGCGCGTTATGCAGTGCAAACAAGAGTCCCGCAGCGTCGCTGGGAGCGGGTGCGTTGCCAAAATATTCTGTGCCAAGTTCCGCAAAACCAAACTCCTCTTGCCCGGCGACTTCCCACAGAAAAGCCAGATCAATTTCTTGCGCAACTTTTTTCGCTTGCGCTAATAAACTGGCTGCATCTGGCGAAGTAAATTGCAGCAGCACGTCTTTCATTTTGACTTTGCTGCGCTTGCCCGTCGGTAGCTCGACTTGATAAGCCTCACCCGCTTGAGACAGCACACTGCCTGCCTTAAAGTCGCCCGATTCCTCAAAAAATACATTCATTCAGCACATCTTTTCTTTTCGTTCAACCGAGTTCATCTAGACCGCCGACGCTCTTCAATGGTTCGATTTATTCATCAATTAGTGGGAGTATATTAAAAAACTCCATCGTTTTCGCTTAATTTATAAGCGCATTACTTAAATACCTTATTCAGTATGTGTATTTTTCAGTGTCAGAATGCGCGGCAAAAACACTTCTGTCACTAATAAACATGCCCGTTTGCGGCGAAAAATAGAACGGCGCGCAAACAAGTGCTGCGGGCAGGTCTGTGCCTGTTCGGCAAGCATGAAACCCTGCAGCAAACCACATTGTGCGATCCGCTGCATAAGTGGATGGGTCAAGGACAAGCGAGCAAAACGCAGTGTCCCACGTTGCACCAAAGGGTCGCTAAACAGCGTGGAACCCAGTGATTTTTCCCCCAAGGATGCAAATAAAGGCCATTGCGTGGCATTCGCAGACAAGGGCATCACGGTGTGCGCATACACCACGGCTTGCTCGTCGCAACGCAAAATAACATCCCGTGCCACCACTTTTTGCGCACGCGGCAATCCAATTACTCGCGCTTCATCGGGCAAGCACATCGCCACGCCTTGATGCAAACGCTGTACTCTGAAGCGTTGTGAATGCGCTACCAAGCGCGCCGTAAGTGAAGCGCGATGCGTCAACCACGGCGCATAGGCTGCGGGCGCGTTGACATGATTAATATGATCGTGCCAAACCAAACGTTGCGCATGCCGACCTACATGCAAGTCGACTTCGCTGGCTTCAGGCAAGCTCGTGCGCCTCGCTGTGCTTAGTACAGTGTTTAACGCTGTATTCACGTCAAGCATCACAAAACGCCATGATATCGGCGAAGTAATCGACAAAATCAGCCATACCGTGATCGCTGCCTTGAATCACTATCTGTTTCGCCGCTGCATAATGGGCAAGCATTTCACGCCAATCCAGCACTTCATCCCCCGTGGCTGCCAACAGAAAATAACGCTCTGGCGCGCTAATCTGCGGCACGGCGTAGTCGCGCAACTCATCCACATAGCTGGCTTTAAACTCAAATGGCTCATCGGAATGAAACGCCGTTGTCACGCCTATGTATTTTGCCAAATCATTCGGTGGTTTGACTGCGGGGTTAATCAGTACCGCGCGCAAATTGAATTTTTCTGCCAAATAAGTCGCGTAGTAACCGCCCAATGACGATCCAACTAAGATGATTTTTTGTGTTGCTAGATGCGTACCAATGATGGATTCCGCTAACGCTATCGCTAGTCGCGGCGACGCTGACAATTGGGGGCAAACAAATTCGCTTTCCCGTCCCAAATCGCGCAAATGTTGCGCCATCGCCCGTGCTTTAAACGACTGCGGCGATGAACGAAACCCGTGCAAATACAAGATCATGCGCTTGCCACGCGCTTGACATCAACCGCAGCAAGCGCCTTTTCATTGAGCGCCTTAAGTAATTTTTCATGGATGCCGCCAAAACCCCCATTACTCATGACCAAAATATGATCACCAGGCAGCGCAGTCGACACCAGTGCTTGCACCAATTGGGCGATATCGTGATGCACGCTTAGTTTCGCACCCAAGGGCGACAAGGCATCCGCCAAACTCCAAGCAGAACCTGCCTTGCTTTGCGCTTCTGCGCTAAGGGAATTCGCTTGCATCGCGCTATAGGCAAATACCACATCGGCCTCTGCCAAACTGTCTGCCAGCGCCTGCTTCATGACGCCCAGCTTCATGGTATTTGAGCGCGGCTCTAACACGGCGAGGATGCGGGTTGCTGTTTTCGTTGTTGTTTGCAATGAACTTGCTGCCAATTTTCTACGCAAGCCTTGCACGGTCGTGGCGATGGCTGTGGGGTGATGGGCGAAATCATCCACCACAGTAACGCCTGCTGCGACGCCGCGCACTTCCATACGCCGCTTCACGTTTTCAAATTGCGCCAATGCCTCGATGGCAACGGACGCGTGCACGCCCACGTGGCGGGCTGCGGCAATGGCGGCCAAGGCGTTCATCCGATTGTGTGCGCCATTCAACTGCCACTGCACGACACCTTGCGACTCGCCTTGGAAAAAAATCTCAAAATCTTCGCCAGCAGTTTCGTTGCAGAGTTGCAAAGTCCATGCTGCTTGCGCGGCTTCGGCAGTCGCTTGGCTAACTTGCGCATGAGCTTGACCGAAACCCTCTTTTTCGCTCCAACAACCGCGCTGCATCACGCGCGCTAAAGCAGCGTCGTCCTGATTCACGATCAAACGACCGATGCCTGGCACAGTGCGTACCAAGTGATGAAACTGCGTTTCAATAGCGCCAATATCGGGAAAGATATCCGCGTGGTCATATTCCAGATTATTCAAAATCGCTGTCTTTGCGTGGTAATGCACGAACTTGCTGCGCTTATCAAAAAACGCCGTATCGTACTCATCTGCTTCAATCACGAAAAAATCCGATGCCTGTGCAGGATTTACATCGTTAGCACCAGAAAGTCGAGCGGACACACCAAAATTCATC
>OFSE01000353.1_pt1 | contig 14219 bp, 25 predicted proteins | sample 1543261 | NCBI WGS metagenome assembly OFSE01 (sample SAMN07774225, study PRJEB24372) | wastewater metagenome | isolation source: Exp Tend VB 50WW | collected 2016-02 | reverse complement strand
CCTTGGCGGCGGCAACGCGGTGCAGTCCAAGCCGATCCGCAAGGGCGCGACCGAGGCGATGATCCGCCTGGACCTGGGCGAGTTCACCGTCACCCGCACGTTCAAGTTCAAGGAGATCAAGAACGAGGACGGGACCAAGACCGTCACCGACGAGCTGACCACCCAGCTGAAGGTCGAGAACAAGGAAGGCTTCCGCCCCAGCTCTCCGCAGAAGATGCTCGACGGGATGCTGGGGCAGCTCAGCTTCGACCCGCTGGAGTTCGCGCGCATGGACGCCAAGGAGCAATTCGACGCGCTGCGCCGCTTCGTGCCGGGCGTGAACTTCGAGGATCTGAAGGTCGCGGAAGAGAAGGACATGGCGCTGCGCCGCGACAAGCAGCGCGACTATGACCGGGAGCACGCTGCCGGCACGGCGATCAAGGTGCCAGATGACGCCCCCGAGGCGCCGGTCGACGATACCGATCTGATGGCCAAGCTGACCAGCGCCGGCGAGCACAATGCGGCGATCGAGACCGAGAAGGGGCGCCGCGAGCACGCCCGTCAAGAGATCGCGCGGATGCACGCGCAGGCGCGGACCCAGCAGGACAACGAGAGGAAGCGCATCGAGGAGAGCAGGGAGCACATCAAGCGCATCGAGCAGGTGATTGCGCTTGCCGAGCAGAATATCGCCGACCTTGAGGCGCGCGTGCAGGAGATGGACGAGGCCCTGGCAGCCGAGCCGTTGCCGTTGAAGGATCCGATCGACACCGAGAAGCTAGCCGCCGACATCACCGAGCAGCGACGCCTGATGGACGGCTACCGCTTGCGCAAGCGCAAGGAGGACCATATCGCCGCAGCCCTGCGCCTCAAGGACGAGGTCGACGCGATCACCGCCGCAATCGAGGCGCGCCGCAAGGCCAAGCGCGAGGCGATCGCCGCGGCCAAGATGCCGGTCGAGGGCCTGGGCTTCGGCGACAGCGTGGTCACGATGGACGGCATCCCCTTCGACCAGGCGAGCGACGCCGAGCGCCTGCGGGTCTCGGTCGCGCTGGCGATGGCCGGCAATCCCAAGCTCCGCGTGATCCGCATCCGCGACGGATCGCTGCTCGACAGCGACTCGCTGGGCCTGATCGCCAAGATGGCCGAGGAGAAGGACATGCAGGTGTGGCTCGAGTCCGTCGACAGCAAGCGTCCTGGCGCGATCGTCATGGAGGACGGCCACGTCAAGGGCGCCGAGGATCCGCAGCTGCCGTTGGCGGAGAAGACCGATGCCCAAGCCTAACCAGCGCATGTCCTTCCGCGACGCGATGGCGCTGGTCGACGACGATCTGCCCGACGGCGCCTTCTTCGCCATGGCGCACGAGATGGCCGGGCTCGAGTATGGCGACGGGTTCGCCGAGCTGGTCGACGAGGACGAGCGCGCCGCGAAGGCGCAGAAGATCGAGTGCCCGGCCTGCAAGCGCCTGTGCCGCGGGCTGCAGGGCTTCAGCGCGCACTGGATCGCCAAGCATCCGACCGACCAGCAGCCACCCTACACGATCAACAAGGACGGCGTGCTGGCGTTCAAGTCCGAGCTGGGGCTGGCAAAGGTCGAATGTCCGTCGTGCCACCGCCAACTCAAGGGCCTGGGCGGCTTCCACATGCACTGGAAGACGGTCCACGAGGGGCGGCCGCCGTTCGTCTTCATCCCCGGGCGCACCCCCGGCAAGGGCGAAAAGGACCGCCAGCGGAAGTCGTGGCAGAAGCGGCGCAAGGCTGGCGCGCAGCCGACCGGAGATGTCGATGGCTGATAACTTCGACCACCTTCCCGACGACAGGCTGCTGGGGCTTTACGACGCGATCGGCGCCGAGTCCTGCCGTGACATCTTGACCGACGCAGCACAGGAGCGGCTGGTCAATGCGCTGTACCGGCGGGAGAGGGACGCCGCGCGCACGCGGGCCGCGATGGTCTCGCCGCCGCCGCCAAACCACCCAGAGCACATGACCGCCACGATGGCCTACATGATGCGCGAGCGAAGCGTGCCCCCTTTCGAGGGCTCGTACTACCGCGTGACCTACACGCCCACGCAGGTAGAGTTCTGGCAGGACGGTCCCGATGGCTACGTCGATAGGCTAAAAAAAGAAACCCCGCCGTGGGCCTCGGGGGTGGGGTCGGCGGCGGCGATCGCCTACACCATCTTGATGCATCGCCATAGCGCGGTGGCCGACAAGTGGGGGCGCTTCATGAACGAAGTGCTGCCGCTTTATCTCGAGAGAGATCGCTGCCGCATCATTCCCCTCGATGCGGTCGACAGCTGGATCGCCAACCATTCCCCTTCATTTGATCAACCCAAGGAGAGCAACACCATGAACGAGTCGACACTGATCTTCCTGCTCGACGACAAGAGCGTGATCGCCTGCACGGGAACCTACGAGAAGGACGGCGAGGCGAGTCCCAGTTATCGGGCGCCGCGCGAGTTTTTCAAGACGCGCGACCCGTCCGTGAAGCCCGGTGATCTTTACATCACCACCAGCGGCACGCGGCACGGCTACACGGTGATCAAGATCGACGAGGTCGGCGTCAGCTTCGACATCGAGACCAAGGAGCCGTTCCGCTGGCTTGGGCAGCGGATCGACCCGGCGCCGATCGAGGCGATGCAGGCCTTCGAGAAGAAGGCGCTGGAGATCGTCCGCCAGGCCGAACGCGACGACAAGCGCAAGAAGCTGCAGGAGAAGGTGCTCGGCAGCAGCGAGGCGGTGGCGAAGCTCGCCGGCGAGATGCCGGTGCTGGCCGTCACCGACCAGACCAAGAGCTAGGAGATTGGGAGCATGACCCCAGCCCCGACCCAGGGGAGTGCTCCCGCAGCTTGCCTGCGCAAGCTGTATCTCTCGCGGTCCAACGGTGCTGCGCGGCGGGAGGGCGAACGCAACGCATCCGAGGACCGCAAGGAACACGATGCCATGGCCTTGACCTTCTACCCCAGATCCTCAGAGGAGAGGCCGATGGTGGAGTGCGCGCCTGCGCGCGCACTTGAGCTCGCCCGATGGGCTCGCTCAAGGCAACCCCCGGGGAGGACCGTGAGGTTCAGGGGTGCAGGCCCTTCCCCGGGGTGTCGATGGAGCGCGTGATGAAGCACCGGATGAAGTTGCTGAAGGCGGCCCTGGCCGCGCGACGAGACGCCGAGGGCAGGATCGAGGCGGTGCTCCAACTCCGCTTCCCAATCCGCTGCGAGATCTGGTGGGGCGCGGGTGGCGACGACCCGCAGCGTGGCTACGTGCAGCGCATCTCCGGGGACCGCGTCCAGGTGATGAACGCGCGCACCCGCAAGGTCTATTGGATCTATGCGGAGCGGATCGTCGGCTGATGTCCGACTGCCCCAAATGCGGCAAGCGGCGGCTGCGCAAGCGGCCGAACGGATGGAAGAAATGCAGCCGCTGCGGCTGGATCCCCAAGGGCGGCAGGATGTCGCCGAACGCAGGAGAGACCGATGAAGTACGGCAAGCCACCGGAGTTTGTGGACCACTTCGATGTGAACCTGGGCGAGGTGATGTACTACCTCTATCTGCCGGTGGCGATGGCGGGCGACATGACCGACGTGCGCCTGCCGCCGAACGTCGAGGCGCTGCGGCCGATGATCGACGCGGCGATCCTGCACGCCGGCCGGGACGGGCGCCTCTTCCAGTACGTCTACCTGTCGGCCCGCAAGGGCTGGGCGACGCCGGATAACCCACTCAACCGTCCTGGCTGGCACGCCGACGGCTTCGGCAGCGAAGATCTCAACTACGTCTGGTGGCGCGGGCCCGGCACCAGGTTCGCGCTGCACGGCTTCGACAACATCAGCGAGGACCACATCGTCTCGATGCAGCAATTCGCCGATCAAGTGAACCCGGAGTTCGTGGCGACCTATCCCGAGGGCGGGCTCTACTGCCTCGATCGCTACGTCGTCCATGCCACGCCGCTGATCGGGCCGCCGGGGTGCATGAGGCAATACGCCAAGGTGTCGCTCTCCAATGAACGCTACAACCTGGAGAACAACAGCCACAACTACCGCTTCACCTACGACTGGCCGCTGCACCGGCGCGAGATCCTGCGCAACGACCCGGCCGGCGCCGGCCGCGACTTCGTAAGGGAGGGCTGACCATGGACCGATCCGCTGTCACGTCGACCAACATCAAGACATGCGGCTGGCACGACAACGTGCTGGAGCTCGAGTTCCGCAACGGCGCCTGCTACCGCTACCACGGCGTCCCGATGAACCAGTACCTGGAGCTGACCGAGTCGAAGAGCCCCGGCAGCTACCTGCGCAGCGTCATCATCCCGAACTACAAGGCGCGGGCCAAGGTCCAGGCGCAGACCCCCATCAAGGAGTAGCAGCATGACCCTCACCACCAAGCAGGCCGACTTCCTGCGCGGCCTGACCATCATCGAGCACCCGCATATCAGCGCCAGCGAGGCCGGCTGCCGCGAGATCCAGGCGATCCTCAACGACGGCCTGTGGCAGATGATGGTCGAGCGCACGACCGGCGTTCACTGGGCCCAGATCACGCTGGAGGGTAAAGAGGCGCTATCGAAGCACCGCGCGGAAATCCCCGTGACAATCCCGCGGGTGGCGGTGCCGGAGCGCGGCACGACGCAGCATGTCCTGGTGCTGGATCTCGACATTTGCGACCCGAGCCAGGGCGACGACTTGGCGAAGATCGAGCTGCACATCGCCTACAACTACAAGCCGCCGGTGCCGCCCAAGCACAGCAACGACACCGGCGTCGGTCCCGAGATCCAGGACCGCAAGATGACCCTGATGCTGGGCAACGCCCGCGTCGCCGCCCCGTCGGGCATCATCCAGTATTACGAGGGCGCGCAGTGGGACGACGTGCTGATCCGGCACGCGGAGAAGGAGCGCCTGTAATGCGGATCGACCCGAACGCTCAATACTTCCTGCACGAGAACGGCTCGCTGACCTACACCCCGCTGGGCGGCGTGTCGGAAAAGCCGCCGGTCAAGCGCGTGTGGTCGGCGGTCCAGGTGACGCAGTCCTCGAAGGACTTCGCCGCCTTCCTGCGCGAGGCGAAGCAGCTGGGCGCCAGCCAGGAACGGCTCGTCGACCTCTTCATGAAGAACCGGATGTGGGAGCAGGATCCGCACCTCGCCACCGACATCGGCATCGCCGATATTTCCGCCGCGCTCAACCGGCAGGCCCTGTCCTACGAGGTCGGCTACGGCCAGGGACAGGTGGCGATCAAGTTTTCCAAGCCGGTGGATCTGGTGCCGCTGACCCCCAGGGAGGCGGCCGACCTGGCGGCGAAGCTGCTGGTGAACGCCGACTCCGCCGTCGCCGACGGCAAGCCACACTGAAGGAGAAGACCAATGGCAGATCAACAGGTTCTGGAGATCATGGGCAAGGCGATCTACGAGTTGCGCTCCCATCCCCGCCGCTCGCCGTGGGAGAAATGCGCCATGGAAACCCGGGCATCCTACCGTGCCCGCGCGCAGGAGATCTTGAACGCCCTGTCCTCCAGCGGCTTCGGGGTTCACATGGAGATCCGCGGCAAGCCGGTGCTGTCGCGCAACGGGGCAAAAAAGCTCCTGGCGCTGGCGACGGCAGCGGGGCGCGCGTAGGAGCTGGTCAACCAAGGAAGGATATGATCATGGACGGCGATATCGACACCACCAACGCGATGATGATCGGGGTCCGCGACGAGGACATCATGATCATGATGCCCCTCGATCGGCTAACCAAGGACCAGGCTCTGGTCGCCGCGGCCTACATGGTGCTGCTGACCAACACCAGCCTCAACGACTTCTCGATCGTGCTGGACCAGGTGAAGAATGCCTGAAATCGGCTACGTCAGCTCGTCCGAGATCGCCGGCCTGTTCGGCGTCTCGCCCTACACGTCGAAGTACCTCGCCTGGGCCTACCACAAGCACGGGAAGAAGTACGACCACGGCAACGAACGCACCCGCTGGGGCAAGCTGCTGCAGGACGACATTATCCAGGCGACGGCCGAGGATCTGAACCTCGACGTCGAGCCCAACGCCGGCGACGTGTTCCTGCGCCACGTCGACCCTGCGATCAAGGCGGGCTGCACGGTCGACTGCTGGATCCGGCGCCACGCCGGCGGCCTGGGGATCATCGAGGTCAAGAACGTCGACTTCCTGCAGTGGGCCCAGAACTGGGACGACCACACCGCGCCGATCGACATCGAGCTGCAGGTGCAGCACCAGCTCTGGGTCTCGGGCGCGTCGTGGGCCATCATCGGCTGCCTGGTCGGCGGCAACGACCTGAAGAAGTACGAGCGCAAACGCAACGAGAAGGTCATCGCCGAGATCGCCAGCACGGTCGAGGCCTTCTGGCAGCTCGTGGACAGCGAGCAGAAGCCCGACCCGGCCGGCTTCGAGGCGGAGAAGTCGGTGATCGGCGAGCTGTACGGGATCCCGACGCCCTACCTCACCCTCCAGGCCTTCGATAACTTCGACCTGATCAACATGATCGCCATGCTCGACGACGCCACCGAGAAGCGGAAGTTCTATGCGTCGACCGAGGAAGGCTGCAAGGTCAAGCTGCTGGCCCTGGCCGAGAAGCACGACCGCATCCGCACTAATGGCTGGTCGGTCGGCGTCTCGCGCAACGTCAACAAGAACGGCGTGATGTCGCAGCGCGTGACGGTCAAGAAGGTCGAGGGCGACCCGGCGCCCACCTTCACCGTGGAGATCGGCTGATGCCGGCAATCACGCGCGCCGAGATCGAAGGCCACATCAAGAACACGGCCGACCTAGTCGAGCGCATCTTTGTGCGGTCCCGGGTGGTCGACGCGCTCGTCGGCGGCCGCTGGAACAAGACGCCGGAGGCCGTGCCCCCTGGCGCAGGCGTTGCGGTCATGCCCGACTTCCAGTTCGGCGGCCACAAGGTCGAGGTCTATTTCAACGACGTCCACGACGAGCCCAAAACGATCGACGTTCATCTCGACCTGCTGGCGCAGACCGACGAGGCTTTCGACAACTGGTGCAAGGTCCGTCGCGAGAGCATCGCCGCGGAGAAGGCCGAGTCGCGCCGCAAGAATGATGCGGTCGAGCGCGAGATCTTCGAGCGGCTGAAGGCGAAGTTTGAACCCAAGCAGGAGACCCCCAATGGCGGAGGAGAAGACCGTGAGCCGTGATTCGCTGAAGCTATTCGACAAGATGTGCGATGCCTACGACGCGGAGACCGGAAAGGCAGAGCGCGATATCGAGAAGATCCTCGGCAACCTGCGCTCCGAACGCGAGGCGCTGATCGAGCACGGCAAGAAGAAGCTCGGCATGAAGCACATGGCGATCGTCGGACTGCTGCCAAAGATGCCGACCGCCCGCGGCGCCGACGGCAAGCTGCTGATCGCGGAGGAAGAGCCCGTCGACGGCGAGGACTCGCCGCAGACCCAGGGGGAGGGCAAGCCCGATGGCGAATGAGCTGGCGGTCTACGAGGCCGCTTTCGAGCCAATGCTGCCGCGTTACGAGGCGTTGCTGGCGCCGACCGGCCTGCCGGTGCAGCGGCTGATGGAGACGGTCTACATCTCGCTGACCAACAACCCGAAGCTGATGCGCTGCACGCTGCCCAGCATCATCGCCACGGCCACCACGTTCGCGGTGCTGGGGCTCGAGGCCGACGGCGTCACCGGCCAGGCCTACATGATCATGTTCAAGGACAAGGCCCAGCCCGCGATCGGCTACAAGGGCTACAACACGATCGCGTGGCGCAGCAGTTGGACGATCCAGAGCAAGATCGTGCGCGAGGCCGACAAGTTTGACTACCGCCTGGGCACCGACGCCTCGATCGACCACGTCCCCAGCCTGAAGGACAGCCGATCGCCGATCATCGCCGCCTACGCGATCGCCCAGCCGCCGGGCAGCGCCAAGCCGATCATCAGCGTGATGCCGATCTCGGACATCAACGCGATCCGCGACAACTCGCCGGGGTTCAAGTTCGCCGGCGACAGCCCCTGGAGGAACCCGAACTTCTACCCGGCAATGTGCGCCAAGACGGTCCACCGCCAGGTGGCGCGGTCGATCCCGATCATCGGGGTCGGCCGGGCGGCGGCGCTGGAGAGTATGCACGAGGACCGCGGCCGGCTGGCCTACCTGAAGCCCGACGGCGACCTGGAGCATCAGCAGATCGGCGTGATCGACGGCAGCGCGACCGAAGTGACAGACGCCGACCGGCCGATCAAGCCCGAGTTCAAGGTCATGATGAGCGACGGCAACGAGCGCGAGTTCAACGACATCACCGCGTGGTCGACGCTGTGGATGTCACCGACCGGCATCATCGAGCGGCTGCGCAGCAAGCCGCACTCGCTGGCGCGCTACCGCGAGCTCAACGGCGCCATCATGGCGTCGCTGGCCGCGGCCGGGTTCGCCAACGAGGTAATGACCGTGCAGGACGCGCTGCGCAAGGCAATCGGCGACCCAGAGGAGAACCAGCCGTGAGGAAGATGTCTAACGCCGAGATCAACGCTCGGCTCGCCAGCAAGGAATACGACGACGTCCGCGAGAGGGTGTCGATGATCCTCGACCAGATCGTCAACGACGGCCCGCGGCTGATCGGCATCGCGCCCCAGGTCGGGTTCGCGCTGATCATCTACCCGATCGCGCAAGGCGAGACCCGCACGGTCTTCACCACCAACGACCCCGACCAGCGCCACGCGGCCGCGTGTATGCGGATGCAGGCGATGGAGCTCGACGGGCGCCGGTTCGCCGACGTGGTCGAGCAGGCGGCCCAGGCGCTGTACAAAGCGCAGTGGGATCACGAGGCTTTCCCCACGCCCTGGGAGAATGCGGACGACGATACGCGCGAGAGCTACCGCAAGGATGCCAAGGCCACCCTGCTGGTCGCGTTCGGCGCCGAGCCCGTGCAGGACAACAACCCGCCGCCGGCGCGCGCGTAGGAGTCGACCATGGCCAAGTGGACCGCCACCGTCATCGCCCGCAACGAGCAGGACACGATCGAGGAGTGCCTGCGCTGCATTCGCAATGAGGCGCCGCCCGAGCAGCTGAAGATCCACGTCATGGTCAACGGCTCGACCGACGCGACCTACAGCCGGGCGATCTCGTCACCGTGCGCCACGTCGATCTATCGGGACATCGTGCCCGGCAAGGCGCGGGCCTGGAACGCGGCGGTCCACTACCTCCTGGCCGATGCAGACGTGCATTTCTTCGTCGATGCCTACGCGCTGGTGCGGCCCGGATCCTTCCAGGCCATGGCCGACCAGCTCGCAGCCACCCGCGCCAACGCCTGCGCCGCCATCCCGCGCTCCGGCCGGTCGCAGGCGATGCTGGCCCACGCCGCGCGCATCGGCAAGATCCACGGCTCGCTGCACGCCCTCTCCGGCGACTTCGTGGCGCGGATCAAGCACCGGCGCATCCGGCTGCCGGAAGGGCTCTACCGCGTCGACGGCCTGGTGGGCTCGATGGCGCTGCACGACCTCGACCACACCAAGGGCTGGAACTACGCGCACGTCGCCTGCGCCGAGGAGGCCGGCTGGGTGTTCCAGTCCCTGTCGCCCTTCAGCCTCGCCGACTGGCGCCGCTGGTGGACCCGCCGGCGCAACCAGCGCCTGGGCGCGGAGCAGATTGCGCGGCTGAAGCCGACGATCTATAGCCAGGGCTTCGAGCACCTACCCGAGAAGGTCTGACCCGTGACGATCGACCCCTACGCCGAGCTGCAGATCCCGCGCGACGCCACGCCCCAGGACATCCGGGGCGCCTTCCTGCGCGCGTCGAAGAAGGCACACCCCGATGCCGGCGGATCCACCGAGGCCTTCCTGCGCGCGAAGGAGGCCTACCGGATCCTGCGTTCGGACAAGCTGCGCGCGCAGTGGGACAAGACCGGCAAGGTCGACGAGGACGAGCCCGACAACAAGCAGGCTGTCGCCCTGGCGGTCCTGTCGCAGTGGCTGATCCGGGCGATCGACGCCGTCGACACGCCAGAACAGGTCGACATGATCGACGTGATGAAGCAGGTGATCCGGCTGACCAACGCCGATCTCCAGAAGTCCGTCGTTGCGATCGAGACGAGCATCAAGCGCATGGGCCCGCTGCGCGAGCGGTTCTCGCGGCGCGTAGACGACGGCAAGCCCAACCTGATGGCGCTGGTGGTCGCCGGCCACATCGCGCAGGCGACCCGCGCGCTCGAGGAAACGAAGCTGAAGATCAAGAGCAACGCCGACACCATCAAGCTGATCGACGAATATCGCTACGAGTTTGACCGCGCGCTCCAGCCCAGCTGGCTCGGCACCGGCACGGCGACGTCGTCATGGGGCATCTAGATGCGCAAGGCGATGCTGTGCCTGGTCTTCGCCGTCCTGGCCTTCGCCGGCATCGCCACGCTGCTGGGCATCGCGGCCGGGCAGATGCACGAGGCCGACTATGGGGTAGAGCGATGGAAGCCGTGATGGCGGTTGGCGCGCTGCTGGTCCTGGCCGCGTTCCTGCTCTTCATCGGGCGCCTGTGAAGTCCTGCGCCGCCTGCCGCCACTTCCAGCCCGCGCCCAAGATCGGCGCCGGCGGGTTCTGCTACCGCTTCCCACCCTACAACCACCAGCGATTCGTCACGCAGATCGTCGAGGGGCAGCCGAAGACCGAGGTGATCTGGGTGCCGTCGCGCGCCTGGGTCGACCTGGTCGAGCGCGCCTGCGGCGAGTTCCGCTGGCGCCAGTGGTGGCGCCGCTTCTGGCGCTGAAACGGGAACGGCCCCGATCCCCCTTGGCAAAGGATCGAGGCCGTTTAGGAGCTAGTCCCAGCTGCAATCTGGCGAGAGAGCCGGGGCAAGCGGGCGAAAGATAGGAGAGCTGGATGGACGACGTCAATCGCAAAACTGGCTACGAGGATCCGCGGCTTACCTTCGAGGATCTGGAGGCGATGACAGGCGCGGGCGTGCGGATCGTCGGCGTGGCGATCCGGTACGACGACGTGATCACCGCGGTGATGCCGGCGCCGAACCGCCACCACAATTTGATCAGCCACATTCATGGGGTCACTGGCCGCCCGGTGTCGGGCTCGGCAAAGCAGGGGTTCTGGACCAGCACGAATCGCTGGGTCAACCGCCATGACGCCTGCGTGATCGCCCGTGCCGCTAACCAGTTGATCCGAAAGACCGGGCCCGAAGACATCTTGTTTTCCGAGGACGTGTGGTAGCGTCGACGTCGGCAGTCCCCGCGGACAGCCAGTTTTCTCTTATCCCTAAGCTCGCGACTTTTGATCGGCGGTTTGCGATTGCAGCCGCCGATTTTTTTTGCCACGATGCCCATGCGCTCTGATCCTTCCAGGCGAGAGGAGGTGCATCATGACCCCGCCGGCGTAAAGCCCGGCACAGCTCAAACCTCTATGCAGAACATACCCATCTTCGCGAACGGCGCCGCAGCCCATTCCTACCCGGAACCCAGCGGCGCCGTTTCATTTTACGATTGACGAATGTGCGCCACGTGCTCAATGATCTGCACGTCGAATCCCTGGACAGGAGCTGTCGGAGCTCGACCAGCCACCCGAAGTGGGTCGCAGCTTCTTAGGATTATCGGTGGCCGACGGTTCCAGATAGGCCCCGGGCTTAGTGCGCAAGGCACGGTAGGACTTCCCTCCGCCCGCGGGTGTCGGGTAAGCGCATAGCACCAAGAAGGGCCTGATCTGGGACGCTGGATCGGGCCCTTCGCTTTACAGGGGGCAGCATGATCACCATCACTCCGCTCACCGCCGCGATGGCCGTCAACGCGCAGGTGGTCTGCGACTGCGGCAACATCACATTCGAGATCGGCATCGCGGTCAACCGAGAGAACGGCAACAACTTCATCCGCGTGATGCAGTGCTGCGCCTGCCGCAAGCAGATGCCGGCGACGCACCAGTCCAACGCCGAGATCGAGCCGAGCATCATGAGCGGAAGGCTGGTGTCGTGAACCGGCGCGCGTTCCTGCTGGGAACCACGGCCGCGATCGCTACGGCGGCCGTTCCCAAGCTGCCACAGGATCTCGACTGGCGGGAGATCTACGAGGAGTGGTGCCTGCCCGAGGCCACGCTCAGCGAGAGCGCGCTTATTCACGAAACCTGGGAGCGCGCGGCCGACGGATCGTGGAGTCGTCTGGCCTGTGAACTCGTCGACGGGAAGGCCAAGGTGCTTTCATTCGAGCGGGGGCTCTACACGCCATTCATCATGGCAGGGCGCCAAACTAAGATCCTCGACCTACAGTTGGGGTACAGCATTCCTGTCTATGGGGACCGCGTTGCGCTCAACTCGATGGCGCACCCTGACCAGACGGCGCCTGGGGCATGTAGAACTCCCACAGCGCCCGATACGACGCGCGGCAGCTGACCTGGTCGTTCTTCGACAGCGCCAGGTAATCCCACTTCGCGGCCGGGTTCACCTCGAAGTCCGCCGGGATCTCGGGCATCGGCGGCAGATCCTTCATGGCGATCGGCGCGGTCTTGGTCGTGTCGCGCCACCGCTCGATGACCATCGTGTTCGGGGCGGCCGCCTTCTTAGCGTCGGCGTTCAAGCTCCCGCACCCACTCAGCATAGGCAGCAGCAGCAGCATCGACACCGGCAGGGCATACTTCGACACGTTCACGGATCTTCTCCCGCACGATTTTGAGTTTTGGGGACTGGTTCTGCAGCTCGGCGATCCGCTCGCCTAGCACCTTCAGCTGGTGCGCGTGGTCGGACTCGAGCTTGGCGACGAACTCGGTGTTGCCCGCATTGGCGGTCTGGCACGTCCGCAGGTTCGCCTCGGCGACCTGGCGCCGGTCGATCGCAATGTCGATCGTGCTCTTCTGGTTGGCGATGGTGACGTCCCGGTGCGCGACCGTGATCTTCAGCACCGCGATCCAGACCACCACCACCAGGATCGCCACGCCCAGCGCGATCAGCTTCACTGCCGGACGCGCCACGAAGGCGGCGATGCCGGCCGGGCCGGCGGCCGCGGCGATACCCAGGTAGCCCATCGGGCCCGTGATGAAGCCGACGATGTCACCCAGGAACGGGATCAGGCTCAGCATCTACGCCCCCATCATCTTCTGCTTGGCGAAGCGCCGGATCCGCGGCGCATAGTGGCGCGTCTCCTCCGCGTTCTTGTCGCCGGTGATCAGGTGCAGGCACGCCATGATCGGCTCGTAGAGCGCCGGCATCCCGCAGGCCCTCTGCGCCTGGATCAGGTTCCCGGGCCCGGCGTTGTAGCTGCCGAAGGCCAGGTTCTCGCGATCGTCGCGCGGCCGTTCGCTCTTCCAGACGTTGCGCATGTTGCGCAGATACCTGCACGCGAGGTCGATCTGGTTCTCGACGTCGTAGGGGTCGACCAGCCCCCGCCCGGCCTGGCGCGTGATCTCTTCCCACGTCTTCGGCATGAACTGCATCAGGCCGCGCGCGCCGGCGCCGCTAACGGCGCGCTCCTTGCCGCCGCTCTCCGCCATCATCTGGCCCCAGGCCAGCTCCCAGGCCGACACGCAGCCCCAGCGCGACACGGCCTCCTGGAAGAGGTGGTCGTACTTCGAGTGCAGCACCAGGATCGCCTTGGGCTTCGGCGGCAGCGGCGGCTTGATCACCGGGGTGACGGGCTCGCCCTTGGGCATCGGCCGCGGCGGCGGCACCGGCAGCTCCTGCGCCGGCGTGGGGTCGACGTAGGGCGCCGGCGTGGGCTTCGGCGGCGGGCTGCAGGCCGCTACCAGCAGCGCCGCCAGCGCCACCAGCGCCTTCACTTGATCACCGTGGAGACGAAGTAGGCGACCGCGATCACGCGCGCGCCCAGGTAGTTCTCCTGGCCGGGCGTGATCGTGAAGAGCTCGCCGCGCTGCTTGCCGCGGCGGATGTCCCACCACGCCAGGATCGCGGTCATGAACCACACGCCGACGATCATCTTGACCGCCGTGACCTGGATCCGCACGACGTCGGTGTCGTCGAGGTTGGTGTAGGGCAGCGCCAGCATGATGATCAGGCCCGTGACCAGGATCGGCATCATGACCTGGAGCGCCACGCCCAGCTTGACCAGCGCCACCCAGAACGCCCTGGCGACGGCGCGGCCCCAGCCAAGCACCACGGAGTCGGCACGATCGAGGAAGGCCTTCAGCTGCATCTACTCCTCCTTCGCTGGCACCTCGGGCCCTGGCATCAGCTGTTGCAGCAGATCCTGGACGCCCGGCAATTGCATGGTGCATTTGTAGCAGACCGCGCAGCCGGCCAGCGAGATCAGCAGGATGAGGGCGGCCGCCGCGCGAATCACGGGTCGACCACCATGGCGCATCCCAGGATGCCCAG
>OFSE01000352.1_pt1 | contig 14304 bp, 26 predicted proteins | sample 1543261 | NCBI WGS metagenome assembly OFSE01 (sample SAMN07774225, study PRJEB24372) | wastewater metagenome | isolation source: Exp Tend VB 50WW | collected 2016-02 | reverse complement strand
TCCGATCTGATCACGGCGTTGTCGGCGCTGGCGGCGGCCAGAGCATCGGTCTGCCATTCGTGGAAGGTGTTGTCGGCGGTGCCCTTGCCGATCGCCGAAAGGAACGGCGTTTCGGTCGGGCTGATGTCGTGAATGACATCGGTGAGATCCTCGCGGCGCCCGACGACGCCGTAGGTCTGAGTGGTTCCTGAAGGTACTGCCATGGTTCAATTCCCTTGGCCGGTTTTCCCGGCTCTCTTGGGGTTGAGGATTAGATGAAGCGGGAGACCGCGCGGGCTGCTGCCTGCATGTCTCCGCCCTTCATCGCGTCACGGTCTCGCTGATATTCCGCGTTCGCGGCCGCACCTTTCGGCTGGGCAGCGCCTGGGCGCGAGACCTTTGGCAAATCCTTGGCCTGTCGAACCCGCTCCATTTTCTGCGCCATGAGGGTGTCGTACTTTTGGGCTTTACCCCGCCAGTCGCTGACCGCTTTCAAAGCGAGAATGTCGCCGGCATCCGCGTGCTTGAGATCGCCAAGGCCCAGTTCCGACATGATGGACCCCAGCTGCTGCTGGAGTTTCGGGCCGGTGTCCGGGCTGAGAAATTCGGGCCACTTCTCGGCAAGCGTCGTCCGCATCGCCTCCGCCGCCTGTGCGGCCTCCGCCTGTGCGTATTGCGCCTGCTGAGCGCCGAGCGCATGAAGCTGTTGCTGCACCCATTGGTGCTGGGCAACCGCGCCTTCGTGCGCCTCCATCATCTCTGCGTAGAGATAAGGGTCTTCCACCTGAAGCCTGTGGCTGGGGCGTTCAGGTATCTGCGGGAGAATAGCCTGCAACTGCTGGACGTGTTGCGCCTGCAACTGCTGGATGTGCTGGTTCGCCTCCCGCGTGACCGTATCGCGAACCTGCGCAGCTTCTTGCGCCTTGGATTGAACGAACGTCTCTCGCTCGGCTTCCCTGCGGGCTACAGTCGCCTGCACCGCTGGGGGAAGTTCGGCAAACGCCGCCTTCTCTTCGGCTGTCCACGACACGGGCGGCTTGATGGGCGGCGCATCGGTTTCGGCCTGCTGGGCCTCCCCGTCCGCTTCAATCGCTTCCACATCGTCTGCGGTCAGCTCCGGCTGTGCTTCTGCACCTTGCGGCGCTTCGGCTTCCTCGGGCTTCTTCCGCGGTTCACCATCGCCTTCGTCCATGGCTGCGTTGAGGCGATCATTGATCGTCGGTTCGGCAGCAACAACGGTGTCACTGGCGCCGCCGACTGCCGTTTCGGGCTGGGTCATTGTGCGTCCTTTTCGGGCGTCTGGTATTGGGGCTTTTCAGCCCATCGGCTCGGGTTGAGCGCGATCTAGTAGGGGCTCCCCCCAATTCGGATCAGACGCTGCTGCGCGTCCGTCAAATGCTCGATCTTCTCCGCGCGGATCATCTGCTCGCGCACATGCTCGCCATCGCGCATGATCGTGGTGACGCCGTTCTGCACCTCGTCAAGCACGCGGATGGCAAGGCTCAGTGCCGTGATCTTGTCGGCCCGGATCGTCGGGTGAAGCTCGGTCGCGGCAAGGTGCGCGATGCGGTTCAGATAGATCGTGCGGGCGTGGTCGAACTCGGGCTGGATAAACTCTTCGATGGCCTTTTCGGCGCGGGTGCCACGGGCGGCGCGATGGGTGTCGGCGAGGGTCATGCTGCCGCACCAAGGGCGCGGGCGGCGCGCATGAATGCCTCAGATCGCTCGTTCGGGTCTGAATAGCGGATCAGGCAATATGCCATGACCTCCGGTATCACAAACGATGCCAGAAACTGCTCAGGCGTGCCCTTGAAGTTAGGATGGAGCATCGTGGTCACCTGCTCAGCGCCCATGATTTTCGTGGAAGCCCATTTCTTTCTCCGCTACGGCTCGACGCGCTATCGCATCTTCCTTGTTCCCGAAAACGCCGAGCTGACGCTGCTTTCCGCCAATGCTGATCTGGGCAACCCACCATTTGTTCGAATTGCACCAGTGGACACCAATCGCGCCGCTTTTGTTGTTTCTCGGCATTGGCCGGTTCAGAGCGTTTTCGCTCCACGGCACGCTGCGCAGGTTCGTGATCCGATTGTCCGACTTGTTGCCGTTGATGTGGTCAATGAAGTCTGGTTGCTCGCCAGTGTGCAGAAGCCAGATAATGCGGTGAGATTGATACGTTACCGTGAAAATCTTCCCCACTTTGTAGCCCTTGCGGTCTAGTTTCCCGAGGGCTTCGGTTCCCGCATATCGCCCATTCCAGCGATTGACGAGTGGCCCTCCCATATCCTTGGTCCGGGGTAACCACTCTAGCCGTCCCGTCTCCGGGCTATAGCTGAGCAATTGACGCAAAATGTACAGTGGCGGTAATGGCTTGATAAGCATGGGGCGCGACCTCGCTCTATGTCAGGGCCGGGACGCTGTTAGCGCAGCGTTTCCGGCCCGAAATTTCTACCTCAAACTCGCCTATTTATCAAGGCGGCCACCCTCACGCTTCTTCCCGCCCGCCACAGCCTGGAACATCGCGGCGCGGGCCTGATGACGTTCCTGAGCCGCTATCTGCTGCACGTTGAGCAGATAATCGACGTGCATCTGCTGCTGAGCCAGTTCGCCCTCGGCGGTTGCCTTGTCCCGCGCAAGCTGCGCGTCGAAGGCCGCCTTCTGCGCGTCAAGCTGCTGCTGCTGGGCGCCTTGCTGCGCCATCAGCGTGAGTTTTGCCTGATCGGTCTGCGCCTGTAGCGCCAGTTTCTGGGCGTGCTGTTGCTGCTGCATCTGGAGCTTCATCTGCTCCTGTTGAACCTGCGCCTGCACCTTCGCCATCTCCGGGTCCGGCTTGGGCTGCTTCTGGATCGGCTGACCATCCGGGCCTAGCTGTGGCTTCGACGGATCGTTGAAGAACTCGGTCGCATCGCCCAGCCCCACATCGTTGATGAGGCCCTTTGCCGAGTTGAACATCTTCTGCTCGTCCACGATGTCCAGACCGGCGGCCAATGCCTGCGCCTGCATCCCGATCACCATCTGGCGATACTGAATCCGCTGATCCTTGCGGCCAGAGCCCAAGCCTACACGAGGCCGCGCGATCATGTCCTCGGGCCATTGCGAGGGATCGACCTGCACATATTTACCATCGATCGGGACATTGATCGGCTTGCCGTAACGCTTCAGCAGCCGGGCCTTCTTCGTGAACAGGCGGGCCACGCCATTGGCGAAGTTGCGCGCCAGATATTCCTCGACCTGCTGGCCCTGTGCCTGCATCAGCGCCGTACCGGTCGCGGTCTTGTTCAGCGCGTCAGCGTCAAGCCCCTGGTTGAGCCGCGTGATGCCCGTCCGGCTCTCACGCTCGCCGTTCATAAACTCCAGCGCGTGGAAGCCATTCGAGCTGTCGTAGCCGCCCTGACGCTCGCTCGGAGGATTGGCGCCCTTGTAGCGGACAAGTCTGCCGGCGCGGACGGTCAGCAAGTCCTCGATCGTGTTTTCGCCGATGCTCTCTTCGGGAACATAGGTCGAAGGGTTGTTGGCCAGATAGATGCCGTCGAGCGTCTGGCGCAGCAGCACAGTCCTGATCCGCTCGATGTCCATCACTTTGTCGGCAAGGCTCTGACCCACGCGGCGGTGCTGCATCGGGAACGGCGACCAGTCCTCGAACGGGTGGTCGTCCGGGCCGTCCATCTCGTCCACACTGAATATCTTGAAGTCGTGACTGCGGCGCACATAGAGCAGTTCGGCAATGCCATCGCCGTTCGCGTCAAAGGTGACGAACTCCTCATGCCACCAGACCGTGCGAGCCAAGCCTTGCCGCTGCGCTTCGTCCGTGTTGCGGTTATGATCGCGGGCCTGCGAAAGCTGCTCCGGCATCGGGCCGCCTGTGCCGATGCTCTCCACATCGTCCTGCTCGAACCCCATCGCGATCAGGTCGCTCAACGTCTTGCGGACCATGCGGCCCTTCATCGGCGCTTCCGTGATCGTCCGTGCATCAAGCGAGCAATAGAACTCCTCGTTCGGCACCGCGGCGTCGCAGAACTTTGGCGGCTGCTCGGCAAGGTGGACGACTTTGAACGCATTGGGCTCGCCGGCCTCGTCAACACCGGATTCCTCAACCGGCTCGGCTTCCTTGAACTCGATCCCCTGCTGAGCAGCCAGCGCCATCTGCAGGCCATTTGCAACGACCTCAAGCCGCTTCGGCGGCTGATCCTCGCTGTAGGTCATCGCCACAGCGTTCTTCTCGAGCAAGCCGGCCTTCAGCCAGTCGTGCAGGATCGAATAGCCGTCCTGGTCGTCCATGAGCAGGTGCATGATCGTCTCGGTCGCCTGGTGCGCGGCTTCCGAATTGTGATGCACGAACTCGACGATGCGATCCCCGGCAACGAACGTCCGCAGGATCGAGATGACCATGTAATCGACCGTCTCGGCGGTGTCGCGGGCGACAACCTGCGATCGGCCGTCTTCCTCATCCCCGTAAGGCTCGCCGTTGTAGCGATCGATGGCCGTTGACCGCTGATCCAGCAGCGTCGTGTCTTGGCAGCGGTCATATTCCGCCTTGATGAAGCTCAGCAGCTCGGGGGACACATCAATCATTCAGACGATCCCCCTGCTCGAGTAAACGATCTTTTGAGCCTTCTTTGGCTCTTCGTAAGCGACGCACATCAGGCCAAAGGCGTCCGCGCCGTGACTGGACCAGTCGTGTTCAGGACCAAGCCCAACATCGCGCTTGTCGTCCTTCTTTTCGTGATACCAACCCAGCGCATCGAGGCCGGCGGCGCATTTGGTCGCGTGGAACCTCATGGACGGGAACAGGCGGCGGGCCGCGTCAATGCGGATCATCTTCGCACCGATCCGGTTCGGGAAGACCTTGACGTTGAACCCGGCCTCTCTCAGCGCGCTTTCATAGGTGACGCGGTTGATCTTTTCATGCTGCGCGCCATCGTGCGGCAGGGTGATCTCGGCCTTCTCATATCCATTCGACCGCAGCCAATGGACATGCTCGGCAAGCTCCTGCCCAACCGCTTCGTAATAGTCCAGAACCCTGATCGTGGTGCCGACGAACTGGGCTATCCAGATGGCGCAGGCATCGGCCTTGTCGCCCGTCCCGCCAATGTCCCAAAACGCCCGAATGCTCATCAATGGGTCAGCGGTCACATCGTCGCTGATCCGATTGTCAGCCCTCGCCTGGGTCAGCACGGATGCGAAATATGCGCCCTCGGCTATCGTGATATATCCGCCTTCCCAGATGTGTTCGTACTGGTCCGGCTGCATCCGAAGGCAATCCAGCCGTTCCTGCTCAAGCTCGGCCGTGAACCATGGATTGTCCCGCCAGTTGGCGTTGACGACGATCGCGCCGGTTGGCTTTTCAGGCCCGCGCAACATCACGTCCACAGCGTCGGTCTTCTTGCGGGCGTTCCAGCTAAACCACAGCTCCGATCCCTCGGCACGCAAGGTCGGGCGAAGCATGTTCAGCGAGTGGGCGGTCGCACCCTGTGCCTCTTCCCACCATGCCCGCTTGAAGCCCTCGAGCGACTTGATCGACTCCGCCGTGTAGTCCTGCATCCCCTTGAAGATTATCAGGCCATCGCCGGGCGTTTCGATCTCGGTCTTGAATATCTTGAAGCCGTCCGCCTCGCCTAACCGGAAGTCCGCCAGCTTCTGCTCGATCAGGCGCTTCGACGATTGCGAGAGGTCTTTCTGAACCTCGCGGATGCAGACCGACAGCAGGCCGCGCTCGTACAGGCTATCGTCGATCATCTTGCCGGCGAAGAAATGCGATTTGGCCGCGCCGCGACCTCCCCAAGCTCCCTTGTAACGTGCCGGTGCCAGCAGCGGCTCAAAGACAGCCGCCGTGGGGATTTCAAGCACGGACAAGGGTGCGCCTGACCTCATGCACCACAGGTCCGCCGCCTTCGCCGCTCACCTGAACCGGAATCAATTTGGGATGGATCGTGCTGTAGAAAACCTTGCGGTTGTCGTCGCTTTTCTCGATCCACTCAACGAGACCGTCCACGCCGCCAACCCGATCGAACGCTTGGGCGATGGCATCTTTGGCGACAACGGTGAGCTTGTTCGGCGTGCCAGCCTTGCGTCCGCCGCGGCGCTCTCCGGGCTTCGATCCGCGATTGCTAGTTTTTGCTTTTATAGCCGTCATGGATGGACCCTCTCCCCCGCTGCGCTAAGGCTGGGCGGTTGTTTGGGTGGACGGGCGGCGCAAACCCCTCGCAAAGCTCGCGCCGCCCTGACTGGTTAGACCTGATCGATTTCCAGCGTGACCGTGAACGTGCCGGCGCTGGTCGGCGTGTAGGCGGCGCGAGCCTCCAGCAGGCCGTAGAGCAGGGTCGTGACGGGCACGCAGTTGATCTCGGTCTGAGCCGAAAGGCCAACCGCGCCGTCCGTGAAAGCCTTGTCCACCGTGACATCGACGAAGCCGATATAGTTGGCGGCGTTGTCGGTGGACCATGCGGCATTGTCGCCGTTGGCCGCGGTGATCGCCAGAACCTTGTAGAGGTGCAGGCGGAACTGGGCGTTGGTGACGCTGGTGCTGGACGTGGCGATGCGGACGCGCCTGATCTGCGCCGGGGCGGCGGAGCCGAAGCAGACGCCAGCAAAGCTCATCGCAACGACGGAGCCGGCAGTCGTGCTGTTCGCGACCAGATCGCCCGACGCATAGGCCGTGGTATCGGCGGGGCGGGTGAAGTTGGCGGAACTCAGGACCGGCGTGCGGCCGATGACGAGAGCCTTGCCGCGTGCGTCGCACTGAGCCTGGATCTGATCGCCATTGCCAACGGCCTGGGCGGATGAATTGTAGGCGTATCTGCGCATGGCGAATTATCCTTCGCTCTTATGGTTGATGTTCGGCAGAGGTTAGACGCGCCTGCCATGCGCGTTTCTTGTCAGGCGGTTTTGCCGGCGACTTTCCAGCCAGCGTTGGCGTCCAGCCATATTTCCTTGTTGGCGCCGAGATAGGGCGTGGTAGCCGCCGCGGTCGAAGTCGCGCTGGTATAGCTGATGCGGGCGGCCTCGGTCGCCTCGATCTTGATAAGCACGGCGTTGGTCGGCGTTGCGCCGGAGCGCGCCGACGTGCCGGTGATCGACAGACTCTCTCCGGCAATCTCGAGCCCGGCAATGTTCGGATTGACCTGCGACTGACCGTAATAGCTGATCTCGATCGTCATGGGTCAATTCCCCCGTGAATGAGCGGCGCAGAACATCGCCTGAATGTGTGGCAGAAACCCGCATGTCTCGGTGATGCGGCCCGTGTAGATCGCGATTGCCGCGAGCAGGACGATTGCCTTCATGATCCTTGCCTCGTGGTCATGGGGTTGGGTGTCAGGTCGTGATCCGGATCGCCTTTGCTTGCGGCCTTGTGGTTGGGGGTGAGGATGGAGGTGTTGATGATGAGGGTCATACTAGAGAACCTGTTTGACGGAGAAATTATCGACAACGATGGTGCCGTCCGTGACCATTGTGATTTGGGCGGCATCGGCCCCATCTCCTGCGATGTCCTCAGTATAAGTCCCCGCTGTCGTGCGCGTAGTGCCAAAGCCGGCGCTGCCAACTTGCACCACGACGGTTCCGTCGGTGATACTGTCAATGGTAATAACGGTGTGAAAAGTGGCGGCGGCCATTGTCGGGAACTGTATTCCCGCCGCACCATCGGGAGCTGTTGCGGTAGTCATCTTGCCGCCAGCGATCACCGGAGGCACATCGCCGTCAAGCGTCCAGCCCGTCGAACTGGACATGTTACCGTTGATGATTAGCTCAGGCCCATAAGGCGAAGCAGCAGCAGACACAACCGGCGACGATAATCCGAGGCCGAGCGACAGGCCGAGCAAGCTACAGCCCCCGCGCCAGGATCATCGCCAGCGCACCGCCGGCAAGGCCGGCGGGCACAAGACGACCAGAATAGCCCTCAGGCATATTGAAGCACGCCAGCACGAACAGCACGAAGGCTGCGATCAGGAGACCGAGGATCATGGGCAGCGTCCTTGTGCGAAGGTTCCCGCCGACACGCGCTTGCTCAGCCCCCTGAGGAGAGTGAGAGGGGAACGTGGCTGTCGGCGGGTCCGACCGCGGAAAGGGAAAACAAACCGCGCGCCGGAAACTGGAATCTAGACATGCTAAGCGCCGGAAATCGCATGTGCGACCCCGGCTTGTTCTGGGAGGGCGTATCGCAGCGTTGCCGGCGCCTCTCCCCCGCGCATCCTGTGCGCTAGGCCGCTTTCATCAACTCGGCCTGTCCCGCCGATACAGCATCTATTTCGAGAATGGAAGTGAGAAATTCCATGGTCCGCCCGCCGTCGATTTCCACTACCGTCTTTGTCGGCGTGGATCTGACCACGATCCCGATCAGGCCGGCAGCGATGCCGCTCGTGACACGGACCTTGCCGTTTCTGGGCCATGCGTAGGCGGCTGGCTTGATCGGAGTCCGGCGCGCCGACAGTTTGCGAAGCTCGCTCAAGTCCTCGTCCTCGACAAGGGGGATGCCGCCGAACGCATGAAGCACACTGAAATCCGGGTGGGCAGGCTTCATCAACCCAGCGCCTCGCCGCGGTTTGACGGACAGGCTGGCGAGCTGGAGCAGATCGACCAGGTGAGTGACGCGAGCGAACAGATAGCTCGGCATCATCGCCGCCTCGATCTTATACCGGGCATTGGCGCGCGGTACCCGCTTGGTGATCGTCTCGACCGGCGTCCACACGTCGAAGCCGTCCTCGGCCAGCGACGCGGCCAGCGGCAACGTGCTTCGCCCCGAACACCGCAAAATACACCAATGCTGCCCCATCCCGCCAATCCTTCCTCAGTTCGCTTCAAGCACCGCGATCCGCCGCCGGAGCACGTCCTGCTGCGCCTTGCTCGCCCGCTTCCCGCAGCACGTCCCGGCCTTCAGGTTCGCCCGCAGATCGGCGAGCTCGCATTGTTCGTTCGTCGTCATGTCTCTCTCCTTTGTGGTGTTTGGGCAATAGTCAGGCCAGCGCATAGTTGGAATTGCGCCAATCGTAAGCTAACTGGACCTCGCCTTCCCTGCCGGGAAGCCCCATGCGAACCTTCGTCACTTTCACGGTACACAGATTGCTGTCTTTCACGCGGCTATAGACAAGCCCATAATCCGCTTTGTTCGCCCAGTGAGCGGAGCCGGAAATGTTGTAGAGGCCGGGCGAGTTTTTGACGTTGCCCGCCTCCGGTTTGGCAGGATGAGCGACGATCCAGACCGCCACATTGTGCTGGCGCATGAAGTGTTTGATCGCCCGAATTGCTCTCCCGATATACTCCGTCTCGCTCTCGTCACGGCGGCGCTTGTGTTCGATTTCGTTCCACGGATCAAGGATCAGCACTTTCGAGCCATCGCGTTGCACGGCTATCCTGGCCAGCTCCAGAACATCGTCAAGCGTCATCTCCTGATCTTCGCCGACCATTTGCGCGATGATCGTGAGGTTCTCACGAATAAGCCTGTCCGCAGCGGCCATGGCAGGGATCGGGATCGAATGTTCATTGCAGCCGATGATCGCGGCGCGCAGCTTGCGTTCGAGGATTGGCCTTGGCTGCGTCTCGAATGTCCCCATTGTGACGGCCACGCCCGATTTCAGCAGATGCGCGACCATCGCCATTGTGAAGCTGGTTTTTCCCTGCCCAGCATATCCCGTCAGGACCGTGAGCGTGGCGGGCACGATGCGGATGTGTTCGTCCAGTCCAGCAATGCCGATCGACATGGATTGAACGGGGCCAGGTTCTGGGAAATCACCTATGCGGAAAAGCCCTTGGACCGGCACCGGCTTGGCGTGAAGCAGGATGCCGTTCGCGGTGTCCGCGCCCCACGTAAGCAGGGTTTCGTTCAGGTCTTTGCACCCTTCCGGATATTCCACGAAGGAACATTTGTCCGCGCCGATCAGCGATACCAGATCGGCCCGCAAGGCTTGGCCGGCGGCATCCCCATCGGTCGCGATGATGAAGGATTTCGTCTGGTTTATCAGGTCGCGGGCGTGCCACAGATACTCGTAACGCTTGGCATTCGCGGGATCGTCAGTCGCCTTGGCCGGTGCGCCGTTCGGAACGGAGACTGCCCGCCAGCGCAGGGACAGGGCGACCATCGCATCCCATTCCCCCTCGCAAATGACCACTGGCGAATCGCTTTCCTCCAGCAGGCAATCGTGGTTCCACAGGCACAGCCGCGAACCTTCGTCCATCTGGTGCCGCTTCTCGCTGGTCAGCCGGTACTTGTGATTGATCGTCTGCCCGCGTTCCACGTAGGGAACCGAAAGCCACATGGCCCCGTCTTTCTGGACGGTCGCCAGCCCGAACTTTTCCGCCAGCTCTGCGGAAATCCCCCGCGCTTCGATCCATTCGCGGTGCCTCGGATGAAGTGCCGCCGGCAAAGCCGCAGCCATTGTGGCAGAACCATTTCCAGCCATCGGGGGTTTGCGTGACGGAGAGGCATCGGTCATGTTTTTTCTTCCGAGTGTGTGAGCAGTTCGGGCAGATTTGCTTGCCGGGCTTTCGGGGTCGCCAATCTAGCACGGGCCGCCAACCAGACCGCCCCAGGGGTCGTGCCCGTTGGCGCGCAAGCATCCCTCGATAAATGAAACCTTCTCCACCGGCCTCTCGATCTGGGCGCGGGTGATCGCCGAAGCGGTCGATGCCTTGTCATGATCCCTGATCCATTTGCCGATCAGTGCGCCGGGGTTACGTGAAACGTCCGCCAGATAGGCTTTCGCCGTGTCCCAAAAAACCTTGTCAGAATCGGGCGCAGCCCCGTTAGATTTATCTAACGGAATACTCTGTTCTGTCTCTGTATCTGGGGCCGTTTCAGTAACGGTTTCGGAACGTTTCCTGAAACGTTTCACGCGCTCTGTTGAAGTATCTGATTTATATTGTCTTTCTTCCCATCCATGGGGGGCGTAGTGATAACCGTCAGGGCCACCGCTACGCCTGTCGATGAGGGTAGCGTTAAGCAGGCGTTCGACTAGCGTTAAGGCACCGTTGCCGTCGATCCGGAGCGCAAAGGCCACGTCGATTATGGGGGGTAATTTGCCGTCATTCCTGGCGGCAAGGCAGAGCAAGTTTACCCATGCCTTGAAGTCGTCGCCGGACAGCTTTTGAACCTTGGGGTTGTCCAGTGCCTCATCGTAAAAGCGAAACCAGCGGCTCATTGCCCGTCACGCAGCTGATAGGCTTCGGCATAGGTCAGCGCGCCTTCATCAAGCGCGATCTGAATACGATCTTCCCGGACCAGTGGCGAGGGGGCGCTGTCGATAAGTCTCAGGATAATCCCGTGCGTCAAGTCACCTAGGGCTTGCGCGGGACGGTCTGGGTCTATATTCTTATGCACAGCAGCGGCTCCTGTTAAGCCAAAGTCAGGGCGGGCTTCGGGGTTTCTTGGCAGTCACCCCGGCCCGCTCGCCCCCTTATCAGCCAAGGGCGCTGAAAACGCAAGACCCTCACGAAGCCATCCACCGCGATCCCACCCCCGCCAGCGTCCCCACGGGATCAGCCCGGCGCTTGAACGGGATCACCTCCGATATGGACGCGCCGGCCTTGACCCGCTCCAGGGCGCGCTCGAACGCGGTCAATTCCTCGGCTGTGGGCGGTTTGTGTAATTCACACGTAACTAACAGGGCTGTCCGATAGCTGCGCTCGGCTTCTTCCGTGAGCGCCTTCACGAAACTCTCGTTAGCGATTTCGGCCAGTGTGCGGCGGTTATGCTCCTCCTTGGCCCCCTCGCAGCCGATCAGCTTGCCCTTCCCCATCGGACGGGGTGAAACCCTGCGGTTGCTCCAGCTTCCCATGGTGTTGTCCCTCCAGCTTAATCGCATGTTCCAGACTAAGACTTTCCGCCAGACTGAGCGCACGGGTGCGGCTTACCGCGTCCAGCTTGTCTATGACGATGCGGTGGCGGCACTTGGAGCCGTGGCGGGTTATGCCCATTGCTAGACCTCCCGGAAATCGACATCGGGGAACAGCGCCCGGAATATCGCGGCGCGAAGCACATAGGCTTCCGTCCGCATTCCCTTACTGTCCTCAACCACATCGTTAAGGCTCGGCACCTCGATATAGGCAAAGTCCGGCTTGAAGCCGACGCGCCGACCGTTCGCGTGTTTGACCTGCTTGCCGTCTATGATAAACCAGAATTGAGGCTGGAGCCGCAGGTTGGCGATCTGGCCGGCTCTTTGAAGCAAGTGAAGATCGTTACACCTCTTGGCCTCACGTCCGCTGTCGTGCGTGTGGCCCTGCTTGCACGCGGCTTTCTTGGCCCCGTATTTGTTGGCGCGCTTCACGGAAGCTGCGCCTGGTTGTATGCCCGTGCAAGTGCTTCATCCACAAGCGTATCCAGGATACCGATGTCCCGATTGCGCGGAGCACGCTCAACATAGGCCGGGCGGAAAGCGCGGGAGACAAAGGGCTTAGGCGCAATCTGCGCCATCGTTCGGTGGCCCTTGAACGGCATGTGCCCGATGGCGGCGGTTGGCTTCGTCATGCTGCATCCCTTTCCGCTTCACGGGTGAGGGTCGCGACATCGACGCCAAGCCATCCCGAAAGTGTCTCAAAGGCCCATGTGATATAGGCCGCTCGTTCAGGCTCCGTCATGCTGGCGAAGCTAATGCTGTCGTAATCCTTGATCTGCTCGCCGCTCGGAAGGGTGACGACGCGCACCAGGCCGCGCCGATCCTTCAGAACCTTGTGCAGCAGAATGTCCGTGATGCCCGGCGCTTTCTCGTCAAGCATCGGCGCGGCGATGGCGAGCACGATCCAGTAAAGCGCGATGCGGCGATTGTTGCCCTGGGTGCGGGTGATCTTGACCCTGACCCGGCCAGTGACCGCGGCTAGGGCTTGTTCAGCCGCCGGGGAGGCGGGAAACAGGCCGCCCATGCGCTTTTCAAAGAATAGAGGGGGTGCGTCAGCCATTGGCCCGTTCCCATGCCGCCCGCGACGGCCATGCCCGCCAATAGGCCGCACAAATGACGAGCGGGTCACCAGGCAGATATGCCGCCGCGAAGCTGATCCACCCCACCCGGTGCTGCTTGGCGTGACAGTCCGTGCTGAGCGGCATGGCGGCGCTGTCGCGGCATTTGGTGCCCATGCCTTTCGTGGCCTTGTCAGGGCCGTGCGCCGCCTGCATCTTGCCGCCACAGGCAGGGTTGCGACCACCGCACGCACATGGCCGGCCCCGCAGCCATTGGAGATAGCCGGGGGCCGACTTCTCAGCCGGGCGCGGCGCGTTCTTGCGCCGGGGAGCAAAGGCTGAGCGAGCGAGCATCATTTTCCCCGCATGTCGGCGCTGTATCGGCCCCAAAGCGAGCGGTAGCGGCTTGAGGTGCGGCGCGGGATGCCCATGCGGCGCTCCGCTGCTTCAAGCGACAGGCCATCCTCCTCGATCAGCATGACGAGCCGCTGCGCCTTGAGCGCGGCGCGCGTGGCGACGACCACGTTGCCCTTGAAGCTGCCGGGGCTCATGCAGCCGCCGCCTGTTCCGGCTCATAGAGGCTCCGCAGGCCGGAGACGGTCTGATCCACCTCGGCCAGAAACTCGACGACCAGCGTTTCGAGGCGCGACACCTCGGATTCGTCGCGGTGCACGCGCTTGACGAACAGGCGCATGGACTCAGGCAGGCGGGGATCGAAGCTGGCGAAGTCGCACCATTGCCGCCCGGTGCACGCCATCTGGAACATCATCTGCGTGACGTATTTGCCGGGGACCGCGCCCTCCAAAAGCGTCTGGATATGCGTGGCGGTGTTCGGGCATTTGATCTCGACAAGCCCATTATCTCCAACAAGACCATCAGGCGACGCGCCGAAGTCTGCAATCGCGCCATGCAGCACGAATCCGGTTTCAGTGACTTCACGATCTGTCAGGAACTCATAGGCGACGCGGGCCTGTGGCTCGCACTCTGTGCCCCATTGCATCGCCGCATTTGTGAACTGATCGGCCTGAGTCATGGTAAGGCGCTCACAGATCAATTCGGCCATGTAGTTTGCGCGACTGGCACTATATCCGCTTTTCGTCTTTGCCATGAGGTCGGCAACGCGCGAGGCTGTGACTTTTCCAAGGCGAGCGGCATACCACTCAGCGGAATGCTGTTCCATCATTACGCCCCCTTCTTCTGAGCGATCTTCTTACGAAGCGCGGCAACGGCTGTGTCGAACTGGCGCAGGGTAAGTTCTTCAAGCGATGCAGCCCCGATGAATTGCAGAAACTTCGCTTCATCCGCGCCAGCCTCTTCGAGAAGCCCTTGCACGACTACAAACTGATCTGCGTTGATGCGGTCGCCGGATGCGGCGGCGCGGCCGTCGTCGTCAGCCGATGCAGAAAGCCCGAGTGCCGTTTTGAGCGTGTAGCGCTGCAAGAATGTCA
>OFSE01000349.1_pt1 | contig 14398 bp, 8 predicted proteins | sample 1543261 | NCBI WGS metagenome assembly OFSE01 (sample SAMN07774225, study PRJEB24372) | wastewater metagenome | isolation source: Exp Tend VB 50WW | collected 2016-02 | reverse complement strand
GCGTCGTCGTCGCGCCTAGGCAGGAAGCCGCAAAAACGCACACTCACGCTCGTCCAACTGCCGTTTCTAGGTTAAATGTATCAAGCGATACAAAGATAATGAGTGTCATTCTCCAGCAAATAATGTAGGCGATAGCACTACTTTATTCGGGATCTTGGATCTGTAGTTTTTGAATCTGGTAACGTAAATGCCGAAAGCTGACGCCCAGCAATTCAGCAGCTTGGGTGCGATTATTACGGGTCTGTTGTAGTGCGCGACGAATCATCTCACGCTCAACGGTATCGAGAAAATCGGGCATCGAGCAAGGCAACGCGGGCAAATTCAGTTCGCCAGTCGCAGCGCCCATCCCTGAACCACCTGAACCTCCTGAACCACCTGAGCGGCCTGAACGTACTGCCGAGATTTCGATGTTGGCAAACACGTCTGATGCCATGACAGGCTTGGTCGGCTCACTGCTGAATTCAGCGTTTAATAATTCATTGCTAAATAATTCACCGTTTAATAAATGCGTTGATGAAGCGACTGGTGCGGGCTTACTTTCCTCATCATTTCCTTTGCCGCTTCCCGTATCAGGTGGTGACAAATCCCCTTTCGTGAATTGCGCTTGCGCCGCGATATTGCTTTGTGGTCGTGACGATTGCGTGCGTAGCGCTAAATCGTCCGTCTGTATACAACCGTGATTGGCAAAGGCTAAGGCACGCTCCAGAATATTTTCCAGTTCCCGCACATTGCCGGGGAATTCATAATTCGCCAGCGCATGCAGCGCCTCTTCATGCAACACTACAAGCTCGTCCGGCGCAGATAAGCGTTTTAAAATCGCGGCAGCTAGCTCACCAATATCTTCCAGCCGATCACGCAATGGCGGTAAATGAAGTTCGATGACATTTAATCGGTAATATAAGTCTTGCCGAAATTTGCCAGTCTCAACCCGCTCGGCCAAATTTTGATGGGTAGCACTGATAATACGCACATCGACTGGCTCTTCGGTGGTCGCGCCCACCTTGCGCACACGCCGCTCCTGGATTGCACGCAATAATTTTACCTGCATCGCCAACGGTAAATCGGCCACTTCGTCGAGCAACAAGGTGCCACCATTTGCGGCTTGGAAAAACCCATCACGATCATCAGCAGCCCCCGTAAACGCGCCTTTGCGGTAGCCAAAAAATTCGGCTTCCATCAAAGTTTCAGGAATTGCGCCACAGTTGACTGCAATAAAGGGCTTATTTTCGCGTGCGCTATGTCGATGAATTTCACGCGCAGCCAATTCTTTGCCGCTGCCCGATTCACCAGTAATAATCACCGGTGCCATACTCCGTGCCAGGCGCACGATTTGGCCACGTACCTGTTGAATGGCGTTCGATCTACCTAATAAAAAAGAAGCATTTGATGTGACTGGCATGGCTTCCACCACCGCCTCGCCCTTGGCTTGCACCACATTGGTTTGCAGCGCCGAACGAACTAGCTTACGCAATTGATCCAAAGCCACCGGTTTCGACACATAATCGAAAGCGCCCGCTTTCAATGCCAACACCGCATTGTCGGCACTGCCAAATGCAGTAATCACCGCCACCGGCGTGGTTTTATGTTGCGCGACCACGTCTTGCACCAGTTCAATACCAGAGCCGTCAGGCAGGCGCATGTCCGTCAAGACCAAAGAATAGGTATGTTTGCTCAAATAGCCGCGCGCCGCCGCCAATGATTCGGCACTATCGACATCCAACCCCATTTTAATAAGAGTGATTTCCAGCAATTCTCTTAAATGCGCCTCGTCGTCCACCACCAAAACCCGTGGCACGGTGGTGCTGGGGTTGGCCGGCATTTGCGGTTTGCTGTCCGATGCGATCATGTCGGCTCAGGTGCAGAGAAATTAATCACGAAACGTCCTTTTAATTCGATACCGGCAGTTAGCGGTTCATCATTACGATAATCATAGTCAAGCAAAGCATGATTATTCAAACATAATTCACGCGCCATATACAAGCCTAGGCCGGTACCTTTATTCGATGTTGTATAAAACGGTTCAAATAAATGCGCCCGCACCGCCTTTGAAATACCGGGTCCATCGTCCTGAATATGCAATTCCTGATGCACTCCGCCCCCCAGTTTGCCATAAATGCGGATACTGCCCGCCTCGCCACTGGCATAGCGCGTCGCATTGGACAGTAAATTGACGATCACTTCACGTAAATGGGCGGGATCAAAGACCACCATGAAATCCACGCTGTCGTCCAAATAAATCTGCTGCGCCGGTAAATGGCGAATTTCCACAAAATCTCGCACGATCGCCGCTACTTCAGGCATCAATAAAAATGGTTTGGTGTGCAATTGCGCTTTGCGCGACAGTTTTAAAATATCTTCGATCAATTGATTTAGACGTGCCACATTGTCGTCAACAATTTTTAGCAAGCGCGCCGCCTGTGATTCCTGCCGGATATCTTCAGCTAATAAAGATGCCGCATACGAAATCGACGACAAAGGATTGCGTACTTCATGCGCGATACTCGCGGTTAAACGCCCCATTGACGCCAGTTTTAGCTGTTGCGCCTGATTTTCAATATCAGACACGTTTTGCATAAAAATAATCGTGTAGTTAGAATCGCGCTCGCTTAGTGCGGTCAACTCACTCAAATCATGCTGATCGATACCGGCGAAGCGTAATTTAAGATGAATCGTAAATTCGCTTGGCTCTTGCTCCTCTGGATTAAGGTGATTGAGATGATCATCTCCTTTTTGTGACGACAAGTCTTGAGGCAAAGTAACAAACGAAGCATCTTGCTCGCGCAGCCAAGCCACACTGCTGCTCACTGTAGCATCGCGGCGCGCCGCCAAGGCATCGGCAATCGGCCGCAATAAAGGAATCTCACCCAGGCTCGCATGCATATTTGAGACGAAGAAATGACCCTCATAATCAGCAAAGCCCAACATGCGCTCAGCCGCCGGGTTAAATTGAAAAATTCTGTCTTCCTGATCAATCACCAAAATACCATCGCCCATATCAGCAAAAATCAGTCGATTAATGGCTTGCTGAATCGCCAACGCGTGCCCACGCAATAGCGCTAACTCCTCTTGCCGGATCAGGTTTTTTGCCAAGCGATTTAATAAATACACCACCGCGAAAAATACCGTGCCGTACAATCCCGCCTGCGGAAACGACACCGCATCGTCAGATAAAAAAGCGCGGTAAGCACTGTCACCCAGTAAAAAAAGGGTCGCCAGCGCAGCGAAAAAAAATCCCCACAACAAAGAAGACAGAATACCCACGCCCGCCAGTGGAAATAAATACAGCACGGCCAAGCCGCTTTTATTACCGCCACCAGCCAAATATAAAATCGAGATCACCAGCAAATCGCAACTAATTTGCACTGCCAACTGGGTTAAAAACCGTTTTGGATAATACAGTTTTAACAGTACAAAAGCGGAGGCGATCAATACATAAAACAGTGCCGTGTGATGAAATAAGAGATAACCATCAGCCCCAAAATCTTTACTAGACTTAAAATTGATGTAGGCCAACAGCACCAGCGCCACCAACACACGCGAGATATTCAGTGTTTGCAACGAGCGCCAAAAGGTGCTGCCATTCAGAGGTGCCAATGTGGCATGAGCTGGGGAAGATAACTGCACAAAAGATTGAGGTGACTCAGCGTGCGACATTGAGAATTTATGCCGACTGTTGGGCATGCGCACTGCAACAATACGACTTGCCAGCATGATGCACTGACTCCGAAAGCGGCACATAGATAGCGCAATAGGCACAGCACACCATGCTTTCGCCCGCACCTAGGTTGGCACGGTTAACGTGATTGTGAGTAGTCGATCCAGGTGCGGCAGGATTAGCACCATTTGGCGGCGTCAAGCCAGTACGTACTTTTTTGCGTAACGCCAAGATCACCAATAAAGCCAAGCCTAACCAGATAAGAATTCTCACGACAAACTCCGATGTAACACCACTTCCATCACAAAGCGGCTACCAACATAAGCCAGCAGCAGGCAAGTAAAAGCGGCTAAAGTTACACTCAATACTTTCCGCCCACGCCAACCACGCCACTGACGTCCAATCAGCAAAATCGCAAATAAGATCCAAGACAACAAAGAAAAAACCGTTTTATGATCCCACTTAAACGCCACGCCCAAGACTTGCTCGGAAAATACCACGCCCGATAATACGGTGAGTGTCAGTAAGACAAATCCGCTAAAAATCAATCGAAATAAAATTTTTTCCATCGTCATCAAGGCAGGCAAACGTTCTACCGCAGCGCCCAGCCAAGTCGCTTGGGTTTCCCCATGCAATCGATGTAAATAAGCATTTTGCAATTTCATCGCAACGGCATGGCAAGCCGCCACGGTTAAGGTGCAATACGTCAACGAGGCCACACCCAAATGCCAAGGAAACATCGCTGATTTACCTGCCAACACAATCACACTACCCTTAAAAAAAATCGGCAACACAGTCGCCACAGCCGCCACCGGCAGCAACAATATTTTCAAGGCATCCAAAGCAAAACGGCGATTCTCGAAACAAAATACAATCACCGACACCCACATCGCCGTCGATAACATCATGGCAAATCCAACCCGCACCGCATCGGCGGAAAACACATCCAAGCCCAACGCCACACCGTGCAAAACACAGGCGAGCACCACCAAGCCGCCCGCCCAACGCTGTTGCGCAGTCGATAAAAAAGCACTGACTAAATAGAGTACGGCGGGAAGGAAGGCGAAGTAAATTTGCATACTGGAAGTTTACACCAAGTTAGGTCTATTACTGTACGCGATTCTGCTGAGACCGAAAAGCCTTGGTTAGCGACGAAAAATCTGGCAACCGATCTGCGTCTATTGTGTCTATTGTGCCTATTGTGTCTGTTGCGTTTATCTACAAGGTTTATCTGCGGCCTCTATTGTAAGTTGACTTCATCTGCGCGCTTGAGGATACTCTCGTTTTAATTTAAATCAAGAACTGACGCAAAACTACGCCAACATCCTTATAGAGCCTTGCGCACTGAAGTACCGCCTTCGGCTCTACCGTTCTTCCGATTGTTAGCATCATTTTGCATCAGCTCTGAAGTCAACAAAGATTGACATATCTTCACCAATTTTGACGATATTTTATTCGTTATACGCAACGTTATCGGTTTGCGTACTTGCTTACACCAATTCACTTTAGGGTCATTCCATCAAATGAAAAAGACACTTCTCGCTGTTTCTCTACTGTCTGGCGCCGCCTATGCCGACGAAGGCATGTGGATGCCGCAGCAACTACCACAAGTAGCGCAACAATTAAAGGCCGCAGGCTTGAAACTGGATCCCAAAACGCTCACCAAACTCACTGAATTTCCAATGGGCGCAGTGGTCAGTCTAGGTAATTGCTCAGCTTCATTCGTTTCGCCACAAGGTTTGGTGGTGACCAATCACCATTGTATTTACGACAGTGTGGCGCGTAACTCAACACCGGAACGTAACTTACTGGCAAATGGCTTTCTAGCCGAAAAACTGAGTGATGAATTACCCGCCGCCCCCGGTGCGCGTATTTTTGTGACCAAAGAAGTTACCAATGTCAGCCAGCAAATCATTACACCAGAAGTCGATCAACTGACTGGCAAAAAGCGTATCGATGGTATTGAAAAAAATCAAAAAGCCTTGGTCGCCGCCTGTGAAAAAGACGAAGGTCACCGTTGTAATGTCGCTTCGTATTATGGCGGTCTGGAATTTTATTTAATCAAGCAACTCGAAATCCGTGACGTTCGTCTAGTACATGCACCAGCCGAAGGTGTCGGAAAATTTGGCGGCGATACCGATAACTGGGCGTGGCCGCGCCACACTGGCGACTACGGTTTTTATCGTGCGTATGTCAGCAAAGACGGCAAATCGGCCAACTACAGCAAAGACAATGTGCCTTACGTTCCCAAGCATTATCTGAAGCTGGCAAAAACGGGCATCAAAGAAGGCGATTTCGCGATGGTGATCGGCTACCCTGGCCGCACCAGCCGCCATCGTTTGCCGTCTGAAGTTGCATTCACCTTTGACTGGTCATATCCAACTTTGGTTAAAACCTTTGGAGAAAATCTGACCATCATCGCCAATGAAACCAAAGACAACCCGGACGCCAAATTGAAATACGCCGGTCAAGTCGCTGGCGTCAATAACGTCTATAAAAATCGCCAAGGCATGTTGGCAAGTTATGCCGACAGTGATTTTCTAGAGCGCAAAACCAAACAGCACGATGAATTAAAAGCTTGGATCAAGGCCGACCCTAAGCGCCAAAAAGCTTATGCCAGCGATATCGAGCAAATCGAGAAGTTGATTGCCGAACGGAATAGCGAAGCGCAACGAGATTTTTATCTGAATTTCTCTGCACCTCGTTTACTTGGCACGGCCCGCACTTTATATCGTTTAGCCAATGAATTGACCAAGCCTGATGCTGAACGCAAAGCAGGGTTTCAACAACGCGACTTACTGCGGTTCAAAGAACGCATTGCCGCCGTGGATCGCAGTTACGACGAGAAAGTGGATAAAGCCCTGGTGATCAATAGCTTGGTTAAATATGCAGCGCAACCCGCCAATCTACACAATGTCGCTTTCGATAGTGCATTGGGTATCAAGCCGGGTATGAGCCAAGCCGATTTACAAGTCGTGCTCGACAAACTGTACGCCGGCAGTCAATTAGGCAACAAAACAGAGCGCGCAGCTTGGCTAGAACGTGGCGTCGCCGATTTCAATCATAGCGACGATAGCTTCATCAAAGCTGCGGTCGCCATGTATCAAGACGATATTCAACGTGAGGAAAAAGACGAAGAACTCGGTGGTCATATTCAACAAGCTTATGCCAATTATATGAAAGCGAAAATCGCCTTCCTGCAAAGTAAAGGGCAAGCGGTTTACCCCGATGCGAACAGCACTTTACGGGTTACCTTTGGCAAAGTAGCCAGCCGTGCACAAGGGGCTGATGGCACCACATGGACAGCCTTCACGACCGTCAAAGGGGTTGCCGCTAAAGCCACCGGCACTGGCGAATTCAATGCGCCAGCCGCACAGCTAGCCGCCATCAAAGCAAAAGACTTTGGCAAGTATGTTGACCCGGTATTAAAAACAGTGCCTGTGAATTTTCTGGCGACATTAGATATTACTGGTGGCAATTCTGGCTCAGCAGCAGTCAATGGCAAAGGCGAATTAATCGGCTTGGCATTTGACGGTACACTGGACTCGATCATCTCCGACTGGGATTTCAACAAAACCAACACCCGCACGATTTTGGTCGATACCCGCTACATGCTGTGGCAAATGCAAAAGGTTGATCATGCGAATAATGTTTTGAAAGAACTTGGCGTGTTATAAACCAGCGCTTCACTGGCAATTGAGCCGTCATTAAGCAGTAACTGAGCAGTAACTGAGCAGTAACTGAGCAGCAATTAAGCAACATTCCACACTAGAAAAAAGCCACGCGTTTATCACGCGTGGCTTTTTCGTTTTGATTAGATGACAGCTTGATCTTTCACTGCACTCAATATATACACCACCCTGTATTTTTTAAAGAGTCATTAATAACGTGCGGGAATTGACTTATTTTTTATAAATTTAAGGCAGTATATCTATAACTGACATTACATAACTGACTTACTTGCTCTTTTATTTAATATTCAACGCTTTCTTCGCTTGCTCTAACAAATCGGTTTTTACCCACTCTTTCGCCACTGGCGGTTTGGTCATTTTACCGACGCCGTATTTTTGCATCAAATCGGTGGTGATTTGAATATGCTCTGGCGTGATGTCATACGAATACGGTGAATTATCAATCGCATTCACAAAATCTTCATGGCTGACTTGGCCTTTAAAAATCGTCTCGCGCACATATTTCTCAGCCAGATCACGATTGTCGATAAAGGTTTTAGTCGCTTCGACAAAACAGCGCATAAATTTTTCCGCCGTTGGACGATGTTCCTTATAAAATTTTTCTGTCACCACCATGGTCCGAATCGGCTCACCAATCGGCGTATCGTAAGGTTTGATGATTTCATTGCCATAGGCTTTGCTGATCGCTTGAGAAGAGTAAGGTTCTGATTGCATGATGGCGTCAACATTCTTGCCCAATAAAGCTTGATTCAGATCAGGAAATCCCAGATAAATAATTTGCACATCTTTGCCGGGCTGATCGCCCCAGGTCAAACCGTTTTGCGCTAATTCAGCACTCAACAAAATTTCTTGAATACCGCCGCGCGTCACGCCAACTTTTTTCCCTTTGAGATCTTTCACTGATTTCATACCCAGATCACTGCGCCCGACCAAACGTGCACCGCCTTTCGCAAAGCCCGCTACCAGATAGATCGGTGTGCCGCTGGCACGCGCTGAAATCACCGCTTCAGACGACACCGCTGCCACATCCAGCTCACCAGCGATCACCGCCTGCATTGCATCCAAACCCTTGGCGAATACTTTTTCTTCCACCTTGATACCGCATTTCGGGGCGATTTCTTTGATATACGATACCGCGCCGTAATGCGCAAATTTAAGATTACCCAAACGCACGGTCTCTTGCGCTTGTGCCTGCGCCTGCATCGCACCCAAGGCGCACGCCAACATCAGCGCACCTAGCTTTATATTCAATTTAGTTAACATGCTTGTCTCCCGGAATCATTATTAGAGTAAAAAGTATCTTACATAGGACTTACGCAAAATTGCGTTGACTAGGCGCGAAGCCGCAGACAGTACAAATGGTCGGCAAGGCAAAGCAACAACGCCAACGTCTGTTTTGCGTAAGTCCTTTCACATAAGTTAAAACACTTAGGCTGACAGCGAGTGTAAAACAGCGCCGCACAGCATGCAATCAAACTCGCAGCAATCAGAATACAAGCCAATTGCGGCACCCATGTAATGCAATATGCGCCAAGCCGATGCCAGTTTATTAATGTCGATTCGCCTTTCGCCTGTCTTGCCAAGCGCATCATCGGTTAAAATGACAGACTTTCTGGTATGCGCCAAGCTCTGGCGCGCCCTTCGCTCACTGATTTAGAAAAAATTCCTATGCTAGATAATCTGACCCAACGCCTCGCCAAAGTCGTCAAGACCATGCGCGGTGAGGCGCGCCTAACAGAATCCAATACCGCCGAGATGCTACGCGAAGTGCGCATGGCGCTGCTAGAGGCCGACGTGGCCTTACCTGCCGTGCGCGACCTCATTGCCAAAGTCAAAGAAAAAGCCTTGGGCGAAGAAGTCATTGCCTCACTAACGCCAGGTCAAGCCTTGGTTGGCGTGGTACAAAAAGAACTGGCAGCCATCATGGGCGCCGACTTGGGTGAAGCCGCCTACCAACTCAGCTTCGCCAGCCAACCGCCAGCCATTATTCTGATGGCCGGCTTACAAGGCGCAGGTAAAACCACCACCGTCGGCAAACTCGCCAAATATCTAAAAGAGCAAAAAAAGAAAAAGGTGTTAACCGTTTCTGCCGACGTCTATCGCCCAGCGGCAATCGGCCAATTGCAAACTGTCGCAGCACAAGTCGGTGCGGATTTTTTCCCCAGCAGCGCCAACGACAAACCTGTCGATATCGCCTTAGCCGCTTTGGATTTTGCTAAAAAACATTACCACGATGTGTTGATCATCGATACCGCTGGCCGCTTGGGTATTGATGAGGCGATGATGCAGGAAATTCGTGCAGTACACGCTGCGGTGAATCCGGTTGAAACGCTATTCGTGGTCGATGCGATGCTGGGGCAAGATGCAGTGAATACCGCAAAAGCCTTTAACGATGCGCTGCCGCTAACTGGCGTTGTACTCACCAAACTAGATGGTGATTCACGCGGTGGCGCGGCATTATCGGTGCGCCACGTGACGGGCAAACCCATCAAATTTGCCGGTGTCTCAGAAAAAATGGATGGCTTGGAAGCCTTCGACCCGAGCCGCATGGCCAATCGTATTCTGGGCATGGGCGATATTTTGGCCTTGGTCGAATCGGCGCAAAAAGGCATGGATGTCGCCGCCGCACAAGATTTAGCACAAAAGCTGAAAGTTGGCGGCAAGTTCGACATGAATGACTTCAAGATGCAACTCACCCAAATGAAAAAAATGGGCGGCTTTGCTGGATTGATGGACAAACTCCCCGCGCAAATGCAACAAGCCGCCAGCGGCGCGAATATGGACAACGCTGAAAAACAGGTGCGTCGCATGGAAGGCATGATCAACTCCATGACACCATTAGAACGCGCCAAACCCGAACTCATTAAAGCCTCGCGCAAACGGCGCATTGCGGCCGGCGCTGGCGTGCAGATTCAAGAAGTCAATCGGATGTTGGCACAGTTTGATCAAATGCAGTCGATGATGAAAAAACTCAAAGGCGGTGGCATGATGAAGATGTTACGCGGCATGAAGGGCATGATGCCGGGCATGCGCTAGCATACGCCATCAAAACCGTCATCAAAAGCCGATTTTCCCCTCTGGAAATCGGCTTTTTTTCTGCATAAGTACAGCTCTCTGCCGATTCCGACACATTTTCATCAAAAACTCACAAAAAACACTTGCATCACTCTGCAAAGCGCACCACTATTAGCGATGCGTGAAATGGCGCATTTTCCACGATATTTGTGAAGGAGCCTCGATATGGCAACAGCAGCAAAAAAACCAGCAGCAAAGACCGCAACTAAAGCCGCAGCTAAACCAGCAGCCAAGCCTGCTACTAAGGCTGCTGCCAAGCCAGCAGCTAAACCTGCAACTAAAACGGTAGCTAAAGCCGCACCAAAAGCCGCACCAAAAGCCGCCGCCAAAGCTGCGCCTAAGGCAGCCGCAAAACCAGCAGCCAAGGCAGCACCGAAAGCCGTCAAAGCCGCAAAACCAGCAACAGCACGTAAGCCAAACGCCGCATTCATGAAACCAATGACGATTTCAAGCACATTGGCCGCAGTCATCGGCGCAGCAGCGATTCCACGTACTGAAGTCACTAAAAAAGTATGGGAATACATCAAGAAGCACAAACTGCAAGATGAAGCCAACAAGCGCAACATCAACGCAGACGACAAGCTGAAAGCCGTGTTCGGTGGCAAGACGCAAGTCTCCATGTTTGAAATGACAAAATTGATTTCTGCGCATTTGTCATAATTGATGATTTTGTTGTGTGCCTATCGGTTTGAATTCATTTGAATCGATTTGACATGATGCTCTGCATAATGTCTGGCACTAAGCAGGTTTCAGACACAATCTGAACCCGCCGTTCTTTTGGGTGACATTTGAAAGCCCGCTTTCAAAACCCAAACAAAAACGCCCGCATCGCGCGGGCGTTTTTGTTGATCGTGTACTTAAGTTTTTATTGCTTTATAGAACACAATATTAAGAAAAAATTTCCCTATGTCAGTCATAATATGCATCATTATTCTTAATATAGAAAGAACGCATTTATGGCTGCATTACATGATCTTCTAACCGCCTACCGACAAGCATCCGCCAGCGAGCGGGAAAAAGGCACTTACTTTGAAGACTTGATTTGCACCTATCTGAGAAACGAAGCGACCTACCGCGACTTGTATGACAAGGTGTGGACTTATGCGGAGTGGGCGCGAGAACAAGAACTAGATGCACGCGATACCGGCATCGACTTAGTGGCGCGTATGCAAGGCACTGGCGAATTCCACGCCATCCAATGCAAGTTCTATGCGGAAGACTACAAGGTTCAAAAAGCAGACATTGATAGCTTCTTCACCGCATCAGGCAAAAAACCATTCACCTATCGTCTCATCGTAACGACTACCAATAATTGGAGCGAGCACGCTAATGACGCGTTGCAAAACCAGCAGCCGCCAGTCAGCAAACTCGACTTAAATGATTTAGAAAACAGCCAGATTGATTGGGCTAAATACCAGCCAAATCAAGCGCCTGTGTTGAAATCAAAAAAATCTTTACGCGATCATCAGCAAACGGCATTGAATGCTGCGGAACATGGCTTGCAAACTGCTGACCGTGGCAAACTCATCATGGCATGCGGCACGGGTAAAACTTTCACCAGCTTAAAAATTGCTGAAAAACTGGCCGGTGCTGGAAAACGTGTTTTATTTCTAGTCCCTAGCCTATCGCTATTGTCGCAAACGTTGACCGAATGGACGCAGGAAAGCGCGACGCCGCTGCATAGTTTTGCTGTCTGTTCGGATAGTGACGTGGGTAAAAAGCGAACCAAAGATGATGACGTAGTGCAGACCTTTGCCCATGAACTACGCTATCCAGCCACGACAGAACCATCAAGGCTGGCACTGGAAATGGAAAAGCGTCACGACGCTCACCACATGAGCGTGGTTTTCTCCACCTATCATTCGATTGATGTCATCAGCAGAGCACAGAAAGAAAACAAGCTGGCAGACTTCGATCTAATCATTTGCGATGAAGCGCACCGCACCACCGGCGCGACCTTTGATTCCGATGACGAAAGCAAGTTCGTCAAAGTGCATGACGCAAATTACATCCGTTCCAGCAAGCGTATCTACATGACGGCGACGCCACGCATATATGCCGACACCGCCAAAGCCAGCGCAGAAAAAGACAATGTAGCGTTATGCTCAATGGACGACGAAGCACTTTATGGCAAAGAGCTATATGTCATTACGTTTTCCGAAGCGGTTAAACGCGGGCTGCTGGTCGATTACAAGGTTATCGTATTAGCTGTGGATGAGGCACACGTTAGCCGCCGCTTGCAAGGATTGCTTGCCGACGAAAATAATCAACTCAAAGTCGATGATGCTGCAAAAATAATTGGCTGCTGGAAGGCGCTCAGCAAACAAGATACGCAAGATGACCTGATTGGGGATCAAGACGCAATGCGCCGTGCGGTCGCATTCTGCCAAGTCATTGAAGTGCAGAAAAATGCCAAGTCACACAAAGTCAGTTCAAAAAATATTGCAGGCATGTTTCAAGCGGTCGTTGAGGCATACCAAGAAGAGGAAGAATTTGAAACCGCCAAACGACTAACTTGCGAAGCTGCACACGTCGATGGCAGTATGAACGCCAGCCAAAAAGAAGAAAAACTCAATTGGCTGAAAGCAGAATTACCCGAAGATACATGCCGTATTCTAAGTAATGTGCGTTGTTTATCGGAAGGCGTGGACGTGCCAGCATTAGATGCTGTGCTGTTTTTGACGCCACGCAATTCGCAAGTAGATGTCGTGCAATCAGTCGGGCGAGTAATGCGAAACGCTCCTGGAAAAAAACGCGGCTATGTCATTTTGCCTGTGGTGATTCCTGCTGGAATGGAAGCACACGAAGCACTAAACGATAACAAGACCTATAAGGTAGTTTGGCAAGTGCTGCAAGCGTTACGTTCGCACGATGATCGCTTTGATGCAATGGTCAACAAACTCGATTTAATCGGTAGAGACACGGCAAAGATGGAAGTAGTCTCCATTACCGACAAGATCAACAAAAAGGCAGAAAAATCTAGCAGCACAAACAAAAAGGAAAGTGGCAAAGGCAAATACGCCATTGGTCAAGACCATGCTGAATATAAAAAACAAGAACAAGTGCCTTTGCAATTTGAAATTGGTGAAATCGAACGAGCCATCTACGCCAAGGTAGTGCAAAAATGTGGTAACCGGCATCACTGGGAAGACTGGGCAAATGATATTGCAAAAATTGCCCAGACCCATATCACCCGCATCACTACTATCGTAGAAGACCCTACAAATGAAAAAGAACGTGTTTCATTTGATGCCTTTGCCACGGAATTACGTGATGACTTGAATGATAGCATTAGCGATGGAGAAGTAATCGAAATGCTGGCACAGCATCTCATTACTAAACCTGTCTTTGACGCCTTATTCAGTGACTACAGTTTTGCCAAACACAATCCGATGTCACTTGCGATGCAAGGTGTTTTAGATGTTTTGCAGGAACATAGTTTAGAAAAAGAAACTGATACGTTACAGCGATTCTATGACAGCGTGAAATTGCGCGCCGAAGGAATACAAAGTGCGGAAGGAAAACAAAAAATTGTTGTCGAGTTATACGATAAATTTTTCCGTAACGCATTCCCTAAAATGACGGAACGGCTTGGTATTGTGTATACGCCTGTTGAAGTCGTAGATTTCATTATTCATAGCGTGAATGACATTTTAAAAGCGGAATTTGACCAAACACTTGCGAGTGATAATGTCCATATCATCGACCCTTTTACTGGAACAGGAACATTCATAACCCGCTTAATGCAAAGCGGATTGATCAGTAAAAATGAACTTCAAAAAAAATATTCCAGTCAAATTCATGCGAATGAAATCGTTCTGTTGGCGTATTACATTGCCGCAATCAATATTGAATCTGTTTTTCACGACATCGTTGGTGGAGAGTATCAGCCATTTGAAGGAATCTGTTTGACAGATACTTTTCAGCTTTATGAAAAAGAAGATTTAGTTGACCAAATTTTAGTGCAAAACAGCGC
>OFSE01000345.1_pt1 | contig 14453 bp, 12 predicted proteins | sample 1543261 | NCBI WGS metagenome assembly OFSE01 (sample SAMN07774225, study PRJEB24372) | wastewater metagenome | isolation source: Exp Tend VB 50WW | collected 2016-02 | reverse complement strand
TTTTGCCACCAATAGCCCCAATGAAACTCAACGACAAGGCACTTACTACCGAACAGTATGAAAAATTACAAGATTACGTTGGGTCGGCAAGAATGATGTATATTGAACCTTATATAAATGGTGCTTTAGAGTTAGAGGGGTTTAATGAAAAATATTCTGAAATGAAATCAGATAGTAGGAAAAAGTTTGCATTAAGCTATTGGTACGATAAAGGTCTTAAGGTTGGTACAGAAAAGTTTTATAAACAGTTTAAAGAATTAAGACCAGTTGAAAAGAAAACAGATTATGTTGAGGAAGTAAAAGAAGATATTTTTAAAACACTTCAAAATTTAAAATAAATGAACAGATACGAAATCCTTAAAAACCGTCTTGGGTTAAGTGGTGGAATAGGTTCTAAACAAACTACCGAAGGTTATGCCGGGGGCGGTGACGACCCTAAACCAAAAACCATGACACCTCTTTCGCATGAACAGGTAACTATGTGGTCTGACTTTGTGGATAAGAACCCACAAATGAAAACAATGGATGAATTGTGGGGTTCATTTTCTTCTCAAAATCCAAAATCAGGGATTGATAGGGATAATTTAAGAATGAACTTAGATGCGCTAATGGCTAAAATACAAGATAGAGGGAAAGCGTGGGGTTCAGATAGACCCGATTTATTAACTCCGGGGATGTCTTTCCCAATGGTTTACTACGGGGATAAATCTTACGGCAGGATGAACGCATACGGCCAAACAAAAGTCCCAGTTCCTCAAACAAATATGCAATACCCTGAAAAACTTGTCCAAAAAACAATACCTGATGATGTCACTAACATTTGGTACGATGATACAAAGGGGCTTTACGCATACGATGACCCAAGAGAAGGTGTTATAAAGTTTGCTTCAAAAGAAGCCGCAAATACACCAAGAGTTAGAGAAATTATAAAGGCTCAGTACGAAAAAGAAAAAAGTCAGTAATATGTCTGAATTAGAAAAGGAATTAGAACATTACAAAAAGGTATTAGGTGTGGGGGAACACAACCCCGTACTAAATGCGTATAAAGTTTATGTTAATCAGTTGCAGCAAAGGGTTGAATATTTAAACCTGTTTCAACTGAAAAACAAAATCACAACCCACGCAAAAGAAGATTCTGAATACGCAAGGGCTATGGACTTAATTGATTCCATCCCAAAAATGATTACGTCAGTAAATGACTTGCAGGTTCAGTTGAAAGTAACGTATAACCCGGATGATGAAAAGCCGAAACAATTACCAATAACACCACAATCAATAGGTTCATAGTATGTTTTATCCAGTAGAAAATGGTAGTGTAATAAGAATTGAGGATAACGCCTTCGGTTATACTTTTAATTGCCATGTGCCTCCTATTGGGTATGGGGTAAATGCTATTACTGGTAAACTGGAATATGTCGGGATTGACGACAAAGATGAAATACCGGAAGAAAACTACTTTAAGCGTTACCAATTACCGAAGGATTGGAAACTAAGAAGGGAGGCCGAAAAGAGAAAGCAAAAGATTGACCAACTTTACATTGACCCGGAACTTGAAGAAATAAGAGCAAGGGAATGGAAACGTAGGCTTTGTGGGTATTGGTTTTGGAATTACAACCCGTTTACTGAACAAGTAGAATCAATATACATAACAGGCCAACACTACCTTTACGTTACCTATTGGAAGTTTCAGGGTAAGTACATGGACTTCCGTATAACAGACAGGGACGTATGGTATGTTAGGGCGTATTGTGATACCGACCCCGACTGTTTGGGGTTAAACTTCCTTACCCGCCGCCGGTTAGGAAAATCAGCAATGGCAGGTTGTTGGGGATTTGAAAGGACAAGCCGTAGGCCAACTAACCAACACTGCGGTATTCAAAGTAAGGATGATGATGGTGCGGAAGAACTTTTTAAAAAAGCAATCATTCAGCCGTGGCAAAAGCTACCAGATTTCTTTCGTCCCATTTACGATACAATGAAAGGTGACGATCCTTCTGAACTCAGGTTTTTCCACCCATCAAGGCGTGGTTCAACAGCCGAAGAAGATAGGATAGAAGAAGATGCCCTTGAATCATGGATTAACTATGGCCCCGCCACAGAAAGCTATTACGATGGTACAGAACTTGACACTTATGTATCGGATGAAGCGGGTAAGGTAGAAAAGAAAATCAGCATCCGTACAAGACAAGACGTTGTAAGGTACTGTTCCGAAAATGAGGGACGGATGAAGGGTAAGCAATTCTATACTTCAACCGTAGAGGCAGACGAAACAACAGCAGACGAACACGAATTTCAGGAACTTGTTTACGATAGCAACCCGCTAAAAAGGAACGAAAACAATCGCACCCAAACAGGGCTTTATACGTTCTTTCTCCCGGCGCACAAGGCTTACTTTTTTGACGGGAAGTACGGCTACCCCGATGTGGCTAAAGCCGAACAGTTTCTTTTAAATACCCGTAAGGCATTACTTGATGAAGGTAAGCTACGTCAGTTGGCTTCCGCAAAGAGAAAGAACCCTATGACCCTCCCGGAAGCGTTCAGCGTTGACGGTGAGTATTCTTTGTATAATCCTGTACCTTTGCAAGAGCAGCTTGATATGCTTTCTTGGGGGCAGCAAATGACCGAATTAGGTGACTTGGTTTGGGAAGATGGGTTTGAGTTTGAAAGGCCAATAAAGAACGAATTTGACGAAGTAGTGAGTTGGGAGATAAACAAACTAAAGTGGGTTCCTTCCCCCAAAGGCAGATTTGAGAAAGTAGTAGGGTGGTGGCCCCGTGACCCAAACAAGGTGTATAAGAACGGTGTAAAGTTCCTGCCAAACAACAACTATTCATTCCGTATTGGATGCGACCCATTTAAGTACGATAAAACAAAGGATAAGCGTAGGTCAAATTGCGCTGCCTTTGCCTACCAAATCAAAGACGACTTATTCCCTAACGACCCATTCAATGATATGCCTGTCTTGCGTTATTCGTCAAGGCCGGAAAGTACACGTGAATCAAACACGGATATTTTAAAAATGGCATGGCTTTGCGGATGTCAGGTGCTTTTTGAACGTAACGTAAACCATTGGAAAAGGGACTTTCAGGATTGGGATTGTGATGGGTTCTTAATGTGGTTGCCCGGAGAGGTAGAACCCGGAATAGCAACGGACGGTTCAGGCAAGGTGGTTCAAATGATTTGTAACTACACAGAATCATACCACAACGAACACGTAAAGAAGGTGTACTTCAAGACCCTTATAAGAAAAGAAGCGGGGTGGTTAGGGTTTAAGGTGGAAGATACACAGAAGTTTGACGAACCGATGGCATTTGGGTTTACGCTGATAGCGGTAAGAGGTAAGAGGTACGCAAGGCCAAATCAACAAATGCAAGACATAGAATCAGTAATGCCTTTAAACAAAGCAATTTAATATAACATGAGATACGAAAGTTTAGGTCAAGGTAGCCAATTTCCCTATCCGGACAATTCAGTTCCCGCAGATGAAAAGGGTAAGGATTTTTGCGTTCAGTATGCAAAAGCAGCATACTACGATTTTCAGTATTCCTATCCAAAAGGTGTATTTGCATCTAATGGTGGGGACTACGAAAAGTACAGAATGTATGCACTTGGGAAGCAGCCTATATCAATATACAAAAAAATGTTGGGGGTTGACCAACAAACAAACAACACATGGCTGTCTATTGATTGGTCAGTACGTGCCGTTGTTTCAGGGTACAGGGACAAAGCTATCTCCCGCCTGATGAAAGAAGATTACAGCGTAGTAGCTACCCCTATTGATATGCTTGCTAAAACAGAAGAAACAGAATACTATTCTGATATGAAGGCAAGGCTTATGGTTAGGGAAATGATGATTAAGCAAAACCCTGAACTTGCGTCCCACCCGCTTATCCAATTACAGTCCGGGGAACCAATGGACTTGGAAGAAATGCAGATGCGTGTGGAACTTGGGGAGCAATTCAACCGTAGCAAGGATGCTGAATTAGCCATCGAACTTGGCCTTTACGAAAACGATTACAAGTCATTCCGCAGGGCTATCTACGAAGATTTATTTGACTTCGGGGTAGCGGGTTGCAAGGATTGGTTGGGTGATGATAACAAAGCAAAGTTCCGTAGGGTAAACCCGGAAAGAGTTGTTGTATCATTCTGCAAGGATTCCACCTTTAAGGATATGGTACACGCAGGGGAAGTTATTGACGTACCACTTATTGAACTTGCTACCATTACCGATGCGGAAGGGAACAGAATGTTTAGCGAAGATGATTTACAGGAATTTGCTTTCTCCCTTGCGGGTAAGTTTGGCAACCCCGCCACAGTAGGAAAGAACAGCGGTTGGTTCAAGCCATACGATAAATTCAAATGTCAGGTGCTTGATATTGAGTTCTACACCTACAACGAAGAAACTTACTCATACCGTAACGATGCCAACGGGAACCCCGTAATAAGAAAAGAAAGGTCAGGCCGTGGGGAGAAAACAAACCCCCGCTATAAAAGGAAAACTATTCAGTACGTTTACAAATGCAAGTGGATTGTAGGTACTGACAAGGCTTACGATTTCGGTATGGCTTACGACCAAAAGAGGGCTAACGAACCCGCTAAGAAAGCCAAAACAAAACTGTCCTACAATTTTTGTGCTTACAACTTCTACCAAATGAAGGCGCAAGGGTTCATGGAAAGACTTGTACCGTACCTTGATGACTACCAACTGACCATATATAAGATACAGAACTTTAAGAACAGGGCAGTACCGTCAGGATGGTGGATTGACCTTGACGCACTTGAAAACGTAGCGTTAAGCAAAGGTGGTGCGGCTATGCAACCAAAAGAACTCCTGCAAATGTTTTTTGAAACAGGGGTGCTTGTGGGTAGAAGTCAGGACGCAGCCGGGAACCCGATGGGGCCAAATTGGAAACCCGTTATCCCTATTGAAAATACGGCAGCAAGTGAGTTAGCAATGTTCTATCAGGACTTGTTGAACACGGTAATGACCATTGAGAAAATGACAGGGTACAACGATATTACAAGCGGGAACCCGAACCCCAAAACCCTTGTCCCCGGTTACGAAATGGCACAGCAAAGCACAAACGATGCCTTGTACCCGATGGCCTTTGCGGAAGAATACCTTACCCTTTGTCTTTCAGAAGATGTTCTTTGCCGGATGCAGCAAGGGTTAAGAAGGGGTGGGATTTCAGGGTATGCCCCCGCACTCAATACAAATACTTTGAGGGCTATCCAACTTAACCCCGGAATAAAATTAAGGGACTACGGGATTGAATTGCAAAAGAAAACCACAGACGACCAAAAAATGTGGCTGTTACAGCAGATGCAGCAGGATATTGCCAATGGCTTTCTTAATACAAGTGATGCCGTAATGTTGGTCAATACTCAAAATGTGAAGCAATGCCAGGCTATTTGGGCGTATAGGGTGAAAAAAGAGAAGGAACGTATGCAGGAATACGAACTGCAAAAAATCCAAATGAACAATCAGGGGGCTTCCGAAGCGGCTCAAATGGCAGCACAACTCAAAGCCCAAGAGATTGACCAAGATTGGCAGTACAAGCTGCAAGAGAAGCAAATGGAGTTACAGGCTACCCTTGCAAGTAAGCAAATGGAACTGCAAGCCCAACTTCAAATGAAGCAACTTGAAATGCAGGTTAAATACCAAATTGGGGCTGAATTGAACGATGCCAAGAGGGACGTAGCAAGCACTACCGCAGAAGCCAAAATCATAGCGGCTGACATAGATCAGGACGGTAAGGCTATTGCGGCTGAAATTCAAGGGGTTCACAGCCAACAAAAACAGGAAATCGCTAACCAAAAGCCACAAGCCCCGGCCAAAAAGTAATGGGACTGGACAAAGTGCGTATTTCTGTAAGTTACAATAACTTGACTTTAAAAAATAGATTTGGTAATTAAAAAAAGCCGTATATTTGCGGTAACAATCAATCAACATGGTAAGAAAATTCTATGACCTTGCGGGTGCAGAAACAGGCGGTAACAACATAGCCGCTTTAATGGCAAAATCCGGGGTTATAAATGAAACAGACAATATGGTGGCAACACCTGTTGAAATACCGGAGAATAAGGCGGAAACGTCACAGACAGATGGTACTCCCGTTGCGACAACGACTGACCTTCCTGCTGCTGAAACGGCAAGTCCTGAAACTCCTTCGCAAACTGAAACGGTTGTGGAACCTGTAAAACCCGTAGAAGTACAGGCACAGGAACCAGTAAAGCCGATAAGTCTGCAAGAAGTTCTTAGAAACAATCAACCCGAAGTAATTTTAAAGGAACTTGGGTTTGATGACAACTTGGTGGGTTTTCTTAAAGAGTTTAAGGAACTTGACCCCAAAATGGTCGCTTTCCTGAACACTTGGAAAACAGGTGGTGATATACAGGCGTATGTCAAAGAAATGTCCACGGACTACACAAAGATGCCAGCCGAAGAAGTGATGCGACATCAACTTAGGCAGGAATATCCCAATGCGTCCGAAAGACAACTTGATATTCTGTATCGGAAAGAAGTTGCCGAAAAGTATAATCTTCAATCAGAAGATGAAACAGAAGCGGAAGAAGGCAGATTGCTTTTGGAAGCCAAAGCGGATAAGTACCGGACGGATTTTGCCCAAAAGCAACAACAATTTCTACTACCCAAAGCACCGGAGCCGAAAGCCGACCAACCTGATTTGGGATTGGAAAGGCAAAAGCAAGAGTTTGAAGCGTATAAGTCAGTCGTTGCACAGCACGATTTGACCAAAAATATTCTCGCCACGAAGCAATTCAGTATTGGCGAAGGGGCGGAAAAGTTTAATTTCCCCGTAGACCCGCAAGGGCTTACCGATTTGCTTTTTGATAGCGAAAAATGGGCAGCAAGCCTCTACAATGAGGACGGAAGCCCTAAAGTTGAACACCAACTTTTAGTCGCTGCGGTAGCAAAATACGGGGAGAAGTTTTTAAACGAGTACGCTAAACACTTCAAATCTTTAGGCGGCAAAGCTGTCATTGACCCATTAGAAAATGCAAAACCTGTTGACGGCGTACAACCCGCACCAACGCAAGCAGCACCTAAAAACGCTGCCGAAGCAATGGCAAGAGGGGGGACGTTCAACAACGGTGGCTACCGATAAAATATTGAGGGTTGTGGGACTAAGCAAAAAGTAAAAATTTTTCTTAACTCACAATTTTACTCAAAATGGCAGTAACACAAGGAACCGTCATCAAGTCGTTTGTATCGGCTGTTGACTTTTTAGATCAAAGGGACATAGACCCTAATATCTATGACCAAAGCCGGGATAGAGCCTTCACCGATATTATGAAAATCGTGAACCGCTACAAGCCCGCAACAATGTTCTACTATCACAACTTCGTTAACAACGATGTATATGAAGTAGGTACAATCAGTGCAGTAACCTCCACAGGTCTTGCACAAATCCAGTTCACAATTAACGTAGCAGACACCTTCCCCCGTGTTGGTGATTTGATTATGACCTCAAACGCTAACAACGTAGCGAAGCAAGGTCGTATTCAGGCCGTAACTTTCGGTTCCGGTACTGCAACTATCACAGCCCGTTCAGTAGGTGGTAACGCTTCCCCTCTGTATGCAACCATTGGTGATAAAGTGGCTTTCAGTTCTAACGCATTTGCGGAAAAATCTGATGCCCCTACCAATCGCCGTTATGGTCTGACCAAGTATTACAACAACATTCAGATTTTCCGTGAAGTAGACGAAATCTCTGACGTACAGAAGGTGGCTAAGATTGAAGTAAACGTAGGTGGTGACTACCATATCCTGCCTTACCAAATCGTTCAAAAGTACACCAAACTGCAAGGTGATATTTCCGTACAGATGCTCGCAGGTACACAGTCTACTACCCTGTTCAATGACACCAACCCGTTCTTGGCTGACCCTTCAAGCGGTCTGCCTATTCAGACTACTGGTGGTCTTGATTGGTATGTAACTACCTACGGTATCTCTGACCAATCAGCCGTACTTGGTACATTTGGCTTTACCGAACTTGATGACATTTGCGACAACTTTATCGCTAACAAAGCCCCCACAGACCAAATGGTTTTCATGGGAAGTCGTGCTTATGCGGTACTTAGCAAATTCCTGAAAAATCTCGGTTCAAGCGGTGTTACCTCTGTCCGTCTGAACATTGATGGCCGTACACTTGATTTTGAAGTTGAGCAACTGAAATATCGTGGCTACACCTTCGATTTCGTTCACGTACCCATCTTCGACCATCCCCAACTGTTCTCCTCTACTTTACGTGCAGACGTAAACGGTTCTCTGTACTTCGTACCGAAAGACCAAGTAGATACAGTTGACAATGGCCGTCAGCCCCGTATGCAAATCCGCTACACTCCTTCACCCTTCGCAGGTGCTAATGGTTCATCCAATGGCATCGTGAAAGAATGGAGAACAGGCGCACTCGCTGAAGTACCTACTTCAAGCGTAACCCAACTGCATACCGACTGGTACACAGCGCAAGGTTTGGAATGTCTTGCTGTTAAGCACTTCCAGAAATACCGTGTGGTATAAGTTTTCTATAAAGGGTGGTGGGGCGTAGGAACCCACCCCCTTCTTTTTATTAACAATCAAATTTCAACAAAATGCAATTAGAACCAGTAGCACATTACAACAACCTGTCAGCCAAATTAAGAGAAGAAATTGAGGCGAAGATTAAAGGATTTGGGAAATCAGTAAGGTACAAGTTTGAGATTTCAAAACCCAACCCTGACCCCGCAAAATATAACGGTGATACAGTATGGCCGAACCGTTACACTTTAGACCCCGCAGTATGGGACGTTACAGACCCTTACGAAGTAGCCGGGAAGTCAAAAAGTAAAAAGATTGGAATCATTGAGGCCGTAGATGAAAATGGGAAGCCAAACAGATTCAGAAAGATTCGGGTTATGGCCCCACAAAAAGGAGTTCTTATTTTAGACTTGGAGAATCAGGAGGATTACTACACAGCCTTTGCATTGGAACTGCACCCTAAGTTGATTGGGGGAAAGTTTGAAGATAAAAATGCTTACCGTGTAGTAACAAGGATTGACGAAAATGCAGAAGCGGAAACTAAGCGTAAAGAACGCACAGCCCGTAAGAAGGCACTTGACGCAGCAGAATCAATGGAAGATGCTGATATAGTAAACTTCGCTGATGCAATGATGTGGGATAGCGGGGAACCTGCTAATATCCTGCGGAACAAAGTAGAAGAACTTGCTGAAACTGACCCTGAATTTTTCAACGATCTGATTGAGAAAAAAGAGATTCAGGTAAGGGCATTAGTTAAGCAAGCACTTGATAAAAGGATTATCACACATGACCCCGTAGAGAACAAATTTATGTGGGCATCAAATATGCAACTGATTACTGCATTACCCGTGTCCCTGACAGCTAATCACGTTCAACAATTTGCTGAATGGTTAGTAGTAGGTGGAACGAAAGCAGAAGAAGTTCACAAGAAGATTAAGGAGTTGTCAAAGGCTCCGTTGAAATAGTTGATTTGGTTGTTAGACGGGGGAAACCCCTGACCGGGATGGCTACGTTCGTAGTTCCTGACTTTTTTCTAACAAGTAATTAAAAAATTAAAGATGCCGTTAGTCGCAAGTTTTTCAGCAGCACAGACCCCCGGAGTTCCCGGTACTATTTTACTTACAGATACAAGCACCGGGACGGACGTTGCAGTAACGCAGCGTAGGGTTTATATCCAAACCGCTGCGGGGGATTACTTGGTAGAAGAAGGGGTAACAACTGAATATTCGCCGTGGCTTGACTTCCCGTCCACAACAGAACTTACCCTGACAGATATTCTTACAAAAGATTTTGCTTGCAGGGTGGTTGTGCAGTGGCTTGATGTTAGCAACACGGTTCTTTACGACAAAACTTTGTACTATGGGTTTACCTGCTACAATGAGGATTTTGATTATCAACTTACTCAAACAGTAGCAGGTAATCCCCTTTTAATTTCAGACAATAATTTTTGGGGAAATAAGTCAAGGCTTCGTGGTTTCATTGATAGCGGAAACAACGCAATTACAAGGAACAGCGATATAACAGCAGCCCAAATATGTTATGATTTAGCAACAGCAATGAACACTGATTCACAGTATTTGTTTAACATAAACTCTTAATTAATGCCTACTACTGCGTCAATCGTGAGCATCTATCCGGTAGCACAGTATTTGGCTACTATTGATATTAATAAGAGGGGACTTTACGGTGGGGGAGTGGATTTGCAACTCCCCGAAAAAATAAGGAATATCGGAATGTCAGTAGAAAGGATTTACAACGATGACCCAACCGATACAACACTGACTTCAACTGCAAATTACTTATACGCTTTAATGGGTAAGTATGGGATGCAAGCGTCACGCATACCTGAATTAACAGGTTATATAGCAGACGTTGAACCTTTAAATCAATTACCAGTGCCGTATGACTTCACAGTTTCAACAACGACAATAATACCGGAAGGTAGTAGCACAGCTACGCTTTCTGCTTTTATAGGGTGTAATCTTGAATTTACCCGCAACAATATTACTCAAACAACAACAGACCCCGGAGGCGGCGGGTCTTATTTCTATTGGAATAGCGCAACGGGACAATTCATTTGTTACCCCGCAGCCTCACTTGGGGAATCATTCAGGTTAGTACCATACTTTTAAAATAGGATATGAAAAAAATACTTTTATTACTTTCTTTTTTGGTGGCATTTTTTGTATCAAATGCACAGTACCCCGTTGTTCAGTTTTTGGGACGGGATAGTGCATTGGTGGATTCAAGGGGTGGATTAAAGGCAAGGCTTATTAACTACGCTTTTACTGATACCACAGAAGCCAATACCCAAAGAATAAGCCAATACCCCGGAGCAATGATTTATACTACTTCCGGTGGGGATAAGTTATGGCTTCGTAGTTCAGATGCAACACTTTGGACAAGGGTAGGAACAACAAGCGGCGGTGGGGGTAACGGTATTGTTTCTCTTGGCACTTCCGCTTACGGGCTTATTATCCAAAATGATTCCACTTACAAAGTAGATACTAACCTTGTATCAACAAGACTTTGGAGAAAGAAAGGGGTGGATAGCGTTCAGGCCAACTTAACAGCGGGGCTTGCGCTTAAATTAAATATCACCGATACCGCTAACAAGTGGATTACATCAGTATATAGAAAAACTGCATCCGATAGTGTGTTTTATGTAAAGGGTGGTACAGCTACATTCGCTTACCGGGATTCTATTGGTTCAGGCGGTGGTGGCGGGGGAGTAACCACAATAGCCACAATAAACGGTACAACAAAGAGTGCTAACGGTGCTGTAATATCAGGGGCTAACTTCTATATGCAGACAGTTGACGGAACTTACCCCGGATTAATGACTTCCGCACAAAAAGCAAGGTTAGATAGCAACTCCTACCTGACTATTGATAAAAGATACGATTCCCTTGCATGGAGAAGGAATGATTCTACTTTCCTTATTAAATCATTGAGGGTTCAGGCTTATGGGACTACTCAAACCCCTACAAATACTGATAGTAGCATATCCTATAATATTACAAAAGCACCCCCAACAAAGCAATCAGTAACAAGCACAAGTGATACTATTCATTTAATTAACGATAGTACTACATTTGTCGGGGCTACAAAGATATACGGGTACTCAGGGGAAGTAAGGGGATGGAAGGACGCACTTGAAATGACACTTACGAATCCCGCTAATGGGGATGCTATAATTTACAGTTCAGGTGCTTTAGTGAACGGTAGAAAGGTTGACAGTATTTACAGGACAGCAGGGAAGGATAGTATTATTTTCCTGATTGCAGGTACACGGTACGCAATTAAAGACAGTACCGGCGGAGGTGGTACTCCCGGCGGGTCAACTACTCAGGTACAGTATAACAATGCAGGGTCGTTTGCAGGATCAGCTAATATGACTTTTGATGGAACCCAACTATATCTACCGAGTACAACAACTCAATCAGGTTTAAAAGTTGGCGGCTTAGAAATGCAGCAATTTGCTACTAATAACAACTGGTTAGCAGATAACGTTTATTTCAATGCCGGATTTAAAGCAAGGGTAACGGGTTATACGCCGATGATTTATTTTAATTCCGGCGCAATAGAATTACAAACAAGTACATCTACTTCAACCGCAGGAGCAGCAGCGGGGTCAACTACACGACTAAAGATAATAAGAGGCGGGAATATAGCCATCGGGCCGGGAGCTTCTTCATTAACACCAACTGCTCAACTACATTTTACTAATGGCCTCACGACTGCCGGAGGCGCACCAATCAAGATTTATTTAACAGGTTCTGGGATTATGTCTACTCCCGAAGCCGGTGCGATTGAATTTAAAGTAGATTCAGCTTATTATACAGGCGAAAACGGGAACAGATACCAACTTACGCAATCAATTTACGGTTCAGCTACTTTAGATTTTGCATCAACAGCAGCACAAACAAGTACAGACTTAACTATTGTAAACGTAACAGGGGCGGCTGACGGAGATATAGTATCAGTTGGTATGCCAAATGCTTCAACTAATGCTAACTCATGTTTCACGGCATGGGTTTCCGCTGCAAATACAGTAACAGTCAGATTTAATAATTATTCGGCAGCGGCTATTGATCCAGCAAGTGGAACATTTAAAATACGAGTTTTAAAATGAGGTTACTAATATTCATACTTCTTTTTTCGGTTCAATCATTCGGGCAGTCATTTATTTTCCCGGCGGTATTAAACACGTCAGTACCTCCTGTGCCACCAACAACAGGCGTTAGGACACTAATATATGAACCATTCAACGGATCATCTTTATCATCTGATTGGTATGTAAGAAGGGCGGATAAACAAACGATAACGGTGTCTGGTGGTTTTGCCCGTGTGATAGGCAACTCAGACACTATGCCACAGGTTCCCGGATATTTATACAGTAATACCACTTCGCAGTTAAGGATATACGACACAGCTTATAAACTAAGTCTCACCCGTAATTATACGGCTGAGATTGGCTTTAATATTAATAAGCTAAATGACACAACAATAGGTGTTTTTTGCGGCCCTTATTCTCCGTATTTATTTGCAGATCGTGGTTTTTCTAACTATGCTCATATAAATTTCAGTAACCCTGATACGTTACGATATTTAGGTAATTCAGATACTTCTTTTTCTTTTCCACCGGCAGGCGATAAAACAACTGGGTTACCCTCTTTTAATACATCCGATTACTATGTATTAAGGATGAACGTTAATGAAAACAACAGGTCTTCAACTATCGTAAACAGAACCACGGGTGATTCAGCAATACTTTCAGGGACTTTTGAATTTACTCACGGTACATGGCCCGCCCGTCCAAACTATTTTTATTTTGCTTTTGGAGTGATGGGTAGAACTGATGTGAGTTTTGACTACTTCCATGTCTATACAACAGAGGAACTTAATCCGCAACAGATTCACATAGGAAATTCAATAACCACAGGATATAATGCTGGAACAGCAGATAGCGCGTGGGCTAATATGCTAAAGAGGTACACTACTGATTCAATACAGATTTTCGCCGGCGGTGGTCTTGGTGTGAATGAAATAATGTCTGCGGTTGGTGATATTTTCCGTACTGTCCCGCAAACATCTGCTACTAAATACGCATTTCTGAATATTGGGACAAATGATACATACAACCCAACTAACACAGCCGTTTACGATAGGTTAGTAGATACACTCGAATTAAATGGATTTACTGTATATCCTGAATTAACAGTAAATGGGGGTAACCCGGATAGCGGTGGAAGTTGGAACCAGTTTATAAAATCAACTTACCCATCATCTTATATTGATACGTGGACTACCGGATGGAATACAATGAGCATCGGTAACGGGGAAATGTACGATTCATTTCATCCTACTGTAACTGGCATGAGAAAAATAATGGGTATTATAAAAGCAGCCAAACCTTTACTATTCCCACTATGAGAAAGCTAATACTTTGTTCATTAATTACTCTTTGTTCATGGGCCGTGAACGCACAAACAGTAGACAATGCTATAAAAGCCATAATGAAGCCGCAGATAGATAGCGTAAAGGCTTCTATTGCCGCTATCCCCACAACACCTTCAAATGTTTATTGGGACACCCTTTACGTTGTTAATGTGGTAAGGGGCGGGAATATAGATACTCTTTCATCCCCCGGAATATACCAATTAACAGTAACGGGGAATATGAGTTTGGTAAGGGTTGTGTACGTGGCTAAGTCAGCAACGGGAGTTTACTCCATTAGGACGGCCAACCCTCTTGCTTTGTCAGGTACGGGTACTTTCACAACTTCAGTAGTAAATAATCAGGTTATTGTATCAACAACCGCAACCGGAATCATATATCAAAGACAGAAATTATGAAAAAACTTCTTTTAATACTTTTCGTTTTCTTATCCATCAGTGGGTGGGCTAATAAA
>OFSE01000342.1_pt1 | contig 14580 bp, 13 predicted proteins | sample 1543261 | NCBI WGS metagenome assembly OFSE01 (sample SAMN07774225, study PRJEB24372) | wastewater metagenome | isolation source: Exp Tend VB 50WW | collected 2016-02 | reverse complement strand
CGAAAGCAGTCTTCAGTGACCTATGACGTTCTCGTCGTCGGCGCCGGTTTCGCTGGCTCTGTCATGGCGCGCCAGTATGCAGATGCAGGCCAGCGTGTTCTCGTCATCGACAAGCGCGACCATATCGGCGGCAACGCCTATGACTATGTGAACGAACAAGGCGTGCGGGTCCACAAATACGGGCCGCACATCTTCCACACCAATTCCGACAAGGTGTTCGACTATCTCAGCCGCTTCACGGAATGGCGCGCCTACGAGCATCGCGTGCTGGCAAGCGTTGACGGCAAGCTCCTGCCGATGCCGATCAATCTCGATACGGTCAACGGCCTGTTCGGGCTCGATCTCGACGAGGCGGGGATGCGCGCCTTCATCGCCGCGGAAGTCGCAGCGTCGTGGGAAGCGGGCAGGGAGGTTCGCACCGCAGAGGATCAGTGTCTATCGACGATCGGCCGGCGGCTCTACGAAGCGTTCTTCAAGGGCTACACCACGAAGATGTGGGGCCGCGACCCAAGCGAACTCGACAAGTCCGTGACGGCGCGCATCCCGCTGCGGTTCGATCGCGAGAGCCGCTACTTCACGGACAAACACCAGGCCATGCCGCGAGACGGCTACACGGCGCTGTTTGAGCGGATGCTGGATCATCCATTGATTGACGTGACGCTGGGCGCCAAGGGCGGAAGCGGAGCGGCGCTTCCGTATTGCACGGTATGGACCGGGCCGATTGACGATTATTTCGGCCATTGCTTCGGGCCGCTGCCGTACCGCTCCATGCAGTTTGAGGAAGGCGGTCATTATAGTCCGGCGCATGGCCGCTCGCCGGGCGCGCCCACTGTGAATTGGCCCAGCGAAACCGGCGCGACACGCTCAACGGACATGGCTTGGCTCACAGATACAGCGAAGCGCCATTTCTACTACTTGCACGAATACCCGACCGCCGAAGGCGAGCCCTATTACCCGATCCCGTCGCCAGAAGCCGCCGCGCTCTACAAGCGCTACGAAAAACTCGCGGACGCCACGGAGAACGTGACCTTTGTCGGCCGGCTCGCCACCTACCGCTACATGAACATGGACCAAGTTGCGGGCCAAGCGCTCGCGACGTTTGCAAAGCTCTCAAACGCGGGCGCGCAGGCGGTTAAGCAAACCTAAATCGCACGCCTAACACCCCGGCAACCAATCTGCCCCGATAATGACCGGCAATGCGCAAGCCTCGCGCATCCGAGGGATTTATGGCGGTCGAAACTCCAGCCGTAGCAGACACGACGGTCGATGCGACCGATGCATCTTTGCTGGACGACGACGGCGCGACGAACAACGCGCCGCCCGCAGAAAGCGGGACGCCTAAAGAAACAACCACCAAATCCAAGCCGGCCGACGACAAGAAGGCTGGCAAAGATGGAGCGAAGGAAGAGGGCGATAAGTCCGACGCCTCGCTCCTAGCCGACGACGACGACGGCAATTCTCCTGATAAAGCGGACGGCCAAGCCGACGACAAAAAGGACGCAGCGCCGGAGACGTATGAGGCTTTCACGCTTCCTGACGGGATGGAGCTTGACGACACCGCTCTGGCGCAAGCCATGCCGGTGTTCAAAGAACTCAATCTCTCCCAGGACAACGCGCAAAAGCTGGTTTCCATCTACGCGGAACTAGCAGCGAAAACGAGCGAAGGCATCCGCACCCAACAAGTCGCGGATCACACCAAGCTCGTCTCGGAATGGACCAAGGCCACCAAGGCGCACCCTGAGTTCGGCGGAGACAAACTCCCCGAGAGCCGGGCGCTCGTCAAGAAAGCCATCGTCGCGCTTTCGGATTCCCCGAAAGAGGCGGCCGAACTCACGTCCATGCTGAACGAATGGAAGCTGGCCAACAACCCGCTGCTGTTCTCGCTGCTCGCCCGCGCCGGATCGAAGCTCTCCGAAGACTCGCTCGTCACCGCTGACGCCGCTGCTCAATCCGCGCCCAAAAGCGCGGCCGAGCATCTGTGGCCCAGCATGTTCAAAACACAGGAGTAATCATCATGGCCATCGTCGGCAACGACGTTTTCACGCTGGCTGAGTACAAGTCCCGTACTGACGCCAACGGCAAAGTCGCCACCATCGTCGAACTGCTCGATCGGCAGGACGAAATGCTGGACGACATCCCATGGAAGCCGGCAAACCTGCCCCAATCGCACAAGACGACCGTGCGCGCGGGCCTGCCGAGCATCTCTCACCGACGCTACAACAAAGGTGTTGCAGCGACCCGTTCGGCGACGGCGCAAGTCGAGTTCACCATGTGCCAGGCTGCGGCCCGCACCGAACTTGACGTTGACCTCGCCAATCTCGGCGGCAACGCCGCTGCGGTTCGTCTCTCCGAGGCGCGCCCGCACATGCAAGCGATGGCTCAAACCGTCGCCGATACCATCATCTACGGCGATCCGGTGGCGAACCCCACGACCGACGACGATAAAATCGCCGGCCTTCACTACTACTTCAAGGACAACACGACCGCCAACACCAAGGACCACGTCATCTCCGCCGGCTCCAACTCGGGCGACAACTCCTCGATCTGGATCATCGCTTGGGGCGAAGACACGGTTCACGGCATCGTGCCCCCCGGTCTTCCGATGGGCCTCGATCACCGCGACCTTGGCGAAGGTGATGCGTTCGACGGCAACAACTATCGCTTCCGCGCGCTGATGGACGAATACAAGTGGAACTACGGTCTCTGCATCCGTGACTGGCGCGCCATCGTTCGGATCGCCAACATCGATGTCAGCGATCTGGTGGGCACGGTCGCCAACCAGCAAGCCCTGACCAACTACGTCATCCAGGGCCTCGCGAAGATTCCCTCGCAGTACCGCAGCCGCGCCTGCATCTACGGCAACTCCACCGTCCTCACGGCGTGGGAGCTTGGCGTGCGTGCGGACGTGAAAGCGGGCGGCGGGTTCACCTTCGACAACCACGGCGGCCAAGACATCACCAAGTTCCGCGGACGACCGGTGCGCACGTCTAACGCGCTCACCGTGTCTGAAGCCGTTGTAAGCTAAGGGAGGCAACCAATGATTGACGGTAAGCTCATCTTTGCCGACTCCCTCGTTACGACGGCGGGCGCGGTCACGAACGTCACTTCGACCAACGTCCTCGACATGGGGCCGATGGCGTCGGGCAACCTCTATCGCAATCTCGCGACCAGCGATCTCTACCTCTACACGAGGATCGAATCGACGGCGACGAGCACGGGTTCGGCGACGCTGACGATCAAACTCGTTGGCGACAACAACACCGGCATGACCTCAACGGCGCTGATCGTGACGCAAGTCTCGCTTCTGGCGGTTGCGAGCGTCACGGCTGGCCTGCGCTACGTCACGCCGCTGCCGCGCGTCAACATGGAGCGCTATCTCCAGGTTGAATACAACGTCGGCACGGCGCCGTTCTCGGCCGGCGGCACGGTCTCTTCGTGGCTGTCTGATCGTCCCGACGATTGGTACGCCTACAACCAAAACGCGGGCGAGACGAACTCGTTCTAACGACAACCGGAGCCATTACATATGTCGCAAACGCCTCGATATCGCTGTGCGCTGGAGAAGGGTTTCTTCTCTCAGCCCACGGAAATCGCGTTCGCCAAGTTCGACTATCGCGTTGGCACGGGCCAGCGCGCCGAGCAGGGCGACGAGTTCGATTTCGAGGGCACGCCCGGCAAGTGGATGGAGCCGATCAACGAAGCTGCGCAAGAGCGTGTCCGCGCTCTTGTCGCAACTGGGCAACGGGCGACGGTGGGGGCGGAATCTTCCGCTCCCACCACGCCGCTGAAGCCGCCGAAATCGGGCATGACCCGTGCGCTCACCGACGCCGATGGCTTTGCCGCGATCCGCGATGTGACGCCAGAAGCAACGCCGCTCCGTCCTGCGCCGCGCCGCCGCGCGCCCGCGCAAGCGTCTTAAGCGATGCCGACAAATCCAAACTCCGGCGTCACGCTCTCGGAATCGATGGGCGATGAACTGCGTTCGCGCAACAATCTCTCTGATCTCCCCGATCGCGCTGTGGCCCTTACTAATCTTGGCGTCACGGCGACGACGGTCACAGTCGCCACAACGGCCGGCGCGAACAACGAAAGCGTCATCACAGTTACGGTGAAGAACGCATCTGGCACGACGGTCGCCGCTGTGCATCGGCTGGACTTGTGGTTCTCCGCCGACGCGACGGGCGTTGGCCTTACAGCCACGGCTTACTCAGGATCGCTGGTGGCGACCGTGGGATCACTCCTGACGACGCTCACAGCCAAGAAGCACTTCACCATCGTCACGGCTGCGACCGGTATTTTCACGGGCACGCTGACGGATTCTGCTGAGACCGCTGATTTCTGCGCCGTCGCTAAACCCCTGACCGGCGCCGCTGTCGTTTCGTCCGCGCTGGTGTTTGGCTAATAGGGGAGACCTATGGCCGCTTCCGCAACGCAGATCGCCAATCTTGCGCTCGCCAAGCTCGGCAAGAAGCGCATCGAATCTCTCACCGAGGAATCGACCGAGGCGCAATGGGCCAATGAACTCTATCCCCATTGCCGCGACTTCGTCACCGAGGCTGCACTGTGGCGCCATTCCAAGACCACGCTGACGCTGGAACAAGTCACCAACGCGCTCGATGATGATTGGGGCTACGCCTATCAGCGGCCCAGCGATTGCCTGTCGTTTCGTCTGATCCTCGGTAACACGGGGGCGTTCGATCCAGGCAATCCGATCCGCTTCATGAGCCAAGGCGATGTGATCTACACCGACGAGGCCAGCGCCCGCGGCGTTTACGCCAAGCAAGTCTCCGACGTGACCAAGTTTGCGCCGAGCTTCACCGAATGCGTGAGCTGGTATCTCGCGCATTATCTGGTGCAGCCACTGCGCCTGGAAAATAAACTCTTCGGCGACATGCTCGGCGGCTTCAACAACGCGCTTGGCTACGCCATCGCGCGCGGGGACGCAGAGCATATGCTGATCAAGACCGCAGACGAAGGCATGCCTGACTGGCAGAGGGCTCGCTAATGCCGGTGCGGGTAGGGCAGGCGGCGTTTGCGGGCGGCGAGATAGCGCCTGCGCTGACCGGGCGCACCGACCTCGACAAGTATTACGCTTCGCTCGCCACGGCCAAGAACGTGGTGATCTCCAAATATGGCTCGGTGCTCAATCGGCCCGGCACGTTGTTTGTGGGCGAAGTGCGCGATTCGTCCAAGGCGACGCGCCTGATACCGTTTCAGTTTGGGGTGACGCAAACTTATGCTGGCGAGATCGGCGATGAAGTCTGGCGCCCGATCATGGACGGCGGGCAAATCCTGCGCACCGCGACCAACATCACCGCATGCACCGCGGCGAGCCCTGGTGTGTTCACCTCGACCTCGCACGGCGCATCGGTCGGAGAGCGCGTCTACATCACGGGCGTCACCGGCTTAGAGCTTTCCAGCGTCAGCCAAGTCAATGGGCGGGTGTTTATCGTCGCAACTGTGCCCACGGCCAACACGTTCACGCTCACCGATCTCTACGGAACGTCGATCAGCACCGCGAGCCTTACGGCTTACTCAAGCGGCGGGACGGTAGCGCGGCTCTATCAACTCACCTTTCCCTATGACAGCACAGAAGTCTTTGACATCGGTTACGCGCAAACCGCCGACACGATGTATCTCACCCATATGGGCTATGCCCCGCGCAAACTGACGCGCTCTGGGCACGCCACATGGACGATCAACTCCGTGACGTTTGGCCCGGTGCAGGCTTCGCCGACAAGCCCCACGGCGACGGCCACGGTAGGTTCTGGCGCAACCACCTATGGCTATAAGATCACCGCCGTCGATGAAGACACGGGCGAAGAAAGCCTGCCGACTTCGGCCGCGACTTGCACCAATGATCTGACGGTATCTGGAAACTACAACACCGTGGGCTGGACCGGCGCGAGCGGCGCGGAACGCTACATCGTCTACAAGGAAGACAACGGCGTCTATGGCCTGATTGGCGGCACGACCGGCACGAGCTTCATCGACAACAACATCCTGCCTGATCTTGGAGACACCCCGCCAGGCTCGCGCAATCCGTTTGGCTCGACCAGCAATTACCCTGCGGTGTGCGAGTTTCACGAAGGCCGGCTGTGCTACGCGCAGACCATCAATACGCCGGCGGGTGTATGGCTCTCGGTCTCCAACCGCTACGACAATTTCAACGTTGCCGTTCCGGCCAAGGCCGACGATGCGGTGAGCTTTGAGCTGCGCCCCGGCGTCAACGCGGTGCAGGGATTGCTGAGCCTCAAGAAGCTTTCCATCTTCACCACGGATCGCGAATGGACCGTGGAGGGCGGAGGCGTCACGCAATTCATCACGCCCAGCTCGCTCGTCACGACGCCGCACACTGCGCGCGGAGCCCGCAGGCTTAAGCCGATCGCGGTAGGGGATATCGGGCTTTACGTACAACGCCAGGGCGCCGTGATCCGCGCGTTTGGCTATTCGTTCGAGAAGGACGGGTTTCGCTCCAATGATCTGACCTTGCTGGCTCCGCATCTGTTTCGCGGCTTTACGATCGTGGACTGGTGCTATCAGCAAGACCCGGATTCCATCGTGTGGTGCGTGCGCAGCGACGGCGTGCTGCTGGCGCTGACATTCGTGGAAGACCAAAACACTTTCGCGTGGACCCGCTGCTATGTCGGCGGGACGTTTGGCTCAGGGGCAAGCGCGACCGGATATGGCGTGGTGGAATCCTGCTGCTGCATCGAAGGCGACAGCCAAGACGATGTGTATCTCGTGGTCAAGCGCACCATCAATTCCGTGACCAAGCGCTATATCGAGCGCATCGCGCCGCGCTGGGTGCCGACGTTCAACTCGTCCAATTCCATCACCAACGTAGACGATTGCTATTTCGTCGATGCGGGCGTGACTTATTCTGGTTCGCTGACAAGCGTGGTTCCAAATCTCCATCACCTAGAAGGCCAATCAGTGTCGGCTCTGGTGGATGGCAATGTGCAAGGCCCGTTCACGGTGAGCAATGGGCAGATCACGCTGAGCACGGCCAAATCTGCGAGCGGGCCGGCGCATGTGGGGCTGACTTATACCGCAGACATTATCGATCTTCCGATCACGCAGGACACGCAAAGCGGCGCGTCGCAGGGAAGACAAAAGACCGTCAATGCGCTGGTGCTGAAACTCAACGCAACGCGCGGGATCAAATATGGGCTGGCCTCGCAACCGAGCCTGATCAAAGAACTCAAGACCCGTGACGTGGAAGATTGGGACGATCCGATCCAGCCATTCTCGGGCGACACCAATCCGCTCTCCGTGGATGGGGGAGGCGACATCTATGGCGCGGTGCTGATCCGCCAGAGCCAGCCTCTGCCGATGGAGATTCTCGGCTTCTACAAAGACGTGACATTCGGAGGGCCGTAGCCATGCCAGACGACAATTTCGGCGAGCGCGCCGCGACGACGGCGGAAGTCACGTCGTGGCTGACGTTGGTGCAAGCGTCACGGGCTCCGCGCAGTTACAAGCTGCCGGCCAATCATCGCGAGCGCACCGACCGAATGCGTCCGAACTTCGGGACCAGTGTCGCGTCGAGTGAAGACGGCGAATGAAGTTTCGCCCGCCCACCGAAGCGGACATGGACGCGCTCGCCGCGAACATGCGTGAGATCGATCAAGCTGAGTGCCGTCTGGTCGGGGGCATGGAGCCGCGCGAGGCTTTGGGTGAAAGCGTAGCCCAGGCGCTATGGGCTTATGCGGCGGAGATTGACGGGGAAGTCGTCTGCATCTTTGGGCTCGGGCAAGACGGTTTGCTCGCGGAAGAAGCCTATCCCTGGATGCTCGCCGCAAATGGGATAGAGCGTCATGCACGGACTTTGCTCCGCCTGACGCCGATCTATCTGGCCCGAATGCAGGGCGAAGCCGAACGCCTCTACAACATCGTCCACGCCCATAATCGCCGGGCGATCCGCTACCTGACATGGTGCGGGTTTACCTTCGGCGAGGGCTTCGATGTGCGGGGCGCGCCGTTTTTGCCGTTCGAGATGAAGAAGCGAGCCGCCTGATGTGCGTCCAAGTTCCCGCTGCACTGAAGATAGCTTCGACCATTGCGACGGCTGGCTCGGCCGCCGTCAATGCCTATTCGTCCGTGAAGCAGGGCAATGCGGCCTATCAATCGGCGCAGGCCACGAACCAGGCCGCGCAGTTTAACGCCTCCGTGCTGCGCCGCAACGCTCAAGCCGTCGAAACTGATCAAGTCAACGTCAGAGAAGGCGCGGCGATCGAGCGGCGTCGGCTGGGCGAGACGCGCCGGGGCGAGAAGGGCGAGGCCATTGCACGGGCCGCGGCAATGGGGATCGATCCGAACTTCGGCAGCGCCGCAGATGTGGTCAGCGATGTGGAGCGCGCCTACAGCATCGACCGCAACATTCTCGGCCGCAACGAGATCACCGATCTGCGCACGCTCGACAAAGAGCGAGCCGATTATCTGGACTCGGCCAAGCTCACGGAAATGGAGGGCGCGAGCGCTCTACGGGCAGGGGAGAGCGCGCGTCGTGCAGGCTATGTCGGCGCGGTGGGCTCGCTGCTGGACGGCGCGGCCAGCGTATCGAGCCGGTGGATTCAGCCCGGCAGCACCGCCACAAAAGGCGCAAAGCTGCGCGTCGGGGCCTAAGCCTTGGCGCTGCAATATTCCGTCGCTGTGCGCAACGCGCGGCTGGATGCGATTGAGACCACCGTGAGCACGGCGCCGCTCCTGCAAATCCGCAGCGGGGGCCAGCCCGCCAATTGCGCTGCGGCGTCCACGGGCACGCTTCTTGTTGAGCTTACCCTTCCATCGAACTGGATGGCCGACGCCGCCAGCGGGGCTAAGGCGCTCGCTGGGACGTGGAGCGGGGTGGCGGTCGCGAACGGCACGGCGGCGCACTGGCGCATCTTCAACGCCGCCGGCTCAACCTGCCATCTCCAGGGCTCGGTTACGGTGTCGGGCGGGGGCGGCGACATGATCGCATCTGCTGTCGTGCTGGCGATTTCCGACACGTTTGACGTGATTTCCTTCACGCTGACGGGCGGCAACGCCTAAGCCCGCGCCGCGCCAGCGCACCGCTATACTTAAGGCGCATGGCTGCAATCACCGCAACACTCGCCGTTACCGAGGCCGACGACACCGTTTCTTCGGTGTCGTCCTCTACGCCTGCCGCCGGCAAGACGGGGCCTGGCGGTCGGTTTCGGCGCATCGCTTACGATGCGCGCCTCGACCTCGCGATTCGGGCAAGAGCGCCGACATTGTTCCGCGCCCAACAGCGCGCCCGGCCGGAAGTGCTGACGGAGATCGCGCGGTCAGAGCGCGTCGCAACTCAAGTCCAGCGCTTCGACACCACGTCTTACGGTCAGCAAGTTTCTTACGAAGTCTACCCCGCGATTGATCCGAGCGCTTTTGTTATTGGGCTTCGATTCTGATGCCAACAATCCCTGTCATTCAGGATCGCGCACAATTAGAGACCGGCACAGGCCGCTCGCGCGTCACCGCGTCGCCCGATGCGTTCGGCGCACAAGAAGCGCAAGCGTCGCAATCGTTTGCGCAGTCCTTGTCCCGTGTCAGCCAAGGGCTGGGCCAAGTCGCTGTTGCGGCCGAAGAGATTGATCAGCGTTTCGATGAAGCCAACGCGCGTGATCTCGATACGCGTCTGAGCGAGTTTGAGCGCGAGGCGATGCACAATCCCGACACGGGATTTATGACGCTGCGGGGCCGAAATGCGCTCGATGCGCGTGAGGGCCTACGCCAGAATTACGATCGCCAGATCGAGGAGATTGCGGCCGGCGCCAGAAGCGACCGCGCCCGCGCGGCGTTTACCGAGGCCGCAACCCGTCGCCGTGACAGCGCGTTTACCCGCGTCGATCAATATTCGTCCGATCAATTCCGGGTCTACGAGAACGATGTGTCCGAAGCGCGCTTGTCCGCCGCGGGCCGGAGCGCCCTGGCTGCGCCGTTTGATGACATGGAAGTGCTGCGCAATGTCGGCGTGATCGACGAAGAAGCCCGGCTCTTTGGGACACGCAACGGCATGGGGCCGGAAGTCGTCGAGGAGATGGTCAACCAGCAACGCGGCGAGATAGCGGGGCAGATTTGGGAATTGCGGGCGCAGCGCGACCCTAGAGGCGTGCGGGGGCTGCTGACGCGGGAGGGGAGCGAAGGCGTTCTGCTGCAAAGCCTGACGCCCGTGCAGCGCGCGCGGCTGGTGGAGAACATCGACCGGGAATTGGAGCGTCGCGCCGCAGCCTGGCGCGCGCAGGTTCGCGAACAGATCAGCGCCGCATCGGATATGTGGGAGATCGGCGAGCAAGCCGTCAATGCGCCGAGCGTGGCGACGGTGCGCAGCGCCTTGGGCGACAACGCGGCGGCGGCTTACGAAATCCGGCGCGAGACGTTCGACGCGGCAAGCCGTATGAACGGCCTGCCCAATGGCGAATTGGAGCGCATGGCGGTTGCGGCGCCAACCACAGAAGGCACGCGAACGGAGCGGGCCGTGCGCGGGGCGCAGCGCCGGGCCGCCGCGGAAATCTTGCAACGCCGCAATTCCGATCCGATGGCTGACGCCGCACGGAGCGGCCAGGTCAACACCGACGCCATGTTCGCGGCCATTCAAGAAGGCGCATTCGATCGCGTCGGGCGCCAGCTTCGCAGCCGCGCCGCCGTGGCGCGCGAGAACGCCGAACGGCTTGGCGTCAGACCGAACCCGCTGACCAATATCGAGGCCGCTGCAATCCGGGGCACGCTTGACCGGCTGACGCCAGATCAGCGCATGGCCGCTTTGCGTGAGATGGGCGGGGGCTCCATGACGCCCCATGCCCGCGCGGCGATCGAACAGATTTACGCCGACAATGCGCCGGCGCGAATGGGGGCATTGCTGCTTGGCCGGCGTGGCTCGATCCAAGGGGCAGAGGGCCGCATTGATGGCGCAACCGTGGGGCGCCGGATGATCAACGGGGCGCATTTGTTGCGTCCGCCGACAGAAGAACAGAGCGGGGAGGGCGAGAGCCGCCGCCAGCCGCGCGCGCGTATCGACATGCCGTCCGACGGCGCCTTGCGCGCCGCATGGATCAATGTGGTGGGCGATGCTTTGCGGGGATGCCCGAAGCGCAAGAGCGCGCCTATGAGGCTTATCGCTCCTATTTTGCGGGGGCTATCGCAGAACGTGGCTTGAACGGGGCGAGCCTCACGACTTCCAATGGCGTGCCGTCTGGCGACGATGCGGTGGTAGCCCTTGCTGCGGAAGCAGCGCGCGCCGCGGCCGGTGAAATCCGCCATAACCCTGGCAATAATCTGCGGGCCTTTTCGCGGACCATCATCCCTTGGGGCATGTCTGTTGAGACGTTCGAGGACGGAATTGCGCAGAGCTGGCCGGCAATCCGGGAGGCATTTCCGAACTCGGACATCTCCACGCGATCGTCGCGAGACTTTGGTTATGCGTTTGAGCGTTCGGATGGGCGCTACAATTACTACCGTGTGATGGATCGCGGCGCGCCTGCGGAAGCCAGTGGCGGCGGGCCGATTACGATCCGCTTACCGATTGCGAGATAGAGCGCAGCCTGATCCGCGCTTCGACGATCCCGAATAAGAGCGCGGCGTATAGGGCGAGCAGGATCATCATGTCCGAGACGTGAACCGTCTCCTCGCCGTAGATGCCGCGCGCATGATCCTCTGCGATGCCAGCCCACGCCACGACGGCAAACAGCGCCGCCACGGCCAATGTCACGACCATCGCGCCACTGCGGCTAGGTGAAATCGCCAGCCACGCCACGGGCGCCAGGAAGATCGAGAGCATCACCCAAACCAAGGTCGCACGCCCATTTTCCGCCCGCACAATAGCGACCAATGTCCGATCTTCTCGCAAATGACCGCGATTTTCAAGCGCGCACCGAAACCCTAGACGCGTCGGCGACGCAACGCACTGAGCGCGGGCCAGGGTTTCTTGATGACCTTGGCCCCGAAATCGTGCGTGGCGCACGGCGCGGCGTCGAGGATATCGTAGGCTTTGGCTCGCGCGCCGGCGCTGACATCATGGAGTGGTCGCGGCAAAACCCGCTGGCTGCCGAATCCTTCCGTCAAGGCTTCTCAGACCCCCTCATAGGGGAGATGAGGCCAGACGCCCAGTCACTAGGCCGCGCCGTCTTAACCCCGCCCCAGGCCGATCCAGACCCCATTGAAACGGCGTTGCAGCGCCAAGCCACGGCCGCATTTGCGACGCGCCGCAGCCTCATGCCGGACCCGCGCCGAACGGGGCAGGCAGGCGTCATCCTTGGTTCAGTGACGGAGATGCTTGTTCCGGCGGTAGCGGGCGGCGTGCTCGGTGGTCCGGTAGGATCGTCCATTCTGGCGGGCGGCGCTATGGGCGCTGCTACCGAAGACGAATTGCTGGCCGAAGGCGTTGACCCGGAGACCGCCGCGCGCGCAGGCACGATCGAGGGGGTTTTTGCCGCGGCTTCTGTTGCGGCTCCTGTGTCGCTGGCGGGGCGCTTCCTCTACCGCGCAGCCACGGGCGCGGCCATCAACGTTCCCATCGGCATGGCCGAGCGCGGCAGCGTCGGCGGCTATCTCCGCTCTCAAGGCTACGAAGAACAAGCTTCACGCTGGAACGTGCTCGATGGTACGTCCATTGCGGCCGACACGATCTTGGGTGCGGTATTCGGAGGTGTCGGCGGGCGTAGAGCACAGCCGCGCACCGCACGTCCCGATGCTGCATCGCCGCTCGATGCGCCGAATGCGCCAGACGCCCCGCGCCAAGCCCTGAGCGCAACCGAGTATTTCGACGAAGCGCGCAACCTCGCCATCGACGGCGATCTTGACGCGGCTTACGCTCACGCTTTGCTGGCGCGAGAACTTGGCGAGCCCGAAGCGGACGGCTTGCTCGCCACGCTTGAAGAAGATGGCGCCGACGTAGACGCTGGACGCGCCATGGCCGGTATTATGGCCGTGGAAGACGGCATCATCCAGCCCACGCAAGAGCATACCGATGCTGCGATGGCGCTTCAAGACGAACGCCATGCGCGCGTTACGACAGCGCCAGGCGTTCCGCTCAATCTTGAAGGCGAAGCGCGCCACGCCGAACGGATGGCGCAAGCGGAAGAGCAAGCGGCCAACGGCGAAGAGATCGACACCGGCGACTGGACGCAGGCTGATGCTGGCAATTATGCGCCGCATCCGAGCGACATTGACGCGATGGCGTCGGAGATCGAATACGCCCGCACGTCGCTCACGCAAGCGCCGCGCAATCTGGTGCAATGGGTTCGCCGCCAAGGCGGGATCAGCGATGATCGTGGCGACGTAGGAGATATTACGGATCAGTGGCGGGGCTTTCGGCGTCTCGTGCGACCGAACGGAAAGCGTCTCGACTACCTTGCAGCGAGCGCTAAGGCTGATGGGTTTTTCCCCGATTACGCGGACGGCCCCAGCATTGATCAGTTTATCGAGGCTTTGCGCGGAGACGCTTCCGGTCGCACGAACTATCGCGGCGAGGATTTCGAGACGGCCAACGCGCGCGAAGTGCTAGACTATTACGCTTCGCGCGGGATCGATACGGGCTTGCGCGGGTCGGAGCTTCGCGCTGCGCTGCGCAACATTGGCCGCGAGGCTGACGCTGAAGCGGCGTTCTCGGACATCCTCCAAGACCTTCCCGAACTCGCCGCCGAAGTGGAATCTCTCCGCGCTCGTGTTCGCGCTATGGGCGGAGAGATCAGCCCGGAAGAGGGGCTTTACTCGGTTCGCGACGATGCCGAGGGTTGGCGCTCGCTCATGGGCTCGCATCCGTGGATCAATAGCCCGAGCCGGGCGATCCTCGTGCATATGGCGCGCCAGCGTAAAGAGGGCGGGGCGTCGCAGCTTTCAAGCGAAGCACTTGCGGAAGCGGCCGGCTACTCAAACAGCCGAACGGTGAACGTGCTGCTCAATCAAGCCCGCCGGGCTGGCGTCGATATCTCGCTCCGCCCAAGCACGCGCGGGGCCGACGTTACAGAGCGCATTATCAGCCTGATGGAAAGCGGGATCAGAAACGGTACGGTTCTGTCTCAAGAGCAGATCGCAGAGCGCTTGGGCACGACGCGCACCGCGGTGAAGTCCGCGCTCTCCAACCTTCGCTCCGGCAAGGTGAAAACCGCCTCTGCGCAGTTGCGCGAGCGCTTGATTGCTGCAACCGAAAAGATGAACGCGCTGCGCGCCAGCGAAGGGCGCCAGACATACGCTGTTCGTCCTGAAGCTTTGTTCTCGATTGGCGAGCGCTGGACGATTGACGATATTGAAGGCTTGGACGCTACTGGCCGGGCTCTGCTTGAGCGTGCTGCGGCGCGCGAAGCGGCGAGGGGCCGGGCACGCGGCAGACCGAAGGGCGATGCGCCGGCCGCTGAGAGCGCCTCGGGCGGGCGCCCCAAGAAGGCCGACCCCGTTGACCTCATTCTCGACTTTATCGATGTCGTGCCGTTCGTGCAAACGGCGATCGACTTCGACTTCGCGAGCGCTGATGTGGTGCGCCAAACGCTCTCGCGTCACCGTGCAACGGCGAAGAAGGCACGGGCGGCGGGTACGCTTGAAGCGCTGGCGGAGCGCTGGTTCGTCGGCCTCCCTGAACAGATC
>OFSE01000340.1_pt1 | contig 14605 bp, 12 predicted proteins | sample 1543261 | NCBI WGS metagenome assembly OFSE01 (sample SAMN07774225, study PRJEB24372) | wastewater metagenome | isolation source: Exp Tend VB 50WW | collected 2016-02 | reverse complement strand
CGTTTCCTTCGATGCACCATCCACAATGTCCGAAATACTGCATGCTGCCTCTGCTCTTTCACGGGCAATCTCTGCCCCATTCTCTACCTTGCCGCCTTGATACTTCGCACGAGTAAATAGACGTTCAATGCATGTGCCGTGATTGATCGATTTTTTTCTGTCCCACCTGGCAATCTCAGTCCAATGTGCAGGTGCCTTATACTCCGACACAAACACCTGTCTCACCGCGTCACGTTCGACGAGTGCGTCCGCATCACGCCAGAACGCAACCGGATCGTGTGGTGGTGCTGCCTTGTATCCCGTGGTGCCTGCATACGGCGGATCGATATAAACCGTGCCGCTAATGCGGTCCACGATCGACTGCCACGGCACACACAGAAACTCCACACCCCGAAACGGTTCGCGTTTCTTTGCGAGCCCGCGAGTTGCTGCGCCTAGATAGTCGTAGTCCGGTGACTCCGCGTAACCACAAAACCAATCTCCGCAGAATGACAACCCGAATCCATAAAATGCAAGCAACGGATCGTCGCACAGTGGGTCAGCCATCGCGCGCTGTCGTAGCGCCGCGTGCGTCTCGCGGGTTGCTTCTGCAGGCGGTACGAAAATCCCGTCACGTACTTCGCGATGCAACCGCACCAAACACGGCACAACGTCGACCGCGTGACGCGGACCGCGTGGCGAGATCGCAGCGAGTACGTTTCCCGCACCGCAACACAAGTCCCAATACGGCTCGCCATCCACGCGATTCATGTCCACAATCGCAGCAATTCGTTTTGCTAATCTTGCCTTGCCACCTAGATACCGCATATCACACTTTCGTTACAGGCTTCGGCAGCGTCTCAAGCAGTCGGCGCGTCGCACCGAACATGTCGGCTAGGACGCTCGTCCACGTCGCCGCAGTCGTCACGATTTTTTGAATTCGATATAGCATCACGGCCAAACTCTTTTCGTTGCAGGCGCAAGGCGAGTACGTTCAGAACGCTGTCCCAACGTACGCCAGCCTGCATAGCCTGACCAATTTGTAGGTGCAGCAGCGTCGTAACTGAGCCAGTCCAAGTAATGCGTACGCTCCGCGTTCACGATCTGCTTGTGATCTCCGCTGGCGAAAAGCTCAATCCACGAACGCGGATCGGCGATGTTTGTATTAGCTAGCGTGAATCGCCAACAGTCGGCTTCAATCTCTGCGTTTGCGCGCAGAAGAGTTCCAGCTTGACACAAATCATTGACTCTGTTTAGGCCGCGAGAATTCTTACCTAACACCGCGCGACACACTGCGTGACCTAAACTACGCATATCCTCACCCTCAGTTACAGGCGAGCAAGTGCGCAAGAACCAATTTCTAGCCAGCAGTTCAGCCACTTTGCTGAACGTTTTGATGTTTGGGCGAATGCGTGGTTTCAACGCAGGCCCAAATTTATTGACCGGATCTCTATCTCCGTTTTCAATTCGCTGTTTGTGATCCGCTTTACTGTGACACTGTCTGCACAGTGTAATAAGATTAGACAGCACATTGGCATCTTCAGATTTATCAAAATCCATAAAGCGCACAATATGATGCACGTCAAGCCGACCCACTTCTGCTAACGTTTTGCTGCAATGTTGACAAGTATCATTGTCGCGTTTTCGCGCTGCAGCGCGCGCAGGTCTCCATGTTGAGCCATAGCTTATGCCTCGCCATACAGCGCCAGTCCATCTTGGATGGTCTGGGCCTTTAGCGTAATGTTGCAACGGTCTTGAACTATGATCTTGAACGATAAGCCCGCTGCGTATTGCTTCGCCCTTGCAATACGTTGAGCATGTATAGACACCCGACTTTATCCGATCGAAATAAACCTTATATCGCTTGAAATCTTGCTCACAAATTACGCATGATTTCGTGATGCGTCCGTCTTTGAACGTTTTTCCTGCGCGTTTTTTACCACCGTGTTTATGTGAGCATGACGCGCATCTCAATCTGTGTACTCGTCTATTTGTAATGACAAATTTCAATGCACAATCTGCACAATCTCTAGTGATTGGACTTCGCGGTGTTCCGTAAATTTCAGTAGTCCGTGTGCTGGCACCGTGATGGTTGTCACAAAACCGTTTCCTACGAACCTGTGTCGATGTCATACACGGAAATTTCTCGCCGCAATACTCGCACGGCTTGAGGAACGGATATTCGCAGAGCTTACGCACGTTACACCTTTAGCGTAGTCCCGCCGGGCAGTACACATTCACCACGGTTGATTGCAACCGTGTATGGTGTCCATTTCGGATTTCGCTTGCGCAAACAAGCATCTTCACAGTACGCAAGGCTAATCCCGTGCGACCAAACAGTCGGCGATAAATGTGCCCAGGCTGGTTGCAGTGTGCTAAGACAGCCTGGCGACCACGCGTGCACGAGCTTGCCTGTGACGATATCTCGTTCCGTGACCGATTGTGCGCGGTGTGTATGTCCGTGGACCGCACTTTGTCCGCCCCGTAAAAGATCCATATGTTTCTGCGCAGCATGCTTCGCAACGGACCAACCGTGCACTGCCATTAGGTCACTGCAAATAAGGTGGTGCGATAGTCCTTGCATGCGACCCACAGGCTTACGACCTTTGATCGCAGCCGCCACGTAGGGTGTCCATGACATCCAAGGTCTCCCCCGCATGAGTAGATTCTTAGGCGACACAAGGTCCGAGATAGCCCGACCGATGGACCCCAGCCGCAGGCACTCACGTTCAACGTGCGCCTCGTGGTTGCCTTCGAGGTAAGCCCACGACGCAACCCCACCTGACGCAGCGCGCACCCTGTCAATCCACGCACCGGCCTGCTCAACCTCTAGCGAGAACTTGTGCACTGCTTCCTCGGGAATCGACCGCGGTGCGTGACATGTCCACGCAGCCGCTTCGAGCGTATCACCGAGCGACACGATGCGAGCCGGTCGCACAAGCTCAGCAATCTTCACCACGAGGTCCGTCGCAGCTTGGTCGTTGAATGGGAAATGCGCATCCGGCACAATCAGCACCGCGTGCGAACCCGCCTTCGCTACCTCTCGCGTTGACACCTTCGCAATGCGCTTCGCAGCCGCGAGGTTCGCGTCAGCTACCGCGACGCGCGCAGCCGTCGCACGCCGTGCAGCCGTTAGTGCAGGCGTCGCGTCTTCTCTCCGAGAAGCCGTGATAATCGCTGCGAGATTTCGTTGCTTCGTGGTCGCCATCGTTACATGTATCTTGCGACCCGCCCTAGCCGTGTCAAGTCCGCATCACGTAGTCTCGGATTCCATCCACCAATGCCCGATCCCTAGGGCAGCGCAATCGTCACTGAGACCTGGCCGCGATGCGGTCACTGCGCCCCATCGTTCGACACCATGTGCCTCATATCCCTTCGCAGAGTACGCAACAAGAGCATCCGCGGTCTTCATGTTGCCCCTACCGAGATACGACTTTTTCCACGTCTGGTTGTGCACCGCGCGAAACGTCAACCCTGCGGCGTCGGCCGCGGCCTGGATGAAATAGAACTGCGACACCACGTCGCGCACTGTGTTGGGATTCGGACCAGCGAACCAATCCTCACACACGATCACAGGCGCGGGGAATTCCTCCGAGCAGAATGCGCACACGTCTCGCACCAACGCTAGTTGGTCTACGAACGTCGGGGCACGCGCAGGCACAAGCGCACCTGCCTTCTTTTCAGACCGCCGTCCAAGAATCCACGACGCGACCGGCACGACCCCACCATCGTTGGTGCGCAACAGCAACGCCCACCCTGTCTGCGTGCCCGGGTCCGCTGCTAACACCACGCGATCCACCTGCTCACGCCGGTCAAGCAACAGCACCATATCGGCTTGCGACATCAGCGCAGAGCACACCGAGGGACACGCATACGTGCGATTCATCAAATGCGACAACATTACAGATACTCCCGCAACACGGCTTCGACCTTAGCTCCAAGCGCCGCGATCGAATCGTCGTTGGTGACCTCGTGTAGCTTACCGCGGCCTTCCGCAGCTGCAGGTAAACGGTTGCTGCTGTGTGCAGTGCCCGTCGACCACCCTGGCCGGTCGACTTCGATCATCACCATCGCAGCATCATACATAAGCGAGTGGCGGAATATCCACTCAATCTCGAGGTCGTATCGTGCATCGTCTACCACAAGCAGCGGTGCGAGTGGCTTGGTCGCATCCCACGCCTTACACCAAAACTCCGGGTCAATAGTACGACCCCAATCACCGAGCTTTTCCATCGCGGCGCGTGGCGTTAGTCCACCAAGTGGAGCGCACGGCTCGAGCTTGGACGGCCCCACGAACACCGATACCGACACACCCGTCGCAGCACACAACGCTCGCCGAATCGGGTCGGCAAACGACGTGCGCACAAACCCGTGATGGTCGACGAGCCACTGCGCGGCCGTTGTCTTGCCGTGCTCTTGGTATCCCGACAACGCTACGATTACAGGCCGCACACCTGGAGTCTCAATAAATGGCACACCTGTATCATGCGTCCGCCACCGCCTGTGTCAACGTGTACGCGTAAACAACTTCTCGATTCGTGTGCCACGATTGATCGCCTTCTGACCTTCCCACCGCGCGCACTCTTCCCAATGCGCAGGTGCCTGATACTCCGACACGAACACGGCGCGGACGCCGTCACGTTCGACTAGCACGTCCGCGTCTCTCCAGAACTGGACAGGATCGTGCGGTGGTGCTGCCTTGTATCCCGTAGTGCCTGCGTACGGCGGATCAATGTACACCGTGCCGCTAATGCGATCCATCAGCGACTGCCATGGTGCGCACAAAAACTCTGCACCTGCTAGACCGGCAGCTAGCTTTGAGCATCCGTGCCCAGCTTGACCAATATAGTCGCGGCCGTGATTGTCGTTGGCGTACCCAGCAAACCACTTGCCCGCAAAGGATCCTCCGAACCCCACAAATGCTAGAAGCGGATCATCGCACGTCGGCTCCGCAGACGCACGCGCTTTCAATTCGGCGTATTGCTCGCGTGTCACTTCTGCAGGCGGCACGAACGTCCCATCCCGCACTTCGCACAGCAGCCTAACTAGCGACGGCACCACGTCAACACCATATCGTGGTCCGCGCTCCGACAGCGCTGCGACGACACGCCCAGACCCGCAACACAGATCCCAGAATGGTTCATCTGCAACGCGTTCAGCATCACACACTGCAGTGATGCGTTTTGCTAAACGTGCTTTTCCACCAAGATACTGAATAGGCATCACTGCACCGCCTGGAGATCGTTTCGCATCACTTCGTCCACCTTTCAACAAGCACCTTACCGTCCGCTCGCACGGCTTGCCCCGGCATCACAGACACCATGGCTTCTACCATGACACGATGCAGCGCACGCATGACCCGCTCCGCGTCAGCGATAGGCACTTCAAGCACGAACTCGTCATGCACGAATAACACAGGGTGTGATCCTTCCATCTCGCCTCCTGGAGTCAGATAACATTCGATGAAGAGTTGCCACGCTGCTCGCTTCGCGCCACGCGCGACGAGTCCCTGAAAGAGCGTGTTACAGAGTTGCGTGTATCCACAACCACCGCGCCAATGTCCGGGCGCGCCGCCACCGTCCAAATGCTGTACCCGCGCAGTGCACCCATACGACGTGCGAGCCTTCGCCCACTCGAAGTAAAGCGCAACCTCCGGCCACGTATCCAGCCACGCTTGCCGCAACTTGGTCGCCTCTTCAATCGAGAGCACGAGGTTAGCTTGCTTCTTTTGCGTGGCAGCGAACTTGCGCGGCATCATGCCACCCGGAAAACCGAAGTTCGCAGCCTTCGCACAAAAGCGTGCCTTCTCGATTTTGTCGAACAAGTCCCAGGCAAAGCCCGGGTGTGCTTGCTCTGCAGCCGCGCGCGCAAGCCCCTTGAGAATCGTATTACCATCGTCGCGGATTTTCCACGCAGTCGCGTAGTCCAACCCGAGTCCGAGCAACGGGTGACACGCAAGCAGCAAGTGGCAATCTGTGCCCGACCGAATCGCCTGAGTCAGTTTCGATTCGTATCCGAAGATCGAATCCAGCACGTACGCCAGACCCAGCAGCTCGATCTGCGAATAGTCGCACTGTACGAACACATATCCCACGCGAGGAATGATGCACTCACGAATGCCGCCGGCCTTCGGCATGTTCTGTCGAACGGCGCCCGTCATGGACGTTCGGCCCGTGTCCATCATCGTACGAAACCACGCGCGCACTTCGCCCGATTCGACATCAAGCTTCTTCAAAAACGACCCGTCGAATTTGACGGCCTTGGATTGCACCGCGAGTGCTGCGAGCCCCGGATCTTCGGCAGCCGCGATGGCAGCCTCGAGCCGCGCGAGTGACCATCCGTCCGTGCCCGCAAGCGCTTTGCGGGCAATTTTCAAAAGCCCTGGACCGAGCACCGCAGCAAGGTCTGCGGCCGCAGCCGACGCCGACTGCACTTCCGCAGTCGGCAACGCGGCGTCATACACGAGATCAGCATCCGCTTTGACCTTGTGTTTTTTCGTGAGCGTCACCGCCACGCCGCGCGCCGCCATGATGCGTTCAACGCGTGCGCGCTTCTCCGTATCGTCGACGGTGCGCTTGCCCGTGCGATACTTGCCAAGCTTGCGGGCGAGTTCTTTGAACGTCGCGAAGCCTGCGGGATCCGACACCTGCAATCGTCGCCAGTGTGCGCGAGCCGACCGATACACCCTTTCAGGCGTTGGCGTTTCACCCTTGCGCAGCGCTTTCAGCGTACCGTCGCACGCGTCGAAAATCTGCTCTTCGACCATCGTGCCATACTTGACACACAGGTTGGACGCCCACGCTGCGAGCGCCTGCAACTCTGCACGCTGCGACCGCACAAGCTCAAGGTCAACACGTAGCCCACGCGCCGCCATGATCTGAAACGGCACCGCAGCAGCGCACTGGAATTGCTCGTCGACGAGTGGCGCTTCGATATCGTCTACCGACCACCCGTCTGCGATAAGCGGCGGCAACCTCTCGTGGTCACGAACGTCTTTCATGCGAGCACGGACTTGAGCAAGTTGCTCAAGGTACACCCGCAACGTAAGCGACGGGTCGCTCAGCGCGTACGCCCGAAAGTTTTCTGGCCACTCTTCCCACGGGTCGTCAATGACCTCGCCATACCGCATACGCGGCGACTCGAGGTCATGCTTGCTCTTCGTGATGTTGACAGCCAACAAGCGCCACGCGAGTTTATCGAGACCGCCCTTTGCAAACGACCCGCCTCCGTCGTCCGCGCTGTCATCGTCGATGCGGACCTGCTTCTTGAGCCCAGAGTGCCACGCGAACTTCGCAGGAAACCACCGCTCGAATTCCTCATTCCACACACCGTGGGACCGCGCAGGCCACGCGATGTCGATGAGGTCTTGCCGCAGCATCGTGTCTCGCACACGGCCCGCTTCGTAAAGCGCACGAACCTCAGCAAGCAATCCCCACGCTCTAGCCAGGGTCACCAAGTCGAACGAGATATTTTGACCTACGATGATAACATCGTCGTCAGCTAGCCACTCCTCGAACTGCCTACGGGCCCGCTCGTCCCTCGCGTGCAACCCCATCTCAGGGCCACACCCCCACAGCCGCAGCCCTGCATCGTATGCAGCAACGCACCACGTGAGACACGCAGGCTCGCCCGTCTCCACCGACGTCTCAATGTCCAACGCTACTAGCATCGAGCGAATAACCTCTCGACGCGTTGACCTGCAAGCCGGCTCTTGCGCACTGGCCGTGTCCATACCTCGCGCCACCCACTAGGCGCCACATACTCCGACACCAATACCGTGCACGTCTCAGTCCACCGCGCTGCGACCTGCCAAAATTCTGCTGTGTCGAATTTTGGCATACCTGCATACCCAGTCGTGCCATCGTATGGAGGGTCGCAGTAAACGAGCGCGCCACACGACGGCGTCAATTTACGATAATCAAGTGCGGTGAATGTTACGTCTGCGCACTTCGACAGCGTGCGCTCCAGACTGCGCGCGCCAGTGGCCGCAAAGTTTCTACCGTTCTTGCGATCACGCGCGTACGTGCTAAACCACATGCCACCATAAGAACACGCGTGCGCAACGAACGCTGTAACAGGGTCGGTTGGATCTTGCGCGATCCGCAGACGCGCGTGATCCTCAAACGATACATCTTGCGGCGGTCGCCAGCCCGCACGCCACGTCTCGAACATATTGATCAGTGCAGCGTTGCCGTCGTTAGCAAATCGCGCACCGTCCATCTCTGCGACCACAGCGCACGACCCGCAAAACATGTCGTAAAACGGCGAGCCCTCAACTCGAAACGACTGCAGCACCGCGGCGAGTTCTTTGGCGATTGACTTTTTACCACCGAGATACTTCATGATCAGTCGCCTTGAATTGCTGTGCACAGTTCGAGCAAAAGCTGAGTCTGCCATTCGCGCGGATCACGTCGTCTGTGTACATCAAGATCCACGAGAAGCCACCTGCGAACCGCGTCCCACATTCGATATACAATTTCGGATTGCTCGGTCGTCAACCGGTCGACTGCGTATTCAAGTGCACGCACATCTGCCATCGTCGGGCTCGGTTGTCCTGCAACACGTGCCTCGCAATACAGATAATGCAACTGGGTCGCAATGAGACCCAAGTTATCGCGTGCTGTCATACCGCTGTACAATGTCGCCACACCAACAGTATAAACAGAAAAGCCCGCACGGCAAGCCGGCGGGCTACGAAACGGTCGCGCTGTTTCATGACGGAGGAAAACGTCGTCGCAGCATCTCGCTGCGCACCATGGCGCGACCTATAGAGTTGTTCGGGCGTTCATCCGTGATCCGTCCCTCTCTACTTGATGCCCCGAAAGCTTGTCAGCGAATGCGCTGTGCGGGACTCGAACCCGCCTTGGCCGATGTTCTGTCAGCCACATTCCGACATACAGCACTGGCGCGCGTGTGCACCGCAACGCCCCAAATCGTATTAGGCTGCTGCGCCTTCCTCGGCCTGCATGGCGCGAGTCGCCTCGTCGTTGTACTTCCAATTGAGGAAGTTTCCATCCGCGCTGTATGCAAAGTCGAACTTGGCAACCACGCCGCAGATGATGGGCTTGTCCGGGCTGGACTTCGCAGCATACTCGAGCGCCTGGCGCGTGAGCTCCTGCGGAGTGATGTCGAAGATCTTGCAGAAATTGCCATAAGCCTTCTGCGCCTGGATGTCAGCAATCAGCACAGGGTTGCCGTCCGCGTCCGTCCGCGGAACACCGTTAGTCTTGTCGGTGCGGAACATGTTGAACGAGAGCGTTGCATACGACCCGTCCTCATGCTCGACGCCGACCGTGATACCGTTGCCGGACTTCGTCGGCGAAACTGCCTTGAAAGTACCCTTGTGCAGACCAGCCGACGAGCGTGCCATCACGTCGTCAAAATTGATCTTCATGAGCTTGGCGGCCGGGCTAGCTTGCTCGGACTCTGCGCCGCCGTCGGCGGCGCCTTCGGCAGCGTTGCTCTGTGCGACGGTCTCGTCGGACACGGTTGTGGTTGTGGACTTCTTAGCGGGAAATGCTCGTAGTGCGGACATTGTGTGTTCTCGTTGTTATCGCGATTGATGTGAGGTGCCTAATGGCGTGGCGCTATGCAGCGCCGGCCGCGTCCATTGCAGCCTGGAGTGCAGACAGCGCTCTCAGCGCAGCGGGATGCTGCGCAGCGAGTGTGCCCTGGTTAGAGGATAACTCCTCCGCGACACGAAGCAACTGGGCCAGTGTCGGATGTTGGTCTAGTGGCAGTTCGCCGGTGTCCCATTCGAGACACTCGCGCTTGCCGTATTCGCCCGCGACCCATTGCGCAAATGCAATGTTCGAGGTCTTCATGAACTTGACGTAAAGCGGCGTGCCATACACACCGTCCGGCTCGGTCCGCAGCATCATGAGCGGAAAGGCCGGCCCGCGCTTGCCACGGGTTTTCGTGATTCGCCAGAGATGGCGAACAGACTCCATCCACGGAGTCGCAACAGAGTTGAACATGGACGGCACACAAAACTCGCGTACGTCGTCTGCGGAGATCTTGACGGCCTTGTCCTTCGCGTGACAGATAGTGACGACCGTACAGCCGTGCTCCAGTGGCAGCGACCGCAGGTGTCCGAACAGGACCCTAAAGGGCTGAATGATTTTCTGCGCTTGGTCCTTCGGCATCGCGTCCGACAGCCCGCGCGCCCCAATCTCGTTGGCCTGCAGATTCGACAACGCGTCAACGATAACCGACCGCACCGGCTGGCCCGCACGATTCTTGATTCGCTTGCCGCCCACGTCGCGGATCAACCGCGTCACGTCTTCAAGCGTGCGCGCCGGCTTATGCACGAGCAAGTCGGCTGCTTCGTATCCTGCCACCGCGGTGCGACCGAAGTCAATGTCGATGTATAGCGCCGGAGTGTATCCGGGGTCGGACAGGAGCGAGGCCGCTAACGCGGTCTTGCCGTGGCCCGTAGGACCCCACAATCCGACACTAGTCGGCGTGGCGCTCGTAGCGTGAGCGGCCGCCTTCGATGCAGATAGATTAGCTTCAATCGCAGCGGCGACTACATCGCCAACCGCGCTATGGTCTTGCGCGTCCGGTGTCGATTCCATCAAAATCCTCGTGACGCATGTATTGTATATCCGCTCTCGTGGTTGTCAAGGCTACCTCTGCAAGATACTTATCACCACCGCGACGATACGCGTCACCGATCATAGTCTCCGGATTACGTCCCACGAAATCTTCGTGACACCACGCAGCATAGTCGCATCGCCCGCACGACTGGCCGCGCCCCGAAGGCCGGACCGTACGCCACACAGGCAGCCCGCGCCGGCCTGCTCGCAGCACTGCGCTATCGTACGATGATTCGAGATCGTCACAGAATTCCACAAGGTGGTCCCACGCACTCTCGAGCTCAGCCTCGTCGTACAACACGCGCTGGTCATACTGCCACGTGCGGGTGGCGCACGACGCCCGCAAGTCAGCATATCGATCTGATTCCGGATCCGGGTCCGCACTCTGCGCAATCGCAATACACGCAGTGTCCCAATCCGTGTTCCACGATATCTCTTTCAGGTGTCCGTCTTTTCGGAATGTGGGTACCTTGGGTTCGTCTGCGAGGATTTGGTATAACATCGCACCGTGGCAGTCGACACCGTATTCTCGCAATGCACGTACATACAGCAATGACTGCAGGTGCAATTCGGTCCACGTTTCGACGCGCGAGAATTGCCCCTTGGTCTTATGGTCAATGAGCCAAATGCGGCCCGATGCACGGTGTCTCATTACCGCGTCCGGCTTGAACGAAAATACCCACCCTCCGCAGACGGGGACGGTCAAGCGTATTTCAACGAGCGGAGCCCCGCTGCTACCCGCAGGCGGGTGATTTCCACGACCGTCGCCTGTGCGCCCCGTGGCGAGGTTTTCGCCAGCGTCCGCACCTGCCCCCTTGCCTGAGTCGTCTGACAAATCCTGGAGCCTCACAGGCTCCCAGGCCGCGGGTTCCAGGGCCTTGGACGCGCGCAGTGCAACCCGGGTCCACCCCGCTATGCGCGGGTCGGCGTGACTCAGGCCGCGCGCAATAGCTTCGCCCGTGCACGCGGCAGCCACAAGCGCGGGGTCAGGCTCCGCAGGAAAGCGCTCGAGGGCCGCAGCCATGCCCGCGTGGATAACCCCACCCCGGACTAGGGGCTCTGCCTCGGACGCGACAGCGATTCGCACAAGCTCGTCCTCGTGCCGCAAGTAATCAGCCCGCTCGCACTTTGCACGGCCAAGCAGGCGGGATGCTGTCACGACTCGAGAACGCATGTTTGCATCGTGAGGCCGTCACCCGCGAGAGCAACTCCCCGCCTCGCACTGGACTTTGTTTTGTGCGAGCGAAACCGCGCCTGACCGACCTGTCACACTTTTTCGACTTCGTGATGCGGACAGCTACGGGTATCTGGCTATGCGTAAACTAGAGCTTTGCACCAGTAATTTCGACATGCGACGAGACACCCCCCTGGGAGACAAGTACGGACACAGGTGGGGGTTGCGTAGATAAAAACAGTATGTATGATGGTATATGATGGGGGAGGTGTATCTAAACTATTAATTTTTACCCCTATTATAATTAACACGCGAGGGCTGTACTTGCCCATAAGGGGGGGTGTCTTGACGCAAGCCAAATTTTTTGGTTTGTTTTGCCAGGTAACCCCCTCTAGCTATGCGTAAAACGTGTGCAACGCTCTGCGGTTTTCGGTTGACAGGTCGAACAGGTCGACGCGCGATTTCACACTTTTTCGCGCGGAATCGCGCAAATCGTGTAGACGTCTGCACACAATGTCATACTTTTGCGCACATGTAGACGGCTGTCTGCGGATGTAGGTGTCGCACATACACGCCCGGTTTGTAACCTGTCTCTTGGGACAGTGCGCGAAAAAAGTTTCTAAGAATTTTTCGGGGCGTTTTCGCTCACTTTGTAATGCGCATTATACGTTGCGCGAATCGCGCACGACTTTTACACCGCGAAAAGTTCGTGCCTTGCGCTCCGTTTGATCGCTCCTAAGCTAAGCCCCGATGACATCTGATCTCCGATCCCGCGCTGACACGGCTGCCCAGGCTGCGGCCAATACTGAATCTGAACGCACCGCTTCCCTTGGTCGTTTCGCTGCGAACACTCCTACGGATGCTGAGCGCGATGCTCTCAATTTCACTCGCACCTTAATGTCAACAGGAGTTCTATACGAAGCGGCTATGCTCGTGCTAGCACGATCTCACGATCTCACACACGGTCAACGCGAGGCTGTTACGACACTTGCGTATCGTGTCGGCGACCCCTTGACCCTGCATGAACCGCTCGAGGACGGCAAGCCTGATAAGTATTACCGGCCAGAAGCCGGCGCAATGTCCCCTGAAATTGACGTAGACGATTTGTTCGGAGCCCGTCCTATCATTGCACAGCGCGTGCGCGAAGTAGCAGCAGCCACCTTGGTTACGCCGTGTATGCCCGCAGTGGCAGCACTCGCCATGTTTTCAATTGCATGCGCGGCTCGTGTGCGGGGTGTGGTGCGCAACCGTGACGGGTCTCCGTGGCGCATGTACCCTAATCAATACTTCGGCGTGGAGGCAGTGAGCGGTGGCAAGAAGTCCATGATTCGCAAACTCATGGGTGGTGGTCTGTTGAATGAGTACGCTGCGGACTTGCGCGCACGGTGGGCGTCTCACGAAGCTGACGACAAGCACGCGCGGGCCGTCGCAGAATCGCGTGTGACACGCTTGCGCGCAGCGGAGGTTGCAGGCAAACCCACGGACGCAGCAACCTTGGCTGCACTGCATTCGCGGCTCAACCAGCCCGTTGTGTGCGTGCCCGAGATCATGTTGTCTGGTGGTACGCCCGAGGCGTATGTGCGTAGGTTGCGAGCGTCCGGCTATTGTGCACTCGTGCCTGACGAGGGTAAGCAAGCACTCGACAAATTCATCGGTGGCCATGACGGCAACGGTGAGAAGTGCAGTCCGCTGTTATCTGCGCACACGGTGGAATTCTACGTCAACGATACGCTGTCCGGCGAAGCACGTGGTGACGGCAAACTGCCATTCTCAGTTATCTGCGGAGGCGCATATCTACCCATGCAGCCCGCGGTGCTCACGCCTGCCACCGCACACGAAGCGCAATTGCTCGCAGCAATCCAGGCTCGCGGACTGCTCGCACGCATGTTGGTTGCTCGGCCGCGATTGTTGACAGTACCGGAACGTCAGTCACTCCGCGACAAGCTAGACGCGGGCGAGATTGACTGCACTGCACAACGAGCATACGACGATCTGTTGCGTTCCATGTTGTGGAGTGAGCACGACGACCATCCGCTCGCACCGAGCAATCCGTATGCTCGTACCTTCACACCTGCTGCCAATAGAGTATTTCTTGATTTTCAAGCGCAAGCGGAGGACAGCGCTGCGCCGGGCGGTAAATACTACGGAGTTGCGGGCAGCGAATTTGTGCGGCGCCAGGCGGACCACGTCGCTCGCTTGGCCGTGGAGTTATCTATCATTCGTGATGGTGCGATTCGTGATGGTACTGTCGAACTTGACGATGTCGAACGCGCAGTGCGTGCAATGAAAGGTTACTTCCTACCTCACGCGCTCAGTGTTGCAACGCGAACTGTGTTCGATCCGATCAGCGACGACGCTGATCATATCTGGCAGGTGCTTGCTGCAGAGGGTTCGATCACACAGCGTGACCTCGCCCGCAAGATGGGGCGCGGGTGGACCAAGCAACGTGCAAGTGACAAACAATCACGCCTTGAAGTCGCGGTCGAAGAGCTCGAGCATCGCGGTCGTGTGGTTGTGACTGTTGCACCACGCGGGTCGCGGGTCATCCGCGTGATCGGCAGGTGCGCGTGATACTCACAATCACGAGAGAACAAGCGGACGCGATTGCGTGGGCCGCGGCTGTGCGCGCACCTGGACGGCCCGTCAACATTTTGCCCTATCGATACACCAACGGAGCCAAACGCCCCGCGGTAAATGACTGGGGGCGGTGGCACGGGGGCGGACGACTTGAAGCACAGCCGACGCAGCTGTGGCAAGACTGGGCACGGTATGCGGTCCGCACGGGGGTCACCGCGTGGGCAGTGCTGCCCGGCTCGCTCGGCGTGGTTGTCGTTGACGTGGACGCGCCGCACAT
>OFSE01000339.1_pt1 | contig 14643 bp, 11 predicted proteins | sample 1543261 | NCBI WGS metagenome assembly OFSE01 (sample SAMN07774225, study PRJEB24372) | wastewater metagenome | isolation source: Exp Tend VB 50WW | collected 2016-02 | reverse complement strand
TCCGATGGAGACATTATAGGCACCAGCACCAGTAGAGGGAGTTGTGCTTCCGTAGACTGCTCCTAAAGTATCGGGATCGGCGCTAGGAAATGGTTGCGTAGCGGAGAATACGATATTACCAGTCATTGTACCGCCTGCCTTAGGCAGTGCGGCGTTAGCCGTTGTATTGGCAGAATCAGCAAGGGTATAGGTGTTTTTGACAGCTGTGCTCGACGCTGCGATGTCACTGTTGGTGTTTCCGGTGGCGTCCGAGATAGCAATGATTGACGAACCACCACTAAAGAATACACCCTCACCTGCGTCTTGGAACGTAATGTTCCCAGTCATTGTTCCACCAGCCTTGGGCAGAGCGTTGTTGGCGGTGGTCTGTGCGGCTACAGCAGCATCGTAGGCAGATTTTACAGCTACGCTGGAGGCAATACGCTTACCGTCAGAAAGGCTGGTACTATCGGAGAGTTTGTCTTGGAGTGAGTTCGGAGTGACTGCCTCGGTGTCGGAAGTTCCGGTGTAAGTAACTAATGTGTCGGCAAGTTGTACGATACCCGCAGTAGTGTAAGAAGCAGACTGAGGACGAGCACCAACTCCCAGGTACTGCCAAGCTGTGCCAGTTGACAGGAACCAGTCACCGTTCTCAGCCGCGTAAGGACCACCACCACCGGGAGGGCTGTATAAACCGCCTGTAGTTACTAGTACGTAGTAATCCGCATTACCAGCAGCGGCAGCTGGAAGAGCGGCCCCCGCCACAAAACCAGCGGCAGAACCTAGAGTTGTTACTGAGTCAATTAAACCAGTGTCAGCATTAAGTGAACCAGCCAGAGTAACGTTACTTGCAAGAGTTAACGAGTCAATTTGGTCTTGGAGGTCCTTACCCGCGCGAGCCGTTAAAGCCAGAGTCAACGAGGAACTGTTAAGAGTGTCATCAAGTTGAACAACACCTTTCTGGGAAGTTGTGGAGTCGTTAACAGAGATTGTGCCCGAGAGAACATTAATATTAGTGCCAATCTGCACAATACCCTTTTGCCCTGCGGTTGCGTCCTGTATACCAGATACTGGGAACACCTGACTTGCTTCAAAGGTGATAACACCTGTCATTGTACCGCCAGACCGTGGCAAAGCCGCAGCACCAATGTCATAGGCCGTCTTTACAGCGGTTGCAGAAGCTGAAACCACACTGGAAACCACGTTTACAGCGTCAGTGACACCTTGAATATCTCCAAGGTAAGGACCGATGAAGTTTACACCGAAACCAGCCTGAAAGTTTACACCCTGGGCACTAATTGCTCCGGACATTGTACCACCAGCCCGAGGCAAAGCTGCAGCGGCAATGTCATAGGCAGTTTTGATGGCTGTGCTAGACGCGGCAACGGTGGAGGAGGTGGTGTTGACCGAGTCATTGATGCCGTTGATTGTTCCCGCTGCACCGGCATTAAACTGCACACCGTATCCGGTTTGCACATCGATGTTCTGGGCAACGATTGCCCCAGTCATTGTACCGCCAGCCCTGGGTAGAGCGGCGCTAGCAATACTCAGAGCAGAGTTAGCTGTACTGAAGGCAGTGTTGGCAGTTGCAGTGGTTGCGATCAGACCTGTGTTGAGGTCGCTTATCGCCAACTGCACGGTTGCACCCAAAGTGGTGCCAGTGTTATTATAAATTACTTCAGAAGCACTCGGATACGCATAAGCGGCGCCTTTCACCCATACGGTAGTGAAGAAGTATAAACCTTCGTAGACGTCGTCAGGGAGACCTGTGACAATAGCCACATCGCCTTCATCAGGAGACACTACGCCGATGGCAGTGGTGATTTTATCGCTAACTGTGGCGCCTGGAGCGACTGCAACGGCAGCATTTGTTGTGATATACACTTGGCTGCCGCCACCGCTACCCGTAGTCCAAATCGGGTGGTTGAGGGCATCACTCCAACTCAGAACTTGTTGGTCTGTTGGAACGTCACCGTAAAACTCCGGATTGGCAACATAGTAATTATTGAGTAGTGAGAAGTCCATTGGCATCGAGTACCACCCATTGCCTGCGACTCCCGGTACGGTAGTGCCATCGAATGAGGTCTTAAAGCTGGTACCATCGCCAACATAGATTACCTTGTCAACGACGTTGAAAGCAATCTGCCCAGGAAGCAGAGATAGGGGCTCTACGCCAGTGGCGGTGGAGCGAAGTTGTTGAAGAGTAAGTGCCATGGTTATACAATAAGACCGGAGTCAATAGAAAGGATTTCACCATTAATGTCAAGCTGAACGCCATTTCCAGCTCGTATGTAGCCTTGACCAGTCAGGTATGCAACAAGGTTATCTTGAACCCATCCAACTGTAACAAAGGCAGCGGGGTTGTTTGGAATTTCGTATTGAGCATAGATTGCACCCTCAAAGACACCGCCTTGTTGGGTGATGCTGTCCATCGGGTAGGGGACAACACTTATCCACTGAGATCCGTTAAGATCGGTGTAGTATATATTTAAATCGCTATTGGCACTATTATACCAGAGGCTACCCTGGACGGGGTTTGGAGGAGGCGATACGCTTACAAAGACGGGTGCAGATGTTGGAGAGGATACTGCTACAGCCGTCCATTGGACGCCAGACCATTTCCAGCTACGCCCATTGGACGTATATATCTGTCCCACCGTTGGACTAGGGGGAAAGGAGTAACTCATTGAGCTGAGGTTTACATCAATTGATTTTACCCTATAACTCGTTTGTTTAATGGGTCTATACCTCTCGCTCTCTGCCACCTGGCCAAACCGCCATGATTACTAATGTGACCAGTAACTGTGCACTGCACCTTTGTTGAGTTTGTTTTACTCATTGTTTTTGATGCCGTGTCAGGATATAACTCGTGTAGTTTTTTGGCCCCCAGAATTCCTGCTTTTGACTGATGGTTGGGGTTAAGTTCCAACATACGTGCAAAAGCGTCCTTTTGATGGTTAGGGTTTCGTTCTATTGCTGTCAAGATACCCCTATTATTTCCCGGAACCCCCTCTCCCCCGTCTGTAAAGTTCCATAAAATTCCCTCTCCTTTATCTTTTCTTCCAAACACCGATATCATGTAAATCTCATGACAGACAGCTTCCCTATGGGTTAGGCCTGTTTTCAAAAATAAAATACGCTCAGGAGGTGGGACTTTTACATTACTATGCTTTACAAATGCTCTCCTCCCCGTACCCATTCCGATATAATACGGGGTGCCGTTAGATCTGAGGTAAGCGTAGGTGTAAAACATTTTACTTTTATTATATCGGCGTATTAATTTTGTAAACTCAAGGCCCAAATCCCTGATTACCGTCAATCACGTATCCGCCTGCGTCTGTTGGTTCAAATATCTGAGGAGTACCTCCAGTAAGGTCTTGGTAATTATCGCCTGTAATCCAGTTGGGGAAATCATTATTTTGCCCGATAGACCCCCAGCCAATTCTATAGTCAGGAGCTTGATCTCCAGCTGTGTCAGTTGTCCATCCGGAGAGACCTTTCCCAGACACACTATTGTATCGCTGAGGAGTGCGCCACGACCTCATAATCCCTTCTGGTGTGTCAATAGCACTGTCACCCCACCCTGCGCGAATGGCAGTCATGGCCATTTCAGCCTGGAGTTGTTTTAAACAAGACTCGAAGTCAGCCCTTACGTCTTCTCTACGACGAACAGTGTCTAAATAGTAACGAGCAACAATCAGAGCTGTTCGGCGGCGGTTAGAGGTTATTAAAACTTGTCCGGCTTTACCTGACTGCTCAATATAGCTGTCAATTAAGGAGTTGGCGTCTTGAATCGCCATGCGCAGCTTAGCCACATTTACACTTGTGGCACCTGCGTCATCAATATTTGTAAGTTGAATCGCCTCTTTCAGGCCATAAGCAACAATGAAGTCATCTGGACTTGCAGAGCGAGGGTCGCTCTTGTGTTCCGTCATCACACCGGAACGGTTCTGATAAGGGAAACCCTGACCCCCAATTGTTTGACCTAGGTTTGACTGAATGTGACTTCCATCCGTGGTTTCGTCTGGTGCCGTTTGATTTCGAGCGGGTACTCTGTAAAAGGCCCTTACAGCATTCCGCTTCTTTACTACATCGTTCGCAGTCGGAGGTACCGGGCCACGTAAACACTGCTTCAAGTCTAATGGTGGTTCGTAAGAAACGAACACTTCGTCCCAAGGAGACAATGCTGAGTCCAAACCCAGTGTAATCATTGTATCCGAACTGTAGTTTAGAGTAGAGACTCCGTACTGACCGAAATTTACAGTAAAACTTGATATGGGTACTATAACATTCTTATCTAGCGGTTCTGAGAACCACAAGATAATTGACATACTGGTGGGTACGGTAATCTCTTTTATTTGCGGAATCAAAATAATTCTCCCCCTATTACTACGGTTTTACCCGTCAAATTTGATTTCGTAAACTCTGAGTGAACTCCAGATTATCGTAATTCGGGGCTGGAAAATACAGGTAGGAGGGAGTAGGCAACACTCTGAAATCGTCTTCTTTACCAAGATACTGGGCATTACTGTATAAGTTGTCGGTAGGTCCGAAACCTTCTGAAACCCAGAAAGCATAATCTTCCTTTCCTACTCTGCACACGTAGTTGTTTATAGGAGGGTATAGACACTGTGTTAAATAGTTTACAGCGAGGCGTAGAGGCCATTCATCCCGATAATTCACAGACCATGAGTCAATTGTTATGACAAAGCCTGCCTTGGTGTAGTCAAGTTGCGCTACGATGCTGCCGCCGCGTTGTTCAACATCCGGATAGGGGGGATTACTGTAATCGTATAGTTGAGACCTGCGGTTATACACCACACCGTCATTCCTGACAGTGATGAACCGGTTTTGCTCCACCCCGTCATCAAGATATAAATTATCTTGAAAGTTCCAAGTAGAGGAATAAATTGAGGGGCGACGTATGGCCATTTTAATTAAAGTTTTGATTGGGCAAGTAAGCAAGTACTACAGCATCGGGGGGCAACTGGCTAAGTACACAGGGAACAAACTCGATAGGAGTTTCATCGGCATCTCCATCAGCGTTGGTGGGCTGGTAATAGGGGGGATTTACGCTCCCCACTGATTGAGTATTTAGGTTAAAACCGGGGGGGATGGGGGCCACAGATAGTGCTTTTGCTACCAGTCCCTTTGCAGCGGTTACTACACCTTCAAATGCGGATGCACCTGCGGCTTTCAGTGTGTTAAGAAAGGTGGCTGGGGCTTCAACTACAAATTGGTTTGACCCAAAGAAGGACTTACCACCGTAAGTAAATCCTGCCGCAGAAACCACGCCACCGAAACTGCCGGGGCCACTAACTGCTAGATTGCCCTTAATCTCTACGTTTTTACCAACCTCCACATTGTTTGTTACAAACAGTGATCCATACACCGAGCAATCCAAATCAATTGCAATTGATTCCACAAAGAGCGAAGGTGCTGCATTTGAAGTGTTTTGTCCAAATCCTGTGCACTGTACAAAAGTTGGATCGTAGTTGGAACCGCTGCTTGTCATTTTACGCTGGAGGGGTGGGAGGTGTGTTGCCGGTTACCGACGCTATGGCCTTATTTGCCTGGTCTTGAAAATACTTGATCATTTGATCAAAGGCTTCGTTGAAACTGGAGAAGGGAAGTATAGAGCTTAGGGGAGAAGGTAGAGGTGGTAGAGTCGGAGGGGTGATTTGACCGGAGATGATCTTTGTGAATCCGTCGCTATCTCGCAAAAATGCGAGTGCAGTATCTTCATCAGTGTAGGTAGGCGGAAGAATAGGTAACGGTTCAACAGGTTTCTCTGCCTTCTCGTTCATTGGAGGTGTAAACCACTGAGTAGTTTCTCCGAACGGGTTGCCTCGTGGCTCAGTTCCGTATGCCGTATACTTTGGCATTTCATTCGCACTTGTCACAAAAACTTTATCCCAGACAGTCGCAACTTTAGATGGTTGAGGTTTATCTCCCCCTGTGTCAGGGAACGCAGTTGTGTCATTGCCGCCTGCATGACCATGCTGCATGTCAACGTGACGAACCCAAATATACTTTGAATCACGCCGCAGGCAAACACAAAGCCAATCATTTCCGTAAGGGCCACCTGCTTCAATTACTGTGCAACCCCAGTTTTCTTCGCAAGGCAGAGGTAGTGTACCTTTCTCGTAAATTGGCATACGAGTCATTGTACTGTTGTTTGGGATTTTGAGTTTGTTCTTCTCACTTGTGGCGAGAATTTGAGGGTCAAACATCACATCTTGCAGCACAGCAAACTGAAACTGCCCATTTGAAACTGAAATGTTAACTCGCTTACCGAGTAATCCTTTAGGTTGTTTCCCCTTAAACGCAGGAGAAGTGTCTATCCAGTGAGACTGATCGGGCTCTTCCCCTACCCTCTTATCCGAAAACTCCCCCACTCCTGTTCCCTGAGGTATGTCCGGATTCATATCATCAAAAATTACCTTAACGCGCCCTCGTTCTTTAGGGTCATCAACATCTACGATCTTACCACGTACCGTTCCTTTTTGAAACCCTAGAAACTGGTTACTCTGGTCAGCCACACTGAAGGCTTGTGCCAGCTTGCGTATTAACGGATCTCTGCTTAGCATATCTATTTCCAGGCAGCAAATTTAGGTATATTTCTGGGATGTTTTTTAACCGCTCTCACAGGTTGCACAGATTGCACCGGTGAGGGGAGTGTTGGGGCCGGCAAAAGTACTGGAGCAGGAGGAAGCTCTGGTTCTGGCTCTGGAGTGGGATCTGAGTCTAGCTCTGGCTCTGGAGTAAGTTCAACCACTGGGAGAGTTGAAACACACTCTGAAACTTCCACAATTTCTGAAAGGGTGAGTTCTGTTTCTTCAGAGAAACCAAGCGTCTTTTTTCTTGTGATTGCCATTAGTTTAACCGCTTTTACTAGTTTTACCCCCGTCAACCCCGAGTCAGATACAGAGTCCTGGACTGAGTTGTAGGATAACGCCACGACGCCTCTTTAGTTATGTCAAAGAAAGCATCCTCGGCGGCAGAAGCATCCGCAATAAAGTAGGCATATCCAATTTTATAATGATTCGCATCTACTGTGTAGGACTCAGCAGCATTTTGACAAGTGGGTGCAAACTTGTAAATAGAAGCATCCCAAACAGGAGGAGCCACTGGAGTTACTCCACCACTCTCCAGATCCGTGTCAAGAAACCCGGTAAGAGCAACACAAGGGGAGATATTGACATAATCTCCTTCCCAGTCTCCATACCCTTGAGTAACTGGTGAGGTTGTATCTGCGATGCGGTTATGTAGGGGGTCATAGTCTACAGTCTCTGCCTCGGAAAATTCATCAAATTGCACATCAGACGCTGGAAAGACCCCGGCATTTGCATAAGCACCTGTCTCAGGTGAGTTATAATAAGCGATATTGGAGTACAAGTACGACTCCGCATATACATAGGTGTAATCTGGAACGGGTTGATCATACAGAAACAGTTCCTCGTAGATTGCTGGTAAGTCGTCCTCAGGAGGGCAACGCATTTTCTCAGGTTCGATACTTGAACCCCAGTAACCAAAATCCTGGCAAATTAGCGAAACCTTTTGCCATGCTGTTTCATTACGACCATATTCAAGAGGAAGTCGTATGAAGTACTTCTCCCAATTCTCCTGAGCCGGTCCATCATTCAAATCAGCAAGTAGAGGATTAATATAGTTGTCCTCAGCAAGATGCTCAACTGTTTCAGCCACTTGCAAAGCTTGAGATTTCCACAGTCGCAGAGGACTCTCAGCATTCTGAACATTGGGGCTAACTGTGTAAGTTAGACCACTGAATACCAGGTTTGATATGTCAGCTTGATAGGTAGTTGTGAGAGAGTCTGAGATTGTAATTGCGGGTAGTTGGACCCTGCCGGTATATGTTCTGGCGTTGTAGTTAAAGGTGTATTCCCCGGTTACAGCAGAAATACTATACTGAAATATGTAATCGTTGGTCACATATGAAACATTTGGCTGCAGGAGAACACTGTCACAATAGAATAAAATTACTGTGGGGTCAAACACTGGGGCCGGAGCAGCACTTGGAGCATGGGAATTCACTTGTATCCATGCACTGTCATAATAAATAGAGGCAGCCCTCACTTCTGGAAGAGCCTGTGCATAATCCCACCACATCAAACCCTCAGTGTCTGGACCAAACCAAGTAGAATTTGCAATATACTTCAGTATTGAGTCAGGGTAAAGCTGCCAAGTTTGATTATCATAATACTTTACGAGAAGAGTAACGTAGTCTCCAGTTACTGTTATGCTGAGGTTAGATACTGTAAAGTTTCCACCATTTCTGGTAAGACCAGTTGAGTCATAGATATAAGTGGGCACTTGGCTGGGTAGAAGCTGAGCATCAGAGGCGAAGGTTGACACGGTTGGATAGCCAAATTCTGTCGGTGTCCAATAGGTGGCGCCATTGTCTTTGAACAAAGTGACATACCCTGGAGAGGTAAGTGTGCCCTGCACTCCAATCACTCCGTCTGCCACAGACAAACCGGTAACGTCTTGGATGCGAACCAAAGTACCATCCGGCAAAGTTGGTGCCCCAGCCTGGAAAGCAGTTACATTTGCAAAGACTTCCTCAGGGGGTGAGTTTAGGGTTGGCGCATCCCGGTAGTCAATTTCCACCCATGAGGCGCAATTACTTGTGTCAGGAATCCAAGTAGACAGAACACCGGTAACATCGTTCCACCACAGATCACCAAGTTCTGGAGCCCCCGGAGCATGTTGAGATACAACAATCTTCTGGTAATAAACGTAATTTACAATGTCGTTGTAGGATATTGTGGTTACTTTCTCAGGTAGAAATACGGAGGTTTGTTCGTTAAACCCGTGAATGCTCAGTGAGTCAAAGGTGAAGTTAAACGGTAAATCTCCGCCTTTGTTACTCCATACTCCGTGAAAGTTATTGAGTACATTGATTGACCCCCAATCAGAGGGGTCTTCCCAGTGCAAAATCACCACTTCGCAGTGAGTGTTTAAACTCTGTGTTGCGTTGGAGTTAGCTTGAACTAAGTACGCAGTTAGACCAACCGCACCAGCAAAATCACCAGGTATGGTAAAATACCACAGTTCCAAGTTAGCGTCATACTCAGGGGAGATTACGGGGAGCAATGTTGCCGAATCTGTGGCTACGTAGACTGGTTTATCAAAATAATAAGTTGAATCTTCAAACAGAGTCGTTGTCAGAAACTTGAATTTCTTTTGATTGTCATATCCCGGATAAAGAGTCAGAGTGGACCCATCTTGCCCACAAATGTAACTGTAGTCTCCGGAAACTCCGATCTTCTGCCTGTTGAACGGTGCCGGTCGGTAGTTCGGTATTTCTACTAATATCTGAGTGTTGGTCTCAATTAAATCAAAGAAATCCGAGGTTAGGGTTCCGATTGAAACGGCATACTTATCTTCTTCTACATCTACCGATTGAATTTGGTAAACATTGTCACCAAGTACAATTCGGGCAACTTGAGTTTGAACTCCGGGACGAAGAAACTGTAATCTATCAATTATAATTTTATTATCAAAGTTACGAATTTCGTAAACCTTGGGAATCAGGTATGAGTTATAAACGCCAAATGTTCCACCCAACAACTGCCTCTTTTGATCGGCTGTTGCGGGCAAGTTACCCCAATAGTTAGGTCCGTTCCAACCCAGCATCTGAGCAAGAAAGTCCAGTTGACCTTGTACTCTTTCTTCTACTTGAGTTACTTCCGTGGTTTGTTTTGAGGTGAGGTACGGACTTGTGTAATTCCTAAGTTCGTAATCTTCAACATTGAAAGTTGGGGTATACGTTGTCATTTTAGTTCTCCACAATGACTTGATATTGAGTTAGTTCAGCGTATTCTTGTTTCATTGCGGTTGGTGGGTTCATCCAGGTTGTAGGATATATTGAAACTTCCTCATAGAGATCTATTAAGTCCGTGTCAAATGGTTTTGTAAGCCAGTCGGCAACAGGAGTGTAATCTCTTCGGATTACTTCTCGCGTGTCTCTTAACTTTGTAACTTGATAGTCATTATTAACTGTTATCTCCGCAAGTGAACAAAAAGTTTCACCAACCGGCAACGTCCCGCTAGGGTACAAGACCAGTGAAGCCCGAGGTACAGGTACAGAGGGTCTTTCTAGAAGGGTTATAATCCCAGTAACTGTGATTGACTGAATTGAGATTTTGGCAGATGAGAACTCCACTCTCCATCCAGTCTGCAAAACTTGAGATGTGACAGGTAGAGCAAAGTATTGCCCTGTTGTGTCGCTTGAGATCGCAGTTGTAGTTACTTCTGACAGAACTCCATTATTCACGTAGTAAAGAGTTGCGGTACCGGTGTAAGCAGTTCCGGTGGGACACCGGAGAGTTATGCTCTCGTAGGATTGTGCTAAGACACTCTCCCATTGAATGTAGGATGAGGTTGGTTGAGCATAACTTGGATAGTAGCTGTCTTCTGTTGACCAGTTTAAAGTTGTTGTGTCAAGAAAAGCATTTACCGCAGGGTATCTCCACCCTGTTATTAAATCTGTACTTGCAGTTATTGTAAGGGGCAAACCAGTTAATGCAAAATCAGTAACAGAGTATTGAAAAGGTAGGGGCTCATCGTTGTAAATTAACTGGTAAGCAAGATCATATCTACCGTTCAAAACCTCAAGAACTTCTAAATTGATAAGGGCTGGATATACAAAGGTTTTTCCTTGTTTCCAGACAAGATTACCAGAAGATATTATAAGGTCGCCTTTACTTTCTGAGACACTAACTCGCACTGAGGATGGGCTTAGATCACTTTCTCCCCAAGGTACAAATACATAACCAACCTCCTCGATGTAACCAGGACCCACATTGGACTCTGGTACTACATTGTAAAAGTCAATTTGATAGGTTTCACTAACGGCAGGAAGGCGACGATAAATAGGTCTTCCACCTGGGACCCACTCTGTGGGTCTGGACTCTAGGCTCTTAGCTTCTATGTACTGAGGAGACAGTAAGTTTATACGAGAAGTTCGTAAGGTTGTTTGAACTTCCGGGGTTATCCCCCCACTAATACTCGTAAGTTGTTGGCTCATAGTCTCATAGTTCCCTCAGAGTAATCGGGGGGAGTTTCTGTGTAAGGTGTTCCAGAGTACCAGGATAACTGCGGAGTCTCTCCGATTGTTGCAGTATTCTCCCACACATACACAAGTTTTTCTCTTGAGTTTGTGAACCGACCTTTATTTTTTGGAATGATTGTTATTTGTGCCACACCGAGTTTGATGGCAGATATGTCCCGACCGAGTTGAGACAAAATTGCCTCCTCACAGGTGTACAAGTCAACATACCGAAGCAAGTTTCCTTCAAACTCCTCAATACGTGCCGTGTTGATTACGGTTGTGTTGGTCCAGTTGACAATTGTATCTTCGGGGGTAAACGCAAGCATAACCCTGTATAGATTCCTGCCATCTTCAGACAAAACAGTGTCTTCAGAGTATTTGACGTAAGCAGGATCAAAGTACGGAATGTAGTTTGAAGACTCAAATTGGGTTGGTTGATACAAGGCATCTTGCACAAAGATACCATTCTCAAGGTAAATGTAAAACTCAAACAAGGGGTGAACATTGGTTGTAGCTGTGTAAGAAATTACACTGGAACCTTGACGGAAGAAAGTGCGGTCTCCTTTAAAGAACCGGAACATTCGTGTAGGAGTTATCTTTGTGAGACCTTGCAAGTACTGTAAGAATTGTCCTTTCTGGGGGGGTTTGTCCAAATACAGTGGAAATACAAGTCCTTGATTTATCAAATCTTGAACGTTTGTACTTGTAGGTGTGAAGTACTTTGCAGCGATGTAATAGTTTGCAGGTAAAACACTATCTTCACGGTACTCTAGGTATGTGAGAGCAGGGAAACGAGGGTTGTACTTTGCAATTGGTAACCCTCCGTCTGCGTTTTGAGTTAGAACTTCCTTTATAATACCTTCTTCAACTAAACTGTCAAAGTATACGCTAGTTGTTTGACCATTCGGTTCGTATGTGAATGAACTCACTACATACGCATACTTGTTAACAACACCTTTCCGTATATCCACATAGTTGTAGTAAGGGTCAGCCACAGGGTCAGGACCAGAACCTACTTGTGGTGTAAACACCCAGGAACCAACAGAGTAGGAAGTACCTGCGTTCAACTGGAGGGGAGTTATTGGGCTTCCAAGTTTAAAAGCAGCTAAAGCACCTGTGATATTGTTCGTGGCTGGTTCCAGAGTGAAGTTTTGACCTACAACCCAAACAAACGTTCCGGGTCGCAGGTTAACCGGTATCAGAGAAGTGGCATCAGGAATAAATTGATTGTCACCTGAGACGTAGTCATACTCTATAATCTCTGGAGCGTAAATACCTCCGCCAGTGGTTTCTTGATAGACGTTTCCAACAACCCATGGAGAGTACGTTTTGGCTGCAGAAATCTTACCAAGTGTGATTAGTCCTGCCACGTCTATCTGGGAACCAACCGTTAAGTTCTCATTTATTACATGAAGTTGATTATCTCCCCCGACTGAAGAATCCCAGTAACAAACTTGACCTTGAGTGTAAACTCCAGGTACAAGGTAAATAATTTGTTGTAGAACTAAGTTATTATAGACAGTTTGATCTTTTTTATTGTCAGAGTATGGTGTAAAGTTTGTTTGAACGGGGTAGAAAACTGGAATAGGGAGTGTTGTGGTTACTAAATCGTCAACTTTTAGTATTGTACCTGTTGGCTCAAATGTGTATACGTCAGTGTAAGTTGCGGCGGAAGGGTCTAAGAGTGTAGGAGTATTATAAGCAGCACTGACTGAAATATGGGGGTCAATGAACCGAGTGGCAGCATCAAATGTGGAGTAGAAAGCAGCATCTACGTCACTTACTGTAGGATCAACTGTACTAGGAAAGACTTGACCCGGTGTAAGAACAGAAAACAGCCTGTCTCTGAAGTTTAAAGATGAGTCTTTGGTGTTAGACCCGAAGCTGCCATTTGCATCAACCTCAACGGTTAAGTTGTACTGAACTTGACTCAGAGTTATAGGATACAAGTGTCCTCTGTTCTCCACTGGAACGGAGAAATTAACAACGTTTTGACCTCTCTCCAGTTGAGCCTGGTTCAACTCAATACCGTCAGGACCCAGAACGAAGAAAGAAATTTGACCATTCGGTTTCAGATAATCGGTAAGGTAGTTGTAGGTCCCCTGGTTTGGACGATTTGGCTGGACAGAGGTTTGAGTACCAACGCCGTAAAAGTCAATGAAGAAGTCTTGCCAATCCTCAGCACTTACAGGGTTTCTACGACGAATAAGAGTGAAAAACCTTTCTTGAACTTCTTGATATGTTTCTACATCACTACCACCCTGAGCCGGTTGGGGGTTCGTAGCTGTCAAGCCCGGAACATTAATTGCTCCGACACCCGTGATTGAATTTGCAGGTGCGTTGTAAATACTGCCAACAAATTGCGAAGCTACAGTGACATTTGCAGTTGTCTCACCTGCAGGTATGGAAATAGCACTATCAGTAACGAATGTAAATTCCTCAGCACCAGTTAAATTGGCGTTTGAAGTAAAAGTGGCCCCAATTGGAATATTGGTTACACTGTTAGAAGCAGGTACAGTTAGAACTAAACGAGCAACAGAGGGAGTACCGAGACGCCGCATTGCACCCAGAAAAGGGCCAAGCCACTCGATTAGTATCGACTGAGGTAGAAGGTTTGCCCAAAATAAAAATTCCCCATAAGAGAAACTCATCCCTTCCAGCAAGGCCGCCAAAGGGTTACCCGCAGAGAAGTCATTAAGTGTTTGACCACTTGCTTCATAGACTTTTTGCGTAGCAGCCTGTACTAAAGCTGCCTCGTTTCTGGGGTCTAAACTAACTGAGGGTAGAGGAGAGTAGCGCACTTTATTTTACTGTTTCTTTTTAAGGTTTTACCCGGTTATAGTGGACAGATTATATCGGAATTTCCTATACCAAGGCTGTAGTTTTTACAGGTAGGGTCACCAGCTGAATAGTACACCCCATTGTCAAGCTCTAAGTCTTCAAAAAGAAACTCAACCCACTGCTTCACAATATCTTTAGTAACCAGGTCTGCAGAATTTAATGCTTGGAATTTTTGATCAGCAGTACCTGAGGTTATATTAAACTTGTCGTTAGAAGTGTAACTCTTTGGCGCATTGGCTGGAATATTTACAGGGTTGCCAACAGCCGTTGAGAAACCAAAGTTCCAAACTCCTGAAACTACTTTATTACCACTTATTGCACTACCACTTACGTATATACCGGTGGGGGATATGTCAGGTTGGTTAGTTGTTATTGTTACGTACGCCGAATCAAGGCCATTGGGGCCAGTTTGAACAAGGGAGTTCAACCCAAGGGGGTTATAATGATGGTCGAGATCTTGCCCATCAAAGTATATTTGCTGAAAACCATTCAAGAATTGTGAAGTAACAATTACGCCTGAACTAAAAGTTGTCTTTGCCATACGATTGTGGGCACTCTCACGTTAACTGGTTTTACCCTAGTAACAAAAAACCCCCGCCGAAGCGAGGGTATTGAATACTGGGGGATAAGGAAATAAACCTATGTCCGCTCCCAATAATTAAGAGTAAACTCAACCTCGATCTCCTGAACGTCGGCGCTTTCGCGATCAACATCAGCAGTTGTGATTGAAACGAACTGGCACTCAT
>OFSE01000337.1_pt1 | contig 14761 bp, 19 predicted proteins | sample 1543261 | NCBI WGS metagenome assembly OFSE01 (sample SAMN07774225, study PRJEB24372) | wastewater metagenome | isolation source: Exp Tend VB 50WW | collected 2016-02 | reverse complement strand
GTTATGGATGAGTTCATAACGATTAACAAGGACGACTATACAAACTACATCGGATTGACTTTTTTTATTGATGGTAACTATAATAACTTCAATAGACTACCAAGCAACATAAGGTACTTCAAGAAAATAAATGGAATGATATAATGGCAGCAACATACACATCTTTACCGTTATCACTTAGCAAGGTACTTGAAACAATAGTATCTGATTGCAGCGATGCGTTAATAGATGAAATTGGAGCGGTTATTAACTACAAGGCTGATAGTTTCCTGAAAATTATGTCGGAGCTAGTAGAGGAATCTAAAACTGATCCTATAAGATACCCTTTATTCGCATTATTACAGCCGTATAGGTCAACGTATGGAGACTTTAACGGAGCTGATATAGTGTGTGATATTCTTATTGCAAATCTATCTGACCCGCATAAGAATTGGGAGTTACGCGAAGAAGGGAACTACACACCCGTATTACTTCCTATCTATGCGGAGTTTATGACTAGATTAGCATTAGAGGGTGCAATCGAGTATGAAGGTAGGCAGCCTAAGCATACGATGGTAAAGTTATATCATTTAGGAGATGTAAAAGGTGGACATAACAGTTATATCATCCCAGATGTTATTGATGCTGTACTCATTGAGGGGCTTAGTTTTAGGTTAAACGGCGAGACTGCTTGTGTAGGGTTAACACCGCCATGCGAGCCTTACCATGAGGTACAGTTAGTTGATTACATGAATACATTGTCTATTTCAGAGGGTAATTCAAAGTTAATTATTGGGCTTTCATCGGCTACTTTTATAAGTTTATTGCCAGGTGGCCCGATTGAGTACTTTGTAGATTATGGGGATGGTTCAGGTGCTGTTCTTTTAGAATTACTTACGCCCATTGATTTCGATTATACTATTCTCGCAGTTGGAACTTACATAGGCACGATTACTTCTAGTTATGGATCACAAATGCAGTTTGAATATACGGTTGTAGATAGTGGACAAGGTAAGTCATTATCTAGCATTGTTTATATGAACACGCTATCGTTGGACTATAACGATTTGGATTGTGCTGATAAATCCAATTACCCGATTGAGATAGGGTATCGGGCCGTATCGACTTCACAATATTTTTCAAATGTATCAATTAAGACAAATGACGGTACACAAGTTTACAACGAATTATACGGTTCAACCTTAGATGCAACAGATATATATACTGGTGGAAGGCTTAGTACTACCACAGAAGAGTATAGCGTAGAGGTTACAACTAGGTTGCACAACATATTAAAAAATAAAATTACATTACAAATTAAAACAATTTAAAAAATGCCAGCAGGAATAAATGAAATTTCGTGTAATATCGCGAATTCAAATACTGGAATACCGCAATGTTTTCTTAATCCCGGTAAGATTGAGAAAATAATGTTGATTCCAAAAGGGAAACAGTTCACAGCAACGGAGGTGCTTACATTAGATGTACAACTCGCGGCTTTGGCTGCTCATGCAACAGAATCAAGTAGAGGTTATCCTATTGGGAACTTCATTGGTTTTGAAGATAAGTCAACAGAAACAACAACGACTACAACACAATACGGCACGCAGATTTTAGGTGCGGAAGGTAGATTTGGTTGGATGTTTCAGTATGATAACGGGGGTATGAACTACCAAACTAAGCTACGAACTTTCGAGGGTGCGCAAGGTGCTTATGATGTGCTAATCTTTGATAAAAAGAATCGTGCGGTTATAGGAACAACACCTTCAGATACAGCGTATGTATTGAAGGGTTTTAGCCTAGATTTAATATTAAATCCATTAATGAAATGGGCAGACGGTTCGAATAGTGCTATGTATAAGATAGGCTTTTTCTTATCAGATCCAAGCGAGTTGATGGATAGAGTAAGTTATCAGGTACTTAGCGGAACTAAATCGCCAATGTCTATCAATGGTTTGAGAGATTTAGAATTATCTATCTATTCATCAATCGTTGCAGGTGTATGTAAGCTTAACATCAAGACAGACGGTGGAGCGGTTAACTTGTACGATATTGAAGGTGCAGACTTACAAGCATTGACTTGGACAGCGGCACAAGAGGCAACAGGTACAGCCATTACGGTTGCGGTTGCTTTGGATGCAACTACGAAGACCTTGCAGTTCACTTTTTCGGGTGCAGGTTATACGGGCTTAGCTTCATTGGGTACATTGATACTTTACACTCCAACGGTTACGGCTATGACGGCAACAGTACCAGGCTTTGCGAATAGTTCAATCGTATTAACTAAACCATAATAGCATGGATCAGTACAACATAGACGGTGTAAATTGGCCAGTTGCTACTTTTACCGTTGATTTTAAGACAGTAAGCGAGTTTGTTAGTTACTTTAGTGGCAAGATGCCGAACTATTCGGATGAGAAACTAAAGGAGGTTTATAAGTTTGTTCAAGATGACTTGAAGGGAGGTAAAAAAGAGGCTTTATAACTTATTGGGGTAAGGTGTGGTTACGGCCACACCCCCCATTACCTAAAATGGATTATGACAGTTAAGCAATGGTTAGAAATAAATAGAAAGATTGACGTTTATGCAATCGCTCGCAAGGTTATTGAGGAGACGGAGGCTGATATGGTAGGGCTTAACCGAACACAGTTGATGCATAACTTAGATAGTAAAGGCAATCCGCTTGGAGGGTATATGAGTAGGTCATATCAAAGCCTAAAGATAAGAAGAGGCGGAACGGGCGAAGTAGATTTGTTCTTATATGGTGGATATCAAAGGTCAATTTTCGTTGAGGCAAATGGTAAGGAATATTTTTATAAAGCTGATGATTGGAAGGCGGACAAATTAGCTGATAAGTATGGTGAAGATATATTAGGACTTCCAAGGGCTTCATTCAATTATTATAGGATTACTAAATTCATGCCATTATTTGCAAGAAAATATGAAGCAGCGAGAAAAGGTTTGTCTACCTTGTGAGCGTGAAAAGGCAAAGCTACCAACATTCAGGACTTTAGCTAAGGCAAGGGCAGTAAGTGAACAAAAAATAATAGTAGTAGTATTAGATGAAGAAGATAAGAAATTTCGTATCATGGATTATGAAATGGCAAAACTTAGAGGTTATGCCGTTACAGAATACTACACCCCTTTATAAAGATTTAGATATTCCATTCAGAAAGTTTCTAAGGGCTAAATTCCACAATGACTTTACCGATATTGAAGACTTTGATAATATCTATTTGATGTTTGTTGAAGCTATTGGTGGTATAGATGTCATAAGAAACGTTAATAATCTTTCTCAATATCAATCGTTATTACATAAGGTAAAATTATTTGAAATATCTTTGAACTTATATACAACACACCCAACAGAAGAACTATATAATATTATTGTAGATTTCGGGTATAATAATTTTGAAGAAGGTTTTGCGAGAGATAGGGCTAGTGTTTTTGTTGAACAAATGAAGCAGCAAGTAGGTCAGGATGTGATAACGTTGCAATCAATGGCTTTCAGGCATAACAAGGCTAAAGAAACGGTTATTGAGGAAACAGAAACGGACTATTATAATTTATTGAAGGCAATGGAAATATGTTTTGGGCATTATATACCTGATTCTATAAACATGCGTGAATTTTGTTCGTACTTGGTTAGTTATAGATTAAAAACTGCAAAAACTGAAACAGAATGATAAACTTTATATATTTCTTATTGGGGTGCTTGTTTATGATGATACTTAGAACGGTATTATACCGATTGAATGAAAAAGCAGAGCAATACAAAAAAGATAGAGAGGAAATAAATAAAACACTAGAAAATGGCTGATATAGATGAACTCATAGGTAAACAGGGCTTAGATGGTATAGATCAGGCTATTGTAAAGATGGAAACTCTTTATGATGTTATATTGAAGGATATTAAAGCAGCCACACAATTAACCAATGAGATAGCGAATAGTAAAAATATTAAAGACCTTGCATCCTCAATTGAAGACTTGCAACGTAAGGTCAACGGTGTATCAGCATCACAAAAAATATACACCCAAGCAATGGCAGATGCAGCCATTACAAGGCAGAAGGAAATTGCCGCGATGAAGGACGTTTCACGTGAAACATTAGCGGTCACAACGGCATACGAGAAAGCAGCCGTAGCACAAAAAAGACTAGAGGAAACGGCTAAGGCTGCATGGTTTGAGTTTGGCAAAGGTAGTCAACAGTTTAAGGCCGCAGCGGAGGCGTCAAACAAGGCATTGAATGAGATTAAGGCTTTAGATGCTACTTTGGGAAATGCAAAGCGGAATGTAGGTAATTATAATAATCAGTTATTCTCAATGACGCAGGTATTAAGGGAATTGCCAGCGTTTACTTATTCGGCCCAAATGGGTATCATGGCAGTAAGTAATAACTTACCAATGTTAGCAGATGAGTTTAGAAGGGTGAAGGCAGAAGTTGGTGGAACGTTGCCAGCATTGGCGAAGTTTGGCAAGTCGTTGCTTACATTCCCTAATATCTTCGCTATTGCAATTGGGTTGTTTACGATTTATTATAAAGAAATATCTTCGTTTATTGGTATTAATGACAAGGCAAAAGAATCAGTTGACGCATTAGCAGAGGCTGTAAAAGGTACAGAAGTTGTATCAGCAAAAGAAGGGTTATTAAAATTATCTGAATCAATTAAGCTAGTAAAAGAAGGTACTATTAGTTCGGAGGCTGCATTGAAGTTGTACAACGAAACTATGGGCCAAACAGCAGGAAAATTGGATAATTGGCAACTAGCAGAAGAACAAATATTAAAAAATGGTAATGCTTGGATTCAATTAACGATAGACAAAGCTAAGGCCCAAGTACATTTGAATAGAGCAGTCGAATTAGGGTTGAACCAAGAAGAAGGGCCTAATATGTTAGACCAATTAAAGGCAGGTTTATTAACTTCACCATTAGTTATATCTAATTGGGGTAAAAATTCAGCCGAGTTAACTCAAAAATTTACTGATATATTGGTCAGCACATTACAAAAAAGAAATTTCAAATTAAAGGAACAAGTAGAAGAAGAAACTAAACTATTTGCCGACCTAAATAAATCAATAGCCGAAAGAGAAAAGCAATTAGGGTTTAAAGGCGAAGAAAAAAGTGGAACAAAAAGTACAGTTGGCAAAACTGCTAAGGATTTGGTAGATAAAGCAAAAGAAGCTAAGAAAGCCTTTGACGATGCAATGGCTAAGGCTTACCGTATTTTCGATGGTGATCCAATGGGTTCAAACGAAGAAAAAGAAGTAGTAAAAAGGCAGATAGCTAGATTGGAGGCATTCCAAAAGAAGTTCAACGAGATTTCAGACGATATTAAAAGGTCATGGCTTGGGTTGCAGCCTGATTTATCGGATGAGGCAGCTAATCAACTTAATATAGATATTAATAATAGAGAAAGAGGCGGTGGCACTAAAGAAAAAGAGAAAAAAGAGAATGAACTACTTGAAAAGAAATTAGACTTACTAAAAGATTACGTTCAACAAGCACAACAAATTTTAGGAGGACTAGCTGATTTTACTGATTCGCTATTCGCTCGTGAAATGGCCAACTTAGATGCTAAAGAACAACGGTTAAACGAACTACATGACCAAGAATTGAAGCAAATTGAAGCTTCTGGGCTATCGCAAGGTAAGAAGGAAAAAGCGAAGCAACGATTAGAGGCAGAGACAGCGGCTAAGCAAAAGCAAATAGATAAAGAGAAAAGAAAAGCAACGGTTGAACAAGCTAAACTAGATAAGGTTTATATGGCGTTGCAAATTATTGGCGCAACAGGAATAGCTATAATGCAGAGTTGGAAAAACCCAGCATTAGCCATTGCCGCAGGTGTAACAGGCGCACTACAACTAGCAGCCCTAGCAGCCGCACCACTACCAGCTTACAAGGATGGCCGTAAAGGTGGCCCTGCAACGATGGCCCTAGTTTCAGAGGTAGGGCAAGAGGGTATGATTGATAAGCAAGGTAACTTTAGCTTACTACCTGCAAAGCCAGCGATAACGTTCATTCCAGAGGGTGCAAGTGTTATACCTTTCAATGAAATGGTTAAAACGGGCGCATTGACTAGATTAGCCAAAGAAGGCGGAACGGTTACAACGGATAGGATGCAGGATGCATTGTTAGCAGAAACAGTTGAGCAATTGATAGGTTTACGTTCAGACCTTAGAGCGAAGAACTTTAATCTGAATGAAAATACATTGAGAGGATATGATTCATATATTCAAAGTAAAATAAAGTAATGAGCCAACCAGTAGATTTCTTGGAATATTTAAGGTATTGGAACGGCACGGTTTGGAAGTATTATACTTTTGATGGAACGACAGTAAGCGAAACTACCACTAAGACTAAGATTAATCATTCCCCTGAAGGATGGAAGGAGTACACCGCTTCACTCGAAAGAGGTTGGACATATTACGGCCTTACCACTTCACATGGTGCGCCTTTGAAGTTCATGAAAGATGCAGCGGCAATAGTTCGATATGTGTATTACACCTATGGAATTGAGGGCGAATTGAACTTACTTATTGAGCAACTCGATAGATCAACTTATGATTATGCAACTTACTTTGAATCGGATTTAGATTTATCTAAGTGCCAAGATGATATTGATTACATCGTTTGCCCTATTATTGAGAATGGCCATATCGAGAAAATAAAATCTTATGATGATACGGAATTTGAATATGATTTGGAAACTAATAGCTTAGTTGAATGGTGTCGGCATGATGGATTGAATTTACAGTCCAGATTATTCTTTAACATACCATTGAATACAAGTGAAGACGGTGCTTCTTTCTCCGATGCGGTTCATGATTTTCCTTTATTTGTATATGTGGGGAGAGAGGGTACAAATATTTCTACACCATTTTGGGATATTGACACAGCTAATCCTTGGACTGATTTATTTGGCAACGATACAGCCGCTTCGATTGACTATCGTTTAGACGCATTTGGGCATTTAATTATTGCGCCAAACGGTGGCTATGGTGGTGGTAATTATGTAAAATTAGTAGCTAGAATAAATAACAGTACAGGTGGTTTTGTTTCAGAACAAGTTTTATGGACATCGCCAGCTCCTTTACCAACTGGTGCAGCATCAATTTACTATTTTACATTAGATGAAATAGTATCAGTAGATTCTACTTATAGATGTACGATTGCCGTAAAAGTAGATGGAAGCGCAAATTCTCTTTGGGCTACAACGGTCAGTTCAATAGAATTATCTGTCAGTTTCGAGAATAGATATAGCGAAACATATATACCTATTCTAAATATTATGTCATTATTTTCTATGTTAATGAAAAGCATAACTGAAGATAATACAATAATTGTTTCAAGTTCATTGCTTACTACAACATATAATTCAGAGCATTATTTTACGTCAGGTGATGGGCTTAGAGGATTGGCAAATAGTAAGATTCGTTTATCACTTAGACAGTTATTTAATTTCGTTAATACCAAGTTCGGTGCTAGTTTAACTTATGACAAAGCAAGTAATACCGTTTATTTAGAAAACAAGGCTTATGTATTTGAGAATGTAGTAAACTCGGCTTATACATCAATTGAAGTAGCTAAGTTTAGCTGCACACCTTTAACCTCTGAATTAGCTACTAACATTGATATAGGTTCAAGGGTGTTTAATACTTCCGACAATGCCTATGATGACGAAGATATTAATAATGGCAAGTATGAGGCGAATGTAACGAATAGTTATAAAACACCGCTTTCGAGGATGTCAGGCAAACGACTTGATATGTTGCCAGATGTTAGAGATGATATTTATGGTATTGAATCGGTAAGAATAAACTTAACGGATAAGATTTTAGCAGATAGTAGCAACGATAATGATGTATTTGCGCTTCACATGGATGTAAGCGCATTAATATCTTACACCATACCTGAAACGGGCGTAGTTATTGATTACATGAACCTTTATAGAAAGCCAATAGATTTAACGATAGGTGCGACCTATTGGAACATTGAAAACGTGTATGATCCAGCATCTGTGTATAACATAATTTATTCGCCTGCAAGATGTGTGTACGCTAATGGGCCTTATTTTAGAAGCTTATACAAGATGAATGATTCTGATAGCTTTACATTTATAAATTCAGGTAAGAATACGGCAACGGGATTAGGAATGATAACAACAGAGGGTGCAACACCATTAGTTATTGATGAACATGATAGTATTGTAATTAGTTCGCTTTGTGTAAATGATGACGTACTATTCTTACCTTATATATTTGAAGTAACTGTTAGAGAGCAAATTAATTTTTATTCTATTATAAACTCTAGTGAAAAGTTTAGATATTTACCTTTTATTTATCGTGGTTTTACTTTTAACGCATTTATCTTAAAAGCAACATCAAAACCTGCATTTAGAAGTGAAACAATATTAACTTTGCTTTCGCACCCTGATAATGATTTGACTAACTTAATATACGCAAATGGCTTTTAAACTATTCGACTTCACGCTATCCAATCCATTACGGCCTATTATGCAGGGTGAAAAGCTTGTATCGGATACATCCGCGTTCTTATATTATACTAATAAACCTAATTATAATACTAAACTCTTTGATTATACTTTCTTTAGGCGGTGGTTGCGTAGCTATGAGGATAAAAAATGTTACATCCAGCCTTACCAAAAATCAGATACCTTATTCATTCAATGGCTTAGTTCAGATACGACATTAGCACACTTTGCGGCTCGGTATCTTCGCAAGGATGGAACTTGGTACGATAGTAAGACGATAACGATAGTTAAGTCAGGTACTACTTACGGCGGTGAAACTTTATATTACATAGTTGATCCTTTATATGATTTGCCAGAGGGAGTTTATTTCTTGCAAATTTATTGCAGTTATAGTAGTTTAATTTATCCTGTATTATTCGAGCCAATAGAAGTTAAACAATCACATCCTAAGACTTTGCTTATTGAGAATTACAACTCTTATAATGACAATAGCTTAATCTATGTGAACTCATGGTATAAGCCACAGTTAAGAGTTAAGGGTTATTTATCAGACATTAAGCCAGCGGCAAAAATTAACGCTTATGAAAATCAATCTTACGATCATGAATATATAAGCGGAGTACCTTATAGGCAGTTAGAATTAACGCTATCTGATTTACCTGAATGGATGGCCGATAGGGTTAATCGGTTAACAATGGGAGACGGTGTGAACATAGACGGGCAAGGGATGTCAAGGCCAGAGGGTGGAACGCTAGAACCTAAGCAAGTGCAAAATAATCCATTTTCAGACTATACTTTAAAGCTTCGGGAAACGGTGAATACGGATAGCGTTCTATTGTATCAAAACTCTTTGGACTTGGGAGACATGCCGCAAACTACGATGTTCTTTGTTGAATCAATGACTATTGAAACACTAGCGATAAACATACGCAAGGGATTTGACGGCAAACGTAATTTCTTAGATTACTTAAACGCTGAAAAATCGTATAAGGCAGGCTATAACGGCTATTGGTCAGAATCACCTACTAATCGGTTAATGTTTACACCTGATTTGACTTATTCAGCTACTGGTACATGGTCAATATCAGCATCAGAGATACTAAAGTATGCATTACGGTTGCATTTCACAGATTCAGCTACGCTTGGTATAACGATTACACCACCGGGCGGAACGCAATACTATGCAACCTCATACGGTACGAATAGAACGGTTTACGCAGGAGCAACGGCTTTAACGCCAGCTTATACAACTAAGTTTGAAAATTCATGTACTATTTACTTTAGTGATGCGTTAAGCATAGTCAATACAGGCACACCACCAAGAGTTAAGGCTATTTCTGGTAACTTACCACCTAGTATTACTACTTTCAATATGTCTAATAGTTCGGCTATTGAATATATGTATAATAATATCTTTACTTATACAACAGTTTTAGCCGTCATTAATCTATCAGGTAACAAGATAAGCAGCTATGAAATAAACAACATTCTTAACTACTTGTATGATGTTAAAAAAATACTTTCACCTTCATGTGTAGCAACATTAAGCGGTCAAACACCAAGCGCACCACCTATAAGAACGGAAGGCGTAGGATTTATTATATCGAATATAAAAGCAGCTATAACAACATTAACAACGGACTAATATGGCAATAGATATTAAAGATAGTAATATAACAAAGAACGATGTTGGGGTATTTAACCTAGCTAATAAGGATCATGTATTAGTTAGAAAACAGAACGGTTCAAAGGCGCAAATGTCCTACGAAGATTTATTAGCCCAGCTAACGGCTGATATTGCAGTAGTTGGTGGAGGGGCTTCATTTAGAGAGATTTATAAATACGACATACTTTTATCATTATGACCTTAAAAGCTACAACTGAAACTCTGAAACTCATAACAACAGCGGCTGTACCGTTGGATTGTCATATAAATTATGCTGATCTAACAACAACGGCAACAGATGGAACGAGTGAAGTGCTTATAACAACAGCAACGACTACAACGATACTAAGCGCACCAGCGTCAAGTACACAAAGGATAGTTTTATATGCTTCATTTGTTAATCGTCATGCTTCAAGTACTCAAACGTTTGTAATTCAAAAGGATATTAGCGGAACGGTTTATACATTAACTCCTATTTTCGTTTTGAATTATGGGGAAATGGTTACTTTTGCTAAGGGTGGTAGATGGCAGAAATTAAATAGGGATGGTGATTTAATTCTCGTTGGTGCAACGGGCGCGACAGGTGCAACAGGGCCAGCGGGTTCAGGTTCGGATAATTCAGATTATAACAATATTTTTTTACTTGGATAAATAATAAACTATGGCAGTAGCATTAAAATCAATTGCATCAGACCCATCAGCGGCAACGCTAACAACAGCTTACACATGCCCTGCATCAACAACGGCGGTAATAGGTGCAATCAATATATGTAACAGGTCAGCAACACCAACAACTGTAAGAGTAGCTAGGCGGTTATTAGGGGCTGCAATAGCTAACCAACATTATTTGGCTTATGATTTACCCTTAGATGGAAATGAAGTTATTTCAATTGGTGGCGGTACTTCATTAATAGCAACAGACGTAATATCTGTTTATGCAACACTAGCGACCGTATCATTTAATATTTCATTACAAGAAAATTCTTAATCATGGGAGGAATAAGTAAATCAAACGTAGCAAAGGAAACTGGCGGTAATTTAGCGGATATAAGGACAGCCATTCAGATATTAGATAATATCGTTTCAGGTAGTGAGGCGCAGGTCGATATAGTTGCTCCTTTGCCAGCAGGAACGAATGCAATCGGTAAACTAGCGGCAAATAGTGGTGTTGATATTGGCGATGTAGATGTAACATCTTTACCGTCACTACCAGCAGGCACGAATAACATTGGCGATGTTGATGTACTTACATTACCAGCACTACCAACGGGATCTAACGTAATTGGACAAGTAACGGCTAATGCAGGTACTAATTTGAACACTTCTTTGCTAGCGTTAGAAACTACACAAGTTGCAATGTCGGACAAGCTAAACAACGGAACGCAAACCGCAACGGTGTTAAATGCTAAACTTACCGATTACAGGAACTCTTCAGTTAGCTTAACTAATACAGCCGCTGATTCATTGGCTTCTAGCTTAACGGCTTGCGCAGTAAGTGAAAGAATTACTAACCTTAGAAACGCAGTTGATATATGGATACATTGTCAATTTGATATGGCAAATACAGCGCCAGCCAATGATAAAGCAATTTATATATGGCTTCTCGCTTGGTACTACGATGGATCAACCTATACCCATGCTGATATTGGTACTTCAACGGCTGCGAGTACAACATCAGCGGCAATAACTTTAGGGCAGTTTCATAATTTGCATTTACTTGGTGTTATGAACTATACAACAGCCGACCAAATAATAAGAAAGTCATTTTCTTTCGCTAAGACGTTTGGCCCTACGCTTCCAGATGCATTCAGCATCGTAACACAAAACTATACGGGTGCTGCGATTGCGGCCTCTGGTAGCTCGATTAAATATAGAGAGATTTATCAAAAAACAATAGCATAATGGAGAAAATTAAAGATGTTCAAGTAGAACGCAAATACAGATTAGACATTGACCCTTCAACGGGTACGCTATTGGGAGCTTCGGGCTTCATTGAAATAACGGCTAAGATAGTTATACCATTGCCAACTACTTTAGCCAACATGACAAACGTAGTGCCACTATCGAAAAGCTATTTAGATATGTTTGATATAATCGAAGTGGCTAACGGTAACGCTGTCTTTAATGTTGGGCCGCTATCAATGGGGTTATTTAGACAGGTGCAAGACCCTAGTACACTTGATTGGACAGACACAACTACAATGATAGACCATACAGATGTGTTTACTCTGCTTGAGTCCAAGCTATCATATTTCACAGTAAGACTATCAGCGTTTCAACCTATGCCATTTGATTTAGCCGTTGGGCTATCCTTCGATGGAACAACTTGGTCATACGTTCCACCACCTCCAGTACTACCATAATGAAAAATATAAATACATTGCCAGATGGGCTAATAGCATACTATCCACTTACAACGAGTGCAAGAGATGATTTTGGCGAAATACATGGAACAATCAATAACGGTGCAACTATAATACCACAAGGCGTAAAACTTGATGGTACAAATGATTACGTTGACTTAGGAACATCATCCAAACTATCACTAACTGGAGTACCATTTAGTGTATTGCTTTGGGTTAAAGTGGCTTCTAACGGAAATTACCATTATATCATTTCAGATGTTAACGTAAGTTTTACTCAATCAACTGTCGATATATATCGAAGGAATGATAACAAATTTGGTTTCTTTCATGGTAATGCAACTTTGATAGTTTTGAGCAACATTACTACTGTTGTTGATCAATGGTATCATTTAGCGTGTGTAAGGTCAGGCGGTACAGGCTCATGGACTTTGAAAATGTATGTAGATGGGAAGTTACAAAATACATCAAGTGGTGCTTCTAATCCATCAACAGGTGGAACTTTGTGTGTTGGACGTGTAGGCTCATACCCACCAACAGGATTTTATCATGGGGGTTGCACTTCGGAACTAAGCTTTTACAACAGAGCCTTAACGCTAAATGAGATTCAAGAACATTATGTAAATACAAGAGGACTATATTTATAACAAATGAAAAACCTAATAATTATAATTATGATAAGTTTAAGTTCGATTCTTTCGGCTTTCAAGGGCCAAGATCAATGGATTATTTACAGAATGGATACACCCGAAATGATGGTTATGTGCATTGACGGGAAAGGCGTTCCACAATACACAACAAACCCAAAAAACGCATGCGTATTTGAATCCTCTGGAGTAGCACAAAGGATGATAAGCACACTAAATGAACCACCTAGCTTTTTCGGAACAAGACCAATAAGATATTAGTATGACCAGAGAATTTAAAGAGACGATTGCCGTTTTAGTGTTGTTTTTTATAGCTTGCTTGGCTTATAGGAATATGCATATTTTTGATTTATGCAAGTTAATATTTGAGGGTGGCTTTGTATTATTATTTTCTTTGCGTATCATTACAAATAAATTACTATTTATAATTTGTATGATAGTCTTATTTTCAATACTTTATGCAATGATTAAAGAGTTTATTGGTATTGCCACGATAAGCACAGCATGGGATACATACATAGGAGTTAGTGTAGGGATTGGATTATTGATAACTATAATTATCCAATTCTTTAACAATGCAAGGAAATGATTTTTATATAATACTATCGTTCTTTTTATTGGCCGTTTTGGGCTTGGTTGGCGTTTATGGGGTGATAGGATATAGAATGTATTTGAAGCAAAATGCGAAGCAGTTAAATGACATTGTGAGGGATTATCAGAACTTAGCGAAGGAATCTAGCGAGTTATCGAAACAGGCTAACGAGATGTTGGAAAAGGGAGTGAAAACGATGGTAGATTTAATAAAGCACATTGAAGATATTAAAAACTAAAGATAGATGTTATTAGAAGAACTTATACAGAATCCTCAAACTTGGTTTACACTTGCTGCAATGGCTATCACTTCAATTGTCGTGTTTCTATTTAGTGGCGAAAAACCATTTATAAAAACCTTGTTTGAATCGAAGGAAAAAAAGGCCGAAAGATTAGAAAGCAGCCATTTATTGACTATTGAGGCATTAAATAAAAAAGTTGATGACCTTACGGCTAAATTAGATGATGCTATGACCACGATATATAAACAAACATTAGAGATTCAGAAACTTACTTTAAGGAGCGAAAAGAATAATCAAATACTAGAGGCTATAAAAAAATACATGGAGGATTCTAAGCAGCCAACTCATTTACTTGAACTATTAAAAAACGCATCGTGATGGATACGGAATATAAAGACTATAACGATTTTATTGATACTTTAAATTCTGTTCATTCAAGGGTTGCGGCTTCATTTATAAATTTAGCTAAATATGATGCTTTCCCAAGGTGTATATGGGATTGGGATGCACATTTCATTTTTGTAAATGAAAAGTTTGCTAATTGCTTTGGCTATACATCATCCGATATGAACGGGAGGCCGTTTAGTGATTTTATTTACCCTGAAGACATGGGCAAATCAATGGATGAATATACTAGAAATATAGAGAATGAAAATATTAACATGATTTCTGGTTTTACGAATAGGTATGTGTGCAAGGATGGCAGTATAGTTACTGTCTTATGGCATGGGTATAACGATTTTGAGAATCATTTAGGTAGTTGTCAAATTGAAATAATA
>OFSE01000333.1_pt1 | contig 14842 bp, 10 predicted proteins | sample 1543261 | NCBI WGS metagenome assembly OFSE01 (sample SAMN07774225, study PRJEB24372) | wastewater metagenome | isolation source: Exp Tend VB 50WW | collected 2016-02 | reverse complement strand
CGAGCCGGGCCGGGCAAAGCCGGGCGCCACGCCCACGGTCTGCACCGAGTACTCCCTGGAAAACTCCCACTGCAGGTCATCGCAGGTCACGAAGTTGCCCAGGCCCGGATGGAACGGGCCCACGTGGTAGTCCTCGAGGTAGACCTCGATGAAAGTCTTCCAGTTGTAATCACATTCATGCACTTCAACGTGATCAAGCATATAACCGGTAAAATCGAGATCTTTGGTCACACTGAGGCGTGCCATTTTCTCGATAACGTTATAACCGTTTTGCTCGAACAACATACCATTCCAATTTTGGAGGGGTGTGCGCGCCAAATTCAGGCAAGGTGTGTCAGCAAAATGGGGAGCGCCGATGAGCTCGCCTTTCAAGTCATAGGTCCAGCGATGCAGTGGACAAACAATGTTACGCGCGTTGCCACGACCACTCGTGCCCGCGCCGCCAAACATCAGGGCTTGACGATGACGACATACATTCGACATCAGTTCGATTCCGTTCACGCCTTCAGCATTGCGCACTAACATTCTGCCGTCATTTTCGGCGCGCAAAGTCGCATAGTCACCCACATTGGGCACCATTAACTCGTGCCCGACATAGCGCGGACCCGCTTTAAAAAGTTGCTGTATTTCGCGTTGTAGTAAGGTTTCGTCGAAATAGACGTGAACCGGAAGTTGCGCCTCGGAGCGCGCAAGTAAAGAGAAAGAAGCCAGATCGGACATCCCCACCCCCCAAATTAATTTGCACCAACCTAAGAGAGAAAGAATCCACAAAAACCTGCTTTCAACCAAGGCAAAAACTTGGCAGAATTTCAAACAAAAACGAATGAAGAGGAAATTTTGGACAGAACCGTGAATTATACATGAAAACAGCAAGTTTCCACAAGAAGGGATTCACATCAGTCCAGTAAAACCATCGAGTCGCGTGCTGTGGCGCAAATAAAACGTAGCTTGCAGCAAAAATTAGGGATTACCATCATTAGATTTATTACTCTAAAAACACACTTTCCGTATGTGGCTTTGGCGACTTTTTACTGGAAAAAACGTGCTCTTTTCGCAGTGTGCAGACTGTAAAAACATCGCTTTGCTCAGGTCACCAAGTTACATCCAATGACCAGTCGACTATTTCAAATGATCGCTTTTTACGCGCTTTTTATGTTGCGGTGCGTCTTGCTTAGCTTCATTGCAAAAACTAGCCTTTGAGCAGCGAAAGAGATGTGAAAGGCGCTTTTCCTAAAACCTCACTCAACCCAAATTATCCATTTGGATTTGTGATGCAAGCGAGCCGAATGGAAAATCTGGGCTCACGGAAAGGTCGAGTTTCTAAGACTACTCAGTCGCCTATAAAAAGGATTGACACATTCTTCCCAGCATGGAGTGCAGTAATAACCTAAACGTGCTTTGCGTCAAACCTAAAAAATGTTTTTGGTTTTGTCCTAAAAAGATCATCACTCATAACAAAGATGGAGACGACGCAATGAAGAAAATACTTTCTTGGAAATTGGTGGTAATGCTGTTTGCATTAGGTTTGATTTCGAATAGCGCTTTCGCAGTGGGATATACACAAACGCGCTACCCAATTGTCTTGGTGCACGGCTTGTTTGGCTTCGACAATATTGGACTGGGTGAATACTGGTATGGCATCCCTGGAAATCTGCGCTCAGGTGGGGCTAAAGTTTATGTAGCCCAAGTATCGGCGGCCAATAGCACCGAATTGCGCGGCGAACAGTTGCTCACACAAGTGAGACAAATTCTCGCGACGACCGGCGCTTCGAAAGTCAACCTCATCGGACACAGCCATGGCGGACCAACCGCAAGGTATGTGGCATCAGTCCGCCCCGATCTCGTCGCCTCCGTCACGTCGGTAGGCGGTGTGAATCGGGGTTCTGCGGTGGCGGATGTACTCTTGGGTATTGCGCCTCCTGGATCACTCTCAAACAGCGTCATTGTCTCCATCACGAATGGTTTAGCGCAATTTATCAATTTCTTGTCAGGCGGCGGAGGCTTGTCGCAGAACACTCTCGCGGCCGCAAAGTCTTTAAGCACAAGCGGCTCTAGGCAATTCAACGCCGTGCATGGTGCGGGAATACCAACTACGTCTTGCGGTGAAGGCGCTTACCAGGTCAATGGTGTGTCGTACTTTTCTTGGAGTGGCGCTACACCTTATACCAATGTTCTCGACATCGTTGATCCCGCGTTGGCGCTGACTTCTCTTGCCTTTGCAGGCGCAAAAAATGATGGCTTGGTCTCAAGTTGTTCTAGCCATCTTGGACGAGTGATTCGTGACGATTATGCGATGAATCATTTAGACGAAGTGAATCAAACTGTGGGCTTAGTCAATATTTTCGAAACGAATCCGATCACCATTTATCGGCAGCATGCGAATCGCTTACAAAACCTAGGTTTTTAGTCGACAACAATTTCAGCACTAACATGCTTCGCGCAAAAAAAACGACGTTGATATGGTCAGCGATTGCCTCGCTGACCATTGCGATTGCCACACTTCTTCATTTCGACAATCAACCACCTGTCGCCACCAAAGAAAAACCAATCGGTGGAGAACCAAATGACTTTGGCTTCATTCGTTCTTTTGCTGGAACGACAATTGATGGCGGCGTGAAGGTGAACCCCGAAAACACACTCGACGTTTCCGTGGAACTTCGTCATATGTTTGATTATTTTTTAGCAGCGACCGGTGAACGACCATTGCCAGACATCGTCAACGATATCGAAAATGAGTTGAAAAAAAAGTTACATGGTAACGCGCTGCTGCAAGCGAAAGCGCTGTTGAACCGTTACCTCGCTTACAAGAAAAAGCTCTTCACATTCGAGGCAGAGTCAAAAAAATCGAGTGGCAATTTCTATCTCGATGCAAAAGGCCGTTTTGAGAATAACCGCTTGTTACGTAGAGAGTTTTTTGCGCCAAATGAAGATTTGGCATTCTTTAAGCAAGATGACGAATACGACCTTGATGCTCTGCAACGCTTAGAGCTGAATCAAAATTCAAGCCTCACTGCGGCACAAAAAAGCGCCAAAGAAAAAGCATTGGATGAGGCTCTTTCGCCGGAGTTAAGAGACGCAAAAACTGCGCCGTATCAAGTTATTCGGCTCGAAGAAGCTGTTACACAATTACGGAAAAACGGTGCGACCGATGATGATGTCTATCGATTCCGTGCAGCCGCCACGTCGCCAGAAGCGGCGGCACGCTTAGCTCAAGTTGATCGTGAAGATGCCGAGTGGCACAGCCGTATAACCGCTTATCTGCAAGAACGAAATCAGCTTACGCTTTCTACCGCGAACAAAGCTGACCAAGAACATCTATTGCAACAGGTTCGGGACAGGCATTTTAGGGAAGTCGAACAAAAACGCCTAACTGCCTACGAATGAAGAATTAGCTTCGCCAAACAACTTTACTGCAAAGTAGATTCGGGGTCGCGCACGTCTTGTTCTGGTTTAACAAGTGGACTGCTTTTTTCTGGCGTCGACTGCTCCACTTTATCTCGCACCGCCTCCATCAATGCGCGATCAACGACTTTATCGAGTTCGAGAACTTGCGCCGTGTGATTACGGAAATTTTGCTCTAAGTCTTCAGTCGATATTGAGAAGGATTTTTCTTTTTGACTGGAGGTGAAAATATACAAACTACGCATTGGGCTGACCCACGCGAGTCGCACATTTTGTTTGCTGCCATCTTTGTTGGTGAACTGCAGCCAAACGCCACGTTCCAGTTCTGCCACCATCTTCGCGTAATCGTCAGGGGCAGGTTCTTCGACTTTGTTTGCTTCCTCCGCTTTGCGTTTTTCAAGTCGGCGTTCTGCAGCTTTTTGCGCAACCTCGACTGCAATTTCGAGTTGGCGTTCAGGAGTCAGGTCAAGCGGAGCGCGTACGATGGAGGCATGGCACTCAGCCAACTCGGCGAAGAACTGCATGCGATCTGCGTCTTCCCATTTGATCACACTGAGCCACTTGTTCAAGCGAGCGAGAATCGCAGGCAGACGGTTGACCATTTGCTGACGCTGCTCCAAGGTGATTTTTGGTTTCACGCTCCAAATTAAATCATCCATCGTTTTTATTGCATCGGCAATGGCGTGCGGCTTTTCCTCTTTCACGCTATAGGCAAGGGTCAATACCTTGGTCCAGCGATTTTCCAGGAACGTTTCGACAAACGCCTCAACCTCGCCGGAGCCGACTCGCAGTGCGACTTCGTTGCGCGCGGACTGGTTCGCTTGTTTAAATTTTTCGCGTTGTAAAGCCCGCGTTATCGGCGCTTGCAAGGCCGCTGCTCTGGCCTCTTCTTCCTTCGCCATGAAGTTTTCCAGATCGGAAACAACTTCATCAAAGAGGTTGACTTGTTGATCAAACTCGCGCTGCACACGACCAACATTGCGCTGCATGGTTTGAAAAAGCGGGTCGTCGGTTCCCTTTTGCTGATCCCAAGACGCGCTGTATTTCGAGAGCAAATCGATTAAACGGCGGGCTGGATGCGCCTCTTGAAAGAAAAATTCCTTGTCCATCAACGCCGCTTTTAAGACGGGCACTTGCAGCAAGCCAATGAGATCCTTCACTTGCGGTGGGATATCTTGGCTGCGGAACACGCTATCGAATACTTTTGACAGCAGATCGAGCGTGTTTTTTTCTACACCACTGCTAGCCATTTCTGGCATTTGGTCTTTTAGCTGGGACAGTCTAACGACGTCATGCGCACCAGCGACAAGCTGACGAATTGCCATGCCCTTTTGCATATCCGCCAAGTATTGAAACAAAGGCGTCGCTGTTGGGTTGTAGTTTGCAGCATGACTTAAATTGCTCAATGCACTCAAATCTGGAAACTGCCCTTGCGCAGCATCAAAACGACCGGCTAAACCAACTCCCATCGAAGGTGGCATTTGACCAGATTCAGAAAGAAACTCTCTGAGTTTCTCTTCGACTTTCGCTTTATTTTCTTCTAAGGTTTTTTCTTGCGACTGCGTGCGGTCGGTTTTACGTATCCGATATGACTCTTGCAGATCAGGAAGAATTCCGCGCAACACCAAGGTCTCATTGAGCGAACGCAAGATAACTTGTAAATCAAATAGGATGTCCGCACGCAACATGGGGAGAATCATGGTGTGCGCATTCACGTCTGGGTTGTATTCACACCAAGCAGAGTACAAAATGCTTAAAAATGCTTCAGGCCGAAATGGATTTTCGGCGACACTGAGACTCTCTTTTTCGAGCAAGCAGGCCAAGCGCATATTCAGCGCTGCCAATTCTTCCGCGCTTGCGAGTTCCAAGGCGCGACTCGCCCGACCCAGCGCTAGCTTCTGGTCCATTTCCTCATAGGAAACGAGCGTCATCGCAATGTCTGGCTTCTGAACGTCGTGTTTATGAAAATCAGGTTTTTTTTGTGAACGTAGCGCTTCAACCTCTTTACGAAAACCCTTTTCGATCGCACCAGAGGTTAAAAAATAGAAAGCGTAACCATTGTTTTTTAACAATTTGCCAGAATTAAAGGTGAGATTTGCTTCGCGCGCGTCGCTTAACTGTTCAGACGCGGCCAAAAAGGCATTGGAGAGTCGCGCTGCGAACGCATCTAATTGCGCGACGCTGAGGTGCGTTACTTGCTGCACTAGCACATGCCAGATATCGCCAGGCACAGAGTGCGCAGTCTGTGGCTTTGGGCGCTTTTGTTCGGGCGGGATAGGAGTCGCAGACATTTTGCACTTAACGCTTAATTTAGTTTAAAAAAACACTTTTTGAACCATCGAACCACTTCAAATTAAGGCAATACCAGCACCAGTCAATTCTATAGGCAACTTCTCACGCTACAACTATATACGACTAATTGCCATTGAGAAATGTTTCAATCACAATTTGGGCTGAAAATGTCCATATTTAATTCAATCGACTTTTTAATTTCAATTAAATTTTTCTTGCCGCTTGTAAATAAAACCAACATTCATGCTGCAACGCGGCGATATTCTCTGCCCTAACTACTATAACGGTCATGCTGACCGTTTTCTGCAGTGATATTGCGCGCCTCACCAGTTTTGTATTCGGTCAGTATGGGTGCTCTAGAACGTAGCTACCACGTACAGCGACCTTTGCACTAGAATGGTAGGCTTGTTTTGTTAACCTTAAGCAATCTACCTTGCATTCACGTTTATGTCAAAAAAATTGCCTGTCAGCACGCAACCCGCTAGTTTCGAAACTGCCATGACAGAATTGAGTACGCTCGTTTCAAAAATGGAAACGGGCGAACTGGCTTTGGAAGAGTCATTGAGCGCTTATCAACGGGGCGCGGAACTGATTAAATATTGCGCTGCACAGTTAGAAAAAGTCGAACAACAAGTAAAATTTTTAGACGCAGACATGCTAAAGCCGTTTGCAACTGACCAACTCGATGCCGCGAGCGGTATAGAAAAAGGAAGGGAATGAACGTTCATTTTCATGACTGGGTCAAGCAAACACAAAGCGATGTTGAAACGGCGCTGTCTACTTTTTTACCTGCTAGCAGTGCGCTACCCACCCAATTGCACGAAGCGATGCGTTACGCCACCATGGACGGTGGCAAACGGATTCGCCCCTTACTGGTATTCGCCGCTGGCCGTTTGTTTAATGCCCCGAATGAACTTTTAAGCCGCGCTGCTTGCGCACTAGAAATGATCCATGCTTACTCCTTAGTGCATGACGATATGCCGTGCATGGATAACGACGTTTTACGGCGCGGCAAACCAACTGTGCATGTGCGTTACGGTGAGGCCACCGCCCTACTCGTTGGCGATGCTCTACAAGCGCAGGCGTTTCTTGTTTTGTCGCAAAGCACGTCTGAAACGGATCGTGTGCTTGCCTTGTTACGCATGCTTGCCATGGCTTCTGGTTCTGTTGGCATGTGCGGCGGGCAAGCGATTGATTTAGCCAGTGTGAATCAAAGCTTAAACCTCGCGCAACTCGAACAAATGCATCAGATGAAGACCGGCGCATTATTGCGCGCTTCCGTGCTCATGGGCGCCACGAGCGGTCGTTCACTCAACAAAGACGAAGAGCTTGCCCTCAACACCTATAGCAATGCCGTTGGCTTGGCGTTTCAAGTCGTTGACGATATCTTAGACGCCACTGCCGATTCAGCCGTACTGGGCAAAACGGCAGGCAAAGATGCCGCCGATAACAAGCCTACTTACGTTTCACTCCTCGGCTTGGACGCTTCAAAAGAACTCGCCACAAAATTATCACACGACGCCCATCAGGCACTGATGCCTTTTGGTGATGCTGCGGAGTATCTGCACGCATTGGCAGATCTCATCGTGCAAAGGAATGCTTAATATGACCCTACTTAATACTATTAACTCGCCCGCCGATTTGCGCCAGTTATCGCGCCAACAATTGACCCCATTGGCGACTGAATTGCGCGATTTTGTGATCGATTCAGTTTCAAAAACGGGTGGGCATTTGTCGTCGAATTTGGGCACAGTTGAACTCACCATTGCGCTGCATTATGTGTTCAACACACCAGAAGACCGTTTAGTGTGGGACGTCGGCCACCAAACCTATCCGCATAAAATTTTGACAGGGCGGCGCGAGCAAATGCATAGCCTGCGCCAACTCAACGGTATTTCTGGATTTCCACGGCGCGTTGAAAGCCCTTACGACACCTTCGGCACGGCGCATTCATCCACCTCGATCTCTGCCGCATTGGGCATGGCCTTGGCTGCGCGCAGCAAAGGCGAAGATCGTCATGCGGTTGCAATTATCGGCGACGGATCGATGACGGCAGGCATGGCGTTTGAGGCTCTCAACAATGCTGGCGTGTACGACGATATCAATTTATTGGTGGTACTCAATGACAACGATATGTCGATCTCGCCTCCTGTTGGCGCGTTGAACCGCCATCTTGCGCGCTTAATGTCGGGCAAATTTTATGCTGCTGCAAAAAATGTCGGCAAAACCGTTTTACCCACACCCGTGCTGGAATTGGCGCGGCGCTTTGAAGAACATGCGAAGGGCATGATCGTACCCGCCACCATGTTTGAAGAATTCGGCTTCAACTACATCGGGCCGATAGACGGGCACGATCTCGACTCCTTAATTCCGACGCTGCAAAATATTAAGAACCTGAAAGGGCCGCAATTTTTGCACGTCGTCACGAAGAAAGGCCAAGGCTATAAATTAGCCGAAGCAGACCCAATTTTGTATCACGGTCCGGGCAAATTTAACCCCGCAGAAGGCATCAAACCTGCCAGTGCTCCTGCAAAACAAACCTATACCCAAGTCTTCGGTCAATGGCTGTGCGATATGGCAGAAGCTGATTCGCGTTTGATGGGCATCACGCCAGCGATGCGCGAAGGTTCTGGTATGGTGGAATTTGAACAGCGTTTTGCGCAACGTTACTTTGATGTCGGCATCGCAGAGCAACATTCGGTGACCTTCGCCGCAGGACTGGCTTGCGAAGGACTAAAACCCGTGGTCGCAATCTACTCTACATTCTTGCAACGCGCCTACGATCAATTAATCCACGACGTCGCGTTACAAAATTTGGACGTCACTTTCGCGTTAGACCGCGCTGGTTTAGTTGGCGCGGATGGCGCAACGCACGCAGGGAACTACGACTTAGCCTACTTGCGTTGCATACCAAACATGCTGGTGATGGCCGCGTCTGACGAGAATGAATGTCGCCAAATGCTCACCACTGCCTACCAATACAAAGGGCCAGCAGCCGTGCGCTATCCGCGTGGGGCAGGCATTGGCGCTGTGGTGGAAAAGAATCTTACTGCCCTGCCCATTGGCATCGCGGAGGAAAAACGTGCTGGCGAAGGCATCGCTATTTTCGCATTTGGTTCGATGGTGCAGCCTAGCCTGAAAGCGGCAGAAAAACTCAACGCCACGGTGATCAATATGCGCTTTGTGAAACCGCTTGATCTTGCCATGATCAAACGCATCTCGGCAAGCCATTCGATGCTGGTAACGATTGAAGAGGGCTGCATCATGGGTGGTGCGGGTTCGGCCATCGCGGAAGCCTTAGCGGCTGAAGGCATCAGCCAAGCGCCTCTGATGTTGGGCCTGCCCGACCAATTTATTGACCACGGCGACCCCGCGCTACTTTTAAGCCAATGCGGTTTAGATGCTGCCGGTATTGAAGCCTCTATTCGTCAACGCTTTTTGCAAGCGCCGACGGAGAAAGCAAAACTCAGCGTTATTGGGTAAAGGTGTTGGGTAAGCGTAAAGCAGGTGGCAGCAATACAGAGGGAACGTAATAGCCTAAGCACTTAAGCGTTGCTGCTCATCGATGTCGATTGCTTCGATTGCACAACGCAGATAAACCTGCGCACCGCTACTGACCAAGTCGAACAATCGCTTCACATCTGCCGTCAATTCATCAATGAAACTGAAACCCGAACGGGTAAATAAGCCGTTGCCAGATTCCGACCACACCCACTGCACGATGGTATCTGGCACATCGACGATACCCGCTTGCTCATCGACTAAGAACGACAAACGATACCGCGTGTTTTGCGGCACTTCTTCAGCGTCCGTCAGCACTTGAATACCGCTTTCGCTCATATTCACGACTAACCCTGCTAAAGACTTTCCTGGGTTCTTTGAATTGAAGACCCACACTGGACGCACTTCATGTTCGGTCGCAGGCACCATAAAAAATTGCACGCGTTTATAAACTCGGTTTTCTAATGATTTTGTCATGGCACTTCACTTGGAGAAAAATCGATCTGCGTAGATCGAGAATTTGTCATTTCAACTGCACGAGAAACTGGCTCTAAAAAATCACGACGAGACATCGCGCTGTTTCGATTTCTTTTTTAGGCAAAGCTAATTAAGTAAGCCATCACAATTGAAATGAGATCGGAGTCATAACTTAGCGTGTTTTTATGACCTCAATATGACAAGGCTAGGATGCACTTCGCAGCCAATGATTGGCTTGAACATCTTCTTAAAAACCACATACCCAGATATGTATTTTTCCTATTCGCTTTAAATACATGCGTGAAAGGCATAAAAATAAGTTGAATTTAAGGAGTATATTTATTTCTAGGCGATGTTTAAGTTAAATACCGATGCTGTCATCGTTGAAAAAATAACGAAGATGCTAGGCGAAAAGCCAAGTGAAAACGGATACGTGCGCCTCTTCAGCGTCTTCGTGTCTCTTAATTGAAAGGTTTATCCCTGATCGGAGTGAACGAGTCGACCATGCAAACATGATTGCTAGCGCTGGCGCTCCTTCTCCCAGCACACGTCGGTTCCGCCCGCGAAACGATTTAACACGCGCGATAACACAAACATTAAGTCAGACAAGCGATTCATATACTGCCTTGGCGCGTCGTTGATGGTTTCGCTTTTTCCCACACTCACAATGGCCCGTTCAGCACGACGGCACACGGTGCGGCACACATGCGCAATCGCGGCCGCGCGCGAGCCGCCTGGCAAAATAAAGTCACGCAAGGCGGGTAAATCGGCGTTGTACTTTGCCAGTAATGCATCCAAGCGTTCGACTTGCGCATCCGTAATCATGGTGTAACCGGGTATGCAAAGTTCGCCGCCCATATCAAACAAATCATGTTGGATCGAGATGAGCTCTTGCGCCATTTGCGGTGGCAGGGTTTCGCAAAGCAAAACCCCAATATGCGAATTAAGTTCATCAACATCGCCCATCGCATGCACGCGCAAGGCGTCTTTATCAACGCGACTACCATCGCCCAAGCCAGTGGTGCCCGCATCGCCCGTGCGCGTGGCTATTTTTGAAAGTCGATTTCCCATGTCCTGTCCATTGCGTAGAAAAGCGCCAGCATACTTGAAAATCTCGCCCCATAAAAAAACCAAGCCTAATCGACACTCTATGTTTGATCAGGTCAATCTGGCAGAATCAAACTAACCGTTAAGCCAATCACTGCGCCATGGCGCTCCTGATTGGTGAGCAAAATACGACCACCGTGCGCTTCGATAATTTCGCGGCTTAGCGCCAAGCCCAAGCCCGTCCCGCTGCGTTTTGTTGAATAAAAAGGCACCAAGGCTTGCGCCATAATCTGCTCATTCATGCCCCCACCGTGGTCACTGACATCAATGCGTATCGCTTGATGCATACGACGCACCGCCAAATGTATATCTTGTGGTGACGAGCCAGACTCATGCGCATTCTTTAGCAAATTGAGCAGCGCTTGCTCCATTTGCGCGGGGTCAAAAAAGCCAGTAGGCGCATGCTCATCATCGATAAACTGAAACGACATTTGCGATTGCAAGCGCGAAATGAAACTACCCCACGCCAAGTGCTGACGATTTGGTTGGGGTAGCTTTGCAAAGCGCGCATACCCTGCAATAAATTCTTCTAAATGCCGACTACGCTCTTCTATCGTGCTAAAAATTTCAGGTAAGCGCTCCACATTGCCACGCCGTAGAAGTTCGGCGCCTGACACAGCCAAGGAGGCGACTGGCGCGAGTGAGTTATTCAATTCGTGGCTAATTACACGGATGACTTTTTTCCAAGTTTGCACTTCTTGCCGACGTAACTCGGTCGTTAAATGTCGCAACAAAAGTAGCTCATGGCGGCGGCCGTTCAAACTAAAATGTCGCCGCGATAAGTGATAAATTTCCTCTTCGTCTTCATTGACATCAGACGCCCCGTCCGCAGTGTTGCGGTCGCTGTTATGTCGAGGGCTCGCAGAAAATAAACCGTCAGCGCCACTAGTTAGCGCATCGCGTAAGGCAGGTGACACATTTTCTTGTAGGTAGGTCAAACTAAAACCTTCCAACTTGCGACCTTGGTTAAGTAGCTGCCGCGCGGCGATATTCGCAAATACGATGCTCGCTTTTTCGGCCACTAAAATCATCGCAACAGGTGTGTTTTGCAGCATCGTATCGAGCAAAAGTTCGCGTTGCACCAAGTCCAATCGTTGCTCGCGCAAAACGCGGCCTAACTCATTGTGCGTCTCTACTAAATCAGCGATTTCGTCATTACGACGCCAATGCAAACCGAATGAAAAATCGCCATCACGATAGCTGAGTACCGTGCCAGCTAGCGTGCGGAACATCGTGAGCATGTCTTGTAAATCGGCGCGCAAACGCATGGCGCAAAGAAGTAGCGTCGCAATAGCAACGCCCATCAAGCTAAACACGCTTTGCTGCGGAAAGAAGTGATTTAAGGCGAAAAATACCAACAGTCCCAGCAGCATAATCAGTGCAAGAGGGATAAATAAGCGAAAAAAAAGCGTCAGTCGCATGATGGCTTGCGCGGCATGATCAAGTTCTGCCCCCTTCCAAAATGTGCTCGTTAAACGGCTAGACTCAGCAACCTCTTATGTTTCACGCGACCGTGGCAAGCCGAACTTATCCATGCGCCGGTACAGTGCTTGCCTGCTCAAACCAAGGTCGGCCGCCGCTTGCGCGATCACACCTTTTGCCTCTTTTAACGCCGTTTCTATCGCTGCGCGGTCAGGCTCATTGGGCGCATTGCGCACCTCACGTACACCACCTCGCTCGATACCTGGTAAGCCAAGATCAGACAAACTGATGCGCACACTCTGCGCGAGCAAGCTGGCGCGCTGCATCATATTTTTCAATTCACGCACATTGCCCGGCCAATGATAGTGCAATAGCCCCTCCTGCGCACTGGCATCGAGTTCGCGTTGGTCAGCAAGAAAATGCAGCGCGAGCGGCAAGATATCATCAGGACGCTCGACTAGCGGCGGTAAGTTTAATTCAATCACATTGAGGCGATAGTACAGGTCTTCGCGAAATTGACCTGCCCGTATCAACCCTGGAAGATCAGCATTGGTCGCGCTGATAATTCTCACTTTCGCCTGCATTTCTTTATTCGAGCCTAGGCGCGTGAAACGTCCGGTTTCTAGCACGCGCAAAAGTTTCATCTGCCCAGCCAGCGGTAAATTACCAATTTCATCGAGGAATAAAGTACCGCCGTTTGCCGCTTCAAATTTGCCTTCGCGAGCGCGCGTTGCCCCTGTATACGCGCCCGCCTCTGCGCCAAACAATTCCGCTTCAATCAATTCTGCAGGTAATGCGCCACAATTGAGCACCACGAAGGGTCCATTCTTGACCAGAGAATTCGCTTGAATAATTTCCGCTATGCGCTCTTTACCCGCGCCATTTGGTCCGGTAATCATTACTGAAACATCGGAACGAGCAACCTGACAAGCCATGGTAATAACGCGCTCCGTTGCACTATCGCGCCACACCACGCCGCATAAGTTGTATTGCGACTGTAACGAGACTCTCTGTTGCAATTCGCGCTGCCGACGCGCCATTAGGCTGCGGTTTGCTTGCCCTAGCTCAATCAAGTTTTGCACGGACGCGACTAATCGTTGGTCGTTCCAAGGTTTGGCTAAGTAATCAGCCGCGCCTGCTTTCACTAAATCGACCGCGGCGTCTAAATGCGTCCACGCAGTGAGTAAAATAATGGGCAGATCGGGGTATTGATCGCGTATTTGCTTGAATAGGACTTTCCCTTCTGCACCAGAAGTGGTGTCCGCGCTAAAGTTCATGTCTTGAATGACCAAATCCACCGAATGTTGCGCCAACAAGCGCAAACCTCGCTCAGGATTATCCGCCTTGATGGTCGCAATTTCATGCAGGGACAACATCACTTCAAGCGCAATGGCGATAGAGGGATTGTCGTCAATAATTAAAACAGTGGGCATTGATGGTCTTCGCTTGAAGTTTGCGTAGAAGCATAGCCTATCCTTACTGCACTTGGTGCTTCAACGCGAAGAGAAAAATCAAACTTCTCCTCTTTTGAGCAATTTGTCAGTAAGAGCGCAAGCAAGATGATGAGTGGCATAGAAAGTTCTTTTCCAACAAATCGCAAGCTAGTTTTAAAGTTGGAATACGCACTATCTATGCGCCGCGTGTGGCGATAGAAGGTGACGTATTCGCAGCACGCCAAGCGGGGGCAAATACCGCAGCAATGCCCAATAACCAGAAAATCAGCGGTGCGACAAACAAGTAGCTGAGGGGCAATCTCGATAACTCAAATTGGCTCACCAAGAGTTGATTCACGCCCAAGGCAAAGAGTAAACCAAACACAATACCGCCACTAGTGATGATGAGATTCTCCGTAACGAAATAAGTTAACACATCAATTTTTCGCGCACCCAGCGCCCGCCGCACACCGATTTGTTTGGTTCTTTGTGTCACCCACAAGGTACTCATACCGACGATGCCACTGGCCGTCACCAACAGTAACAATGCGCACACGGCGATCAACATCCATGCGAGTGCTTTGTCCGCTTGATAGCGACGGGTTCTATCCTTTTCTATTACCTCGATTTTTATGGTCGCAAAGCCTGGTGACGCTTTTTTAAGTTGATCTTCCACACTTGCTAAGACGCGATCACGTTGCCCTGCTTCTGTACGAATTGCAAAATTTGTCCAACGTCCCAAATTTCTAATTGGCGAAATAATTGTGTAGGATGATTCGATCGCATTCTCCGCTGAAGGTGTGATCAGGGTTTCAATCACACCAATAATTTGTGCCTCGTCCGCATCGCCTGTACCAAAAAATAGTGGTTTCCCAACTGCGCTAGCACTATCTGGATACATCAATTTTGCTAGAGCTTGGCTAACAATCACTACTTTCGCATGCTTATTCGAGTCGGTTTTAGGATCAACCTCAACCACATCACTGTCATTAAAATCACGGCCTTCTAGTAACCGAGCACCAAAGGTTTTGATCAAAGAGTCCGGTGATTCGTAGGTGCTAGCATGCGTGGTCGGTTCCACTTGTTTACGGTCTTTTGCAATACTAGTTCGGCTATCGGAGTTAGCAAATGGCAACTGATTCGTCACAGCGACCGAAGCCACACCGGGTAGTGCCTGCAACAATTCTTTTTGCCGATTTTTTAAGTCG
>OFSE01000332.1_pt1 | contig 14872 bp, 28 predicted proteins | sample 1543261 | NCBI WGS metagenome assembly OFSE01 (sample SAMN07774225, study PRJEB24372) | wastewater metagenome | isolation source: Exp Tend VB 50WW | collected 2016-02 | reverse complement strand
TCGGCCTGGGCGACGGCGTGCGCTTCACGACGACGGGCACGCTGCCGGGCGGCCTGTCGCTGGCGACCACCTACTACACCATCCCGCAGACCGACCGGCGCACCTTCAAGCTCGCCACGAGCCGCGCCAACGCCTACGCGGGCACGGTGCGCAACATCACGAGCGCCGGCACCGGCACGCACACCGGCACCTGGTACGACTACGACACCTACGCCTGCGACGGCGCGTTCAACTCCGACGCGGCGCGCGAGGCGGTGCTCGACGACATCGTGGAATGCATGGCCGGCACCGCCACCTACGGCGCCACCTGGCGCATCAACGCCGGCGCGTGGACGGCCTCGGTGATGACGCTCACCGACGACGACCTTGACGGCCAGATCGACATCGTGCAGGCCGGCGCCGGCATCGACGCGCTGTTCAACTCCATGCGGGCGAGCTACATCGCCGCGGGCAAATCAAGCCCCACGGATGCCGACCCGTACACCAACCCGACCTTCGTCACCGCCGACGGCGCCGAGCTGTGGCAGGACGCGGCGCTGCCCTTCACCGCCAACAAGGCCCGCGCGCGCAACCTGCTGCGCATCTTCACCGAGCGCAACCGCGACGGGCTGATGATCCGCTACCCGGCCAAGCTCAAGGCCTGGCCGCTCGAGGTGGGCGACCGCGTTGCCGTCACCAGCGCCGAGTACGGCTTCAGCGCCAAGACTTTCCGCGTGACGGACTGGCAGTTCGGCAGCACCACCGCCGTCGAGCTGACGCTGCAGGAAGACGCCGCCGCCATCTACGACCTGGCCGACGCGGCGAGTGCCGACCCCGCGCCGAACACCGCGCTGCCGAGCCCCTGGACCGTCGCGTCCCTGGCCGGCGTGACGGCGCTCAGCGACTCGACCACCGTGCAGATCAGCGCCGGCGCCGCCATCGTGCCGCGCGTGCTCGTCTCGTGGACCGCCGTGACCGACGCCTACGTGGCCGACGGAAGCGGGCGTATCGAGATCCTGTGGCGCCGCCCGACCGGGCCGTGGCAGCAGGTCAACGTGCCCGGCGACAGCACCAGTGTCTACATCGTCGGGCCCAACCACGGCGATCGCATCGTGATCGAGGCGCGCGCGCGCAACGGCCTGGGCAAGGCGGGACCGAGCACCTTTGTGGCGCACACCGTCTCGGGCGCGGCGCTGTTCGGCTCCACCGACCCGGGGAGCTTCTTCGACGGCTTCGAGGACGCGCAGACGCTCGACCGCTGGCGCAACTACACCGGCAGCGGCGAACGCTCGGTGGTGTCCGTGATCGACGCCGGCTCGGGCGGCAACATCCTGCGCGTCGGCAACAACAGCGGCAACGACCAGGCGTGGCTGATCCACGGCGCGAACATCCCCTTCGACCCGACGGCGCTCTACAGGATCAAGGCCCGCCTGCGCCGCACGGCGGGTAGCGGCACGGTGTACGTCGGCCTGTCCGGCGTTGCCTCCGACGGGGTGACGTGGGTCAACCGCAGCGGAAGCAACACGCCCACCAGCGCCCAGCACACCTTCGCGGCAGTTGGCGCGTCGCCGGCCAGCTCGTGGACCGATTACATCGGCTACTGCCGTGGCGTCGCCGCCAGCGGCACCGGCAGCACCGCCTGCACTGACCCGAGCGCCCCGGGCGTGATGCACGAGGACGTGCGCTACATCCGCCCGCTGGTCGTCGTCAATTACAGCGGGGCGGCCGGCACGACGGAGGTGGACTTCTTCAGCGTCGAGCGGCTGGGCGGGGCGATCGGGACGGGGGATCTTGGCGACGGCGCAGCCACCGAATTGCTGGAGGACGAATACGACTTCGCCGGCGGCACCTATGGCACCACAACGGCCAGAACCGTGACGTTCACGCCCGCGGCGGATTGCACCATCGAATTCACCGCGACCCTCGAGGGCGAGGACATCTACCCGGACAGCGGCAACTACGCCGGGTGGTCCTATTCGGACGGCGGTGCAGACGTCGACATTGCCTACTGCCCTAGCGTTTCGACCACCTACTTCCGGCATGTCCTGAGCAAGATGTTCACGGCCACCGGCGGCGTGACGCTCTCCCTGAAGCTCAAGACCATCAAGAACCCATCCAACCCGTCAATCACGCTCTGGAAGTCGTACATGCGCGTCACGGCGGTCAAGAAATGAGCGCCGCCCGCACCTGGAGCTTCTACGACGCCGCCACCGGCGCGATCGCGCCCGGCGCGATGACGTGCACCTCCGCGCAGGCGGACGCCAACACGCCTGCGAGCCATGTCGCCATCGAGGGCCGCTTCGACCACCTCAGCCAGCGCGTCAACCTGCAGACCGGCCAGGTCGAGGACTACCAGCCCCCCGCGCCGGCCGACGACGAGCTGCGCACCTGGGCGTGGGACGAAGCCACGCGCCGCTGGGTGGCCAGCCCCACCGACGCCGCCGTGGCGATCGACGTGCGCGCCGAACGCGACAAGCGCCTGACCGCCTGCGACTGGGTGACCGTGCGCGCCGTCGAACTGGGCGAGGAGATCCCGCCCGACTGGCTGGCCTACCGCGCCAGCCTGCGCGCCGTGCCCGAGCAGCCGGGCTTCCCCCGCACCATCGACTGGCCGACCCCGCCCGCCGAGTAGCGGCACGCCCGGCGCGTCCACGTTTCCCCCTGATCGGGCTGCGCCTCGCGCGCGAGGATGGGGGCGACCAAGCGAGGGACTCCATTATGACCATGCAAATCGCAATGCTCCAGACCCGCATGGGAGAGGCGGGCAGCCTTCTCACGTCTGGCAGCACCTACACCGTAAGCGATGCCTTCGGCGCGTGGCTGGTAGGCTCTGGCATGGCGACCGACGTCGCTGAAGTGCTCGACTCGCGCACGAATGTGCCGCTCAATGTAGACGCCCGCTACACCGCCGCCCAACTCACCACCCTGGCCGCTGCGGGCGGGCTGACGCAGTATGCGACGTATGTGGCGAGTGATACGTCAAGTTCTGGCTTTGCCAGTTCTTCATTCGGGTTGGACGAATCGGCTCCGCGGATCAGGCAGGCGCGACATCTGCGCAATACAGCAGCCAAACTCGCCAACGCGAGAACCAGCCCTGTCGTTGTCAACTGCTTTGGTCACAGCATCGTCGATGGTGGCTATTGCAATGACGTGATTGCGTCCGTTGATTCGACGCTTGAAAACGTGTGGAAGGTGCGCGCGTTCCCGGCGATTTTGCGCGATCTTTTTGCCGTGAACTTCGGGTCGGTCGCTGGCGACGCCTTCATGCCATCAGGGCTGGGTTCGCGTCTGGAGGGGACGAAGGTCGGTGCCGGCGCTACGACGGTGAGCTCGTTTTCTTCGCAGGCGTTCGGTGGGTTCTATTGGAACCTTGCTGCGGGTGGCTCGCCGCTGTCCAACTACATCAGCTTTACCGGAACAGGCGTTGTGGCTCGCGTTCGCGGGCTCATCAACAGTGCAGCCGGCGCGCAGTTGAACTACTCAGTCGATGGCATCGGCACGACAACGGCGCTGGCGGTGAAAGCATCGACGGTCCAGTCTCCGCGTACCAATGGCTTTTACTGGTTCGAGGTGGACATCCCGCTCGGCTCAGTCGCTTCGCACACAGTCTATTTGCAGCAACACGCGACGCTCGTCACGATCATCTGCGACATTCGCTTTATCTCCGACATCACCAAGGGCGTCTATGTCGGCCGCTATGGGTACAGCGGGGCATGCTTGCCAGAGATGTTTGCGTGTGCCCTGGACACGACAGACACGAGCGGCCCCTCTTGGCTCGCAAGCGTAAGCACTTCGGGATGGTACGACCAGCAGGCGCAGTCCTGCGTCGGGCGCTCTAACTCGATTTCGCTGCCGCTCGGGAACGCCACTTCGATCAGCAACGCCACCCCGGCAGTTGTCGCATTCACCGCGCATGGAATGAACGCGGGCGACGCGGTGACGTTCACAACCAGCGGTGCGCTACCCGCGCCGCTTACGGTCGGGGTGACGTACTACGTGATGAGTACGGGCCTCGGAGCGAACGCCTTCCAGGTCTCCTACATCCCGGAGTCGCAGGGAGGCGTGGCGGTAGCAACGACAAACGCCGGCTCCGGCACGCACTCGGTTACCAGAGTCACGCGCGGTTTCTCGACCGACCTGGCGATCATCATGTGCGACGCGAACGACAGCGCCGGGTACACGACCTACGCCTACAGCTTGGCAGATGTTCAGCGCCACGCGCAGAACGTGGCAAATAAGCTCGTGTCGCTCGGTTGCGATGTCCTGTTTGTGACTGGGCCTGGTCGTCAAACGGTGGATTTCCCGTGGTCTTACGCTCATAACGTGGCAGCCTACAAGGCAGTGGCGGATCGAACCGATCGCGTCGGGCACCTCGACCTGTCTGCCGCCTGGGCAAACTACGATGACGGAAACACGGCGGGGCTGTACGTTGACTACGTGCATCTGACCGCGCGAGGGCATTCGTTCGTCGGCAAGGCGCTTTACCGCGCGCTGATGGACCTGTGATGTTGATTCAGCGTGGGGCTATAAATGCCCATGTGCTCGGATGGCCGGGCTGCTCCGACCCGTCTCCGTTCGGACTCGGCATCGCGTCCGACAACCGGCGCACCCCGCGCTGGGCACTGCACAACCCGTCGCGCGGCGTGTTCGAGTGGGCTGGCGATTGGGGTAAGCCCGCCGACAGCTACTACCGCAACGTCGATTTTGCAGTGGCCGAGTGGCGGCAGCATGGGCTCGACGTGGTGCTAGTGCTCGACGCTCGATTTCGGCCTGCGTGGGCAGGGATGGATGACGACGCTGCGTGGTCTGCATGGGTTAGCGCAGCGGTCACACGGTGGAAGCCAAAAGCGATCTCGTTTTCAAACGAGCCCAGTGGCCACTCGGTGCCAATCGACTGGCTTGTTCGCATGTACACCGTTGGCAGGGCGGCGGCGAAGTCGGCACATGCGACGGTGCAGATCGTCGGACCAGATTGCGAAAGCATCAGCACCCCAGGAAACGGCGTGGAGTACACCGTGGCCTTTCTCAAGGCGGGGGGCGCAGCGCAGATCGACGTGCTCGGCGTGCACCTTTACCCGCACGGACTGCCCACGCACGACCCACTGTCGATTCTCGACCAGATGGCTTGGTTGAAGAAGAACATTGCAAGCCTGTGGAGCGGTCCTATCTGGAACACCGAGTCGGGCTGCCAAGGCGAGACGTTCCCGGCCATGTCGCGCGAACGGCAACTGCGTGAGATCAGATCGCACCTGCTGTTGCCGCTGCTTTCTGGGTGCCAGCGGACATTCTGGTACGCCTTTGGAGAGGACGTGCTGGGGCCGTACAAGTCGGCATTTTTGCTCGACGTGTGCAGGGAGTTTCAGCGCCTGAAAGCGATGGAAGGCCAGGAGATCGCCGAGTGGACACGCTGGCCGTCAGGGCGCGTTGGCGTGCGGATGGCGAACGGTGAGTTGATCGAAGTTTGATGCGACCATGACCGACCCCACCGAGCGCCGCCGCGTGCACCCCGAGGTCGAGCTGGTGCTGCAGGCCATCCAAAGCCGCGACGATGCCATGACTGCACTGCGCGGCGACGTTCTGGAGATGCCCGAGCGCATCGGCGAGGCGATCCAGAAGGCCAACATGCGCACCGTGTCCGACCCCGCGTTCTGGGCTGCCGCTGGCTTGGCGCTGCGCCGCGAGGCGCGCGACCAGGCGGGGGGCTTCGTGCTCGACGGCTTGCGCAGCACCTTTCGCTGGGTGGCCTGGGTGATGCTGATCGGCATGGGCGTCTACCTGGTCGGTGGCTGGACGGCGCTGGTGGCGCTTGCCAAGAGCGCTTTCGGCTACCACCCCTGAGACTTGGACATCTACATGATGATCACCATCCCCCACCTGTTGCGTCTGGCGCTCGCGGCGCTGCTGGCCTGCGCGCTGCCTGCCATTGCGGCGCCCGTCACCGTGACCAAGACGCCGAAGCTCATCTACCTGTTCGTCGCCGTCACGCCGCCGGCGGCCGGCAAGACGCCCTTCCTGGAGCTGTACCACACCGACGACCAGGCCGCGTGCGACGCGCAGGCGGCCGACTGGTCGGCGCGCATGGCGCCCAACAAGTTTGCCTGCCTGCCCCACAACCAGGAAAAGCTGCAGTCCGACGACGGCGGCCTGAACTGACCCAACCCCGGAGGAGCAGCGCCATGGCACTCGACCCCCTCACCGCCGTCCTCGACATCGGCGGGCGCCTGATCGACCGCCTGTGGCCCGACCCGGCCCAGCGCGACGCCGCCAAGCTCGAGCTGCTGAAGATGCAGCAGAGCGGCGAGCTCGCCCGCTTGGCCGCCGACACCGAGATCGCCAAGGCGCAGGCCGGCGTCAACGCCGCCGAGGCTGCCAGCGGCAACGCCTACGCTTCGAGCTGGCGCCCGACCGTGGGCTATGCCTGCGTCGCGGGGCTCATCTACTCGTTCCTCATCCAACCGCTGTTCCCCTGGTTCGCTGCGCTCGCCGGCAAGCCCGTGCCGCCGCTGCCCGAGCTCGACACCAGCGTGCTCATGACGCTGCTGCTCGGCATGCTGGGCATCGGCGGCATGCGCAGCTTCGACAAAACCAAGGGCACCGCGGCCTGATCGGCGCTTGGCGGGGTGCTGCGCAATGAGCCACGCCCTTTACGCCACGCGCCTGTACTGGGTAGGCCCGCGCGGCGGCATCGCCAAGCTGCACGGTCGCCGCGTCGATCTGCACGCGCCGCCCCACATCGCCGGCCGCGCCGTCGTCGGCATTGACTACATCCCCGAGATCGGGTTGCGCCAGATCCAGCCGTATGCCGCGGCCTGGCGAGACATGACCGACGCGGAGGTGGCCGAGGCGGATGCGGTGCTGCGGGCGGTGGTGGTGCCGGCGGGGTAGCATCGCCCCATGACGGGGAAGAAGTTGGACACCGAGGCGCAATTCGCGCCCTCGGCGTGCAGGTCGTAGACCTTGCGCGCGCTGATGCCGAGTTGGCGGGCGACGGCGGCGGCGGTGAGCATCTAGGAGGTCGCCCTTGGGGAAGATAGTCGGGGGCACGCCTTGCGCAGTCCTTCAAGCACGCCGGCAAGGCCCGTCACGCGCCACGGCGTGCCATCCACGACAACGCGGTACTGGTCGATGCGCCGCGAGCGCAGCAGCTCGAAGACGTGGCGCGAGGGCTGGCCGGCGTCGAACCTCTCCACTGTGATGCGCATGCGCAACTCTGGCAGTTCAGGCGCACGGTCGTGCGCGGGTCGCTCCATACGCGCGCGCGCTTTGCCGTCGCGCATCGCGCGCAGGCGCTCGGCGCTGTACTTCTTGGTGCGGCGGTATGGCATGGCGTGCAGAGCTTGCAAGGGTTGGCGATTACCTGTTAGGCCCCAATGCCTTGCGCAGCGCGTCCACATGCTCATCCATCAGGCCGTTCGGGTCCCACACACCGCCGCGCACCACGGTCCACGCGGTCACGCAGCGTTGTGCCGCTCGGCGCCACTGCTCTATCTCGGCAGCGTAGGCTTCCGCAGCCTTGCTCCAGGTGTGCGCCTCGCGGGCCAAGTTGCGAGCGTTGTTCGCAGCGCACGCTTTGAGGTCTTCGTATTCGGCATGCTTCTGGTCTAGTGCCGCTCGCAACCTGGCCAGCTCGGCCTGCGCCGCCTGGGTGCTCACTTCGACCGTGATGCTTCCGTCAGCCATTCTTGGCCTCCAGCACGTTGCGCGCATCGGCCAGCGCCGGCAGGTAGAAGCAAGGCTTCAGGCGGCCGGTCTTCTGCAAGTGCTCAATCAGCTTTCCGGTCTTCAGCACCAGTTCGGCCAGCACCACTTGCTCGACCTTCCTCCGCTCGGCCGTCAGCGGGAACCACGTCTCCAGCCGGCTGTCCTCGCGCCACTTCTCGCCCACTTGCGTATCGTGGTTGCGGTCGCGTATCGCCTGAACCGCCTCGTCAAGCAGCGCAGCAATGTCGCCCGCGCCATCGTTGCGGCACAAGTCGGCTTCGTCCTGCAGTCTTAAAATCAGGTCAGGTTGCTTATCCACGTCGTTTAGTCCTAGTACGGTTTCACTATCTCGCTTCGTATACAGGGGCCTAACCCGTCGCTCGAACGGACGGCCTACGGCCGCCGTTCAGCTCCCACGTTAGGCCCCAATGCCATGCGCCCGTTCGATGGCGCGTGCAATCACGCGCTGTAGTTCGGCGCTTAGCACACACCCATAGTTGCTGCCCCAGATGGCGCGGCAGGCTTCGTCAATCTGCTCGTCTGTCATGGGCAGCCGGCGCCGGTACAGCGGCTTCAGCGGGCCGTACAGTTGCCGCTCGCGCGACCCTTGCACGTAACTCAGGTGGCGCGGGTGGTCGCTGCCGTCGATCCACGCAGCCGGCCTAACAGTTTGCTCAACCGGACCTGCGTCGGCGGCCGGCGTCGTCTCGTCTTTCGTAGGCATCAGGCGCCTCCTTGTCCGGTTAGCGGTGCGTTAGGCCTTCTTCGGCAGGCGCACTTGCAGTTGCGTGCCGTCCTTGCAGTTAATGTCCAGCACCGTCCCGCGCTCCCAGCGCTGGGCGTGCGCATAGCCCCCGCGCTTGGCGCACAGTTCCTCGGCCACAGCAATGTCGGGCGGCTGCACCATGTCCACGCAGCCCGCCAGTGCGGCAGCAACCCCGGCGGCAAAGAAAACCCGCGCCAGGTGGCATAGCGCCAAGGTCGGGGTGGTCACGTCATAGGGGCCGCTGTCGTAGGTCAGCGCACGCCAAAGCCGGTTGTCGTTGTGCTCTCGCAGCACTGCAAACGCCATGTCGGCAATCTGGCGGTCTGTCAGCTTGTGCGCTTCTGGGCCAGGCCTAACAGGTCGGTCAACCGGAGCTTCGCCGGCAGCAGTCGGGTTCATCGTTACTCCTTCGGGCTCAGCCCGGTTACCTTTGCGTTAGGGCGCTTCAGCACTTCATAGAGTGGGACCGCGCGCAGCCCCAGGGATTCCAGCGTTTCCGCACTTGGCGCCACCTTGTGCCCGTTCATCAGGCGGCTGATAAAGCTCTTGTCTATGCCGGTGGCGCGTTCAGCGGCGCGCACGCCGCCGTGCTTTGCCACCACCGAACGCACAGCGGCCTCCAGCGTCACAAGCGTGGTCTTCATTCGTCGCTCGGCAGGCTCTTGGCGCTGGGCCGGCGCGTGAAGCCAGCCGCCCGCATCTTTTGGCTGCGCGTCTTCGGCATCACGTCCTGCAGCCTCCATATGTGCGGACACTTGCCGCAGGTGTACGGCAGCCGATACCCAAGCTCACGAATGTCCGGGTTCAGGTGTCCGCAGTCGGGGCACTTCAACTCTTGCATGCCAAGTCCCTCTCGTTTTTCAACCAGCGCCCTAACCCCTCGCTGAACCGGACCCAAAGGGGCAGGCTGCGCCGTCTCGTGTTCATGCTTCATCTGCTGCCCCTTTGGTCAGGTTAGCTCGAACGTTCGACACCACTTCCCAATCGGTGCAGTCCGCAATGTCAATCCGCAAGTCGTAGCCGTTCTCGCGCTCAAAGTGTTTCGTCAGCCACACGTCGCCCATGCGGCTGCACCCGATGCAGCGGTAACGCTTGCCGTCCTTGTAGGTGCAAAACAGCTTTCGCGCTGCCAGCCACTTGTAGTCCTTTTCAATCGCCGGCCTGCGGAAGTGCTCAAGCCATTCCTTCACGTCGGCGGGGCCAGTTGCCGGGTCATCAAGCCAGTCGTCTATGTGCAGCATTTGTCTCTCCGTAATCCGTGTTGTCGAACCCGTCGTCCAACCGGACGCCCCGCGATGAAGCTGCGGGTCGCCGGTTAACTCAGGCGTTAGGCGTCTAGAAACCGTCGTGCTCAGGCAAGTCCTCAAACTCGCGTTCGCTCAGGTACACGTCGGCCACGGTGTAGTTGCTTTCGTCACCGTGGTCCCGCGCGTCCTGCAAGTAGGTGTCGCCTTCGCTGGGGTGCATCACGCAGTGGCTGCCGTCCAGGCTCACACGCACATACCGCGTGCGCGGCGCACCCAGGGCGTCGAACATCAGCCCATTCGGCAAACACACATCGCCGGCAAAGCGCACCGCGTCAGCGGGCATGCCGTCCGCAAGACGCCTAACCTGGCGCTCAAGCGGAGCACCAACGGCCTGGGCAGGTTCGCTCATTTCTCGTCCTTTCGTGCGGGCCGCTGGTGCCCGCTTAGCTCTACGTTAGGCATCACGAACACATGCACGCGCCAACTGGCATCGAATATTCCAGCACCCCCTCGGGTCTTTGTCTGAGCACGAGACTGGCGGCACCTCGTCGGCCTCTTGCACTTGCTGCACAGGCCCGCCGTTGTCGGCACGCAGAACCTTGCTTCTGGCCCAGCGGCCTGCGCGCTGCACCTTGCCGAGCGCGACCGCATAGTCATTCCAGTATTTCACCGCGTCACGGATCGATGCCTTGTAAAACTCGCCGGGCGGCATGTACAGCAGGCATCCCTCGTTCACCAGCCCCTGCTGTGGGCCGAACGCTTCGCCGCGCGAGCACATCACAAGCTTCCGGGTCGGTGTCGTCTCGGTTTCGCTGTACTGCCACAGTTCCGCGTCAGCAGCGCACACGGGGCATGGGTAGAGTTTCTGCCCTGGTTGCAGCTCAAGTCGTTTGTAGTCGTCGTGTGGTTGCGCCATGTTTTCCTCACTTCGGGCGGCAGTGATGCCTAACCCGCCGTTGCACTCGGCCTGCCCTGCGGGCAGCCGGTGAACTGCACGTTAGGCCTCTCAGCCCTGCGCCTCTGCCATGCGCCGATCAATGAAACGCTGCAGTTCAGCGACCGGGATCAGTCGGCGCTTGCCGTCCTTGAAACTGCGCAATTCGCCGGTTGAGATGTGCGTGTAAACAGCGCGCACGGAGATACCCAGCCTGGCCGAAGCGCCTTCGGGGCTCACTGCGAGCGGTTCAACCTGTTTGTTTTTCGTTTCCGTGTAAGACATGCTTGCTCCTGTTGTGAGAGGCCTAACCCCTCGGTCAACGCGACCCGCCACGGCGGGCCGCTTCTTCTCGCTCCGTCAAGGTCTGTAGCGCCGTGTCGGGCGCGTTACCTCGAACGTTAGGCCCCAAGACCAGCGCCGCCGCCTCAAGCCACGCTTGGCCTTCCTCGGTAGCTGTTCCCTGCCCATCAGCAAGCTGCGCCAGCGTTTGTTGGCCAACGTTGCTACTCAGCACGGCGCGAAGGGCCTGGCGCGCTTTCTCGCCTTCAAGGTTCAGATTCCGCGCGTTGCCCAGCAGCAGACTCTTCATGTCGTCGTACTCGGCGTGTTTCTGGCGCAGCGCTGCACGCAGGCTGAATACTTCTTCGGCCAGCACGATCGCGGCTTTCGGGTATTGGCCCCGAAGGTCTTGCTCGCGTGCGGCTGATGCAGCTCCAAACGCAGCCAACAGGGCTTTCCGGCTTTCACTCATCTCGCTCCAGTCACCAGGCCTAACAGGTCGCTCAACCGGACCTGCGTCGGCGGGCGGCATCATCTCGTTTCTCGTGCGCATCACGCGCCTCCTTGTCCGGTTAGCTTTGCGTTAGGCCGCAGCTTATGCGCCACAGCGTCAATCGCTTCTCGCACGTCTCGCGCGCTGCTTATGCCGCCCTTGATAGGGTTGCCGAACAGGTTGCGCACGTACAGGCCGCACCAGCCTCCGCCAATGTGCATATCGCTACCAACTGCAATAGAGCCAGCCCGCTGGTTTTGAAACTCGGTGCGCGTTATCAACCATTGCAAGAAGTCGAGTCGCTCTTTGTCCGTCAGCGGCCTAACCCGGTGGTCGAGCGGAATGACAACGGCATTCGCCGCTGGTGTGTCTTTGGGGGTCTGTTTGGCCGTTGTCATCCGCTCACCTCCATGTTAGGCAGCACGAACAGCCTCTGCGCCACGCTTCACGCGCTCGCACATCAGCTCGTGCATTTTCTCGGCCGCTTCCCACGTTGAGCAGCGGTCTTGCTCCTGGTCCAGCGGGCCGCCGAAGACCATCGTTTCAAACAGCATGGGCGGGCCTTCGCCGAAAGAGTGGTCGAGCCCGAGGAACACCGTCGAAACCCGAACCTCGCCAATCGGCTGTCCGGCCAACTTCACAGTGGCGGTGTCCTTGCGCACGACGCGATTGCCCTTCTGCATGAACTCGCCCCACTTCATCAGGTCGGGCTCGGCAACTGGGGTCTTGCCGTCGAGAATGTATTTGTCGCTCATTTCAGTTCCTTTCGTCGTTTGTCAACATGGGTCGCGTGCTGCCTAACCCGCAATTCAAGCCGACGCCTGACGGCGCGGCTTAATTGCAACGTTAGGCCCCGAAAGGCCGGCCCATCACAGCTTGGTAGTTGTCGTGTCCGCACTCGTCGCACTCAAGGCCAGTGTCAAGGGCCACGGCGCCGCACTTTTCGCAGGGTATGTCGTCGCCCAATCCGGGCGGGTCACGCGGCTCGGTAACGTCGCTGCGGGGGTTGAAAGCAGGTAGGTTGTTCATGTCGTCCTTTCGTTTCTTCCACCAGCGGGGCCTAACCCCGCGTTGAACCCAGACCCGCCAAAGGCGGGCCGGTTAACGCACCGTTCGGCGCTTGGCGCATCAGTACAGGTCTTCGCTGTAGAGAACGCCTTCGCCGTCGTGGGCTGCGCGCTGCACTTGGCCCGCAGCCTCTGCCACGTTCCACGCTTGGCGCCGCGTCATGTACTCGCACCGCTGGTCAACGAACCCTTGATCGTCGCCGCTGCGGTGGCAGAACTTGGCGCCGTCAGTGCGTGCGTGAATCTGTGCGTGCATGTCGCGGCTGTAGTGGCGCACGCCGAGTAACACCGATCCATCGGCAGCGCGGATCGCAGCGCACACCACGCGCCTAACAGTGCGCTCAACCGGACCTTCGTCGGCGGGCGGCGTTTGTTCGTTTGTCGTAGGCATCAGGCGCCTCCTTGTCCGGTTAGCTTTGCGTTGGGCATCAACGTCCAGTGTGCAAAATTCGGTACGCGATCCTGTGTTCGCGTGCGCTTGCCGTGGCCCGATATTGCGCGCCAGGCGTTGGCGATTTCAGGCCGCGCCAGCGGACGCCAGGCATTCCAATGAGGCGGGTGTCAAAACCGAAGCTGGGGTCCAAAACCTCCCACCAAATCGGCCCGCGCCAATAGCGCGCCACGCTGCCGTCAGTCTGCTGCAATTCGTACCAGCCCACATAGGCCGGCGCCTGCGTGGCATCAATCCATTCCGTGGTTTGTTCGTCCATCATCACGCTCCGGCTACAGGCCCAACAGGGCGGTCAAGCGGACTGCCTGCGGCAGTCCTTGGTGCATCTTCGGGCATCGGCGCGCGCAGGCAGCCGCTTACCTCCACGTTATGCGCCTTGCAGCGTCTTGCCAGTTCCACCAGCCAGCGGGCCAGCTCGGGTGGCGTTTGTTCGTTCTCAGCGGCGTTCAGGCGCGGCACCCAATCCGCGTCGCCCTTGCGAATGTGCGTGCCATCGGGTCGGCGCTGGTCCAGCCGTATCACTGCGCCAGCCTTTCCCAGCGTCAGCGGCACGTCGGGTATCGCGGATGGCTCGCAGCCCACGACATAGAACCACGTTGCCTTCTCGGCGCGGTGGCCCCACCACTTCTGCGGCGCTGCCAGAGTCCACCCGCCCCACTGGTCGCGCTGCCCAGGCTTAGGTAGCGTCTGCGCGGGCCATAGCGTGCTGCCGGCGGGGTGTTCCAGCACGCCGCCGAACTCGCGCACCAGCGCCACGGCTACGCGCGCCAAGTTGCGCTCGTGCGCAGCAGGCTTGGCAAACGCGCGCAGCCTGCCCCAACTCCGGCATGGCGGGTGCGCCACTACCGGATGCGGCCCATCGTAGGTGCGCGCGTCTCTCGCTTCGTCGTACACATCCACGCCCGGCAACGTCTTGTAAACGCTGTCCGCACGCGCAAAGAGCACCGCCACGGGGCGCATAACACTTCGTTCCAGCGGAGAGCCAACGGCATCCGCTGTGGTGGTGTCTTCGAGCATGGTCACGCCGTTGTCTCCCGCTGAACTCAAGCGTTAGGCCTCACTCAAGCCCGCTTCAGCGGCTGCCGCAGTTGCGCGGTGTAGCGGCGCACGCTCTCTCCGCTGACAATCCACTCGAATGCCTTACCAGCATCCAAGTCGCGCACCATCACCGTCGCGGGCTGCCCGCCGACAATGTGAAACTCGTTGCTGGCGTAGTCGTTGTGGTAGGCCCACTCCTCCACCGCCGTGCGCGCATCGCGTGCGCTCACCTTCTCGCCATCGGCCTCGGTTTGTCCTGCGCCCGGCTGCCACACTACATATCGTCCCATCTCGTTCTCCTTGGCCGTGAGGCCTAACCCTTCGTACCAGCCGACTGCCTACAGCAGCGGCTGAACTCCGACGTTGGGCGGCTCGTAGCGCACCGCCCTGCCATTCCACATCGAACGCGCACGGGCAATCGTCGGCGCAGCGCCGCTCTCCCCGTACACACTCGGGCCATCGGCGCCGCAGTGCTCGCAGTGAATGTGCGCAATGTGGCCGGCGTCAAAACTGTTCCACAGCTCGATCAACTTTGCGCCTTCTGTCAGGCAAAATGGGCACGGCTTCAGCGGCGTCATCAGTCGTCCCATCCAAGCATCCATGCCGGCGCGTCGCGCTCTTGGCGCATCCAGGCCGGCCACTGCGCCACCTCACGGCGGCACGCCTCAATCTGCGCCAGAAAGCTCGCGCGCTCCGGCTCCAGCCGCCCAACCCCGCAATCGAGCGGAGAACCAACGGCGGGCGCCGCTGTAGTGTTTGCATCTGTCAAGGGTCGCCGAATTCTCCCCATCCGTGGTCGTTCAAATTTCCCCACCCGGTTGAGATGCGTTGTCGTCGTGTGAGCGGACCAGCCCGGCCTTGAGCTTGTCCTTCAGGCGGTACGAGTTGCCGCGGATGTTCATCGTCACGGCGTG
>OFSE01000329.1_pt1 | contig 14967 bp, 6 predicted proteins | sample 1543261 | NCBI WGS metagenome assembly OFSE01 (sample SAMN07774225, study PRJEB24372) | wastewater metagenome | isolation source: Exp Tend VB 50WW | collected 2016-02 | reverse complement strand
TACCACACACCCGGCACTCAAATCATTGGCACCCAACAAAAGGTTGCTGAAGCTAACATCAACGTTGACGACAAGCTAATCAGTTCAGTATTCCTCGCTGATATTGATGAAGCTAAGAACCACTATGACGTGCGCTCCCAGTTCTCAACAGAGATGGGCAATGCCTTGGCATACAGGTACGACCAAAACGTAGCTGCCATTATTGCTAAGGCTGCACGTACTGCCACTAACTTCAACACCGACCTCCCTGGTGGCACCAGTGGCGCTACTGACAACGCCTTCAAAATCGTTGCCGCTAATAAGGCTGCAATCACTGGCGCTCAATTAGCTGCTAAGTTATTTGCAGCTGCTCAAAAGATGGACGAGAACAACCTTCCTGAGGACGGTCGCTATTGTTGCTTGGCACCAGCTGAGTATTACAAGCTCGTTCAAACGACAGATGTAATTAACCGCGACTGGGGCGGCCAAGGTGCTTATGCAGACGGTACTGTGCTGAAGGTAGCTGGCATTGACATCATCAAGTCCAACCACCTGCCTAACACTAACCGCACTGCGGTGACTGGGGAGAACAACGCTTACGACGCTAACTTTACTAATAGTGTTGCGTTGATATGGAACCCCATGTGCGCAGGCACCGTTAAGCTGATGGATCTCAAAATGGAAACCACTGGTGGTGACATCCATGCTCTATGGCAAGGCACCTTCATGGTTGCTTCCATGGCATGTGGCACCGGGGTGTTACGCCCTGATTGCGCCATTGAAATTACAACGGCTGCGTCCTAGTCCTATCTGTTTTTAACAGTCACAATGGGGGCACCATAGCCCCCATTTTTTTTGGAGTAACACCATGACAATGGCTCGCACTAGCTTCTTAGAAGCAGTCAACCGAGTACTGCAAATGATGGGGGAAGCCCCAGTCAATAGCCTTAATGGACAATATGGCTTGGCCTTGCAAGCTCAAGACTCACTGAACGACGTGAGTCGTAGGTTGCAATCAGAAGGTTGGTCGTTTAATACTGATCGTGAAAAGCTATTGCAACGTGACGCATCAACTAATGAAATTGCTGTTGGTTCTAACATCAGCCGGGTAGTAATAGATGCTTACCGTTACCCAGCACTTGATGTAGTTCAGCGTGGTGGCAAGCTATACGACAGGTATAACAACACCTATGTATTTGACGAAGACCTATACGTGGATGCAACCATCATCCTTGAGTGGGAAGAATTGCCTGAACATGCCCGGCAATACATCACTATCAAGGCTGGCCGTCAGCTGCAGGAAGCTATCCTCGGCAGTGTAGATCTGACTAAGATAAACCTGACAGCAGAGATGGAGGCTAAGGCCCTGTTCCTGGACGAAGAGACTGTCGTCAACGACCACAGCATGTTACGTGGCAATCCCAACCATAGTGGTGTCACAATGGCGTATATGCCTAGCAGAGCCCTTCGCCGTCAATAGTCATGCCACTGATCAGCAGCTCTATCCCTAACCTGATCAATGGTGTTAGCCAGCAACCAGCTGCACTACGGCTGGCATCACAAGCTGAAACTGTAGTCAACTGTTTACCAAGTCCAGTAGAAGGGTTAAAGAAACGACCACCGTGTTATCACATTGCCAAGCTATTTGCTGGTAGTGCAGGAGCTGGTCGTCCTTTCACCCATATCGTTGATCGTGACGGCACAATTAAATACTTGGTGATGATCCAAGATGCCACGCTAAAAGTATTTGGCTTAGATGGTTCTGTTAAAACTGTTACTGCTGCAGGTGGTTTTAGTTACCTTGATATAACAGGTGAGCCTAGCCAGATATTCCGCGTTGCTTCTGTTGCTGACTATACCTTCATTGTAAATCGTGAAAAGACAGTAGCAATGTCAGCATCAACATCCCCCGACTGGGGCACCAAAAGCATGGTGTTTATTAAGACTGCTGACTATGCAACTACCTATAGCATTACAGTTAATGGCGTAACCGTAAGTGACACTACCGCTAACAGCGGCGGCAATGTACCTAGCAACGTAACTATTGCCACTAACTTAGCTGCCAGCTTAAATGCTAACGCTACTTTTAACGCTTCATTTGTAGCAACTCAAACTGATTACATTGTACGCATTACCAAGAACGACGGTGGTGCATATACTTTGTCGTCTAAAGATACGCGCAATGGCGCCATGACCGTAGCTATCAAAGGCACTGTTGATACCTTGACAGACTTACCAGTTATTGCTGAGCATGGCTTTACCGTAAAGATCTTAGGCAGTAAAGCTACGGGCCTTGATGATTACTACGTTAAGTTTGAAACCAATACTGGCAGTGGCTTTGGCCATGGCATCTGGAGAGAGACAGTAGCACCTGGCATCCCTTATCTATTTGATGCAGCAACTATGCCGCATGTATTGATCCGTAATTCCAATGACACCTTTACTTTTCAACCATTTACTTGGGCTGGTCGGGTAGCAGGGGATACCTTAACTGCTCCTGATCCTAGTTTTATTGGCAGCAAGATCCAGAATTTACAGCTATTCAGGAACCGCTTAGCATTTTTGTCTGATGAAAATGTGATCCTATCTGCTGCTGATTCCTACGACCGCTTCTTCCCCGAGACCGTGCAGACTATTGTCGATAGTGATCCTATTGATATTGCGACTGGCGGCCAAGAGATTAACTTCTTAGTCAGCAGCCTCGCCTTTGCTAACTCTCTGTTGCTATTCAGCAGGCATAGCCAGTTCCGCCTAGATACAGGAAACATAGCTGCAGCTTTATCACCAAAAACAGCCAGCATTGCTGCCCTTACTACCTTCGAGATGGTGGATACGGTAGACCCTGTTGCTGTAGGTCGTACCATTTTCTTTGCTGTACCCAAGGGTGACTTCAGTGGAGTAAGAGAGTTCTTTCTGCCTGACAGCAGCGGCCCTGTTCCTATCTCAGAGGAAATAACATCCCCAATCCCTCGGTTTATTCCTGATGCTTTGGCATCTATGACTGCAACTGTGTCAGAAGAAGGGCTAGTGCTACTTAGTAAAGACGAGCCCAGAAGGATATACCTCTATAAATTCTTCTTTCAAGACGACACCAAGCTGCAATCATCCTGGTCGTATTGGGAGCTGGAAGGTGTTAAGACTATTATTGGCGCTGATATTCTTGATAGCGACTTATACTTAACCATTGAATATGCTGATGGTGTTTACCTAGAGCGTGTCGCCCTGCGGCCTGAGACCGTAGACGTTAATACCAACATTGAATTATTGGTAGACCGCAAGGCAACAGAAGCCAGCTGCACTGTCGCTTTAACAAATGCTGCTGGCCTTGATGTGCAGTCAACTATTACGTTGCCATACCCAATTAACAACACCAGTTCAATGGCTGTAGTGGGCCGCTACTACGCTGGTAATACCATGTTGCATGGCCAGGTACTGATACCAATTAGCCAAACCTTGGCAGGTGGTGCTGGTGGTAAGGGCACTTTAGTTGTAAGGGGTAACCTTACGGCAGCTAAGTTTTACGTTGGTGAATTGTACGACCTGCTGTATGAGTTCAGCACTCAATACATAAAGGAGCAGCCACCTGGTGGTGGTATGGCTATAGCTGCTGGCCCTAAGTTGCAACTACGCACCTGGACTATGATCTTTGATAAGACTTCAGCCTTTGAAATTAAGATCACTCCACGGGGTAGAGACACTAATACTTACCCCTATAACGCTATTACCCCTGGTGATGCTTCCTTGCTAGGTTCCCCTGGCGTTAAAACCAATAGGTTCCGAGTGCCGGTAATGACTGAAAATCTAAATGCTGTTATCCAACTGACAAGCAACAGCCCACTACCATGTCGGTTCCAGTCAGCTGAGTGGGAGGGCTGGTATCACACCAGAGCAACACGGTTATGATCAGACCTACTAAACCCAGCGATATACCTTGGATAGCCGATCGGATGCGATCAGCTGATGTAGCTGAACTACAAGCTAGTTGCGGCCTTGGCCCTAAATACGCGTTGCTGCATAGCTTCCTAATTAGCAAACCATGTATGACAATGGTGTCACGTACAAAGGAGCCGTTAGCTATGGGTGGTGTAGCACCCGATGAATTGAACGACCGGGTGGGTCGTATATGGCTATTGGGTACTAATGCCATGGTGGAAAATCCAGCTAATAAGACTGGCTTCTTGCGTAACTGCAGGTCTTGGGTGGCCGCTATGCACCGTGAGTACGACCTGCTGTGGAACTGCATGGATGCTCGTAACGCAGTACACCAAAAATGGCTGGAGTGGATGGGGTTTACCTTTATCGCAAAACGGCCAAACTATGGGACAGAAGGTCGATTATTCCTGGAGTTCTGCAAGGTGAACCATGTGTGAACCAATCTCGCTATCCGTTGCCCAAGCTGGGCTTGGCGTGGCTCAATCCATAGGTGGCTACCAGCAGGCGCAGCAGAATACAGCATACGCTAATGCCCAAGCTGAACAGCAATATCAATACCAGCAACAGCAAGCCAGTGCTGCTCGTAATTATGAACAGCTAAAATACAACCAACAACAACAACTAATGCGTCAGACACGGTTGTTAGCTGACAATGCTTATGCCGATGAAATCTCACAAATCAACCTACGGTTAATGCAAGAGCAGGAAGCATCTGCTCAGCAAAAACAAAAGGCAGCAAGGGAAGGCTTGCAAGCTAGGGGTGCAGTTGTAGCTGGTGGTCGTGTTGGTAATACCATTGATGCTTTGGTTGCTGATTACCAAAGGCAACAGGCTCAGTTTGATTATGCAACAGAACGGAACCTAGCATTTACGACAATGCAGATGCAGGAAGCTAAGCGTGGTTCTGCTGCTACTAGGGGTTCACGGATTGCTAGCCAGCAGGAGTACATCAAACAGGAAATACTTGATCCACTTAAGCCAATGAAACAAGCAGCACCAAGCTCCATGCCGTTTATCCTGCAAGGAGCAGGGGCGGTATTACAAGGAGCTGCCGGTGTCGAGTCTGCTATTGCAAGAAAAAACACTCCTAAGACCTCTGGTAGATAAATGGCAAAACTCAGCACTGGTCAAACCTACGGCACCACTAGCCGCACTACCTCCCCAAGGTTGTTAGGTGGTGAAGCACAAATAGCTAGTGGTAACCCCTTAGCACAAGCAGAACTTGCCAGCCTGGACTGCAACCACAAGCCTCACCAGTTAGTACATTCCAGCAACCAGGTGCCCCTACCCTTGGCGGCCCCTTGCGGATGTTTGAACCGCCAGCACTGCCAAGACCTAGCCAAGACCTAGCTAACCTAGCTGATGCACTATCTGGTTTTAATAAGAACCTGCAGCAATACGCTACTTCAATGGAAGAAGTGCGGCTATACAAAGACCAAGCAGCTAAAGAGGAAGGGCAAGCTGTTGGAGCGCAATTGAACCAAAGTGGGTACACATCACTTAAGCAAGCAATAACTGAGATAGGGAAAAAAGTAGAAACAGATCCAAGCTTGCGCCCCCTTTATAATACGCTTCAAGCCAGCAACCCAGCAAGGAATAGATACATTGACGATACGCTTAGCAATTTAGCAATTCAAAGTAATCTGATTTCTCTCCCTTCAAAGCTAGAGAATCTAAAAACATTGCCAATAAGCGGAAGATCATTAAATGACGTTGATTCTAACGACCCAGAATTTAAACAATTAGTCAGCGACCTTATTTATGGATCAGGGACAACACCAAAAGCATTAGCAAATAATAGCGTTGCAGTAGCTCAGTCTTCAGCTGCGGCAGGCGTTGCGCAACAGCAACGGTTTGTTGATGCAGGCAACAAAAAACAAATTGACACTCATTGGCAAGCAGTCTCAGGGCTTGTTTACAATTTTTCCCAAGGCCAATTAAGCCAAGCGGAATTTTCGCAAAAACTTGCTGTCCTAGAAAACAATTTATACAATGTTGCCAGCCCAGAAAACTATAAAAAATACAAAGCAACAGCCTTGGCTAATTTTGGAAATCTTCTTTTGGTACACCAAGAGAAAGCGCGAGATAAATCTGCGTTTGCAAATAGCATAATAGATGCAATAGCTAGAACCGGCAGTGGGCCGGTCAAAGACAACAAGCAAGTTGAAAGTTTATTAGGTTCTTTTGGTGTACCTGCAGCAACTGCAAGATTTGAATTGCAAAAAATAATGAAACAAGGTATAAATGCTCAAAGGCTAGAAGAAGACCAAGCCGCAGAACGGGGGGTGCAAGAGCAGATGCAGATATTGCTAAGCGAAAGATTTCCTGCTGCCGTATTAAATGACCCCGCAAAATATAATGACGCTAAAATAAAACTACAAAAAGATATGCTTGTTATTTTTCCAGAGATTAAGTCTCTTGGCCCTGCGCAAAACATAGCTAGCATATTTTTTAACGGGGCACAGGCTGGGTTTATCAGCCCCAAGCAACAACAGAATTCAGCTTCTGAATATGATAAAGCTTGGACTGAAGATATTACTAGAGGGAAAACACGCATACGCAACATGTTTGCAAATAACCAATTGTCGCAAGAAGATTACAACGAAATAAACAGAGTCTATGTGCAGCGGCAGTCTGGGCAAAATAAATTAAATTTAGAAGATGTTGTTTCGCTTTCCAGGCAATTAGAAGCAAAGCAAAAAGAAGCTTTTGGCACAACTTATTTTGGAGATTACAAAGCTGGCGCGTTGAGCAAGGACGAGCAAATAATAATTAATCGAGATAGATCAAGACTTAAGCGTAAAGCAATGGATATAATAGACAAAAGTGGTGGCAAAGACGTAAGTGCTGAAATAGAAAAACTCTATAAAACAGAAATGGAAAGGTACGACAGGGTTCCGGCAGGCCCTCAGTCACAAGCAGCTCCAGCCGGATACACCAGCCCTAATGCACCAGGCTCAGCAACAAATCCTGCTGCCAATCGGTCGCAAGTATCTCAAACTCCTGAAGCGTACATGAAGCTTTTAGACAAGGAGGGTTTTGGTAAAGGCTGGTTTGGAGTGGTTAAACAAAACACACCGCAAAAAGTAAGAGCTTTAAATCAAGAAATTAAAAACACAAAGCTATACAGCAAAAGTGTATTAATACAGCAATTAGACGATTTGCAAGCAGGCAAAGAGTTGGACGAGTCTACTAAATTAATTATCAAAAGCTCTACGATGAAGCCTAGTGAATTTTTCTTTAATCAAATGAGAAACCACGGAATAACCATTGCTCCTGGACAAGAACAAAAACTTAAGGATTTAGATAAAAGCAATCTTGTATCTGCGGCAGACACCACACAGACTATGGCTTACCCAGGCTTTGCCATGGTTCCACAAGCGACTGCTGCCCAAGATCTAATACGACAAACCATGGCCAAATGGAATAGGGATAATCGCGGCGCAGCCCCTGCGGCTGCAACAACTTCTACCGGCAACTCTAATGCGGGGAGAAAGTTAAGAGTGGCAATTATAGGCAAAGAAAGTGGCGGCAACTACGAAGTGTTGAACCCAGATTCTCAAGCAATTGGGATAGGGCAAGTAATGCCAGAGAATGTGCCGTCGTGGACAGCTAAGCACTATGGGCAACGATTAACCCCAAACCAATACAGGTACAACAGAGCGGCTCAAGACGCTGTAGTTCACGGCCAACTGCAAGAGTATTACGACGCTGAAATTGCAGCAGGTCGTTCAGAAGCATTAGCTATTCGCAGAGCTGCTTCTGCTTGGTATAGCGGCAATCCCAATAAGTACGACAACAACAGGGTGCAAACCTATAAGGGACGGCGGTATCCTTCCATTAGAGAATACACAATGGACATTCTCCGCCGCTATCAACGAGGGACTTAAGCCATGCCGCTAAAGCTGATCACAGATCCAGTAACAGGCAAAGTCACTGAGGTATATGAGTTTGGCCCAGGTAATCCAGCGGCCAAACCCAAACCCAAACCCGAGCCATCGCTGCTTGAAAAGGCCGGGAAGGGAATTACAGACGCAAAAAGCATTGCGGAAACTTTTAACCCCACTGCCATGGTTGGCCAGGGGTTGAAAGTAGCAGGAGCCGCAGCTCAAACCCTTCAAAAAACTGGTGATCTTGGCAAAGCTTTTGGCGCTGGCGCCAAGGCAATAGTTGATGAAAGCAATAAAGGCACTGGTATTGCTGGTGCAATAAAGAGAGTTCCGCAACGGGCTCTGTTTACTACGTTGCAAGAATCCAGCGACTTTGCGCAAGAAGTTGGCGCAAAAGTAACGGGCAAGAAAGACCCTACGTCAGCTAAAGCACCAGACGCACCTTTTCTTGGTGTGCTGCCTGCATTGCCTAGAGCTAGAACTAGCGGCCCTGCTGAAGATCTTTTAGTTGGCGCTCTGCAGCTAGGGATGGGGTTTGCTACCGGCTCTGCAGCAGTAGGATTAGGTGGCATGGCTGTTAAAGGTGCCTTTAGCGCCTTGCCTCTAGCAGCCAGGCTTGGTGTAGCTACGACCAGGCTTAGAGCTGCTAAAGGCTTTGCAGAAGTTGCAGCGCCTGTCGTTCAAGCCGGTGCAAAAATATCAGGGGCTGTACAAGCTGGCGTAAAAGCTGCAGGCCCTGTCGGCAAAGTTGTTCAAGCTGGCGCACAAGCTGTAGCCAAGTCTGGCCTTTCCCAAGTAACGGGAAAAGCTGCCATTACATCTGCCATTACCGATGTAGTTGCCTTTGACCAATACGGCGGCAGGCTTACTGATGCTGCAGATGCCCTAGTTAAAGGCACACCGTTTGAATCCCTTGTTATTGATTATCTTAAAAGTGATCCAAATGACGGAGCACTAGAGGGTCGTTTTAAAAATAGTCTTGAAGGTATTTTTGTCGGCGGTGGCCTTGAAATTCCTTTTCGATTTTTTAAACAACTTAAAGCATTTAAAAATTACAAGGAGGCTGTTGCCGGAAAAAGCGAATTAGATAGATTAAAAGATCCAAAAGTATTGGAAGCTATTGATGATGTTAAAAATGCTAATGATGCTTTCCAGAATCAAGTAGTTAAGCAAGAGCAAACAAGGGAAGCAGATCCTGGCGAACAACCATCTTTTGCAGACGAGCTAGATAGGCCCATTGCTCGCAACGTGGCAGAAGTCGATCCTACGACACTTGCAATAGCTCCTGAAGTATATCAATATAAAATTGCAGGCGCAAAAACTAAGACAGGTGTTAGTGGCTCCCTAAAGGAATCCAAGGAGTACAACCCTGAGCTTGCTGGAATTATTAGCGTTTATAGAAACCCGAAAGATGGTAAAACTTATGTTGTTAATGGCCATAACCGAGTGCAAAAAGCACTTGAATCTGGCACAGCAAAAGTTTTAGTACGGTACATACAGGCTAATAGCCCTGAAGGAGCAAGGGCTATAGGCGCCTTGCAAAACATTGCAGAAGGTCAAGGCACTGCTATTGATGCTGCCAAGTTCATGCGTGACATGAAGGCAGGCCCAGAAGCCCTAGAAAATTATGGCGTAAACCTTACCGGTAAAATAGCTTCTAGGGCTACCCCCCTCTCACGGTTACCCCAAAACATATTTGATCAAGTAAGCACAGGTGCCTTAACAGAAGACAAAGCTATTGCCTTGGGTTCTGTTGAAGGCATGGATCCAACTGTTATCAATAACGTTGCTGCCCGTGCTGAGAAGGGCAAGTGGTCTGCTGACAAGATTACGCAGGCTATGCAAGAAGCAAAGTTTGCTACGGCCTCAACCCCCGCCGCTGGCGGTGGCATGTTGCCAGGCTTTGAAGACTTCTTTGCTACCAGTAACTTTGATCAGCTGTTGGATGTACGCACAGAAGCTGCCAAGGCATTGCGTGAAGGGGTTATCGCTTTATCTTCTGCTGCTAGAGCAGGCCGACAAGGTGTTCTAGAGGCAGCTGGCAATGTGATCGACGTTGCTGGTAGCCAAGCAGCTAAGGCCACTGCCCAGCAAGCAGTAAACCTATTTGATCGGGTCACCCAGTACGAGGGCCCAGTACGTGCCTTACTAAACGAGTTAGCTGCACAGGTTACACCTAAGAAAAAGGCTGCAGCTATCGTCAGAGAAAATTTCGAAAAGATACGCGCAGCTATAGACGATGAAGCTAACGGCCCCCGGCTGCCCTTTGAAGAGCCAGCGCCAGAAGCACCAAGGCCACAACCCACACCTGTCGAGCCAGAGCTGCCCCCAATAGCTAGTAAGACCGAAGATCTTCCTGAAGGTCTTGGCGGCATAGGCAAGGCATTTACTGAAGGGCCGCGCAGGCAAATGTTTGAAGCGTATCAGCGCAACGAGGTCAAGCTTTCTGGCGTTGACGATGAATACCTAAATGCCATGCAACAGTTAAAAGAGAAAGGCATTGGCGCTAATACGCGAGAACAGTTTGATAGTTTGCTGGATCGCGTTATTCAGTTAAGAGAAGAAAAGATGGCAGCAACTAGCCCTGCCCCAGAAGCTGCTTCTGTTGCCCCCTCTGCAGCTGAAAAAATAGTTGACAATGTTATAGCTGCAGTAGCTGCCCCTAAGGCGGAAGCGGCGCCACGAACCTTTACCATGCCTGCCGGAACAGAAGGGTCTGCTCCTAGATACAAGTATGGGAACAAAGCTTTTCAACTAAATTTTGCTACTGATTACGACAAGGTTGCTTACATTATTGCCCGTGATTTACTAGGAGAATCTAATGCAGCTCCCAAATTTAACGCTGCTTTAGAAGAGCAAGGTTTTAATGTAAATCAAACAATGTCGTATGGGATGCGAGTCCGCGATGCAATTAAAGCAATAGCTAAAAATTCACAGCCAGGTGTTATTAATCTGCCAGATCAAGGCGGTCTTACGCCAAGTGGAACACGCGATGAAATTCGTTTAGCTGCTGCTGAGAAGGCTGGGAACACATCGCTGGCTGAGCAACTACGTGCTCGGATAGCTGGCAAAAGCCCTTTAACAGCAGTACAGCCTATGGGCAACGTGGCTGCTGCTGCAATAGAGCCACCAGCCAACCTTAAGGCAGGAATCAAAAAGATTACCCCTGCCGGATTATCTAAAATTGATAACTTTGCTACTTCTTACAAGAGCTGGTTTGATCAAGGCAAACCAGAGCAGCAAAGAATTACACAGCAACAAGCAGTAGATGCTGTACGAGCTGCAAACGTGTCGTTTGATCCAGACGCAGTTTTCCCTAATACGGTTATAGATACAGCCAGAGAAGACGCCGCTATAAGTAAATTTAGCCCTGAAGTAAAAGCAATCCAAGATGCTTACCGCTCAATCTATGACCCTAGCTTTGGCCCCTTGCGCAGTCGCGGCCCTGAATTGCCTGAGTTGCCTGAGCCCAAGAAAACATTTGGGGTTGACTATGATAATGCACGTGAAGAAATTGCAGCGAGAGTAGAAAAAATAAAAGCATTGATAGAAGAGCAAGAACTAAATATGAGTGTAGATACCGCAACGACTCGCGCTATTGCTGAAGAACTGACTAAAGACATTAAGCGAGTTGCAGGTGATGATGTAGCTATTCGCTTTAATAATGCTTTTGTGGTGGAGAAAGAAGGCAACGAAGCATGGGGGTATCAACCAGGGCAATCAATGACTGTTGGGGGAGAGTACGATTTCATAACAGATACAATTACAATTAACAACCTTGAGCTTACTGTAGGGCAAGTGAAGAATGAAAACCTGTTTGAGTATTTAGTTAAGCAACTAACCCAAACAGGTTTTCATGAGCCTATTCACCGCTTGCAATACAATTTTATGACAGCAAAAGAGTTGAAAGCCCTTACAAGTTATATTGCCAAACTTAAAATAGATTGGTCTACGATGAGTTACGATATAAAAAATATAAAAGAGGGCTTAGGCCCAATAAAATTAATTGAAAAAATAGCACTAGCATCTCAACAGTATTCCTGGGCGCGGAAAAAAGGCTTAGATCCTAGGAAAGTTTTAATTGGATATACAGACGGGCAACTTGCATCTAAAGGGATTACCCCAGCAATTGAATCAGCGGGCTTAGCAGTGCTTGATTCTTTTTTTGACTTTACAGAGAAAATGATCAATTGGGCAAACGGCAATGGTTTTATATCAGTTAAGTCAATTTTTGAAGATGCTTACAGTGGTAAAATAGCCGCTCGCGGAAAATTACCTAACGTTTTAGAGGAAGCTGCGGCAGGTAATTTTGAAAGATATGATCTACTGGATTCAATGTCTAGAGATTACCCTGACACCAGAAGAGGCGAGTTAAATCTTCCTCCTCTAAAAAGTAGCGCTGATAGTTTTGTTAATGAATACGAGAAAGTAAAAGCCAAGATAGCTAGCGGTGAAATGACCCTAGAAGATTTAATTACCAATGTGGTCGCTGATCGTAACGTGCAGCCCATGCAAAGCCCTAGTGGCGAGACTGCTTACGTGCCAGACCCTGAGGCTGCAGCAGGGGCTTCAGCTTCTATGAGGGCCTGGATGAATGTTGGAGGCACAAGAGACGAAGTGTCTGGCTTGCCTACTATTCCTGACGAGATTGTTAAACGGGAAACTGAGCGGTGGCTTATAGCAAATGACTACCAAGCCAAGGCAGTTTTAGGAGAATTGGAATACAGAGCTAGCAGTCTTGTAAACGCTGCAGCATTACAAAGATCCTTGATGGGGGCCATGGAGCTAGCTGACTACACAAACAACAAGGCCGCTATTATTGCCGACAGATGGCTTAACTCTAGCTCTGATCCAAACGTTGATAGAAACGCTTTACGCCAAGAACTACTTGCAATTTACAAACACGCATCAGACATTAATACTCCTGTTGTTAAAGTTACAAGGGCGCTTGGCCAAGTGCTTAGAACTGGCCAAATTCAACGGCCACAACCTGGCAGCATAGATTTTAAAAACACTTTAGAAGAATACAAGCTAGATGAGATATTGGTAAACGGAGCAAAAGAGGAAGAAGCTGTATCATTGCCAGATTATCTTGGCGAAAAAATAGACCCACAATTTGTTGAGGCAATAAACAACAACGAATTTACACCAGAACTAGACGCAATGATAGATCAAATAGCTTACAACTTAAAAGCAACAAGGGATACTCCTGGCTTTGCCCCAGGATTCTAGAGTCGAATGAATAAAGTAAGCAAGATTGGATTAAACGGATTGGTTATGTACCGGTCTGCTCAGCTATTGTCGTCAGGTTTAACCTTTTGGGGAAACGCTTTCAATGGAGGTCTTAGGCTAATACAGTTGCCGTTATCCCAAGCCCTTGGCGCAATACTAAGCGGGAGTCCTGAACGCGCAAACATGAGTTTAATGATCTATGGGCAATATGTGTCTAATTTAAAAAATGCTTTTAGTTTAGCTAAAGAATCATACAAAGCTGGCCGCACTTTGTATGACATGGACAACAACAGCCTTGATTTTTTAGACCAGCAAGCAGCTAAGGACGCTCAATTGGAGCAAGGTGCAGACCCAGCATTGCTGCCAACTACCGACAAAGGCTTTACTTTATCCACCTTACCCTGGGTTGAAATACAAGATAAATCTAATTGGGCTATAGCTCAAAAAAGATTGTGGCAATTAACTACGTCACCAATTCGTGCCCAAGTTGCAGTTGATACTTTATTTAAAGTGTTAGCAGGACAGTCGTTTGAATTTGTGCGCAACTTGCCTATGGGGCTAGACAGTGCCGTTGCCCAAGGCTTAGACCGCAACAGCAAAGAAGCCATGGATTGGGCCCAGCAATATGCTAAATCAAAAGTTGATCAAGTTACTCAGCATGTAACCGTAGATGGCAGGACTATTTTAGACGCAGTAATGGACAGTCCTCATGCTCAAACAGCCATGAGATGGGCAACATTTACTGATGATATTGACGCGCAAATGGAAGTCAGGACTCTTGATAGAGGTAGGGAATTAGCTGCAAACAAAAAGCTTGAAGGCGAAGCAGCGGAAAGTTGGGCCAAAGAATGGGCAGATAAAAAGGTTGAGATGCCTTGGTTCTATAAAGGCCCAAGTTTTGTTCCAATGGTTTGGCAGCATCTTATTAATATGAGCCCTTTGTTTTCTATTATTCAACCTTTTAACCGCACACCGGGCGACATAATTAAATCGACCATGCGCATGACACCAGGTGCAAATTTTCTAGTTGATACATTCCAAAGAGACATCAATTCCATGGATGCGTTTACGCGAGATAGGGCTGTTGGCGACGTTGCTGTTGGTGCAAGTGCAATGGTTTTGGCTTCTATCGCTATGACTACAGGAATAGTTGAATTTACTGGTGGTGGCCCACAAGAGCCTGGAGCTAAGCAGAAATGGAGGGATATGGGTAATCAAGCTTATTCATACCGAATAGGAGATGGCGAATGGACAAGCATGAGAGCGTTTGAACCTTTCGCTACTATGTTTGGGGCAATAGCTGATTACAACGAAATAGCAAATAAAGTTACTAAGGAGCAAAGAGAGCAATTAGGTTCAGCTTTGACGCTTTATATTATGGGTGAAGTCTATAAAGGCAATTTAAGCAAAACTTATTATCAAGGATTTACCGAATTCTACGAGGCAGTGTCTGGCAATACGGGCCTAGGCATTGCACCAAATTCCCGTGATTCATGGAACCGCTACATCTCAAGGATTGTTGCATCCTTACAGCCAGCTAGTGCAGCTCTACGAGCTGGCCGTCGTATTAGCGACCGCGCTGTAAGGCAAATTGAACCAAGTAATATCTTCCAAGAAACCTTTGATGAAATTCGCAATCAAACCCCAGGTTGGTCTAAAGATATTCCAGCAAGAGTTAATTGGTTGACTGGTGACATGATCATACAATCAAGAATTATGGGGGATGAATACTTGCCAGCTGATAGCCCTTGGATGGGAATGGTTATGCAATACATGCCTTGGTCGTCATTTCAGAAAGGGGAAGAGAAGCGGTTACTAGATCCGGTCGCACTTGAAATGAGCCGACTGCACGGTTTAGGCGCACAATTTAGAGGCCCATCCCCAACTGACTATGGCGCCCAATTGCGGCTTGGCCCTAGGGATTTTGCTGAAT
>OFSE01000327.1_pt1 | contig 15013 bp, 16 predicted proteins | sample 1543261 | NCBI WGS metagenome assembly OFSE01 (sample SAMN07774225, study PRJEB24372) | wastewater metagenome | isolation source: Exp Tend VB 50WW | collected 2016-02 | reverse complement strand
TGACCATAAATAGATAAAATGAATAGGGTGAAAAATCGATCAATAAAAACACTGATATTTTAACCAGTATTTAGCTAGATTCTTGATCCTTTTCAATTTTTCGTGCAGATTTTCGTGGTATAAAGCTTGCTGGTCACAATTTGTAACAGGCTAAAAAACAAGAATGAGACGCGGTTTCTACACAATCATGGCGGCGCAGTTTTTTTCATCGCTGGCCGATAATGCCCTCTTTATCGTTGCGATGGCGTTATTAACATCGATGGCAGCCCCAGCTTGGATGACCCCATTATTAAAATGGAGTTTTGCTTTTTCCTATGTCTTGTTGGCTGCATTTGTGGGCGCACTTGCCGACTCTTTCCCCAAAGGAAAAGTCATGTTTGCCACCAACATGATCAAGGTATTTGGGTGTTTTCTGATTTTCCTGCATGTCCATCCTGTCATCGCATACGGTATCGTCGGCTTTGGTGCGGCGGCCTACTCTCCTGCCAAATATGGCATCTTGACTGAGTTACTTCCGCCCGAAAAATTGGTCGCTGCTAATGGCTGGATTGAAGGGCTAACAGTTGCATCAATTATTCTGGGTGTTATCTTGGGTAGTAAATTAATATCGCCCAATGTTTCCACCGCTTTGCTGGCGTTAGATGTCTCGTTATTTCACTCATTGTTTGAGACTGCTACCGAAGCTGCGGTTTGCATCATCATGCTTTGCTATCTGCTTGCCGGTGTATTTAATGTATTTATTCCAGATACCGGCGCGCGCTATCACCACCAAGAGCGCCATCCAGCCAAATTATTACGCGACTTCACCAGTTGCTCGATAAAACTTTGGAAAGATAAATTGGGGCAAATTTCGCTATCGGTAACGACTTTATTTTGGGGCGCAGGTGCCACACTACAGTTGATCGTGATTGAATGGGCAAAACAAGCCCTACATTTGCCGTTAAATAAAGCCAGCGAATTACTGGGTATTTTTGCGATTGGTATCGCGCTCGGTGCGGTGCTGGCTGCACGCTATGTCCCTTTAAAAAAATCGCTTTCTGTCATGTATTTAGGGATTGTGATGGGTTTGATTATTACTAGCATGACCGTGGTAACTAATTTGTGGTTGGCCTATCCGCTGCTGATTATCATCGGTGCTTTAGCCGGATATTTTGTGGTTCCAATGAACGCATTATTGCAACATCGTGGCCATGTGTTGATGAGCGCCGGGCACTCAATTGCAGTTCAAAACTTTAATGAAAATTTGTCGATTTTGATGGTTTTACTGATGTACGCAACAATGGTTTGGTTAAATATTGATATTCATCTCATCATCATCATTTTTGGTCTGTTTGTTGCCAGCATTATGTTTGCTGTAATGCGACGCCACGCTGCAAATCAAAAACAATGTGATTCGGTTGCTTTAATTGGCAGTAGTTATCACCATTAACTGGTTTTTTTTGCTTCGGCACGCATCATCCAATCATTAGGGACCACCATACCACGCCGCACTTCTTGCAAACAATTACCTTTGTTTTCCATCAGTGCGATCATGACGGGCGTTTGCTCAGTCTTTAAACGAGTCGAAATTAATTCGATCAACGCCGCTTTAGTAAGTCCATCCCATAGCTCTGCGCGCGCAGGTGCCAACCAGCGCAGCTTCGGTAAGATAAGTGCCGTCTCGAATATGACATTTTGAATTTCATCGACTGTCCACCAAGTACCTGCGCAATGATCCGCTGCAATACCAGTGATGGCGGTCTGCCCGTGTATCGGGTCACGATAAAACAACCAGCCTTTCATCAACACCTGTGCCCTCTGCACCGTTCGCGCTAACACCAGTTGTGCCGCTGGATGGGCAGACAAAAGTAATTGCTGCCCAACGATTTTTTCCATTTTCGCACCCAAAGTATCTGCCAAATTAGGGCCAAGAAAATCAAATAAATTCGCGCGGTTATTAGTATGTTGAGATTGATAGAACAGATAAAATTTGGTTGCTATTTCTAGGTGCCATAATTCATCTCCTCTTTTTAAGAGAAAATCAAATTCACCAACTGTGGTCGATTGATTTTGCTGAATTTGCAATCCGTGCTCGACCAGCTCGCCGGTATACGCAAAAAAATAATGTAATAAATTTTCTGCGTAATGCCCAAGTCGTCGATATTTATGCAACGCCAAAGCGTTATGAAATGTTGTAGGTTGCTGATCTAAGTCATGAAGCCAAGTATGCAGTTGATCGGCCTCTGGCAATACCAACGTGGCAATTTGCTCGAATTGAAGTGTGTTACTTGGTGCCAGTAATTGTGGTGCCGTTAATAACCAAGCTAAAGATCTAACATGGGGGTCACATAAACTACCCCATTCGCGATGAAAACGTGCCTGATAGGTTGTCATGCAACGTTAATCGAAGTTGGCCGTTCCATTTGAGTAAGCGCATTATCGTCATAAAACAGTTTTAGCGCTAAACATAGATCACGCCAAACCTGACGTTTCAGAATGGGCTGCGCAAGTATTTGCCGTGGATGCGTGGTAATGATTAATGGCCGGCCTCCATAAGTCAATGCTTGATTTGCTGCACCAGATAAAATCTCGCTTTCAGATTGATTGAGCAAAATAACACCAATCGAAGCACCGAGTGCGATCACTACGCGCGGTTGAACCACTTCAATTTGCTTGTGCAAATGCGCCAAGCAAGCAAGACGCTCTTCGTTCAATGCCTGACTGTTCTGATCATGATGAACTTTGTCGTGAAAACGTCGAATATGTACCAAATGAGTACTAGCGCCGCTTGACTGTTCGACAGCACGGGCAATCTGCTGATACAGCAATGTTGCTTTTTCCAGTAATAAACCGTCTTGCTGCGCCAATTCTGCATCAAATTTATCAAAGCCATCACCGATGAAAAGAATATCAGCTTTGTGAGCATCTTCCGTCTCGTCAAAACGATTGTTCAGCACACTGTTATCTACAATATTTTCAACAACAGAAGTTGCCGCATCTATCTCCTTGGATGTCGATGTCAGCTGACGCCGTTGCCAAATTGGCCCCAGCCCCATTGCATACCATAATAAAGTCTGTGCACGGTTCAACATATTTTATTTAAAGGGTATAACGCATCACGATGGCATCTTCCCGTGTTTGATTTTGCGCTGGGTAATAGTTTTTTCTACGGCCAATTTCAATAAAGCCAAATTTCTGATATAGCTTCAGTGCGGGAAGATTGCTGACACGCGCTTCGAGCAATACGGATACCATGCCCTTCTCGCGCGCCAATGCACACAAATGATTTAATAAAAAATGTGCATAGCCCTGTTGTTGATAATCTGTATCCACCGCAATATTCAACAAATGTACTTCATCTACCACATACATGACGATGAAATAAGCAAATAATGTATTGTCTCTATCGCGTAAGCCGATCAACTCGTGACCACTATTAAACGAGTCAAAAAAATTACCTCTGCTCCACGGGTAGGGATACACCCTTGTTTCAATCGCTAACAACTGATCCAAATCAGTTAGGCCAATTTTGTAAAGATGGGCTTGCCCAATATCCAATTGATGGCTCATTTTTCGCGTAAACGTTCGGCGCTAGTCAAGGCAATTTTATTACGTAAATAAAGTGGCTCTGCCTGCGCGGCATGCAACTGTTTGCCCATTTTAAAGTCATGTAAAGCAAGTGCGGCAATGCTATTTGCATGAGGCATCGCAGCCGTATGCAATAAATCGGAAAATTCGGTAGGCACAATCACACCATTCCCTAAAACCAGTTTAACAGCGTGCTGATGTGCCTCAGAAAATGCTGACGTCGCCGACGACAAGCTGGGCGCCACCACAATTTCCCAGCCATTACTGCCATACACATAATGCGCCCAATAAACCTCGTTCATACGGGCATCCAGCACGCAAACAAAATTGCTTCCTTCATCTGCTTGGCGCGCAGACTCTGCCATTGCCAACAAGCTTACGACTGGAACAACTGGCAAATCTGCACCATACGCCAAACCTTGCACCACGCCACAGGCGGTACGCACACCAGTAAATGCGCCGGGCCCGCAACCAAAAGCGATTGCATCGCATTGCTGCAGTGTTATTTTTGCTTCATTTAAAATAGTCTGAACGGCGGGCAAAATTCCGCTCGAATGAGTTGTAACGCCAGACAGCTCACGGCTGGTCAACGTGCCATGCGAATATAGCGCGACAGACGCCACCTCGGTGGAAGTTTCAATTGCTAGTAAAATAGTCATACCGCTATTTTACTTCCTTGAAGTGCAAGACGGCGTACCGTCTGGTGTAATTTAATTCGGATGATGCTGGCAGACCCGCTAATTTGAATGTTATGAGCCCCTAGGTTAAAATAAGCCATGCTTACGACCAATTTCAACCCGGCAGACTTACTCGCCATCCAATCCCAGTTGCAAGAAAAAAAATGGCTGATTGCCTGCCTGTGCGCCGCTTGGTGCGACACCTGCGAAACCTATCGCACACCATTTGAAACATTGATGAAAGATCATTCAGGCAAGTGTTTTGCTTGGATTGACATCGAAGACCATGCTGCGCTGGTGGATGAGCTGGAAATAGAAAATTTCCCCACCATTTTGATTGAATATCAAGATCAAGTTTTGTTTTTTGGCACCATGTTGCCGGATATTGGGCAACTTAAACGGCTGATTGTGTCATTAGAAAATGCCCAAGCCGGCAGCGCCACATCATCGACCTCTCAAGCGCCAAAAATATTTGAAGGCATGCCAAGCGGCTGGAGTTTGCGAAAACAATTATTACAGCAAGCTTTACAATCAACCCCAGACACCTAAGCTAGCTTTTCAGAAAAATCGGAACAAGCTTCGACTTCGACTAAGCCTGTACCTGAACACCCTTCCAGAACGCGATAAACCCTGTGATCTGCGCGGCTGCTGTTTCTGGCGTGCGATACAGCCATGCGGCATTTTCATTGACCTTACCATCAACTACTACATGGTAATAATCTGCGGTACCCTTCCAACCACAAAAACTATGATGATCGCTGTCTTTTAAATATGCAGGATTCACTTTGTTGGCGGGAAAATAGATATTGTTTTCAACAATATGCACTTCATCACTTGATGCTTCGGCGATGACTGCGCCATTCCATGTTGCTTTGGGCATGATAATTCCTCTCTTTAATACAAATAAATGAAGACTGAGGTAAAACAGACCTTGGCTTTATTGCTTCGCCTCGCCGTATATTTTGTCTCATATGTACTGTCTACGGTTTTGCGCCTAACTCATGCAATTTTGCTTCAGCCCTGTAAATTCAATCCTATAAATACAACCAATTAGAACACTGATCTGGCATTAACAAGAACGTGCCAGACGTAAGCCTGTCATCTGCCAACGTGCCGTGCTCGGAAAAAAATTCCGATAACTTGTCCGACTATGATGCACTGGAGTAAAACAAGACGAACCACGTAATACATACTGATTCACCATGAATTTACCATTGTATTCACCAATTGCACCCTCTGGTGCGACGAATCCCGGGTAGGCAGCATAGCTGCTGCTAGTCCATTGCCAACAATGTTGAAACAAGCCCGCCATTGTTGGCATGGAATTGGCAGCGTGTTCCCACTCTGCTTCGGTGGGTAAGCGCGCCTTCGCCCATTGTGCATAAGCGGCCGCCTCGAAATAAGATAAATGGCTCACCGGTTTTTGCGGGTCTATTTCCTGCAAACCATGTAAAGTGTATTCACTCCAGCGGGTCACTTGCTGTTCACCCTGCATGAACACTGTTTTATGCCAATAAATCGGCGCTTCAATTTTTTGACTCTGTAGCCAATCCCAGCCTTCTGCCAGCCACAAAGCGGGGTCACGATAAGCGCCCGCCTCAACGAAAGCCAAATAATCGCCATTGCTAACCAATCCATTGGCCATTTCAAAAGATTCGACAAATGTACGATGACGCGGCATTTCATTATCAAAGCAAAAATGGGTGCCATCGGCACCGATTTCCACCAGAGCCGCGTCAAACTGCTGCCAGCTATTTGTTGGTTGGTTTGTTGCTTTCAGTTCTGGGTAATTGGCAGACATTGCAGGGAATAGCGGATTACAAGAAAATAAATGCTTAACATCCGTTAGCATTAATTCTTGATGTTGCTGTTCATGCTGGATACCCAATTCGCCTAACGTACTCAAACTGACGCGCGTCGCCACGTCGCTCAAACCAACACTTTGCCATAGCGTAGCCAAGCGCTCGTCAACCTGACGACGGTACGCCAATACCTCGCTCAAATCAGGTCGCGTTAACAGGCCACGTTTTGGTCTTGGATGTTTTTCGCCAATGCCGTTGTAGTAAGAATTAAATAAAACACGAAATGCTGGATGAAAAGGTCTGAAATCAGCTTCAAATTTTTCAAGAATAAAAGTTTCAAAGAACCAAGTAGTATGCGCCAAATGCCATTTAATAGGACTCGCATCCGGCATCGATTGCACCACGCAATCTGCTTCGGTTAATGATTCAATCAATGTTAACGTATAGTGACGCGTCGCTTGAATGCGCTGCAAAATTGCGGTAAACGATTGCGCCAAATCGGCTCGATTGCTCATATTGCCTCCGCATGGATAACAGCAAAATGCGCTTTTTTATCGCTCCAATGATGCGCACGACCAAAACCTGCTTGCTGCGACAACTGTAGAAATTGGGGAACCGTATATTTATAACTATTTTCCGTGTGAATGCCTTCACCTTTAACAAATTGCCTCTCACCGTTTGGCCAACGTACCAGTACATCCTTTTTCGCATGCAGATGCATTTCAACCCGCCCTACATCCGCATTAAAAAATGCCCGATGCTGCCAATCACGTACCTCAAAATCAGCCTCGATCAATCGATTAATATGCCGCAACAAATTCAAGTTAAACGCTGAAGTTACACCCAGCGCATCGTCGTAGGCATTTTCTAAAAGAGATACATCTTTAATCAAATCAACGCCAATCAAAATACCGCCATCTTCATCACAGGCGGCGCGAATTTGCTTTAAGAAGGTTAAAGCTTGGCGCGGATCGAAATTACCGATCGATGAGCCTGGATAAAAGAACAGGCGTTTTTCTCTTCTGACTTCATCAGGTAATTGCCACTGCGCCGTAAAATCCATACCGAGCGCTGTCATTTCGATATGCGGAAAACGCTCCTGCAAACGCCGAACTGCCTCACGCAAATGATCAATCGAAATATCAATCGGCACATATTGTTCAGGATGCAAACGCGGAAACAATGTCGCCGCCTTGGCGCAGTTACCTGCACCCAAATCAATCAGTGTGGCACCTGAGCCGATGGTTCTGGCAATGTCTGACAAATGGCTTGAAAAAATTTCAGCTTCGGTACGAGTCGGATAATACTCAGGTAATTCGCAAATCGCCTCAAATAGAACTGAGCCGAGTGGATCATACAAAAACTTGGGAGAAAAACTGACTTTATCTGCGCGCAAGCCGCGCTCGATTTCCTCGCGAATCATTTGTTCACGCGATGTTGATGAAGTTGACGCTGTTGATTGAGGCAAACTGTTTGCCTCCTCAAGAATGTTTGAAGAGTCTGACATATTTTTTAATGTGGTTCTAAAACGACCTAACGACAGTGCGCTTATTTTAGGATCAAGATGAACGGCTATTTATTGTTTGGCTATTGTTCATTTATTGTTTGTTATGTATGGAAGCAAATGTCAAGTATAACCAAGTTAGAGAATTGCTGAACAATAGTGAGATCTAAGCTAATCGAAACACATTTTTTGTAATATCGATGAACCAGATAATCAATTCATTTACACAAACTACAATCTACGATTATGCCGGTTATCTCTAGTTAACTGGCTTTACTCCATACACACAAGTTTACCTATGGTCTATTGAGCTATAGATTGGAAGCGACGCTCTTTTACTCACTCTGGTACACCCGATAAAAATTGAGGCTTATCTGTGTTGGTCGAATAACTCGCTAGCTACTGACACCAAACTAGCCCATCGCAACAAATCGATACACGGCAAACTTTAGATACCGTTGACAAGTGCCCAAGCATTTTGCAATAAATTTAATAGTCAATTCCGTAACATACCGAGTTGGATTGTTTCCTCCCATCCACCGTTTAACCATTGTGAGATGGAAATTAACAAAAATTTGCAAGTGATCGCTTTGGCATTTTTACGCCTATTTTCAGATGTGTCCGTTCGCGTTCATCTTGTTCACTCACCTCAGTACTAGCACCTGCTAAACAATATTAGACGCCTATATTTTCCCTATTTCCATAGGAAAACTCATAAAAAATCCACCTATTCAGCACACCATCGTTACACCACCGATGATTACCCGCCCTTAAAGCCTTGTATTTTCACCAGATCTTATACGGTGTAATTCGATGCTACACAGCAATGTTGTTTTACTAAATTTAACAATGCCAAGCCTTTTTTTTACAAATTTATGCCTACAATTATTTCTATCAGAAAACAATTTTTCAGATTTTTTTTACTTGTTTGCGATTCAGAAGAGCATCAACACAAGCTAATGCCAACCAAATTTTTATCATTGAGCTAGTCATCATGACAAACGATAATGAATATCATCCATCACCAGAACTCGTCACCGATAAGTCGGGCATGGTTTTGCATACCAACGACGCCTTCAATACCCTGATGGCCGGTGAATTGGCTCAGTTGCATCAAAAGAATATCAGTAATTTTTTTCAAGCGAGTGACCGCGATTACCTCAATACCGAAATTTGGCCACAATTACAGCGCAACGGCAAAATAAAAGAAATTTTGTTATATCTGATCACCACAAATCAACGTTGTGTGCCTGTGATGCTGAATGCCACCAAAGGTGAATACAACCAACAAGAGGCTTATTTCTGGACTTTATTTATTATTGGTGAAACCAGTCGCCTAGAATCAGCGTTACTCGCAACACGCCAACATGCCAATCAAATCACACAACGCCTGTTGGAGCGTGAGCGCTTTTTACAGGCCCTGACCAATGCAATTCCCGGTCCTGTCAGTTATTGGAGCCGCGATTTGCGCTGCCAATTTGCCAATCGCGCTATCTTGAACTGGTTCAATAAAAAACCTAATGAAGTAATCGGTACAAGCTTGCTGGAGTTATTTGGAGAAGACACTTTTAACTTCAATCGTCCACATATTGATGCGGTACTTGCCGGACAACCCCAAGAATTTAAGCGCTCATTGCCACGACTCGATGGCAAAATCGCGCATACCATCGTGAATTACATTCCTGATGTAGATGACAAGGGTGAAGTCCAAGGATTTTTCGCGGTCGTCAATGACATTACAGAAATCAAATCGGCAGAAAGTGAAATGCGCTTAGCGAGTAGTTTCATGCAAAACACCTTAGAAGGTGTGATGGTAACTGATGCTGAAGGAGTCATTATTTCGGTCAACCCAGCCTACACCAAAATTACTGGCTATAGCGCAGAAGAAGCCGTTGGTAAAAATCCACGGATTGTTAACTCTGGTAATCACGATCATGGTTTTTTTAATCAGTTCTGGACAGAATTAAAAAACAAAGGGAAATGGCAGGGCGAAATCTGGAATCGCCGTAAAAGTGGCGATGTGTATTTAACCTGGCAAACCATTACCCGCATTCCGGGCGAAACCGAAGACTCTGTGCGCTATGTCTCGGTATTTAACGACATGACAGAACGCTGGCATATCAATGAAAGCATTCGTCATTTAGCCTTCCATGACCCACTCACTGATCTGCCTAATCGTGCGCTCATGCTGGAACGATTAGGACAGCTTTTATCAAAAACCGGACGTGAACAACGTCAACTGGCGGTTCTATTTTTAGATCTGGATCGCTTCAAGTACGTCAACGACAATTTAGGTCATGATGTTGGCGATGCATTATTAAAAGCTGTTGCACGCCGTCTGCAATTACAGATTCGGCAAACCGATACATTGGCACGTTTGGGTGGCGATGAATTTGTCATTCTACTCGACAACCCCTACAGCATGATTGAAGTCGAGCATATCGCCAAACGTATCATCACCGTCATCGGGCAAGTCTTTAAACTCGGTATGAATGAAGCAAATATTGGCGTCTCAATTGGCATCGCTACTTATCCAGCGGGCGGCAGTAACGCTAGTGAACTTTTACAAAACGCCGATGCGGCGATGTACGCAGCAAAAAATGCGGGGCGAAATACTTATCGCGTTTTTGGTGAGCATGTCGAAGAACAGGCGCAGCTTGATATCTGTGAAAATTAAGATCTAGTGATCGATAACAGACTCATCAAAACGCAAAATTTTTTGTGATACATCGGGATATGTAATTTGCTTGTCGCAACGCTACGATACAATGTGAAAGACGCCTACTCTCTTTCATAAAGTCATGCGAGAAATTAAAAGTCTAGATGAATTAAAAAGTTTGATCGGTCAAGAAGTTGCAATCTCTGACTGGTTAAGCATGCCACAAGAACGCATCAATCAATTCGCCGATGCGACCAACGATCACCAATGGATCCATCTGGATGCCGAGCGCGCAAAACAAGAATCACCTTTCCGCAATACCATTGCACACGGCTTTCTCACCCTCTCGCTGCTAACAGCAGTGATGCAAAATGCGATCCATCTCAGTTACGCGAAGATGGCACTCAATTACGGCTTGAATAAAGTGCGCTTTCCAGCACCTGTGCCAGTCAACAGCCGATTACGCGGCAGAATCAAATTACAGCAAATTGATGACATCAAAGATGGTGCGCAAATGATTTGGGAAATTACGCTGGAACGAGAAGGTTCAAGCAAGCCAGTCTGTGTGGCTGAATGGATTGTACGTTGTTACTAGAATCTTAAATGGATGACTGCATAACTATACTACCACCTGTATTTTTATAAAACACAATCATGATGTGCGGGTTAAGGCATAAAATTTTTAAAAAAATGGCAGTATAGATAAATCTATACAGTTTTAGCCATAAAACTTAACGGCATAAATTGGTGGCAAATTGGCCGAGACTTTTTGCCACGACTCTCCCGCATCGTCACTAGCCCAAAGATTGCCGGTGGTAGAAGCCATCAACAAATGTTCGCCATCGTCTGCCACCGCCAAACCGTGCCGATAAATCAAATCGTAACAGTCGTTTTGCGGCAAGCCTGTGCGCAATGAGGTAAATGTCACACCACCATCTCGCGTGCGGGTTACGCTCAATGCGCCCTGCGCTGGCACGCGCTTTTGATCGGCTATCGCGGGCACAAACCATGCTGTCAGCGGGTCTTGTGGATGCACAGCCACCGCGAAACCAAAATCTGAGATGCCGTGCGGCGTCGTTATTCGCTGCCAACTTGCCGCATCATCGGTAGAACGCCAAATGCCATTGTGATGCTGGCACCAGAAATGATCGGGTGCGGCTTTACAGCGCGTGATCAAATGGGGATCCTGAATATTTTGATTGTCAGCCATCGCCTCCGGCATATAGCTTGCGCGCATGCCTTTTGCCGCCAAGGCCCAGCTTGCGCCCCCATCCTGCGTTTGCCAGACGCCGCCGCAGGAAATGCCAATGGTGACATGCGCTGCATCACGCGGATCTACGCAGATCGAATGAATGCCCGGCACGTCATATCCACCCCCCATCCATTCCCTTCGCTCTGGCCGATGCCATAAAGATTCAACTAACTCCCAACGATGACCGCCGTCAGTCGAGCGAAATAAGCCCCCCGGCAAAGTACCAGCCCACAATACACCGGGCGCTTGCCTGCCGCCCGTTTCCAGTGCCCAGATTTGCTTAAGTTTCCATTCAATATCGGGAGTTTGTTCAGCAATAACTGCTGGTTGCGGTGGAAATGCAGGCGTAGCGATCTCAATCCAATCACGGGTTCTACCACCACGCCGATGCAGCTTCACGCCAAAATGCCCAAGATTTAATGCTGCGAAAATCGAACCATCGTGTGAGTCAAACAAGCAACTGGTCACTGGTTCACCTAAAAAACTGATCTGATCTAATTGCCAGCCATTGCTCGTTTTTAAATATTCAAACAGCCCTTTGCGGGTCGCCACCATTGCTTTCATAGTCAACCTCCAGACAAGGCTTGCAGCACGTGAATACTACTATCAACCGAAATGGCATCGCGCAAACCCTGGCGATCATGCACACGCTGGCCGTCAATAAAAATCACCACGTGCTGTCGTAGATGCGCTTGCTCATCCAAAATATAGCTGCGCAACATTGGATTCAGCGCGAACGCCTCTTCTAATGCAGCGCGCAGTGTTGTGGCTGTAGTATCGATTTCGGGTGTCGCAGTAAACCGCGTCAGCTGCTGCGTAAACACCAGCTTAGCCACGCTTGCCCCATTGCGAATAGGGCTGGCGCATCAGATTAGAATTCGCGTAACGCCGATCATCACTCACCTCTTCACCCAACCAGCTCGGGCATTCAAAGAGCTGTGACTCAGATTCCAGCTCTACTTCCGCCACCACTAAGCCCGCATTGTCGCCAAAGAACTCATCAACTTCCCACACCAAACCCGCAAACTCAATCCGATGTCGATTTTTTTCGATACTCGGTTGCATGCACACTTTATCGAGCAGCTCTTGTGCGTCAAGCAGCGGAATCGGGTATTCCCACTCCCCCCGTGAAATACCAACATTGGCGCTTTTAATCGTCAAAAAAGCGCGCTCACCTTCAATCCGCACGCGCACCGTGCGTTCTGGCTCCGCGCTCAAATACGCCTGACGCAAAAAAGTGACCTGGCCCAAACCGCGCCAGGCATCACTACTGACTAAAAATTTGCGCTCTATTTCTACACCCATATCGAAATTAGCTCGCGTTCAAAGAGGTTAAAATTGGTTGCAACATGGCCTCACCCAATTTCATACTGCGCGCGCCATCCCAGCCCACTTCTGGGTCAGGCAAATTGGCATTGTCTTTGAATGGCAGCTCCAAAGTCAGCGAAACGCATTTAAAGGTATGCCCCACATATTTAGATGCCAGCTTCAATACATCTTCATTGTATTTACTGGCTTCATAACCATATTTAGTCTGAAAATCTGGGCTAGCCAAGCAAAAGCTATCAGAAAATTGCTGCTGCTCGCGCATTTGCTTTTCGCTAAAACCATCCAGCATTTCGCTACCAGCTAAAAAGATATACGGCAGCGCTTCATCGCCATGTACATCTAAAAATAAATCGCAGCCCACTTCATGAATTTTATTTTTCACGTGATAGACCTCTGGACTATTCTCTAAAGAAGGCGTCATCCATTCACGATTTAAATTTGCGCCCGCCGCATTGGTGCGCAAATTACCGCGCACAGAACCATCCGGGTTCATATTTGGCACCACATACACCACCGCTTTTTCCAAAATTTTGCGGGCAAACGGATTAGCCGGATCAAGCAAAGCATTCAACGTGCCTTCCACCAACCACTCTGCCATCGTCTCACCCGGATGCTGGCGCGCAATGATCCACACCTTTTTCTCAGCCGCCGGATTACCCACCACCACCATATTCAAATCACGACCATCCACGGTATTACCCAAATCCACCACCCGCGCAATACCGCTCTGCTCCACGCTGCCCAGCATCGCCAGATGGCGCTCCCAACTATATGGTTCAAAATAGGCAAAATACATACTATCGAACTCTGGCTCATGCCGTATCGTCAGCACTTGTCCATCAAACTCAGTCTCAACACGAAACCAATTCTCACGATCATAACTAGCCACCGCCTGATAATTCTCCCAGCCCTTGGGATAAGTGGACTTACCCGCATTTAAAATACGAATCACAACCTCCTGATCACGCGCACCTTGCAAGCGAAAATGAAACCACTGCCGAATATCGGCATGCGAATCAGCACGCAAATTCAAAGCAATATCACCCGCATGATCGGCACGCACCACCTCAATTGCACCGGCATCAAAGTTTTGACTAATTTTGATCGTCATTCTTTACTCTTTCAAAAATGTTCTGTTCACAAATTCAATGCTGCCCGGACCACACCGCAACAGCGCCATGCCCATCGATCAAATACCTCACCGAATGACATTGCCAACGAGGCCATATTGTCCCCCTATTCGCACTAATTTAAAAATACTTTAGTCAAAAAAATAGAAAGCAAAGCACTATTTCCTTTCAACATTTTTTTAAAGAAAAATTTCGCCGACATAAAGTTGGTAAAGACGCAGTAAATCGGCTATAATTTTCGGCTTAGCGTCGGGGCGTAGCGCAGCCTGGTAGCGTACTTGCATGGGGTGCAAGGGGTCGAGTGTTCGAATCACTCCGTCCCGACCAATTGGATTGAAGACTTACGTTCCTTCGGAATGTAGGTCTTTTTTATTAAGTAGTGACTTAATTATTTCGGTAATTAGTATTCGCAATGGTTCGTAATGCTGCAATAAAAATATAAGAACTATGCCGCAATCAAAACCCGCCGAACAGCCATAGCCCGACATTGGCTAGACTGATGATTTGTATACTGATCACCGTAATTAAAATCCTGCACCCATGCCCATCCCAGATTGCTAGCATCAGGGGTTGACGACCAGTGGCAGTTATTTAAATGAAGTATTTTTGATAAATTAATATGCACCAGTAGCAGCTCGTATCTAGCTGGTAAATAAAAATCTTGATGGCCTTCAATGGTAAGCGTTCGTGTCCATTGTGCAGCTGGATGATGGTTGGTCGAGCCACATAAAGCCAACGTATTGGCAAGACCATCAATTTCGCTTAGCTTAGTTGGGCAATCATGATCACTTTTTGACCACATGATGTTTTTAATTGACGCCTTATGATCAGTTGGCACGATTAGGTGATAATCTGGCAAGCCAGCTTCCCCTCTCATAACGCCTGCATATATGCCACCCTGCCCTTCCCATAATTCGCCAATGCGCGGATGACGAACAATCGTTTGCGTTTGTCTGGTGATTGCATCGCGATACTTGCGTCGGCGTAGTGGTTGATTTTCTTGAATGGCAAAAATATTGGGTGAGATTGTCATCAATTGTCCAAAGTCAGTATTTAAAAAGCTGATATTATTTGAATAATATCATATTAATAC
>OFSE01000326.1_pt1 | contig 15028 bp, 25 predicted proteins | sample 1543261 | NCBI WGS metagenome assembly OFSE01 (sample SAMN07774225, study PRJEB24372) | wastewater metagenome | isolation source: Exp Tend VB 50WW | collected 2016-02 | reverse complement strand
GTAGGTGCGAACCCCGATCCACGTCAGCGGGACGCGGAGGTGGACGACGCCGTCACGGGCGCTTCGCTCGACGGCCAGCGCGGAGGTGGAGCGGTCGACTCGGGTCTCGGCGCGTAGGAGCACGCGCCGAGGCTACGGATCGGATTCACCTCACCGAGCTCGACCCGCCCGCCCGCGGATCGGCGTCCAATCAGGTCGGCGAACAGTTCGGAACGGCCGAACGGTTGCCGCACAGTAAAAGCCCGCCCCTTGTGAGGGCGGGCCAGTGGGCACGTGAGTGCCCGCGCTTCGGTACCCTCCCCACAGAATCGTGGTGAGGCCGAAGTGCAGGTGATACCCCGGGTGGCGGGGTGGTGCAACTATTCCGAGGCCGTCCCGTGGGCCGCTAGATATGCGGGATCAATAGGCGAATCCATTACGACTCGCGGACGGGGTCCGAGGGCGCGGACGCTGGCCTCCCGCTGCACTTTGTCGAGCGCCTCCGCTTGCAGGTCGCGCAGGCCCCACGGGCGGGTGGGAAGTGCCCAGCGGCGGAGCACCAGCAGCGCGGCCGCCAGTTCGGCGACGCGACCGTGGTCGGCGAGGGTGGCCACGGCGCGGGACCACGTCCTGCCGGCGAGCGACACACGCCAGCCGACATGCAGGGGGCCGGTGCCGACTCGGGAGGCGCTGCGCTCGATCGGGTTGCCGCCCTGCTCGATCCACGCCGCGAGGACCGTCCAGCCGATCGCGTGGACCGGGCCCAGCGGCCTGACGAGGGGTGACGGGGCGAGCGCAGACACCGGCGGCTCCCACGGGCCGGACAGGGCCGCAATGGGCACGGCCACGCCGATCGCGTCCGCGAACGCGCCCACGGTCAGGAGGGCGTCGAGGATGGCGTCGCGCGCCGGGTTCGGGATCCGAGCGCTCACGCCGCCTCCGCGAAGTCGATGTCGTGGCGGGCGGCGGGGCGGAAGGACCGCACGCGCACGGGGAACTCGCCGCACAAGCCGGCGGCCAACAGGTCCATCACCTCGGCGGGGTCGACGGCGCAGCGGGCAAGGTCGCGGCCGGGTCCAGGCACCTCGCCGAAGCACTCGCGCAGGGCGGCGCCGTCGCGCATGAGGCGAGGGGACAGCGCCCCACCGTTGACGTAGACCGCGTCGCCGATGAGGACGCGGTGGGGGCCGTTCCACGCGTGGGCGGTAAAGCCCCCGGGGGCGGCGCCGATGGTGATCGTTTCGGTCAGGGGACCATGTGAGGGGTCTTGCATTGGATTCTCCGGGGCGAGGGTGGAAGCGCGGGCTATTCGACGGGTGGTGTGGGATCGGTCCAGCGGTGCCCAAACAGGGACCTCCGCTCGGGGTCGCGCCAGTTGGCGGCGCTCATGCGCTTGAGCCCGTCGCACCACACGACGAGCCCCATGTGGGAGAGAATGCGGTCGACGGCCTCGTCGGTCAGGTCCGGCACGAGGTCAGCGGGCGGAAGGCTCACCGGCGCACCGGCGGGACCGGCGGCGGAGTGGGGTCGCAGCGGTGCGAAAAGACCCCGCGCCGTTGGCAAACGGGCGGGGTCGGCGCGAAGGTGTCGGAGGGAGTGGGGCCGAACGGGTAGAAGTCGAGGGGAGCGGGGGAGGTCACGGTATCAATATGGGGCTGCCGGGCGCGGGTGTCAAGTCCCGTCCGCTTCGAGGACCCACCCGCCAGGCACGCGTGTTGCCGTGCCAGCGTAAAGGAGCACGCGAGTACCGCACGGGCAGTCGATCCAACGGTTGCAACCGAGGAGGGAGGCGCGGCCGATGAAGGTCTCGCCGGATTCGCACGCCCGGTCGAGAGTCCCGCTTTGCCGCAGCAGGAGGGCGTAACGGCGCTCACGGCCGCGACGGTGGGGCAGGGTGCCGACGTGATGAGGGTGGGGGCGTTGCATCAGGCGGCGAGGGACTGGGCGGGCGCGTCGGCCGTGAGGGTGTCCGGCAGATCGTCGGCCTCGACCCAGTAGGTGAGGTCGCCGATCCCCATGTCGGCGCCGTGGGTGAGCTGGGCGGCAACGGCGTCGGCGAAGCCGTGATCGGCGACGATGCCGGGGGCGCGGGTCTCGAGCGCGTCGTCGTCACCGCGGCGATCGGAGACGGTGGCGAACGCCATCGAGCGGAGTTGCTCGGCGGTGCGGTCATGGTCCACGAGGTTGCCGCGGGAGTCGATCAGGCCGGCGAGGCGGGCGACGTTGCGCGAGATCAGGGCGAACTGCCGGAGGCTCACGAGACGGCGCGGATCGGTGCCCTTGACGGGGCGGCCGACGGGCTGGCCGGCGTGGGCGTGCCGGGGGCTGGAGAGAGAGATGACGTTGGAGGTTTGGCGCGGGCTGCTCATGTGACTAAGGTAATCCCGCCCACCATTCGGCGCAAGTGGAAAGTGATGTCTAACGGCGTTTATTATTGCGTGCGGTAACGCTCCGCGCGTTTGCGGCCTCGTTGTGGATCAGCGCGTCGAGCATCGAGGGGGGAGGTCCGTCGCACCCGGCGGCCTGCCATTCCTGCACCGCCCACTCGAGCAGCGCGTCGGTCAGGTCCCCGATCGGCAGACCAGGCGGGCACCACTCGGCGGTCACGACGCCCTCACGCTCCTGCAGTTCGCCGAGGCCGGCGCGGACGAGGGTCAGGAGGCTGCCGGACAGGACGCGCCACGACTCCGGCCGGTGCCCCTGGCGAACGGCCACGGCGGTCCCGTTGCAGGTCAGTAGGGCGCGCCGGGCCTCGGCGAAGGTGGGCACGAGGAAAGCCACGCAATCGGCCCGCTCGTCGCGCAGGACGGCGACCAGCGTCTCGACCTCGTGGCGGAGGTGGGGGCGGACCGTGGACCCGAGGGACCGTGTCGCCCGCTCCTGCAGGGCGAGGAGGCGCTTGATCATCGCCGGGCGGGTGAGGTCCTCGCGCACCGCGGCGGCTTCGGCGTCGGCGGCGGTGAGGGCAACGAGGGCGCCCCACGGATCGGCGATCTCCCCACAGCGCAGCAGGGCTCCGAGGGCGCCGGGGGTCTCGCGCTCGAGGGCGTCCAAGACCGCACCCTCCCGGGCGTCGGCGGCCTCGCCCTCCTCACGCTCGCCGAAGTCGGCCAGCACCCCGGCCCACGCCTCGACGTGTGCGATGACGCTGGCGAGGCGGGGCAGTTTGACGGCCCGGACCACCTCCCGGATCGCCACGAAGCGAGGCGTCCCGGGCTCACCCGCGAGCAGTTCGGCCGCGAGCCGCCGGGCGTGGAGGTTGCGCTCCGCCCCGAGGGAGGGACGCCAATCACCGCCGGGGAGGATCTCCCGCAGGTAGCGTTCCTCGCCCGGCAAGCGCTCGGCCTCGTCACGACGGCGCGTCGCGTCAGCCATGAAGGCGTCGGCCAACGCGGCCCGACCCTCGGCCTCGTGAGGGGGCACGGGTTCGTGATTCGCGGCGAGCGTCGCGGCGAGGTCGGCGGCTGACATCGTCCCGTGACCCACGACCACGCCGTCGACCAGCGCCACGACCGGCCGCTCGTCCGCGGTGGCCTTCGTGGACTTCGGCTTGGCGGCGGGGCGGGGACCGGCCAGCGCGGCCCGGCAGGCGCGCCACGTGGCGGTGGCCCAAGCGAGGGTGGAGTCGGAGGCGGGGCGCAGGACGACGCGACCAGCGACGCCCCCGGTGAGTCGCACGGCCGGCAGCACGTCGCCGGTGGGAGTGATCGGGTCGGCGCGGTAGTGGGTGCGGCGAAACTCGCGCTCGCGGACGGCCTGCAACCTGGCGAGGCGGTCGGCGAGGGCTGCCGGGTCCGGATCAGCAAACCCGCCCACTGGGTAGGACTGACCCCGTCGGTCAACGCTCGTCGCAGGGCGCCAGCAGGCCACCTCGACGGCGTGGGGGACGGCGAGCTGCCGGGCGTGGTGCGGCGCGACCTTCCCCGCCACGGTGCTGCGGGCGGCTTCGGCGACGGCGAGGACCACGGCCAGCGGATCGGGGCAGGGGCCGGCGGCGCGGGTGAGGGCGTCCACGACCACAAGCCCGGCGGCCCGTGCGTCGTCGGCGCGGAGGGCGTCGGCCAGCCCGGAGTCGCAGGCGAGCACGGCCGCCCAGCCAGCGGCGCCGAGACCGCCCGGGACGGTGAGGGCGGTATTGGTGACCCACTTGTGCGAGTCGTTGACCCGCAGCCCGAGGGCGTGGCCGAGTTCGCACTCGAAGTCGGAGCCCGGAACCGCGCGGTCGAATGCGGCGTGGGCGCACTCCAGGATCGGGGACCGGTGCCCAGCGAACACGAGGTCGGCGCCTTCGAGGGTGAGGCCGTCGCAGACCGGGATCGAGCGAGTAGGTTTTGCAGCAAAGGGGCGGGCGGTCATGTGATCTCCGGGGCGAGGGTTGGAAGCGCGGGCAAGGCGGCCACGAGGACATCGCGGCCAGATACGGGACAGCAAAAGCAATCGCCCGACACACGGGCGGAGGGGGAATCGGGGAGCGCGTGGGCCCGCTCGAGGCGTTCGAAGCACCACACGCACACGGACACCCACCGGCGGCCTGTGACGGGCGCCACGAGGTCCAGGGCGAGCGCAGCAGCGTGCGCGGAGTGGCCGAGGCGGCGAGCGTTGCCGACGAGGCGGAGGGCGGCATCGGGCATTGAGGTGCTCACACCCCGAAAGCCCCGGCCCGTGAGGGTGCGGGGCTGCCTGCCGGGCAGCGGCTACTCGGGCGCCCCGTGGACCCCGTCGCCGTTCGCGTCCACGGCGGGGCGGTCATTCCAGGCGCAGCGGAGGCAGCGGAGCCACGACCACGCGCCGAAGCGGGGCGTGCCCTCGCGGACCACGGCGCAGTCACCGCCGCACGCCTGGCAGGCCTCCTGCGCGACCTCGGGGCGGGAGATCGGCACCGCGTCGACGAGGTGGCTGGTCGGGCGGCGGTCGGGTCGGTCGCGCTTCGTCATGGTCCATCTAAGATAAGCCCTCCGCAGCCTGCGTCAAGTCCCGTCGCAGAACTGTTTTCGCACCGCTCGGAAACGTTGCACTTCGGCCGAGGTGTGGTAGCGTCCATCGAGACCTGACTTGCGCATAACTGCGCAACTTTACATAACATACACTATCGGCGGGGAAATCGGAGCCTCTACCCACAGCCCCGGTATATCGCGGATCCGAGCGGCGCGCAAGTAATACATGACGGGCGAGGGCAGGGGAGCGGAACCGGGCGGAAAATGCGGCGCTTCCTGCGCAGGTTGGCGGGCAGGGCGGGAAAGCGGAAACTCACGAGCGGCGCGTGGACCGGAGACGCTCCGCCTCCGCCGCTTCGAGGAGGCGGATTCGCACCGCGAGAACCGCGCGCCAGGGGTCGCCAGGCACCAGCGAGGCGAGTTCGCGCCGAAGATCGCGGAGGGTCGGCACAGGATCGGCGAGGATAGTCAAGGCCGATTTGCGTCCCGGGCGTTCACAGCGCACCCCGATTCCCGGCCGAGCCGACGGTGGACAGCGGGGGCAGGGGACCGAGTGGGAGTTGCACCCCGGGCCGGCGCTCGAAGCGGAACACCACGCCCGACCCGAGGAGGACCTGCCGCGAGCCGAGGAAGGGCCGGCCCGCCAGCGGCGCGCGCTCGAGGATGGCCCGGCCGATGGCGACGGGGTCATCGACGGGGCCGATGAAGAGGCGCAGGCCCTCGGGCGAGCGGACGAGGCGGGGGTGGGAGGCACCAGCGGCGCGGGCGATCTCGAGGATCGAGTCGGGGTTATCCGCGCGATGCACGTTCGCGCTCGCCATCGAGGCGCCGAAGCCGAGCCCCTTGAGCGCGGTGTCGCAGCGCTCGAGGAGGTCGTGGGCGTCGGCGAGTTCGGTCTCGGCTGCGGCGATGCGCTCGACGGCACGGTCGCGCCACGTCTGCCACTCGGCGGGGGTAGGAGCCTTCATGCCCCGATCATCGCCGGGCGGGGAGGGGAGGTCTAATCAGGCCGCCAGCGCCTCCGCCCACCGCACCTCGGCCTCGTGGTCGGCCAGCAGGCGAGCGAGTCCGGCCCGGTGGCCTGCTCGTGGGGGCGACCCCGCACCCCAGCGCCGGACTGCCTCGCCCGAGACCCCGAGCGCCGCGCCGATTCGCGCCAACGTCCACCGGGCCCCTAGCAGCCTCGCCACGGCGTCGACCGGCGGGAGGGACGACGGCGCATCCGAGGACGAAACGCCCCGCTGCAAGCCCGCCAGCGCGTCGGTCATGTCGAGGACGCGGACAAAGCCGGCGTCGCCCGACTCATCGGCCCCCATCGCGGTGCGGATCCGCGGGCTGGTGTCGAGGTCGACCTGCGCGGTCCCGATCCACCGGAGCCGACGCGCTGCCACCCGCCGACACGTGGGGGATAGTAGGTGCACCGCCCACTTGCTCACCCACGGCGCGGCGCGGTCGCGCTTCTCGGCAGGGAGGGCGAGCCAGCGCGCTACCGCCTCCTGCGCGGCGTCCTCGATGCCGTCACGATCGCGCCAAGTACGGCGGCAGGCGGCGAGGGCGTGGCGGTGGAGCTGGGCGGCGGTGTGCACCCCTGCAGGATGGCTGCCGGGGCAGGCGAGGTCTAACCGGGTCAGTAGTTGCGTACCGCACGTCGGCGCGCTGGTTGCTTTGCGGGCACGGATCCGATGGTAGCGAGTTGCTCGTCAAGCGCCCGGCATGCGGCTTCAATCTTCTCGACGGCCGCACTCGACGGGTGTGAAGGCATGTCCTGCATCATCCGCCACGCAACGCCGCGCACGAGATCGGCGACGCACCCGGCAGCAAGCAACCCGCGACGATGCGCCTCCCCGTATTTGAGGTCAAACGCCTCGGCCAGCATGCGAGCAGTGAGCGATGGTGGGGTGGCTGACATGAGGTTTCCTTTATGCGGCAACGGTGCGGCGAGGTCTAACCGGGCTCACCCTCCGGGTTTCCACTGGATTCGCCCCGCCGCGGCCTCGCGCCGACCTTCCCGGAGCGCCGACATGTGGGCCTCGACACCCGCCAGCGTCACGCGCCAGCCGTTCGGCCCGTGCACGACGAAGCCCGCTGTGATGAGGGCGGGGGAGGGGTCGGGTGGGGCCGGTGCCCCGAGCCGAGTCGCGCCGGCCAGCATCGCGCGCAGGTACTCCAGATCGGCAGGGCTCATGAGCGGACGATATCACACGCACAAATAAGCGCGCAGGTCGTTGGCGGCCTGCACCATCGCCGCGAGCACACGCGGGTGAGCGCTTTGGGTGGGGTGGGTCCCGGTCGGCCCGTGGACGGCGGTCATCGCCAACGACCAGGCGCGCGACACGTACCCGTTACGAATCCGACCCGAGGCAGCGGCGATCACGGCGCTGGGGTTGCTGCTGTTCAGGGCGGCGGCGAGCGGGGCGAGGGCGGCGGCGCGCTCCGTGCCGTACACGGCCTCGTTGCAGTCGGCCCACCAGTGGAGCGGGGTCAGCGCGGGGTGATTGGTCGCGCCCTGGGGAGCGGAGGGGGCGGTGGTCGTGGTGTCGGCGGGCATGTAGATAATATGTGGCCGGCGACCGCGATACGCAAGTGGGGCATGTCGATTTATTATCGCGCCCAGCAAGTTGCAGTCTGGTGCCACGATCCGGGCTGGTAGAATCGGCGCAGGTCCTCCCCGATCAGCGGGTGCGAGTGGCGGGACAGGTCGCGGCAGCGGTGCTCATCGAGCCGCAAATAGCCCACGGTGGCCGGCGAGGCCCCGAGGTGAGCCTCCTCGGCGGGGGTGATGGTGCCGGCGCGGAGGGCCTCGAGCGCAGCCGTGCGGGCTGCGACCCACGTGTCCCAATCCCGGCACCAGCCCGCATTGCGCGCGGCATCGGCCTGGCGATCGGCCGACCAGCCGAGCCGCAGCAGGGCGAGGGCGCCGTGTGCGTCGTCGTGGCCGCCCACCGCGTCGCCGACCGCGGCCCACTCGGGCGACCAGCTCACCGCGGGGCCGGGTTGGCTGCCGGCGTCGGGCCGTGGTGCTGGCCTCGTGACTCCGGCCGACCGCCCGTCGCGCTCGGCCATCGCCCCCGCATAGTCCAGCCAGCACCGGAGGCCGTCGCCGGACAGGCGGGTCAGCGCCTCGCGCTTGGTCGCGCACCGGGCCGAGCACTCGAAGGGGTCGAGGTCGCACTCCACGACCCACGCACCCCGGCCGGACTTCTCCGCCCGCCTCACCCGCGGAGCGAGTAGGGCGGGGACCACATCGTCGCTACAGGTGTCGGCTGGGGTGCTCACACCCCGAAAGCCCCGTCCTTGCGGTACGGGGCGCGATAGTGGGCGTGGGCTACTACTGCTCCGGTGGGGGTACGAACTGACAGGGGTCGTATCCACACACGCATGCGAGCATCCCGCAAACCGGCGGCAGGCCCCGCTCGAAGATGGGGTGTTTCCGGAAAGTCCGCGGAAAGCGAGCGACGAGGTCCTCCGCCTCACGCCTGCGCCGATCGTCAACCACGCCGATCACGACCGCACCTCCCGCTCGGCGTGCCACTGGGCGCGGAACTCAGCCGAGCGATTCTGGCGGGCGACGCGGGCGTCCTGCGCCGTGGTCTCGACGGTGGGGGTGAGGGGGCGGGTGGCGACCTCGGGGAAGCCGAAGTCGAGGGCGAACTCGTCGCCGTCGGCGTCCAGGGCGGTGATGGTGTTTTGCGCGGGCACCTGATTATTATGAGGCTGCCGGGCGTGGTGCGCAAGGTGGGTCGGTCGATTTATTTTCGCTCCGCCGCGCAGGTGAGCAGGTCCGGATCGGTACTCTCGCCCGGCGAGGCGCACCGCTCGCACGCGTGGCCCGTCGAGTTGCCGAAGTTCTTGCAGTAGCCCGTGACGCAGCACTTACAGCCGCGCGGAAACTTGTGGGGGAGGGTTGCTGGGGTGGTCGTCGTGTTCACCTATATATTATGCGGCTCGCGGCGGCCCAGCGCAAGTGGTGCCCGTCGATTTATTTTCGGTCACACCACGACCGCTCCGGGGTTCGCCGCGAGGAATGCGCTAAGGTCAACCCGCTCCACGACGGTCACGAGGTCGCCGAACACCTCGAGGTCTTCCTGTGCGACCCCGCCGAGCGGGCCGCGGCAGGTGCGGCGCTCGAAGCCCAGCGAGGGGCGGGAGGGCAGCCGCACGTCCACGAGGTCGCCACCGGGGCGGTAGCGACGGGCCTGGACGCGGTCCTGCTCGGCCTGCCACGCGTAGCGATCTGAGAACAGGCGGTCCTCGTCGATGGTGGCACCGGGCTCGGTTGACGCGGGATGTGCGAGCCACAGGCCGCCGGTTAGGTGGGCGGTCCCGACGCCCCCATAACGATCGACGAACACGCGGCAGGTGGGGTCGGCGGCGCGGGCAGCAGCGAAGGTCGAGGCGTCCATAGGGTCCTTTCAGGCGTGGGAGTGAGCGAGGCCGCCACCGTGATTCTTGCCCCCGCACGAGCAGTCACAGGCCGGGCCGGTGGCGCCGGTGCAACGGGAGCCGCACTCGATCTCAGCCACGAAGCGGCCCTTGACGGGGGCGAAGCGGATCGGCCGACCGCACGGGCAGGCGGTGGGGCCGAGGCGCTGGCCGTCGACCGTCTCGATCACGGTGCGGTCGGTCGTGAGCCGGCCGAGGTGCTCGTAAGTCGTGACCGAACCCACGACCAGCACCGCGCGCTGATAGCCGACCTTGCAGGTCTTGCAGCGGGCGACTTCGCGGCGGGTGTACTTGACGGGGCGGGTCTCGATGGCGGGCACCCATCTATTATGGGGCCTCAGAAGACGGAGCGCAAGGCGGGTCGGTCGATTTATTTTCGCCCGCTCGTCCTCCGCCCTCGGGGTTCGCTGAGCACCGCATCGTAGGCCCTGACGCGGATCCGCCCCGCGATGGCCTCCTCGACCTCCTCCGTTGTCCACGCGGCTTGCTTAGGGTGAGCACAAATCCCCTGCACCAGCGCGATCACGTACGGGCGCCATAGGGTCACGTCCTCCGCGATGCGCAGAATGTGGCGCCGGTCGTGGGCCCTGCGGATGCCCGCGGCCGCCCGGTCAACGACCCGGGCGGGACAGACAGCCGCTTGGCGCTCGTCTGCGGCCCAGTCGTGGCAGTCGGCGCAGCGGTCACAGGAGGTCATTGTCGCACCAGCCCTCTCCCGGGTGCGGCAGGTGGGACCACTTCACGAGATAGGACCGCCCATAGGCGGGGTGGGGCAGGATGTCGAGGATCTGCCCACCGAAGTCGGGGTCGAGCTTCATGGCGACCTGACCTCCGATGGAGTGGGCGCGGGTGTTGCGGTCGATGTCCGGGGCGGCGGTCGGGGTCTCGTTCTGCACCCATCTATTATGGGGCCTCAGCCGGCGGAGCGCAAGGGCCTCACGTCGATTTATCCCGCGGCCGATAACAGGTATTATGTAAAGCAAAACCGCCCGTGCCGAGGTGGCAGCGGGCGGTTTCGGGCTGGCGGGTCAGGCGGCGCGGTCGGTGTCGTCCACCCCCATCCCCGCGGCCACGCCGTCCGAGAACGCCTCCTGCGCGAGTTGGCGCTGGCGCTTGGCCCAGTCCATCGCCCGATGCGCCGCAGCGAGGGGGCGATCGGCGCGCCAGCCGGCGGCATAGAGATTGCAGGCGGCAGCGACACCGCGCGGATCTCCGACGGGCAGGTTGGAGTACAGCTCGGGGACGCGGGCGAGGACGGCGCGGAGACCGGCCAGCGGGTCGGGCTTGGCTGCCGGGGCGGGCGGGGTGAGGCCGAGACGCGTGGCATCGTTGCGTTGCTCGCGCAGGGACCGGAGGCCGGCGGTGAGGGACTCGACTTCGGCCTCGAGGGTGCTGATCCGGCCGTTGCGGGCGGCGATGCGGTCGCGCTGGGCCTGTGCCTCGGTCTTGTTCAGGGCGGCCCGGAGGTCGGCAATGGTGGAGCCCGTCGAGCGGATCACGTCGGCCAGCCAGCCCGTTGCCGGGTTCGGGGTGGAGTCGGCCGGGAGGAGGGTGCGGGCGGCGTCGCGCAGGGTCGCGAACTCAAACTGCAGACCGGCCAACAGACCCTCTGCGCGCGTCGCTCTCGCCCCACGTTCCGCCAAGTGCGCCGCCAACCGCTCCCGGTGCTTCTGGTCCGGCTCGGCCAGTTCGGCCACGCTCACGCGCCCGATCGGGATCTCGCGGGCCCACTTGCGCCAGTCGGCGAGGCTTGTCACAAACGCGTCCTGCCGGTCCTCAAGTCCTTGGACATCGGCCCGGAGGCTGGCGACCTGCTCCGTCAGGGTGGCGCCCTCGGCGCGGCTCTTGTCCCGCTCCACCCTCGCACGGCACGCGGCTGCGGACTCGTCGGCCCAGCCCTGCCGGGCGGTCTTGAGGTGGGTATTCAGCAGGGCCACAGCCTCGACGCCCGCCTTGCCGATCTCGGCCCAGGGCTTGCCGGTGCCGACCACCTCGAGGGCGCCACCGATGGCCAGGAGGGCCTGCTCGGCGGCATCGCCGTGCGCGCGGGTCTGCTCGAGCGTCCGCTGGTAGGCGTCGCGGCTTGCGCGCAGTTCGTCGTTGCGGTCCACGAGGCGCTGCGCCCCCTCCATGAGCCGACCGCGGGGCTGGCCGAGGAAGGCGGACAGGGCGGTCAGTTCGGCGTCGGGCGGGGGCGGGAAGGACGCACGGAGGCGGGCGCCGTCCCTGGCCACGATGGCGAAAGCCTCGCCCCACTCGCCGGGTGTTTCCTGCCCTGCCGAGCGCCTCATGTTGACCGTGACCGGGAGGGCCTGCCGCATACACATAAGGCTCGGTCCCGCCCTGTGCGCGAGCACCCCCAGATCGAGGTCACTCAGGGCGCGCAAATCTTGCCACGGGTCCACCGCTGGGCTCTTGTCGTCGTTCATGGGCCGATCGTCGCAGGCGGGGCCGAGGAGGTCTAATCGGGGCGATGCGCGATTTCGTGTCATCTATCCGAACGGTTATCCAAGTGCGCGATCCGCGCCGTTTCAGCGTGGGCAAATACAGGTCTTGCCGTCGTCGGGCGGTCTCGTCTGTTGCAGTTCCGCACGGAGGCGGACGACCTCGGCGGCGAGACGGGTCTCACCCTCGGAGCGGGCGCGGGTCATGCGGGCGATGTCGGCCTGGAGGCTGGCGATCTCCCGCTCGTGGGCGTCGCACGTGCGTGCCGTCACATCCTTAGCGGCCCGCCTGGCGACGGCTTCACACAAGGCCGTCACCCCCACCAGCTCGCGGCGGGCTTGTGCCAGTTCGGTCTCGGCCTCCTTGAGTCGCGCACGCAGTCCTCGGCGGCCGGGCTCCTGCGCCGCTTTGGCCAGGTCGGCGTTTGCCACGCGGAGGCGGGCGATTTCGCGCCGGTCGGCCTCGATGCGCTCCACGGTCATTTCGACCACGCGCGCGGGGACGGCCTCGGTCAGTCCGCCGTAACTCAAGAGGTCACGAGCACGGAGCGGGGACAGGTCGACGGTCTCGACGAAGGGTGGGGTCTTCATCGTGGATACCTGCTGGCTTCCTTGGCGGCGCAGGACTCCCCGAAGCGGTGGTGCAAGTACCGATAGAAGTCGACCCCGATCGTACTGGCGGCGGGCGGCTGTACGGTGGCGGGCAACTTGGCGCTCGCTCGCCACCACACGGCGTCTTCTGGAATGCGGCCCCACGACTTCATACCCCATCGTCCCTCGTCGGCGCAGCGGGATCCAATCAGGGCCGGCGCGGTACCCGGGTCAGTTCCGCGCGTGCAACCCCGGGCGGGCCTGCTACCCAGAACTCGTCGCCATGCTCACCTCGGCCCACGTGCAGACCCCCGAGCCGGAGCACGTTGCGCGCGAACTCCTCGCCCCACTCGGCGAGGCGGGCGGCCGTTTCCTCGCGCGGGAGGGTCGGCTCGGCGGCGAGGAGGACGGCTTCGACCTCGGCGTCGGTCATGGTCCAGCCCTCGGCCCGGAGGCGAGGGCCGACCACGGTGGCGCTGCATTGCTCGCGGATCCACGCGTCGATCGACATGCGCGGACCCTAACACGATCGGCGGTCAGGCCGCGAGGGGCGCGGTCGGCCAGTGGTCGCGTCCGCACTTCGAGCACGTATAGCCGGTGCAGTCATCATTGAACGGTGAGGACTGCCCGCCGCAGTTCGGGCAGTCGGTCCAGTGCGTTTCGCGCTGGGGTGCCGCCCTCGCCGCCACGTGAGTACAGCCGTGGAAGATACCGGCCGCGGTCAGGTGCCGCGCGTAGTCGGCCACGGCGTCAAGGTACCCCTCCTCGTAGCTACCTGTCCGCGCCAAGATGCGAAGTTCGCGGAGTCGGGCGAGCGCTGCGTTTCGATCCGTCATACCGCCATAATCACCTACCTCGCTTGCGGGGTCCAATCAGGCCGCGAGCGCGACGGCGGGCGGGGTCGGGGGCTGCCGGGGCGGGACCAACTCCAGCACCTCCGCGCGGTGCTGTGCCTTCGGGGACAGGGTGAGGTCGGCGGGCACGAGGTCCAGGGCGTCGATCTCGGCGGCGATCCGCGAGCTCGTCTGCGACTCGGCGCTGGGGGTCGTGGGGACCGCGGCGACGAGGCTGCCGGCGTGGGCGAGTAGGGCCTCGGACAGCGCGTCGATTGTGTCGTCCATCGCCGGATCGGCCTCGAGTTGCAGCAGGAGCATCATCGCCGCGCCGTACCCGATCACGCCCCCGCCGAGGTGGTCGCGGGTCGCGCGCAGGGCCCGGCCGGCGGCGCGCTTGAGGGCGCACAGGACGAGTAGATCGTCGATACCGCGCTCGGCCAGGGCGTCGACCATGACGGGGTCGGGGCTGGGGGCGGCGTAGGTGATGGGCTTGCGTGGGGCGGTGGTGCCGTCGACGAGGCCCTCGATGTGCCGCTCGAGGCTGGCGTGCTCGGGTAGGGTGAGGCCGGTGGCGGGGCTGGCGAGGGTATCAGGCGAGGTGAGGAGGTCCGAAGCGCTGTTCATGTCCAAACAGTGCGCCACCCCGCACGCCACGTCAACCGACGCCCGGGAGGAATACGGTCTGCGTTTGTGCACACGTAATCGCGCTAAGTGCATTCATCGTATGGCCTGCAGCCCCCGAAACGTCAAGCCCCCAAACCGGCCACGAACGCGCATAGCTTGACACGAGCCTGCGAACGTGGTTCTACTGCGTTTGCGCACCATGCGCGCGCTGTCTCCCCCGAGACCCCACACGCGGCCCCGATGTCGGCGAACGACGCACCTGCTGCGCGGGCCCGTCGCAACATTTCGAGAGGCGATCTCCCCGCCGCGGAGGCCGCGTCCAACAAATCGTCGAGTGCTTCGGCGGGATCACGACCTTCGGGCGCCACGTCGACGGACGGCAGGGGCGCCGTCGCGCGCGCCGCCCCAGCGCGCCCGAGGGTGGACAGTCGGCGGGCGGCGAGGTAGAGGGGCGACCCGCGCAGGCCGGGCGCATCTTCGCGCCCCGCCGCCCGCTCCCACGCCGCCAGCCACGCCGATCGCGCCGCGTCCGCCGCGGTCGCCGGGTGGACGCCGCAGCGAACGAGCGCGCGCTCGGTTGCGAGAATGGCGGCGAGGTGGGTCACTCCAGCGCCTTGCCGATGCAGCACTGCAGGAAGGCGCCGATCGCCAGCGCGGCGACGTAATGGACCCCGGCCGCGATGCAGAGGCCAGCGACGGTGAACGGGAGGACGATTGCCATTCCCCGATCATCGCCCGCCCCGTGCGGGGCGTCTAATCAGGCCGCACGCGCGAGGGCGCGAGGCTCGGCGCCGACGCCGGGCAGGAGGGTGAGCAGCAACTCGGGCCGGTCCTTCCGCTTCTTGGTCGCGGCGGTCGGCTCCATCGCACCACGGCGGGTGAGGTCGGCCCGCACGGTCGCCCCGGGGAGGCGCTGGCGCCACTCGTCGGCACCCTCGGCCGGATGGGAGACCAGGACCGTCGCACCGCACAGCGAGGCCCACGCGCACGCCTCGGCCAGCTCGCTGATCGGCAGCGCGGTGCACCCCGGCGAGTAGGCGGTGAAGGTGCCGGGGAAGGGCGGGTCGATGTAGACCAGCGCGCCCGCGAGGCGCGGGGCCCACTCGATGAGGGCGGCGCGGTAGTCGGCGTGGCGCGCGCCGAGAGCCGTCACCTTCGTGCGCAGCGCCGTCGGAAG
>OFSE01000324.1_pt1 | contig 15034 bp, 21 predicted proteins | sample 1543261 | NCBI WGS metagenome assembly OFSE01 (sample SAMN07774225, study PRJEB24372) | wastewater metagenome | isolation source: Exp Tend VB 50WW | collected 2016-02 | reverse complement strand
TGGCCGAGATCGGCTACGCCCACGGCGGCGCCGACAACTCACCCGAAACCCTCTTCGACGGCACCGTCTTCAACCCGGCCGACCCCGAGGCTTATGCGAAGGGTTTCGCGATCAAGAACCTCAAGGGCCTCGGCCTCAACGAGACGAGCCTCCAAAACATCATCCAGGCTGGTGTCGACCAGGGGCAGAAGATCGCAGACGCGCTCCTCAAGGACGGCCCGAGCGCGATCAACGAGGTCAATCAACTTCAGGCGATGCTTGAGAATCAGGCGAACGTCGTCGCGGACTCTCTCGCGCAGGACAAGTTCGGTTCGCAGATCGCTGCGGCTGACGCGGCCCTTCAGCAGGCGCAGGCGTCGTATGCCGCTATCGCGGCGCGTGAGGCCGCGCAGTTAGCGCAACTCGACGCGCTCGCCGTCAAGTTCGGGATCGAGACCGACGCGATGACGAAACTCCTCGACGGGTCGCAGAAGGATATCGAGACACTCCTCGGGGACGAGAAGACCGCGACGGACATTCTCAGCGATGCCGTCGGTTCGGTCACCGCAGGAATCCTTGAGACCGCAGCCGCCATGTCAAAGAAGGCTGCCGCCCTCGGTCGGCAGATCGCAGACCTCGAAGCACGGATCACGGCAGCGCAGGCGAAGGCAGACACGACCTCGAACAAGAAGCGCGCTATTGGCGGCAACGTCATGGCTGGCGTCGCCTACACGGTCGGCGAGTTGGGCCGGGAGACGTTCGTCCCGAATACGTCGGGCACGATCCTGACCGCTCGCGAGACTCGGAACCTTGGTGGCGTCACTATCGCTCCGGGCGCGGTTCAGGTCGTCGTCAACGGCGGCGATCCTGCTCAGGTTCAGGCGGTTGTCAACGCGGCGTTCGATGATCTAGTCAGGGAGTTGCAGAGGGCATGACGACGACAGTTCTAAGGCCCGACGCGACGAACTCGGGCGGGTCATCCTTCACAGTCACGGGTGCAGCGTCGGCTCATGCCGCGCTCGCTGACTCGTCTGATGCGTCGTACATTCGGAAGTCCGCGACGGGTACGGCGTCGATCATCGTCGGTAACGGGACGACGACGATCACATCAGGTCAGGTCGTTCGCCAGGTGCGGATCCGTGCGCGGGTCGAGGCGACGGAGACCGACTCGAAGGGCAACCTGTATCTCGGGATCCGCTCGAACGCGCTGAACTACTTCACGAGCGCGGTCGCTGTTCGTGGCGTTACCGCTATCGGCGAAGTCACAGGCCCGTGGTACACGGTCGCGCCAGACGGCGGCTCGTGGACGCAGGAGAAGATTGACGGCGTTCGCGTTCAGTTCACGGACTACAGGAACGCAGCAAGCCGCGTATTCCTCTACGCGACCTACGTTGACGTTGATATCGCCGCGCAGCCGACGACTACCGTCACCGCACCGACGGGGACGATCACGACGACTGGCCTCCCCGACGTCTCCTGGACGTTCTCCGATACCGACGGCGAAGCACAGGCCTACTACCGCGTCAAGATCTTCGACTCCGCGACCTACGGGGCTGGCGGGTTCGATCCCGAGACCGCGACCGCGCTCTGGGATTCGGGCTCTGTATCGAGCGTCGATACAACGACGAGCGTCGCGAGCATCCTCGATGACGGAACGTACCGGGCGTATGTCAAGACCGCTAAGACGGTCAACGGTGCGGCCTTCTGGTCCGCCTGGGCATACTCCGGCTTCGTCATCGACGTTACTCCGCCGCCGACGCCGAGCGTCGCGGTTGCCTATGCGAGCGGCGCGGTCACCGCGACCGTAACGGGCGGGGCCCCAACGGGCTTCACGTCGCAGACGTTCGAGGTACAGACCTCGACGGACGGCGGCGTGACTTGGGCGGACGTCCGCAACGGCGACGCGCTCTCACCTAACGGGACGTATGTCGCGACGGTCGCGGACTATGACGCGCCTCGCGGGATCGTTCTCGCGTACCGGGCTCGCGCCGTCGGCGTCTCCGGTGATGATCAGGTCGCTTCGCTCTGGTCGTCGTCGGCGACGATTACCGTCGCGAATGACGGACTCTGGTGGCTGAAGGCCGTCGGCTATCCCGCGCTGAACCTCTCCGGCGTTCGCGTCCTTGAGGGTCCGCAGGAGAAGCAGTCAGGGCAGGTCGGAGTGTTCCAGCCGATTGGTCGGGAGAAGTCCGTCGTGATCGAGGGCGCACTCGGCGGGGCGGACGGTTCCTATGACGTCATCACGGGGACCGAGGCGGAATGGACCGCGCTCCTTGCGCTCGTCTCGTCGCAGCAGACGATCCTCGTACAGGATCCGTTCGGGCAGCAGAAGTACGTTCGCGTCACGGACAGGTCGTGGACGCTCCTCGGGACACCTGACGCCCCGAGACGGCAGATGCAGATCGCTTACGTCGAGGTTGCGGCATAGGAATGTACGCCACCTCCGACGCTTACCGGGCCGCAGTTCGCGGCTCTCATAGGGCTACCCTTCGCTGCGAGGTTTGGCGCGACGGGCAGAAGATCGCGACCGTCTACCCCGTTAGCGGTCGCGTCGACGCGGACTCGCGGCGTGCGATTCGCCGGACCTGCTCTCTTGAGTTCATCGCGGATCGCGGTATCGAGATCGTCACCCCGGTCTACTCGACGTATGCGGATCTCGGCGGACGCTACGCGACGTATGCCGCGCTGCCAGGTTCCTACGGCGGTCTCCGCGAAGTCGTCTCGGTCGAGACGTCGACGACCTATGACCCGCTGATCCCCGGCGATTCCGCAACCGACCCGCTCTCGCCCTACGGGAATGAGATCCGCGTCTGGCGCGGCGTCGAGGTTACGACTAGCACGGCGGCGTCTTACGGCACGCTCTCGGGGACGTACTCGACCTATGCCGCATTCGGTTCGGCGTTCGCAACCTACGGCGGGGTCAGCCTTCCGCCCGTTGTCGATACGTCGGCGGAGGAGATCCCGCTCGGCGTGTTCATCATCACCGAGGTCGATATGGCAGATCAGGGCGCGGAGGTTCGCGTCTCCGTACAGGCGGAGGATCGGGCTCTGCGGATCTCTCGCAACCGCTGGACGGCCCCCTATGTCATCTCTGACGGGACGAACGTCGTCACGGCGGTTACGGATCTCCTACAGAATCGTTGGGATGATGTGACAGTCGTCGCGTCCGCATCCGTCGAGACGGTCGGGCGTGCCGTGTTGGGTCAGGAGACGGGGAACGATCCGTGGGCAGACGCCCGGAAGATCGCGGACTCCGCTGGTCTTGACTTGTTCTTCGACGGTGAGGGCAACGTTCGCCTTGAGCCCGTCCCGTCGATTGAGGACGCAAGCCCTGACGCGACATACCGCGAGGGGGCTGATGCGGTCGTCCTCTCCGTCTCCCGAAGGCTCGACGCTAAGACGACGTACAACGGTGTGATTGTCACAGGTGAGGGTACGTCGTCGGATACCCCCGCTCGGGGCGAAGCGTGGGATGACGATCCCGCAAGCCCGACCTACCGATATGGGCCGTTCGGTGAGGTGCCGTTCTTCTACTCCTCCCCGCTAGTTACGACCGACGACCAGGCCGCGTCCGCCGCGTCCGCTCGACTTCGGAAGGTAACGGGACTAACGGAAGGCGTCGAGTGGTCAATGATCTGCGACCCGTCCCTAGAGCCGGGAGACGTCGTGGACTTGACGAACGTCGCGACGCGGACGGCAAAGGTCATGGTCCTCGATTCCATCTCGATCCCGCTCGACGTCTCGGCTGCCATGTCCGCCGTCGGGCGAACCGTGAAGGCGGTCGATGATGCGGCCTGACCTTCACCGCCGGATCGTTCCCGCTCTTACGCCTGCCCCTGCCGGGGTTCGGTTCCGCTTCGGGACGGTTGTCTCCGTCGAGTCGAATCACACGTGTACGGTCACTATCGCGGGTGGCGCGGATTCCGTTCCCGGCGTTCCCTACGTTGCCTCGATCACGCCCCTGCCGGGGGCCGGGTGCATCCTCGCGACCGACGGCACGGACCTGTTCGTCAGCGAGATCATCGCCGGAGCGGATCGGGCTCTCGCCCCTCGCGCCTCGCGGTCTAGCACGCAGTCGATTACGTCGAGCAACGATACGGCGATCACGTTCGATGGTGTGCAGTCAGACTCGTGGGGCTGCTGGTCGTCTGGGTCTGCTACCCGCTTGACCGCGCCGCTAACGGGCCGCTACCAGGCGACTGCTGTCGTCTCGTGGGCTGGCAACGCGACGGGCTTCCGCTCAATCTGGATCGAGAAGAACGGCACGAGCACAGTCGGGCGGCAGTCCACGGTCTCTGTCGGCGCGGGCAACCCGACCTGGATGCAGGTCACGTCCCTGCCGTTCGACATGGTGCCAGGGGACTACCTGCGCCTGATCGTGTGGCAGAACTCGGGTGGCGCGCTGAACGTAAACAACTCCTCGACGTTCGCGCCAGCACTCTCATTCACGTACTTGGGGCCGTGACCTCCACGGCACACTAGCGGTAACGCAGCAGGGCGAAAGGATCACGTATGCCAACGACCACCAAGGGTCTCGTCTACCCGTCCTCATCGGACAACGTCGACGTACCCGGCGACATGCAGGCTCTCGCGGAGAGCGTGGACGCTAACTTCCTTGCCCGTGTCGCGGATATCAACACGCAGACGGGAACCTCGTACACGTTCGTCCTCGGTGATCTCGGCAAACTCGTGACTACGAGTAACGCGAGCGCGGTTGCCGTGACGGTCCCGACGAACGCCTCTGTTGCTTACGCGGTTGGCGCGCAGATCGGTCTGCTGAATCTCGGTGCTGGCGTCGTCACGGTTGCTGGCGCATCTGGCGTGACCGTGAACGCTTCGGGTCTGACGCTCGCGCAGAACGAGGCGGCGACACTTCTCAAGACGGCGACGAACACTTGGAGCATGGTCAAGGGCGGTGGTGGCGCGCTCCCAAAAGCATCTGTTAGCGGCGGATCGGCGTCGTCGTATACGGACTCTGGAATTACCTACAACGTCAATTCGTTCACGTCGTCCTCGACGCTAACGGTCTCCACGGCTGGCCTGTGCGACGTCCTGGTCGCGGCGGGTGGAGGAGGCGGCGGCAGCGGAGTCGGTGGTGGCTCGGACCCTGGTCGCGGAACGGGCGGCGGCGGCGGTGGCGGCGGTCTTGTGTCGCAGTCGATTTTCCTCAATGCGGGGACGTACTCAATAGTCATCGGCGCAGGAGGAGCCCTGCAAGCCGCTGGCTCTGGCAGCGCACTCGGCAATCTGCTTTTCGCTGCTGGTGGCGGTCTTGGAAGGCAGGGCGCGAGCGGTGCTGGTGGAGATGGCGGCAACGGTGGCGGCGCAGGAGGAAACTCCCCGACCAATTACGCAGGCGGACTCACCCTCTCAAACTTCTGGGGCTACTCAGGCGGCTCTAATGGTGGAGTTCAGGTCGGCGGTAGTGGCGGCGGCGCGGGTGGAGTCGGTGCAACTCCTACATCGTCTGCGGCCAACTACGCAGGCGGCGCTGGTGTCGCTTCGAGTATCACTGGTTCGTCCGTTACTCGTTGCGCTGGCGGTGGGTCGCAGGCGTTTGGTACGACCACAAACGGAACTGCTGGCACGGCGAACAGCGGTAACGGCGGTCAGGGCGGCGCGGCTAACGGATCGGCTGGCGGAACTGGTGCTGCTGGCGGTTCGGGCATTGTGATCGTTCGCACGGTCGCGTCGGGTTCTACCTCGTCGGGCATCGCAGCATCAGGCGGTACGGAGTCCACGTTTGTCGGTAACGGATCGAACGGGATCAACGGGCAGACGTACAAGGTCCACACGTTCACCTCGTCTGGCACGCTGAGCGTATCTGCATTCCCTGACTCGGCATCGTGTGACGTATTCCTCCTAGGCGGCGGCGGCGCAGGCGGCTACAACTACGGCGGAGGCGGTGGCGCAGGGGGTCAGGTGTACCTGACTAACGTGCGTCTGTCGATCGCGTCACATGCCGTAACCGTTGGTGCGGGCGGGGCCGCTAACACTTCACAGACAATCACCGGAGGACGCGGCAGCGATTCAACCGTACACACCTATCAAGCAGTCGGGGGTGGAGGTGGCGGTGCGCTCACCGCAGGCAACTACGATCCTATGTCAGGCCAGGGTGGCGGTTCAGGTGGCGGCTGTAGCGGCTTCGGGCGCGGATTCAACGCACCTGCCGCGCTCGGCATAGCAGGCCAGGGCAACAACGGCGGTCAAGGTTCGACCACAGCAGGCGGCGGCGGCGGCGGTGCAAGTGCGACAGGCACTACATCAAGCGGCAACAACGGCGGAGCAGGCGGCGCAGGAGCCGCAAACTCCGTCAATGGCAGTAGCACTACCCGTGCAGGTGGCGGAGGTGGTGGCGGCGTGTCCGCTGCCGGAACTGCTGGCACTGGTGGTGGCGGGACTGGCGGCGTCGGTGGCACTGCGGCAACGGCAGGCACCGCCAACACTGGCGGCGGCGGCGGCGGTGCAGGAAGCGGCGCAGCAGCGGCAGGCGGTTCTGGTCTTGTGATTATTCGATACGCAATCTGACAGGGATAAGGAAACACTCATGGGACATATGGCAAAGATCGAGAACGGCGTGGTCACTCAGGTGATCGTTACGTGCGGCTGTGACTACGGCGGCTGCGACCCGTACCTGAAGCCTGACGACTTCGACCACTCGGGCTGCGGTGACCTCTCATTCCCCGAGATCGAGCCGCACGCGCAGGCGTTCGTGAAGTCCATTGGGCTCGACGGCGAATGGCGCGCCACTCACTACGAGGGCGCGTGGAGAGGCAAGTACGCGGGACAGGGCGACCGCTACGACGCCGAGTTGGACGAGTTCGTTTCGCCCGTGATCGAGACTCCCCAGCAGGAGGCTCCAAGTGAGTGACCAGATCAAGGCTGCCGCGTTTTCTTACGGCAAGGTTCTGCTGGCGACCGTGCTGGCATTGTTCCTCGCGGACGGCGCAGACGTGTTTGCGGTCGACGCGACGGATCTCCGGGCGTGGCTCGCTGCGGCTCTCGCTGCCGTGCTGCCTGTCGTGATCTCCGCTCTCGATTCCAATGACTCGCGCTACGGACGCGGGTACGAAGCCTCGGCAGAGTAGTCGTGTTTGGTACTGAGCAGATCATCGCCATCGCCCTTGTCGTCACGGCGCTCGGCGTGATCATCGGTGCCAGCGTCAAGGTCTACAAGGTCGCCCATCGTATCGACGCCGCGCTCGGCGTCGACAAGGAAGGCCGGACGCTCTCGGATCGGATGGCTCGGGTCGAGCATCAGGTCTGGCCTAATGGCGGATCGTCGCTCGCCGACAAACTGAACCGCGTCGAAAAGGCGCAGACGGAGACGCAGGCTGAGGTTCGCGTCGTCCGGGATCTCTTGACGGTCCTCGTCGAGAAGCACTAGAGACTCCCACGCCTCCGGGTTGCCCTGTCTCGGGGGCGTGGGTCTAGGATCGGCGTCGCGCCGTGTTTCCGTGGAGCGGTTGGCGGCGCGGGAAGTTCCCTTCGGTTGGGTTGAGAGGGGGTCGGGTTCGTGAGACTCGGCCCCCTCGCTCATGCCCGGTGTTAGCGTCTCGGGCGGGGGAGTGGCGCAGGGGATAGCGCAGCCGCCTTCTAAGCGGCAGGTCGTGGGTTCGAATCCCACCTCCCCCGCGTGTCCTAGGCGTGTCCCCGCGTTCCCGTAGGGGGGCCGTAGCGGGGCGAGAAAGGCCCTCTGACCTGCTGAGATAGGTCGGGAGGGTTCTCGGGCCTAGGGGGATTAGAAGTCCGCTACGGGCCTCCTAGGGCTCCTCGTAGATCGGGCCGTCTAGGGCTCTGACCTGGGGAGATACGTCCCCGCCCGTCCCCGCCCGTCCCCGCCGATCCCGTTCTCTCGTGTCCTAGGCGTGTCCCCGACGCGCCGGAGGGGGTACTGGACAGAGTTCCCTAGCGTGCTGATAGCGTTCCTCTCGTAAGCAACCGACCAACCGAACGGAGACCCCGAAATGAAGACCACTTACGACGGACGCACGATCCTCGAAGACGCCGAGATCCACGCAGGCGCAGTCGCGACCTACTACTGCGGGAGCGACTCCTACGCGACGACGGTCACGAACGTCGTCCGCTTCCAGAGCGGAGCGCGCAAGGGACAGATCAAGGAGATCTACATCGAAGGACGCTCGGCTGCCGAGTCCTTCCGCCCGACCGAGAACCGCGACGGCTCAACCTCCTACCTCGGCGTCCGCGAGGGCAAGAAGTGGCAGCACATGCAACTCGTCGTCGGCTACGCACGCGACTACCGCGACCCGAGTTTCTAACCCCTACCCCCGAACGGAGAACACGATGAGAAGCCCACACGGTTGGATCAAGACCGCAGGACGCGGATCCGCTTACTACATCCCCCACAGCGGGTTCTGGATTGTGAGGAACGGCTCGACGTGGCGGCTGTTCCGTATGGAGAACAAGAGCCTGGGTCGCGAGCGCAAGGATCACGGAGCCTTCCCGACTCTGACCGCTGCCGCCGAGTTCTACAGGACGGAGGTAGCCTCGTGATCCGGCGCGAGTTCCGCTGCGCCTGCGGTTGGTCACGCGGGTACGACTCGACGCTCGTCCTCGACCACGAGGCGCGGGTCGAGATCCAGGCGCACAACCGAGAGTGCGAGCAGGGTCTCTAGGCTCGCTCGATTCGCGGAGGCGTCGAGGGTTAGGCACACCCTAGGATCGAGCGAGGCCCCCGATCTGCGCCAACAGACCGAGGGCCGTTAGCCGAACCTAGATGGAGGTCCGACAATGGCGAAGCGTAACGAATCCTGCTCACTCTGCGGCAGGCCAGCCCCGCAGCGGCAGTTGTGCCCTATGCACTACCAGCGGTGGAGAAAGTTCGGAGACCCGACCGTCACGGCATACAACCGCCCACAAGCACGGTTCTGGGATCGGGTCTCTCAGGCCGGGGAATGTTGGGAGTGGACTGCTGGAGTATCTGCCGCCGGATACGGGCAGTTTACAACCGCTGGCGTGAAGCACTACGCGCACCGCTTCTCATACGAGACGATGGTCGGGGAGATACCCGAGGGGCTCGTGATTGACCACCTCTGCGCGAACAAGCGGTGTGTCAACCCAGAGCATCTCGACCCCGTACCGCAGAGCATCAACGCTCGGAGGTACTACGCATCACGCTAGCCTCGACGGAGGCTCCCACCTAGCGGCGTTCTGCGCGTCTGCGCTAAGCCTTCGAGCGACGTCATCAAGATCATCCAGAAAGAGATCTGCGTAGACGTCGAGGGTCATCGCTGCGGAGGCGTGACCGAGCATCCTCTGGACGGCCTTGACGTTCGCCCCGGAGGAGACGGCGAGCGATGCGGCGGTATGACGGAGCGCGTGGGGGGAGAGGCGCGGGAGCCCGGATACCTCTAGGGCTGGATCTAGGGCCCTTCTCCGCCAGGAACTAGCGCGCAGGGGAGAGCCGGAAGGGGTCGAGAAGATTCGGCCGTCTCCGTGGCTTAGAGAGGCGAGGGCGTTCCAGGCGGGGTCGGGGACGGGGATAGTCCTTGCGGCGTGACTCTTCGGGGTCGTCTCGATCAGACGTCCTCCGACGTCTCCGAGGCTTCGACGGATCACGAGGCGGCGGCGGATCTCGTCGACGTCCTCCCAGCGGAGGGCGACCGCTTCGCCCCAGCGGAGGCCGCAGTAGGCGAGGACGAGGATCAGGGCTCGATCTCCGGGGGTCGGCGCGGAGTCGGCGAGCGCGGTCACCTGCCCGTGTGTCAGGTAGGGATGCTCGCGCCGCTTCGGGAGGGACGGGAGCGTGACGCCGCTCGCGGGGTTCGAGGGGATCCGGCGGTCCTTGACGGCATCGTCGAGGAGGACGCGGAGGATCCGGTAGGCGTGACGGGTTCGGGAGGGGGAGAGGTCGGCGGAGAGTTCGCCGACCCAGGTCGAGACGTCGGAGTAACGGATCTGAGCGACGGGGATCGGCCCCCAGCGCGGGGCGACTCGGTGCGTGTACACCTCGCGGTATGAGTACGCGGTCGACGGTTTCCGGGTCGAGTCGATTCGAGTCAGGTAGGACTCGGCGATCTCGGAGACGGTGATCTTCCCCGCGTTCGGGTCGAGGTACGTCCCGGCGTCGAGGCGTGAGGCGAGTTCGTGGAGGTAGCGTTCGGCGTCGGCTTTCCGGGCGAAGGACTTCCCTCGCTGCTGCCCGTCGGGGTCGCGCCAGCGGACCTTCCAGCGGAGCCTCGCGCCTTGCCCTCGGTCCTCGACGTTAGCCAAGGCGTGTCTCGGCGTAGTAGGCGAGGACGTCGGCTCTCATACAGGGTGACCAGTATCCCTCGCCTCCGGGGGGTCGGAAGGTAACGGCGACGGCGAGGAACTGCGGCGCGGTCGGATCCTGCTCCCCGCGTTCGAGGGCGTAGATCGTCCGCTCTGAGACCGCGACGCCCGTCCGCTCGGTAATCGCTGCGGCGGCGTCGGCTACCGAGTCGAAGCCAGCGATGATCCGGGCGGCGCGTAGGAGTCTGCCGAACGTCTCTCGGTCGAAAATCTCTGCATCTGCCATGACCGGGATATTAGCGCGCATCTAGCGAAACGACCTCTTCTCGCAGGTCAGGAATCGCGACGACGCGCCGACGCTAGCCCCCCGTTAGGAGATTCCTACGACGCTCCGCTAACGTTTGCACCGCGTAGGCATGACACCCGTCACGCGGACGTGCTACACAATCGCAACTACAACGACAGGAGCCCCCCGTGGCAGCCCAACTAACGCTCAACCCGGCCCATCTTCGGGAGCGTCGTCTCCTCGCTGGGCTGACTCAGACCCGCCTCGCTGCCAAGGTCGGAGTTCACCCGATCAGCATCGCTCGCTACGAGACCTCGCTCATGAACCCCCGGCCCGACACGATCAGCCGGATCGCTCGCGCTCTCGGCGTAGAGATCACCGACCTCGCCGCCGTAACGGATGCCTGACTCGCTCACGCTCTCCGTTAGGGAGGCAGCCGCGCATCTCGGGATCGGACGCAACCGCGTCTATGACCTCATCCGCGCCGGAGACCTCCCGCACCTACGGATCGGGAAGACGATCCGCATCCCAACCGAAACCCTCGCCGCATGGATCGCGGCACGCACCGAAGGAAGCACACGATGACTCAACTCGGATCCCGCAGCGGCCCCGCCCTGCGCTACCTCTGGACGTTCTCCGTTCTCGCCGATCACCCGAAGGCAGGGAAGGCCCTCGACCGGGACCGCAACTGCCTCAACGTCGAGACGCTCGACGACAGCGAATGGAACTGGTCAAGCGGGGAGCGCGTCCTCAACTCCCTCGCTATCGCTATCGCGCTCGGTCAGGGCGGCGTTCGCGTCTCTCACCTCGCGCAACTCGACGAGCATCACCGAGAGGTCGCGCTCGAAGTGATCCGCATCTGGCTCTGCGGAGAGCACGAGACGGTGATCGTATGACGGCGACATTTGAGCAACCGACCCTCGACGCCCCCGCCCTGCCCTACGCGGGAACCTCCGGCTGGTCCGGCTCCTCGACGAGTAGGGCCCGAGCCGAGGAAGCCGACGAGAACGGGACGACGAGCGACCGACAGCAGACGGTCCTCGGGCTTCTCTACCTCGCCGGGTTCGACGGGCTGACCTGGAAGGATCTCTCCGAGTCGACGGGCTGGCATCACGGCACGGCGTCCGGAGCCCTCTCCGTACTCCACAAGGAAGGCCGGATCCTACGGCTCACCGAGACCAGGAGCCGCTCGAAGGTCTACCTCCTCCCCGACTACCGGGACGGGCGCGAGATCGAAGCGCACGGGCGGAAGCCGCACACCTGCTCGAACTGCGGACACTCGGAGTAGACGTTGAGCATCGAATCCATGTCAGCAGTCCTCCACCACAGTCAGGCGAAGAGTACGGACAAGTTGATCCTTCTCGGGATCGCGAATCACGAGGGCGACGGCGGCGCGTGGCCGACTATCGAGACGCTCGCGAAGTACGGCAACTGCTCCCGCTCGAAGGTCAAGCAGGCGATCTCAAACCTCGCGACCCTCGGAGAGATCCGCGTCGACGTCCAGGCGGGGGGGAACTCGGAGACCCGACCCGACCGCCGACCGAACCGCTACCGCGTCCTCCTGACCTGCCCACCTACCTGCGACGGGACGACGCAGCACCGCGAATCGGACGGGGGTCACTCCAGTATCCCCCGTGAGGACGGGGGTCACTTTTCGGAGGAACGGGGGTCACTTTTAGGGCCCACGGGGGTCACACGTGTAACCCCTAACCGTCCTTTAGAACCGTCCTCTCTAGAACCGTCCTTAGCCTCGCCTGCTAGCGCAGTCGAGCGCGCCGAGGTCGAGTCGGAGAATCAGCGAGGGAACCGCCTCGCGAAGATCTACACGGACCGGGTTCGGCTCTCGAACTTCCCCGCCGTCGCGGGGGTCGTCAGGAAGGCAGTACGGGCCGGGTACGACGACGAGACGATCCGCGACGCACTCACCCGCCTCGCCGACGACGGTCGCTCCGTAACGACCGACGCGCTCCGCTACGAGATCGAGGGGATGCCCGACGCTCGCCGCAAGAAGTCCGGCTCCCAGCAGTACCTCGAAGCAGCGGGACGTCTCGCCGAATCAGATCACGCGCTCGCCGCGCTCTCGGCGTTAGAGATCGAGCCGTGACCCCCGTCGAGGCCGCTGGCCTCCTCGCAGTAGCGGCGACCCTCGACCCGCGTATGACCCCGCCGAGCGGGACCGACGCCGAGGCGAGAGCCCGAGCCTGGGCGATAGCACTCGACGACGACATGCCCCCGGCGTGGGCGACTCGGAAGGTCATCGACTACTACGCCGAAGCGGACCGCGCCGTCATGCCAGCCGACCTAAACAAGGCGTGGCGGATCTACAAGGCGACGAAGGCGGACGCGGAGCGGACTCGCCTAATGATCGAGGAGAGGAAGCAGCAAGAACTCCGAGCAGTACCGATGCCGCCGGAGATCCGGGAAAAAGTCCGGCGCATGATACACCCAACCGAAGGGCCGAATAATGACGAGTGAAACCCCGCGAGGGAATAACCGTGATTGGACGGTCGCGGAGATTCGGACCCTTCGAGAGCAAGCAAACCTCGGGGCGCAGGGCCTCGCGATCCTCCTCGGGCGTTCCGTCAAGTCGATTGAGACCGCAGCCGCACGTAACCGGATCTCTCTTAGAAGGTCCGGGGAACGTCGAGGGAAGATCCTCGGGCAGCCGAGGACGGGGCGGTGGCTCGATCAGTCAGGCGACTCCGCTCGGCTCTCCGCGATACGCGCCGACGCGATAGACGGCATCATCGATATCGCCGAACTCGAAGCGAGGATCCGGGAGAAGGTTCACGGCCCACGCCGCCCTATCTGCCCCGCCTGCGGACAACGCGACCAGGAGAAGCCGTCGACGGGTCTCTGCGAACCCTGCCACCTGAGGGAACTCGCGAGAGCCCACAGGGACGAGATCGACAGGCGCGAGGCTCGCCGCGACCTCTGGCAAGCGAGGCAGAGCAAGCACAGGGCGAAGCGGACCGGAGAGTGATCGCCGCATCCTGCACGGTCTGCGGTAGGCGGATCCCAGGAGGAACTTCCCGCTGCGACGACCATGCGCGAACCCGCTACGGCATCGCCTCATCCTGCGTCGTCTGCGGGATCTCCTCACACTTCCTCTACTGCGACGATCATCGCCCCCCGGTCAAGGAATCGACCCGCGCCGAGTACCGGAAGGGATACCGGGATCCCGCCTACTACCGAGAACGGCAAGGCTGCCTCAACCGCGCTAAGGGCCGCTGCGAACGCTGCGGCAAGCCGGGGAAGTTAGAGGTTGACCACATCGTCCCGCTCCGCGACGGAGGGACGAACACGCGCTCGAACCTTCAAGCCCTCTGCTCGACCTGTCACAACGCGAAGACGCAAGAGGACCGCCGTCGACGCCGTGACCGCTAACGCACTCTGACAACGCCTAACTCCTCGAAAGGAACCCAGATGGAAACCTCATACAACGGTTGGCACGCCTCGCCGACTCTCTCGAACCTTGACGCGATCCGCTTCGAGGTGCCGACCGTCCCTAACCGATCCTTTACGACGGTCCGGGTAGCCGCACCGCTGTTCAAGTACCTCATCCGCCGCTTCGATGCCGAAGTTGATCCGCTTGGCGGCGGGGTCATGGACGAGTGGTCATACAACTACCGGAAGGCACGCGCAGCGAACGCCCTCTCTTGCCATGCGTCCGCGACCGCCGTCGACCTTGACGCGACACAGTTCCCTATGGGCCGGACGAACATGACGAAGCAGCAGAAGGCAGCGGTCAACCGGATCCTCTCTGCGACGCGGAAGCAGTTCCGTTGGGGCGGGACGTTCTCGAAGGGCTTCGAGGATGAGATGCACTTCGAGTTGGTCAAGGGCACGAACCCGACGACCGTCAAGGCAGCGATCTCCGTTATGGGTCTCCACGACGACGGGCGCGTATTCCATCCGGGCGACGTCTCTCCGCAGGCGGACCCGAACAAGATCCGGCTCCTCAAGAAAGCACTCGCGAAGGTCAACCTCTACCCGTCGCGGCCTGTCTACAACGGGAAGTGGACCGAAGCCCTAGGGAACGCCTACGCCGCGTGGCTTATGCGCCGCCCGAAGGAAGCGAAGCAGACGCGCCTCGACGCTCTCGGGAAGGCGTCGGGCCTCTTCTAGTCCCGGATCTCCTAGGGGGCGACCGTCCCCCTAGGAGGGGACAGGCCCCGTTATCGAATCGTTATGAAACGCCGGGGCGAAATGGTGAACAGCGTCGGAGGTACACCCTAGAGTTGTATCCGTAAGCAACCCCGACCGAACGGAGACCCCGATGGCCAAGATCTACATCCCCGAGACCGGACCGCAGGTCTACTGCCCGAACGCCGAGCAGTACGACGCGGAGCCGATCACCTACACCAACGTCTACAACGGCAACGCCCACTGCTCCTACTGCGGAGCGACCGACCACGCGAAGGCCAGCAACGGCGCGGTCTCCTGGGGCGAGAACGCTACCGCTGATCACTGGGCCGAGTTCGCCGCCTACGCCAACTAACCCCTCCGACGCGCTCGGGGCGAGTGCCCCCCGTC
>OFSE01000322.1_pt1 | contig 15057 bp, 10 predicted proteins | sample 1543261 | NCBI WGS metagenome assembly OFSE01 (sample SAMN07774225, study PRJEB24372) | wastewater metagenome | isolation source: Exp Tend VB 50WW | collected 2016-02 | reverse complement strand
TGCGCGGAAAAAAGTGGCTGACGAAGTCGCGCAAATCAAAGAGATGATGAATGCGGCGCGTCGGCCAGCCAAGGCGCCAGAGCCTGTGGTCGCTCCAAAAGTAGCGGAAGGCACGCTGCATAAGCCAGTTGATAAAAAGACGGGCGAGAAAAAAGCGTCGTCCGAAAAGAAAGATGACAAAGCAGTCGTAGTCGATAAGAAATCAATTAAATCGGCCAATGTTTCTTCGACCTGGCAAGAAGATGCGAAAAAACGTGGTGGTATTAAAACCCGTGGTAACGCGGCACCAGTGCGCGAAGGTTGGAAAGGTGGGCCAAAAGGTCGCCGCAATAATCAGCAAGAAGAACAACGCGATACCAATTTCCAAGCGCCTGTGGAAGCTGTTGTGAAAGATGTACACGTGCCGGAAACCATTACCGTCGCGGAATTGGCGCATAAGATGTCGGTCAAAGCCTCTGAAGTCATCAAACACTTGATGAAATTGGGGCAGATGTGCACGATCAACCAAGTGTTAGACCAAGAAACGGCCATGATTTTGGTCGAAGAAATGGGTCATAAGGCGTTCTCAGCCAAGATTGATGATCCTGAAGCAATGTTAACAGACGTAGCGGAACACGCCGAGTATGAGTCTTCATCGCGCGCGCCGGTTGTCACTGTCATGGGACACGTCGATCATGGTAAGACCTCGCTACTTGACTATATTCGCCGCGCAAAAGTGGCCTCTGGCGAAGCTGGTGGTATTACGCAGCATATTGGTGCCTACCACGTAGAAACTCCACGTGGCATGATCACTTTCTTGGATACCCCTGGACACGAAGCCTTTACGGCGATGCGTGCGCGCGGTGCCAAGGCAACGGATATTGTTATTTTGGTGGTGGCCGCGGACGATGGTGTCATGCCGCAGACTAAAGAAGCGATTGCCCACGCAAAAGCCGCGGGTGTCCCTTTGGTGGTGGCGGTAAATAAGATTGATAAACCTGGCGCGAATATGGATCGTGTCAAACAGGAATTAATTGCCGAAGGTGTCGTACCTGAAGAGTACGGTGGTGAGTCACCGTTTGTCTCGGTATCCGCCAAAACGGGCCAAGGCATTGACGATTTGCTAGAAAACGTTTTGTTGCAGGCTGAGGTCTTAGAACTAAAAGCGCCAAAAGATGCCCCTGCAAAAGGTTTGGTGATTGAATCACGTCTAGATAAAGGGCGCGGAACAGTTGCCACAATTTTGGTGCAATCGGGTACCTTGAAGCGTGGCGATGTGGTTCTAGCCGGCTCCTCGTATGGTCGTGTGCGTGCGATGTTGGATGAAAACGGTAAAAACATCAGCGAAGCAGGTCCATCTATTCCAGTAGAAATTCAAGGTTTGACGGAAGTACCTGCGGCTGGTGAAGAACTGATGGTGATGGTTGATGAGCGCAAAGCGCGTGAAATTGCATTGTTCCGTCAAGGTAAGTATCGCGACGTTAAGCTGGCTAAACAGCAAGCTGCGAAGCTCGAAAATATGTTCGAGCAAATGGGCGAAGGCGAACTCAAGAACTTGCCTATCATTGTTAAAACGGACGTACAAGGTTCACAAGAAGCGTTGGTTCAGTCGTTGGTTAAACTTTCCACTGCCGAAGTTCGCGTACAAGTGGTACACGCTGCAGTGGGCGGTATTTCGGAGTCTGACGTGAACTTAGCCGTGGCCTCGAAAGCGGTCATCATCGGCTTTAACACACGGGCTGATGCGTCGGCGCGTAAGTTGGCTGAATCTAACGGTGTGGATATTCGCTACTACAACATCATTTACGATGCAGTGGATGAGATCAAAGCGGCCTTATCAGGCATGTTGGCACCGGAACAGCGCGAAACTGTCATTGGTATGGTTGAAATTCGCCAAGTATTTACGGTCAGCAAAGTTGGTTCGATTGCGGGTTGCTTGGTCACCGAAGGCACTGTGAAACGCACTTCATCGGTACGCTTGTTGCGTAACAATGTCGTGACTTGGACAGGTGAATTGGATTCGTTGAAGCGTTACAAAGACGATGCGAAAGAAGTTAAAGCCGGTATGGAGTGCGGCTTGTCACTGAAGGCATACAACGATATTCAAGTGGGCGATATGCTCGAAGTATTTGAAGTCCAAGAGATCGCACGTAGCCTGTAAATTTGACGCTTGTTTTTAAGCAAACAATGGTGGCTGTTGCCACCATTGTTGTTTGGCGGTGTTAGATTTTTAAAGCTGCTGCATTGGCGAATCGTTTCTGCAAGATTACCAGTGTTTGAAAAGTTTTTCTGCGAGTTAATCACATACTCCCATTATTTCAAATATTTATTTTATCTTTGCGCCTTTAATTTAGGCGTTTTAAAAAAATACCTATATGAGTATATGGATAAGCGCCAAGCATAAAGCTAAAACATGACAAAAACTAAAGCTCACATCGAAATTCAGAGATTCAGTGTTTTAAATTTCTGACTATAGTGAGACTACGTGCTTCTGCGGTTTCTGCGGTTTGAGCCGGATGCGAACGTAATGAAACAGTTACCCTCATTTTTTGGCTTGAATTCCCATTTCAGGTCGTTGTTTATTTTCGATAGTACATATGGCAAAAAATAGTAAATCCATCCCCGCGCGCGGCTTGCGCGTTGCTGACCAAATTCAACGCGACTTGGCGGAGATCATTTGGTCGGAACTAAAAGACCCTCGCGTCGGTATGATTACCTTGACGGAAGTCAGTTTGACGCCCGACTACGCGCACGCGAAAATATTTTTTACTAGTCTGGCTGACGACCCAGTCGCGATCAAGAACGCGCTTGAAGGTCTCAATAAAGCTGCTGGGTTTTTGCGCAACCAACTTGGATTGCGCTTACGCATTCATACCCTGCCGCAACTTCATTTTGTGCATGACACGTCAACAATGCGTGGCATGGCTATGTCCAAATTAATCGACGAAGCAAATGCCACAAGGTCAAAAGATGACGACCTTGGCGAGCCCAAGGAGTAAATCCATTTCTAATTCAATTTTGTCGTTGTTGCCTTCGCCTTGCCGTGCTACAGCACTGTCTGCGGCTCGTCGCCTAGACACAATTGATTTGGAAATGGAATATAAACAAAACGGGAGAAGTTATGGCGCATTTCAAAATTGCCGCAATATCGATATTTTTGGCTCTGACATATCAGCAAAGCGTGAACGCTGCAGTACGCCTGATAAATATGGTGCCAGAAGCACAAAGCAACGAAAAAATCAGCAATTCACACCCAAGTCTTGCCATTGACCCGACAAATCGACAGCGATTTGCGGCGTGGGCACGCACCGAAGATCCAAAGCCACCGTTTTTTGACAACTTATGGGTGTCTACCAATCGTGGAGCAACTTGGTCTTTGTCGAACAGTATTCCCCCTCAATATTCGAATGCGAGCGCCTCAGTGGGCTTCAATTCGACAGGAAGTTTGTTTGTTGGCGTAGACGAAAATGGTGTGTCAGGCTTTCGCATCTATCGCACCGAGAACTTTTCCTCGTCGCCAAATTTTGTCCGACTAACTTCCGAATTTATCGATGCTGTTAGCGGTGCACAAATCTTGTTGCAGAAAAACGGCACGGCTGAACGCTTGTTAATGGTCGCAACCGAGCACGGGGAGGCGGTGAGTGCAAGCATCGCCAATGCTAATGCGAGCACTGCTGGATTATTGCCGCGCACATTCATCAACAAACGCAGTAATTCTTTTAGCGGCAGTAATCACCTGCCGCTTGCCAGCCATGCAGATGGCACAAGTTATACCGTCTTTCGTGGTAACCGAGTGAAACTGAACTCTGGCCCCCGTGCCGACATTATCGTGTTCCGCGATGTGGTTAGCGCAGCGAATCGTTTTGATAATTTGGTTGGCGCGGACAAAAAAATTGGTGTGGTGGTGGCCAGTTCGCAACCAAGTTATCCAGCGCAGTTTTTTGAAACGGATTCGCAAACAGCGATTGCGGTTGACCCACGTAACTCCAAGCACGTGGTAATAGTGTTCCAAGAAGGCTTGTCGATTGGTGGCAGCACACTGCACTTGCGACGTTCAACCGATGGTGGCCGAACTTGGTCAGCAGATCTACGCGCCGTCAGAAAAGGAAAAAACCCTAGTGTGGCGTTTAATTCAGCAGGGCGTTTGGCCTTCATGTATCAAGTGGAAGACGCGGGGCGATTAATTACCACTTTAGAAGAATCGGATTCTGCCTTCGTGACGCCAAGCGGCAATGTTGTGAACCAACTGAGTAATGCGGCGATTTTGTTTTCCGACGCAAACAATCCGCAAGATGCCGGCCCGCGCACAGTGTTGCTGGCAGACGGCCTCGCTTTCATGGGGGTATTTGCTAGTCCCAATACGCCAATTCAAAGCAATTTCCCCGCAGGTGTCGTGTACCAACGTAAGGTTAATTGGAACAACAAGACCTTGCTCGGTAATGATGGCGCCAGTGTCATTAGTCCATCGTTTGATCCATTCCTCGTCATCAGCGAGCCTTGATTTTGCAGGCAGCTTATACCGTACACATGCCTAGCGAAAGTGGAGGAGGAGTCTTTCAACCCAGTTGTTTCATGAGGATTTGTGCCGATGGCGGATGCATGTATCGAGGCAGTTTTGTGGCGAATGCGGTGTCAATCGAGAGCGATTGACTCTGAAGAACCGCAAAAATGACCGCGAATGCGCCGCGCATGAGTCAATAAGCACAAATAGCGCTGTATGCGCGTCGAGTGGAAAATCTGGGCGCAAGGGAAGCGCGGATTTATTCGATAAGTGCGAAACATCATTTTCTTTGATCGCGTTCATTTCTGGAACGCGTCCAGAAAATGATGTTTTCCTTCGGATTCGGCGCAAAACGGGCGATTTTGGCAACAAATTCCCTTGCTTGGCACCAGCCAAGCTGCGGAAATATTGTCACCAAACTCATCCCGTTTTGCGCTCGAACCCACATACCGAATTAATCCGCACTTCCTTAAGGCGAAACAAATTCGACAGCACCCAACCAAGTGCGGAGTTCTTCTTGTGGCATGGGTTTGGCGTATAGATAGCCTTGCGCCATATTGCATCCAAATGACATGAGCGTATTGGCTTGCATTTCAGTTTCTACACCCTCAGCAATAATTTCCATCCCTAAACTTTGTCCAAGTTGTACAACCATTTTCGCGATGCTGCCATCACCGGTGGTGTCACGTATTTCATTGACGAATGCGCGATCAATTTTAAGCTTATCAACTTCAAGTTTTTGTAAATAACTTAAAGACGAAAAGCCGGTGCCAAAATCATCAATCGAAACGCGAATACCAAGCTGCTTGATTTGAGCAAGCGTTTTGATTAAAAGATCTGGATCTTTCATGGCCATTGATTCCGTAATTTCTAACTCTATACAATCTGGTGGCACATTGGTATCGAGCAGTGCCCGATGCAAAGACTGCATAAATAAAGGATGCGAAAATTGCGCTTGCGACACGTTGATGGCCATTTTGAATTCGAAATGCCCTAATGTGCGCAGATGAACCAATTCATAACAAGCGCTTCTCAAGACCCATTCACCGATATCGACAATAAGGCCAGAATATTCTGCAATCGGAATGAATTGATCTGGCGGCACAAATTTGCCATCTTCAGTGCGCCAACGTAATAAGGCCTCGGCACCAACAGCTTTACCAGTGCGCATATCGATTTGCGGCTGAAACACAAGGAACAAGCGTTCCATTTCAAATGCGGCACGTAAGGCATGCATCATGCGCACACGTTCGCGTATTTCGACACCCATATCCCGTGTGAAGTAGCTATAACCGGACCGTTGGTGAGACTTGCCACGCTTTAGCGCAATATTGGTATCTTTTAATGCTTCTGCACCATCACCCTCGTAGTCGCCAAGCTTTACCAGCCCGATGGTTGCAGAGAGTTGTACATCTTGTTTATCGACGTTAAATGGGCGCGTAAAAAGCGAAAGGATGAGTTTCGGATTAACAATCTCCTCGTGCCCTAATATTGCAAAGGTGTCGCTTCCTACACGTGCTAACTGGCATGCGTCGCCAAAATGGCTCAACAGCCGCACTGCAACCGCGTTCAATAATGCGTCGCCAAACTGATGCCCTAATGCGTCATTGGTTTCAGAGAAATGGTCGATATCAATTAATGTCAATGTGCTTTCAATTTTTTGCGGCGACTGTAAAGTTTCATTCAAAATTTGTAGAAGACGCAAGCGGTTTGCAAGACCTGTAAGCGGATCATAAAACGCATAATTGTGCAGGCGCGAAGTCAGCATCACATTGTCTAATCCCACCGAAACATTGCTGCAGAAGACTTCTAATAAACGCCTGTCAAGTTCATTTAGGTTCAGGCCGGAGTTTAAATAGATAATGAGATCGCGTTGCGCAACGTTTTTGAAGTACAGAACCGTCGATTTGTCTTGAAAAATGTTCTCTTGGCTGTGTAAGACTTGCTGAAGTAGGGCGACGATGCTCTTATCGTTAATGGCGTTGATTGTGATATCAATCAAATCACGATAGGTATCGGTCGCAGAAATGACGCTCAGGCCTGTTGTTGCGTCTATCGGTGTTTCCCACGAATGATGAGCAGCGGGATAACCGCAGACAAATCCCTCAGTATTCTTGCCAAGTAATTCAATGATTTGCGTCAGCACACCCGACGTATATTTTTTCAAACCATGCATCGCCATCAGCGCTGTGCTCGCGTTGATGATTGATTCGAGGCCTTTTCTACTTGCCGTGATGGAGCAAATTTGCTCATAAGAGCGAATCGCAGACGTAACTGCGGTAAACAGTTTGGTTCGGGTTAATTCTGATTTTGTTTTGTAGTCGTTGATGTCGTAATCACGAATCGCATCAATTTCAGGTGCATAGCCCGGTTGACCCGTGCGCAAAATGATACGCACATCTTTCATACCTAGGTCTTGCCGAATATAACTCACCAACTTAAGACCAGCGTCTTGGTCTTCCATAATCACGTCAAGCAGGATAACCGCAATGTCGGACTCGTTTTCAAGAATTCTTACCGCTTCTAAGGCTGAATAAGCATGTAAAAAACTTAGGGGGCGGTGTTGAATCTCGAGGCTTCCAAGGGCAAACGTGGTGGCGGTGTGGACGTCGTCATCGTCATCGATGATCATGATTCGCCAGGTCGGAACGACCGGTGCTGATTGCGACAAAAAATCTTGTTCTGCTTGATCTTCAATGAAAATCAGATTTTCGTCATCAGGATCGTTGGCAGAAATCATTGGATTGTTCTTCGTGAGTTGGTTGCTCTTCTTGTCTATAGATATTCGATGGTGAAAACGCCATCGAGCTTCTGCAATTTTTTGTACCAAATCCGTCTCAGAGCTTCAGTATATACCTTGCATGCCAAGTTGCAGCAAGGCTATTGAAAATCTTTGAGTTTTAAAGTCTTGTTGATGTTTCTCCTGTGTTGAGGCCAAAAAAAGGGCAAAACCACCGTTTTGCCCCTTTTTATGTTCTACAGAATTTCACTTGCGTGATCAGCCAACCTAGAACGTTCGCCTCTCGCGAGCGTAACGTGTCCGCTATGTGCCCAACCTTTGAAACGGTCGACGACATAAGTTAAACCACTGGAACCCTCTGTTAGGTAAGGCGTATCGATTTGCGCAATATTACCTAGGCAAATTATTTTGGTTCCAGGGCCAGCCCGTGTGACCAAAGTTTTTACTTGTTTCGGTGTTAAGTTTTGTGCTTCATCAATAATCAAGAATTTATTGACAAACGTGCGACCGCGCATAAAGTTAAGCGACTTGATCTTGATTCTCGAACGGATCAAGTCTTGCGTCGCGGCACGACCCCAATCGCCAGCATCGTTGTCAGATTTATTCAAAACCTCTAGATTGTCGTCAAATGCGCCCATCCATGGCGACATTTTTTCTTCTTCTGTGCCGGGCAGAAAGCCGATATCTTCGCCCACAGGAACGGTGACGCGTGTAACAATAATTTCATTGTAGGTTTTGGTTTCCAGCACTTGTGCTAGACCTGCAGCTAAAGCAAGCAAGGTTTTTCCAGTGCCGGCTTGACCTAACAATGTGACAAAGTCGCATTCAGGGTCCATCAAAAGATTTAGTGCGAAGTTTTGTTCGCGGTTGCGCGAAGTTACACCCCAAACGCTATGCTTTGCGTGACCATAATCGCGCAAGGTCTGTAAAACTGCCGTTTTGCCGTTAATTTGGCGCACTTGTCCATAAAATGAAGCTTCACCATTCTTTGGCTCCAAGTACACAAATTGATTGACTAGAAGACTAGGAATAACCGGACCGGTAATTCGATAGAAGGTTGTGCTAAGGCCGTTTTTGTTTTCCTGCCATGTCTCGATGCCTTTTCCATGTTTATTCCAGAAGTCGTCCGGTAATTGGACGATGCCTGTATACAGTAAATCCGAGTCTTCCAGAACATGGTCGTTGAAATAGTCTTCAGCTGGCAAACCGAGCGCACGCGCTTTGATACGCATGTTAATGTCTTTGGAAACCAAGACGATAGGACGTCCAGGAAATTCAGATTCGAGCGCGCGAACCACACCGAGAATTTGGTTATCTGCTTTTCCCTGCGGTAGTCCTTGGGGTAGTACGCTGTTTTGCAATTTAGTTTGGAAATACAAGCGACCTTTGGCATCTTTGTTTCCAAGCTTCGACAGTAAAATTCCCTTTTCGATCTCATGGTGATCGATATCGCCAACCAAAGCATCGAGTGAACGCGAAATCTGCCGCGCATTCCTTGCGACTTCCGACATGCCTTTTTTATGATCATCTAGCTCTTCCAAAGTAATCATAGGCAAATAGACGTCATGCTCTTCAAAGCGAAAAAGCGATGAAGGGTCATGCATTAACACATTGGTGTCCAAAACAAACAATTTGATCACGCCTGCCATATCCGCGCTGCGGCTTACGGCTGATTTTGGTTTGTGCTCTATTGGTTTGCTAGGCGAGGTTGATGCTTGTTTAGGCGCACTCGTTGGAGATGCCGTCTTTGACTTCATTGTTGCTTGCACTTGAGGAGCAGCAACTGAAATTACTGGTGTTTTTGCCAAATCTTTTTTCGCCGGGAGATTTGCGATTGTTTTTCCGACCGATTTAGAAATATTCTTCTCTGCTTTGGGATAATCTTTTGGGGATAGCAGAGCCGCGGGCTTAGTCGGCATTTTTGGCAGGGGCATTAGACCTCCTTAAGGTGAGAGCAAAAAAATAAAAGCCGCGTTGGAAGACTTTAAATCGTCTCCAAAAACGGCTTTTGATGATAAATAATCGATTTCAATTAGGCAGTCGCGCTCACAAATTCCAACACTTCATTGACATGTCCGGCAACTTTTACTCCACGCCATTCTTTCACCAAAGACCCTTTTTCGTCAATCACAAATGTGCTGCGTTCAATTCCACGCACTTGTTTGCCATACATGTTCTTCATTTTCATCACATTGAACAACATGCATAGGGTTTCTTCAGGGTCTGAAATCAGCTCAAACGGTAGCGCTAGTTTTGCTTTAAACGCTTCGTGTGACCTTATGCTATCACGGCTTACGCCAACAATCTCTACGTCTACGGCGCGAAATTTCTCGTAGAGATCTCGGAAGGCGATATTTTCAGTTGTACAGCCTGGCGTGTTGTCTTTAGGGTAAAAGAAAATAACCAGCTTTTTACCCCTTAGCGACGCCAGTTCAAAAATTTTTGCGCTTGTGGCTGGCGCTGAAAAATTGGGCACAGTACAGTTAAGTGCGGATGGAACCTCAGGCAATGTATTCTCCCTCTTTAGCCATGTGAAACAAGTTGTAAAAAAATTCGTTACGTCGTGCTGCTTGCCATTTCGTTTGGCGCGAACTAAAACTTAATCTGCCCCACGACGCATGTCGAATCGGCGGTCATACTTTGGGTTAGACCTAAACATGCAGTTGTGCATTTAGAGGGGCTTTTAAGGCTAAAAGTTCCCCAGAACGCCCGGGTAACTCGCTCCAAGAAATTGGGTGTCTCGGCAAATTTTGTGGTTCGATCAAGTTGTACAAATCCGCCATCGCAACGCATTGGTAGCCTTGCTCGAACCAGCCTGTCAATAACTCATCCAATATGGGGGCAAGCTTTTGGCCTTCAAGTTCGGCATGTAGGGTAAAAACATGGTTGCGATGCTCGGCTGTCAAATGAAGCAGTGTAGTAGCAATATTTGACTGATTGATGACTACGCCGTTAATTTCACGTCCGAGCAATTCGTCCAAGGTGGGCAGGGTGGTCGGCATTTGCACGCATGAAAGAATTTTTCCATCAATTTCAATGCGATAAGGACCTGCTGCTGGATTGAGCAAACTGCCGTCGTCCTTTAATGCTGCCCGACTATCCGAAGCGTATTTCATTCCAAAATTGTCTAATTGCTGGAAGGCATGGGGATTCATTTGCCAGCCTGCCGCGCCGTGGGTTTTTGGTGGAGCGCCAAAAGTTTTTTGAAAGCGATCATGCGCGCGTTGCATTTGTTGCAGCGTCCATTTCGCATCGCGGTGTCTTACATTGTCTTGCCATACAACGTGATCCCAAGTGTGAATACCGCACTCGAAGCCAGCACGGTGCACTGAGCGCATTTCTTCTACACAATCGGCGCCAATATCTGGCGCTGGAAGGCAGACGCCGTACATGAGCGTTTTCAATCCGTAGTGCTCGAGCACCGACGTACGCGAGACTTTTTGAAAAAAACCGGGTCGAAATGCGCGCCTTAACGCCCAACCAGTGTGGTCTTTGCCAAGCGAAAACAAAAACGTCGCCCGGGCTTGGTGCTTTTTAAGGAGGCGAATTAAATTTGGAACGCCTTCGCGCGTCCCTCGGTAGGTGTCTACATCAACTTTTAAAACAATAACAGGCATTGGTATAACGGAATTTAATTGATTGAGTTTGATCGAAAAGCGGCGACTTGCTCACGGTAGCCTTGGTAAATGTTTCGCAAGGTGTCGGCCATATTAGTTGAAGGTTGCCATCCTAAATCGTCGCAAGTATTTGTAATTTTGGGGACGCGGTTTTGCACATCTTGATAGCCGCCGCCATAGTAAGTGGCGGAGTTCGTTTCGTTGACCTTCACGTGTTTAGCTGTTTCTGCGTATTCAGGGAACTCGGATGCCAATGCTAGCATCATGCTTGCAAGTTCGCGAATAGAGTGATTATTTTGCGGGTTGCCAATGTTGTAGATTTTTCCGCTTGCGACCCCCGCTTGATTATCGATAATCTTCATTAGCGCATCGATCCCGTCGTCAATATAAGTAAATGCGCGCTTTTGCGTGCCGCCGTCGACCAAGGAGATATCTTCGCCGCGGATAATATGTCCAAAAAACTGAGAAACTACACGCGAGCTACCGGCTTTTTGCGTATGAATAGAATCTTGCCCTACGCCTATCCAGTTGAATGGGCGAAATAAAGTGAAGTTCAAACCTTCCATGCCATAGCCCCAAATAACTCTGTCCATCAGTTGCTTGGCGCATGAATAAATCCAACGTGGTTTATTGATCGGGCCACAAATTAATTCCGATGAGTCTGGGTCAAACTCTTCGTCGTGACACATGCCATAAACTTCGGAAGTTGATGGAAAAATTAAGTGCTTCCCATATTTGGCGGCTGCTCGCACGATAGGCAAGTTGGCTTCAAAGTCGAGTTCAAAAACTCGTAGAGGTTGCTGTACGTAGGTCGCTGGCGTAGCGATTGCAACCAGCGGCAAAATTACGTCGCATTTTTTGATATGGTACTCAACCCATTCCTTGTGTATTGTCATGTCACCTTCGAAAAAATGCATGCGAGGATGATTTAACAAGGCACCGAGGCGCTCAGTTTGCATGTCCAACCCATAGACTTCCCAGTTGGTAGTATCCAGAATGCGCTTGGAGAGATGATGGCCGATAAAGCCATTCACGCCGAGAATAAGGACTTTTTTCATAGTTGACTTCTTAATTTAAAGAGTTTGATTGCTGATCGATTCAAGTGCTTTTTTTGCAAACTACAGCGCAAATTCCAGCGCTAATCTCTCGGCTGAGATGGCTTCATCGTTGCACAAAAGCTCTTTGATGTGAAGCGCTTTTCCGTCACCGCATATGCCATAGATAGCGTCATCCAAAACTTTCAGACCTAGGTTCATGCCGAGAAAACTTTCTTTTGCTAAACGTGCGCTAACAATCGTCAATTTGCTTCCCATAAGTTCTGTAAAAGCGCCAGGGTAGGGCGGCGCCACGGCTCGATGCAGGTTGTAAACTTGTTGGGCTGTTTGTGCCCAATCAATGCGCCCGTCTTCGGGTTTGCGCCCGCCGAAATAACTGCCTTCACTTAATTTGTTTTCAAAAGCGATGCTTGTACCATGGATGAGTTGGGGCAATGCATGCCAGAGCGCTTGTTCAGCTGCCACGGTGAGCTTATTGAAAACGTCAAAAGCAGTATCGTCTGGCAGTATCGGCACCATGCGTTGTTCAAGGATTTTTCCCGCGTCGGGCTTTTCAACCATCTGATGCAGCGTTACGCCAGTTTCTGTCTCACCGTGCAGCACAGCCCAATTCACCGGGACACGACCACGGTACTTTGGTAACAAAGAGCCGTGCAAATTGTAAGCGCCTCGTGAAGCGGTCGCCAAAATTGTGGTTGGCAGCATGTGGCGGTAATAGAAACTAAAAATAAAATCCGGCGCGAGCGTTTTGATTTTTTCCAGTAATTCGTCGGATTTCACATCGCTTGTTGTGCTAAAGGGTATGCCGTGTTCTTGACATAGATTGGCAACCGATTCAAACCAAATTGTTTCACTAGGGCTATCTTCATGTGTCAGCACCAAGGTAATGTCGACATCTTTTGCCAGCAGTGTTTTTATGCAGCGCACACCCATGCTGTGGTAGGCAAAAACGACCGCGGTGCATTGCTTAAGGGGATTTGAATCATTCGTCATTTGCAGCGTCAGTTACAGGACATTCGCACTGTCATCATCAGTTTTTTCGAGTATCGTTTGCACCACATAACGTGGGCGTCCTCGTACTTGTTGGTAAATTCGGCCTACGTATTCACCTAATAGGCCAATGCCGAAAAGAATCACACCCATCATGAAAAAAGCGATGGTAAACAAGGTGAACAAGCCTTCGGCTTCAGCGCCGAGAACGAAGCGCCTTATCAACAAAAGAACCACCAGTGCCGCTGAGGCAAACGAGAGAACGATGCCGAGCATAGAGAAGAGCTGCAAAGGCATGATCGAAAAACCCGTCATCAAATCGAAGTTGAGACGAATTAAACTGTAAATCGAATATTTCGATTCCCCTGCGGCACGTTCTTCGTGCTCCACCGTAATTTCAGTTGGTTTGCGCGCAAATGTATAGGCCAGCGCCGGGACAAACGTGTTGACCTCGGTACATTGATTAATTAAATCGATGATGTTGCGTCCATAGGCGCGCAACATATTTCCTTGGTCGGTAATGCGGATACGGGTAATTTTTTCGCGTACACGATTCATCAATTTTGATGCATAAGTACGCCATGCGGCGTCTTGCCGTTTGCGCCGAATCGACCCTACGTAGTCGTAGCCTTCGCGCATTTTGTCAACCAGAGCGCCGATTTCTTCTGGCGGGTTCTGCAAGTCCGCATCTAAAGTGACAATAATCTCGCCACGGGTTGCCTGAAAGCCCGCCAAAATCGCCATATGCTGCCCGTAATTGCCATTAAACAGCACGACACGTGTGACATCGGGTCGGGCGCGAAACTGATCAGCGAGGATCAAGGCGGTATTGTCGCGGCTGCCATCGTTGACAAAAATAATCTCGTAAGTCACTCCGCGCGCAGCCAAGGCGTCGAGCGCTGGGTATAGGCGCGCGAACAAATGGCTTAAGCCAGACTCTTCGTTATAAACGGGAATAACTACCGATAATTTTGGTTTCATTGTGGCGCTAGCTGATAGAAAGGCGCGATTTTACCGCAGTTACTACCCGTTCTACGTCAGATTCTTGCATGAGTGGGAACAGTGGCAAGGTCACGATTTGCTTGCCGATGCGCTCAGCAATGGGGTACATACCATCCGTGTAACCGCGTGCTCTGTACAAAGAAAACAGGTGGATGGCTCGGTAGTGGTAGCCCAAGCCAATGCCTGCATCAAGCATTTGTTGCATAAATTCAGCTCGATTGATGCGTTCAGGTAAGACTAAGTGGAACATATGCCAGTTGCTATGGGCGAAATCAGCGATGGGTAATTCTGCCCCCGTTTCTGCTTCAAATTTGTCGCCAAATTGCGAAAAATAATGCCGCGCTAAAGCAGCACGTTTTGCGTTAAATTCATCCAAATGCTTAAGCTGACCAAGACCAATTGCGGCCGCGATATCGGTCATATTGTATTTCCCGCCCAGCACATGCACATCAATTCCGTCTAACCCACTGCGGCTGACTCCTTGCAAGCGATACTTCTCAGCCAATTTCGCTTCGTCGTCATTGTTCAAGACCAAACAACCGCCTTCGCCCGTCATGATGTTTTTGTTGACCTGAAAGCTAAAGGAAGCGAAATCGCCGAAAGCGCCAATTCTCTGGCCGCGCCATGTTGAGCCTATCGCTTGTGCCGCGTCTTCGATCACGCGCAAGTCGTATTTTTTTGCAAGAGCGTAGAGTTTGTCCATATCGCACGGAAGGCCGCTCATATGCACGGGGATAATCGCCTTCGTGCGCGGTGTAATCGCCGCTTCAACCAAGTTCAAATCGATATTGTGACTGCGCGCATCGATGTCAACAAAAACAGGTGTTGCGCCTACTTCAATTATCACATTTGCCGTTGCTACCCAAGAATTCGGCGTGGTAATTACCTCGTCACCCGCGCCTATGCCGGCGATTCTTAAAGCGATTTCCATGGTGCAGGTGCCAGAATTAAAAGTTCTGACGGGACGACCTCCAAAATAGGCGGAAAGCTGTGCTTCCAATTCCTTCACGTTTGGACCACTGGTTAGCCAACCAGAGCGCAACACAGCGCCAACTGCAGCGATGGTTTCTTCATCGATAGTGGGTTTGGTGAATGGTAGAAAAGCTGGAGTAGATGACATTCATTTTCCTTTACTGGTGCGGGTATATTTTTAATGCGCTTTCATTTAAAGCG
>OFSE01000320.1_pt1 | contig 15079 bp, 11 predicted proteins | sample 1543261 | NCBI WGS metagenome assembly OFSE01 (sample SAMN07774225, study PRJEB24372) | wastewater metagenome | isolation source: Exp Tend VB 50WW | collected 2016-02 | reverse complement strand
CATCATCTGGGTCATCCCCACAAACACCAGTCTGCATTTATGCCAAGAATACTGGCACCACAACCATTAGAGATATATACATCCGCCCTATTTCGGGTGGTGGAAGCGGCGGAAGCCAATTTGCCGCAGACATTCAAGTGGCTCAGGATGTTGCTGGAGCATACGGCACATTTGGTGCAGTAGGAACACAACAATTGGTGTTCGCAGGCAACTGTGGATTTGCAAAAGCTATACCTGGAAGTAACACTTCTATTAATATCTCGAATCCTGGAACTCCGCCAACACTATCAGCAGGAAGCTTGTCATCTAACCTGCCAGCGGGTGTTTACACTGTTGCATATTCGTTTACGAACTCTAATGGAGAAACATTGGTGAGCCCAACAGCCAACTTCACCATTACTGCCGAACAATCCGTTCGTGTTGCTGCAATTTCTTTAGCTGCTAATGCCACTGGAATTAATTATTATATTTCATATAGAGCGGGAGATGCTACTGTTTTCTTTTCAAGTAGTAATGGCGGCGCAGTTGCTATTGATTTACTTGGGGCACGTGGATTCTTCCGCTTCTGGACAAGACAGACGATTGACAGTGCTGATACACCTGGTATTCGACAGGCAAAATTACAATTGGATGCAACAGACATCGGATAAGCAGGAAAATTGTTGTAAAAAATGAATAAGTCTAATAGACTGAGGCAAAAATGGCAGAAAAGAAAATCGAAAAAGAAATTTACACAACTTGTCCTTTTACTGGGCAAGAAAATGCATGGACGGAAGAAGAGTTTGATAATGGAAAGTGGAAAGGCACATCTTCAGCAGATGGCTCCACAATTTCTTCCGAAAACTTAGAGGGATTACGCCTGCGTTATGGAAAATTGACTATGGCTCGTCTAATGAAAGAGGAGAATGGCTAACAACCATATAACAAATAAAAGAGAGGATATCCAGTAATGCCACTATATGCAAAATTTCCAGAAAATGCCCTTGGGGGCAACGCGGGCGGCGATTCGCCAATTGACTTTTTAACAGACACAATTCGATGTGCTCTTACTACTTCATCTTATACTCCAAACCAAACGACCCACGAATGGTTTAGTGACATCACCAACGAAGTTGTTGGAGCTGGTTATACCGCACTTGGTGTAGCGTTAGCTTCTAAAACCCTTAGCGCTTCATCTTTGGTGACAACCTTGGATGCGGCAGACCCATCTTGGGCTTCAAGCACAATCACTGCACGTTATGCAATTTTCTACAAAGACACTGGTACTGCTGGTACGTCACCGTTGATTGCTTATGCAGACTTTGGCGGCAACATCTCAAGCACCAATGGTACTTTTACAGTTGTCTTGAACGCATCTGGTTTGGCTACTATCACAGTTGCTTAATGGTGAAACATGTTTCACATAGATGCTGAAGACGAAGTTGTGACTGGTGGTGTTACATACCGTGTTATTGCAGGCGGAGATTTTGAAGACTGTGATTTGGTAGAAGTTTATCGAGATGGAGATGAGACAAAATTATCAGTTGGGGCATTCCAAGCGTGTTTTGTCAAATATGGATACAATTTCGGAGAACAACAAGAAGGGGGATGACAATTAATGGCACGAGTTTCAGTAGAACATAGATTTACCGGAGACACAGGGCCAATTGATAATCTTTCCGCACCGACAGTTAGTGTTACAAATATTGGTGCTACGGGTGCGACAACATACGGATATCGTGTGTCTGCAATTAATAGTGTTGGGGAAACTTTAGCTTCAACTACAGTTGCAACAGCAACTGGCAATGCTTCTTTAACTGGTTCTAACTATAATCGTGTTAGTTGGACTCGTGTTATTGGTGCCACTGGATATAAGGTTTATGGCAGAACTTCTGGTAGCGAGTTGCTTATGGCAACTACCACTACTGCAAATCATTTTGATGATACTGGTGGTGTAACTCCATCTGGTGCCCTTCCTTCATCTAATACCACAGGGTATTCATCAACCAGAACGTCTATTGGAACGTTGATGAAGCAACAAACTGGTAGCACAGACGCAGACAAATGGATTGGTCCGTTGCCAGTTAGTATTAGCCGACCAATGGAAGGAAACGTAGCAATACCAGGTGTTTTTCCGTACGTTATTCGCTGGAGTTCAGACATTGACTGGCTTTTCTTGGTAGATAACTCCACCGCCACCACCAGCAGAAGGGTCGTATATTACACCTACAACCGCTCTACTAATGTGTTAGCTTGGGAAGGTTTTGTCACAATTACACATCCATCAGGTACTAACGCCACTGTTCGTGGATTTAGAATGGCGTACGATACTTACACAACTGGAACTGTCGCTGTTACTACCACTGCCGTTACTGGAACAGGTACTGCTTGGTCTACTAATAGAATTGCGGTTGGTAGTCGTATCGGTTTTGGTTCAACCGACCCAAATTTCATCACAAGATGGTATGAGATTTCGGCAATAGGTAGTGACACTGGTATTACACTAGCTGTGGCTGTTGATGCTTCTGTATCAGCTAACACACCTTATGTTATTGAAGAGCTTCGTGTAGTAATGGCGCAAACTAACAGCGTTGCCGCATCTGGCGGATTGTTTGTGGCCAAAGGACTTAGACCAGAGCTTTTTATTACATCTGGTACCACTATTGCAGCAGCAACAGGAACTGATAATCTAAGGGCTTGTTATTGGTTGGCTGATGCTGCTGTTGTTCTTAATACAGCATCTTTGGGTATGGGGCTACAAGCTAAAACCGACTACACCAACCAAAACGTTTATGTTCTTGATGGTACATCTACATGTAAGGTTTATCTCTACAACATTCGAGCTTCATTAACTGGTTTGGCATCAGGTAAGTCAACATCTGCGGTTAGATATTGGACTGGTAACCAAACACTAACAGGTACTGCTGGACAAAACAACAACGGAAGACTTGGAACGCTTGGACACGGACCTGGTAAGGATATTGAATGCTTGTATTTCACGACTGGTACACGTGTGTATCGGGCTAAACTTACAGATATTGTAAACGGAAGCACTGTTTGGATATCTGATTGTATGGTTGAAATTCCACCCGGAAGTGCGAATACTTTTGCAGCAACTGGTGCTTTGGCTGCCGTGGAGTCAGTTGACTCTTTAGACCGTTTGGTTATAACAACAACTGGTGCGGGTGGTCTAAGGCATTATGTCACCAGATATCAAACCAACGTTGAACAATTTGATTTAATATGGGGTATTGATATAAAACAAATTGACCAAACACTTGCTGATAATAGCACGCCCATTGTTCCTGGTAATATTTTGGCAACATCTTTTTCTGTTTGGTCTGAAGGTGGTTTGACATATTTAGCAAGGGTTGGTACAGCGGCGACAAACAATCACTTATATGTAGTTCCTTTTGGAACCCACTGGGGTTTTCAATCATTATTGCCAACACAAAGGGTTATCCCTGAAATCAGCACTCCAAATTGCGAAAATTACCATCGTGCATGTATGTCGTTTGTTAGAAAAATGGGTGCCGATAAGTTTTCAATTGCACCCGAACCTATTCAAATGTATTATCGAACAAATGGTATTACAGACAATACAGGTACGTGGACAGCTTTGGATGATTATGCTGATTTGTCTGGTGTAGCTCCGTCGAGCAGCATTCAGTTTATGTTTGAATTCAAGGTTGTCGGAAATTATTGTGTGCCAGGACGATTGCTAAGTTGCGAAGTTATGTATGAAACAGAAGATACACTTCCTTCTCATTTACAATGGAATTTTTCAGATTCCAATAACTCAAACGGAACTGTAGGATTCATTCAAAAAACCACTTATGGAAGTGTCCCAAATCTACAAATTGATTATTACCGAGCAGATAATGACATTAACCTGTTGACACAACAAAGTACATCTACTACTAACGGAACGTTTGAATATTGGACGGGTGCGGCGTGGGCGGCAGGACTTGGCTCAGATTCAGTTGGACAAAGACGCAGATTCGTACCATCAACAGGACTGCCATCTAGCACGAACGTTTATGCCAAGATAAAGGTGGTGTAACGTAATGAGTAAGATTGTAATTGAAAGTGTTTTCAAGGAAGCGTCATTCGCACCAATAGATACCATAGGTACACCCACTGGTGTAGCTGTGGCTAATGTTGGAACTGCTGGTGGAACCACTTATGGTTATCGCATTTCTGCTGTGAATAGCGTTGGAGAAACCCTGGCATCTAGTACCGTTGCTACAGCCACAGGAAATGCTGCCTTAACTGGCTCGAACTTCAATCGTGTTACATGGAGCAGGGTTGAAGAAGCATCTTCTTACAAAATTTACGGACGAACATCTGGTAGTGAACTTTATATGAGCACAACTACTGGATTACACTTTGACGACACAGGTGCTGTAACACCATCTGGTGCTCTTCCAGGCTCAGATACTACACTCTATGATTCAACCAAGGTTTGTATCGGCACCGCCATCAAATACCAATCGGATGGTGGTGTTGGTCCGTTACCAGTGGTTATTTCACGACCCGGTGAAACCAGTACCGCCGTTCCGATTTATATTGTTTCTGCCGTCGAATGGAGTGGTGACATTGACTGGGTGTTTGGCGCTGACGTTGCTGGTGCGGCCGCTACCCGAAGAATTGTTATGTATGAATATAACAAGCGCAATGGCATCTTGGCATGGAAAGGGTTTATTACACTCACCTATCCACCAAACACCAACCATACAATTAGGGGTTTGTCGGTTGGATATGATGTGTACACAAAAGGTTCAGTAGCTGTTTCTGGTACCGCAGTAACTGGAACAGGAACCACATGGACAGATGACAGATTGGCTGCTGGTAGCAGAATAGGCTTTGGCTCTACAAACCCCGCACAAATTACGAGATGGTATGAAATTTCAGCAATAGGCACGAACACGGGTATTACATTAACTGGAGCGGTTGATGCAACTATTTCGGCGGGTGCCGCTTATTGTATTGAAGACCTAAGAATCTACACAGCAACTACAAATGCCACTGCTACAAACGGAGGATTATTTGTAGCTAAGGGGCTTAGAGCTGAAATTTTTGCATTTGCGGGAACCACGATTTCAGCAGCAACAACCACAGATAATATTCGTGCTGTTATGTGGTTGGCAGATGCTGCTTCAGTCACCAACACAACGGCTTGTGGCTCAAACTTGGCTCCAAAATCAAGTTGGACATCTCAATTTTTGTATGTCTTGAATGGTGGTGGTGGTACTACATCAAGGTTTTTCAAATACAACGTTCGAGCGGCATTAACACTTACATCTGGTAAAGACACAACTTCTCTCAACTTACAAACTGGAAACTCAGCAGTAACAGGAAACCTTCAACAGTTAGACAGCACAAGATTAGCAACCACAGCACACGGAACAGGTAGTGGCACTGAATGTATTTATTTTGTCACCGCTTCGAGAATTTACCGTGCGGCAACCAGCGGAATTACCGCCGCAAGCACATCATTTAATAATGATAACATGACTGAAGTCCCACCTGGTGGAACTAATACATATGCGGCTACAGGAACGCTACAATCTATTGATTATATACCAGGAATAGACAGATTTGCAATTTATACGACATCTACTGCGTCTACTAGGCATTATTTAACTCAATATCAAACAGGTGGTAGCAACTATGATAGTATTTTTGTGGTTGATACAAAACAGCTTGACCAAACACCAGCTAATCCAGAAATTGCTCCACCCGCAATCGTCAACAACACAACTGCGACAATTGCTTCGTTTTCTCTTTACAATGCCACTTATGTAATTCGGGGTAGTTCAACAGCAAACTTTTGCTGGTTATACGCATGCAATTTTGGTTCAGATTATACTTTTTCCAGCATTACTGGAAATGACCAATCTATTATTACGCCATCAATGTCTTGCACAGGAAATGTAATGTTTTATCGAGTGTATGTGAACAACTTGAAATCATATGGTTCAGATAGATATAATCACGTACCCGCAGAACCATACAAAATATGGTATCGAACATCTGGAATCTCAGACAACAGCGGTGGATGGACAGTGGTTCCTGCCGGGGGAGACTTAACCGCAGTTACTGCTGCTTCAACAATACAATTTAGAATTAAGTTCAAAACTGCTGGTAGCCATAGCCTGCCAACAAGGATTTATAGCGTCGGTGTTGTGTATGAAAATTCTGTAGATATTCCATCACACCTTAAATGGAATTTTGGCGACACCAACAACTCTAGTGGCAACATTGGATTTATCCAATGTTGCTATTATGGTAGTGTACCAAATTTACAAATTGACTATTATAGGGCTGACACTGACGCCAATGTGTTGTCTCAAGCTAGCACAAGTAGTACGAATGGCGTTTTTGAGTATTGGAACGGCTCTACCTGGACTGCTGGGCTGGGGACTGACACTATAGATATTCGTCGTAGATTTAGACCAACCGCTGCACTTCCAAGTGGAGTAAATCTATATGCGAGGTTGAAGGTAATCTAATGGCAAAAATAGCAGTTGAACATGTTTTTGGTAGTACGGTTGTTCCGTTGGTGCCTTTGTCTTCTCCCGAGAATGTGGCAGTAACAAACTTTGGAACACCTGGTGCCACAACATATACTTATCACGTTACTGCATATAATAGCGCAGGAGAAACAACAGAATCTACGGTTGTAACAACTACTGGCAATGCCACACTTTCTGGTTCTAATTTTAACAGAATTACATGGGATAAAGTTTGGGGAGCCACGGGATACAAAATTTACAATGGTTTGGGGAATATTTTATCGTCAGCTACTTTAAATTTACATTTTGATGATGTTGGCGGTGTTACAACTGATTCTAGCCTGCCAATAAAAAACACAACAGGTTACAACCCAGTTTATACTTCTGCCGGGTCATTGATGTATCAATCCGGTGGAGCGATTGGACCACAGCCTGTTAAGGTTGCAAGACCCAGAGGTGAATCCACTGCTTTTGAAGTGATATTTCCTTCAGTAATACCTTGGAGCCCAACAGTTGACTGGGTGTTTTTGATAGAAGGTGGCTCAGCGGCAGCAACACGACGTATTATGCTTTATGAATTTGATAGAAGCAATAATACATTTACTTGGAAAGGATATGTTACAATAACTTTTCCCCCAGTTACAAACCACACAGTTCGTGGATTTGCAATGTCATACGAAGTGTACACAACAGGAACTGTTGCTGTTTCTGGCACTGCTGTCACCGGAACTGGGACATCTTGGTCTACCAACAGGATGAAAGCAGGAAGCCGCATAGGATTTGGCTCCACCGACCCTAATCAGATTAGCACTTGGTATGAAATTTCATCCATTGGAAGCGATACAAGTATAACCTTGACTGGTTCTGCTGGAACTATTTCAGCGAACAGTGTGTATTGTATTGAAGACCTGGAAGCTGTTATTTCTACCACAAACGCTACTGCTGCGAACGGCGGATTATTTGTCGCAAAAGGATTAAAATACGAAAATTTTGTATCTGGTGGCACCACGATTTCTGCCGCTTCAACTACAGATAATGTTAGAGCAGTATATTGGTTGGCAGATGCGGCATCTGTAACAAATACAGTTGTTTGTGGTAACGCACTGGATGACAAAGAGAGTTGGACAACACAGTACGTATATTGCTTAGATACGACAGCAACTCCAAAAGTATACAAATACAACATTAGAGCAGCATTATCTAGTTTGTCTTCTGGAAAATCTACTTCTAGTTTTGCATATGTAACTGGTACTCAAACCGTTACAGGCACAACATCTCAGCAAAATAACGGCGAGATTATTGATGCTAACCACGGGCCTGGTAAGGGTGAAAAAAGTTTGTATTTTGTCACCACAACAAGAATTTACAGAGCTGTTATATCTGAAATAGTAAATGGCAGCACTGTTTGGATAGAAGACTGTATGGTAGAGATTCCACCAGGTGGGGCACCTACTTTTCCTGCCACGTCAGTTTTTGCGTATATTGAACATCTTGATTTTATAGATGATTTCGTGATTTACACGACTGGTGCAACATCGTTTAGAAGCTATGTTACAGACTACAACACATATGTTCCAGCTTTTGAATCAATTATTGGTGTTGATAGTAAACAATTAGACCAGGCGAGTGCTGATGCTAACTCAACACCGCATCCATCTATCGGTGTTTCGCCATTAATTTCATGGAATGAAGAAGGAATTAGCTATGTGTTGAGACAAAACACATCGGCAACTCTCAATCATCTATATGCAGTGCCGCTATCTGCTTGTTATACTCACACGTGGCAAGATGGGCGAGAACAATATGTAATCACTCCCGCACTTCCAACTCCAAACGGAGCAAGACTTTACAGAGTATATATCAATCAACTATTAGCACACGGTGGTTCTGATGCGTTTGCTATAGTCCCAGAAGCAGTAAAGGTGTGGTATCGGGTTAATGGCATCCATGATGATTCTGGTGCTTGGAGTTTGTTGCCAGACAGTGGGGATTTGGCTGGTGTTGAAACCGGGCAAGATATTCAACTTAGGCTTGCGTTCAAAGTGTGTGGCATGTACCAACTCCCGTCAAAGGTTTATAGCGTATGTGCGATTTATGAAACAGATGCAGATATTCCATCGCATCTTCAATGGAATGTTGGTGACACAAGCTCAACGACTGGGATTGTTGGGTTTATACAAAAGGGCACTTACGGAAGCGTACCCGATTTACAAATCACCTATTATAGAGTAGACACTGATGATGAAGTTTTAACTCAAGCAAGCACTGGTAGCACTTATGGCACCTTTGAATATTGGGATGGCGACTCTTGGGAAGCGGGACTGGGTACAGACACAAATGGAATAAGAAGAAGATTCCGCCCGACAGTAGGAATTTTAACTGGTGTCAACGTATATTGTAAATTGAAGACAATCTAATTGTTGGGGCTTAAATGGCAGATGGAGTTCAACTAGGCGGCGGTTCACTCCTGATTGCTCCATCTATAACGCTTGCGTTTGACGGTACTTCAACAGTACCTAGCGGGACAGAAGCCGTTATTAGTTCGGGTTCGCAATCAGGAATAGCGGGCATTACATCTGAATCACCTTTTGGTATTCAGGGTGGTAATGACACGGCTTTATTTTCTCCTAATTTTGGCTCCGGTTCTCTTGTTTTAACAGGCATAGGTTCGGGCGATGGAAGCGTTAATATCGCATCATCTGCCGCAACAGCAGACACTCTTGCACTAACCACAACTGCAAACGGTCAAACATCTACTCTTGCTGTGAATACAGCAACTGCTAACACTCTTGCGCTAACTACAACTGCAAACGGTCAAACAAACGCACTTAGTGTTAACACAGCTACGGCTGATACTCTTGCTGTTACTCCATCTGTCAGCACACCAATTTCTGTAAATACAGCAACTGCTGATACTCTTGCGTTAACTACAACTGCAAATGGTCAAACAAATGCGCTCGCAGTAGTAACAGCAACAGCAACATCTTATAGTGTAACTGTAGAATTCGGCGCACAATTTAATATGTCGCTGTTGACAGCAACAGCAGACACCCCTGCATTAACTGCAACAGCTAACGCAAATATTACAATTGCGTCTTCGACGGCAACAGCCAATACAAGTGCTGTTATTCCATCTGTCAGCACACCAATTTGTGTAAATACAGCAACAACCGATGCTCTTGCTGTTACTCTTCAAATAAGTAGCCAAACAAATGCGCTTGCCGTTAATACAGCAACAGCAAATGTAAACGCAGTTACATTAAGCGTTTCAAGTCAAGTAACAATTGCGTCTTCGTCTGCAACAGCCAACACATTAGCTGTAACTCCATCTGTCAGTACGCCGATTTCCGCAAGTACGGCTACAGCTAATACGCTTGCACTGACTACTACAGCAAATGCTCAAACAAATGCACTAGCTGTTGCTACAGCCGCCGCCGACACTCTAGCTTCAACTCTTAACGTAAGCAGTCAAACAACGCTTGCAACAAGCACTGCGACGGCACAGAGCTATGGTGTGACTGTAGATTTGGCTGTTGAAGGAAACGCCGCTTTAAGCACTGCAACCGCCAACACTCTTGCACCAACTTTACAAGTCAGCTCCAACGCAAGCACGTCGGTGAACACAGCAACTGCAAACACACTTGCAGTTACATTGCAGGTAAGTAGTCAAACAACGCTGGCTTCTTCGTCTGCAACAGCTACATCCGGTGCTGTGACATATGCTGTTGATGTCACAAGAACGCTAAGCGTTAATACAGCTACGGCAAATACTCTTGCGCTCACTACAACAGCAAATGCAAGTGTATCTGTTTCTAGTTCTTCAGCAACGGCAGATACAGGTGTTGTCACAGCCACTGGTGGCGCAAGCTCAACTCTTGCCGTAAACACAGCAAGTGCAACTCTTCTCGGAGTTGCTGAAAATCATGGCTCTCAGATAACGATTGGTGTTGGCACAGCAACAGCTAATTTACTTTCTGTTACAGAGACAGCGAATGCTTCTATTTCGATAAGTGCATCTACAGCAACAGCAGATACATCAACACCGTCTGTGTCAGTAAATGCATCTACTAGCGCATCTCTATCTACAGCCAGTGCCACAGCACCATCGGCAACATATGGACTCGGAGCAAATGTTAATATTACATCATCTGCTGCGACAGCCGATTCTTATGTTGTAACAAATATTGCGTTTGCAGCCCCTGTTATTGACGTAAATACTGCTGATGCAATCGCTCCACAAGCAAGTGCAAGCGCAACTGGTGGTTCAACTGGACATATTGGTTTGTTGTTGGCATCGGCTGATTCATTTGATGTCAGTGTTTCAGCGAGCGCAAGTATTACCATTGGGCTTTCAACAGCGTCGGCAACATCACCGTCCGTTTCTCATACTATTTCTGAGAACGTTAATATAGATGCTAACTTGGCAACTGCGACATCTCCAGCGCCAATCGCAAGTGTTAGTGTAAGCAAATCAATTTCTGTTTCTACAGCATCATCTGATGCGCCAGCTATTGTTGGTGTTGATTTTGGCTCGTCTGTAGATATTGCCGTTAATAGTGCTTCTGCAACAAGCCCAACTGTTGCATTAAACGTATCAAGTCAAACAGAAATTGATGTTAATACAGCGACGGCATCTTTGAATTCAGTTGCTAATCGAGTTGATGTAGCAAAAACTGTTGATGTTAATGTTGCTAGTTCAGATACTTTAGCAATACAAGGAATAAATCTATCTGCTAATGTTTATTTCCCCGAACAAACGCCAACTGTTTTCTCATTGATACAACCAACGTTATTTGTAACAAGTAATGTTTCCATACCAGCGTTTTCTGCGTCGGCAGATTTAATGCCAACCATTGCTCGTGTTGATGCTAGTATTGGTATTGAAAGTAATACAGCTACAGCAACTTATTTAACAAGTAGTGTGTCGGCTTCTGTCAATCCTTCTGTGAGTGTTTTTGTTGCAAATGCTACGGCTCCACAAGCCGAAGCATCTGTAGACATACAATCAGCTATCTCGTTGTCCACAGCGTCAGCGGGAGCGCCAAGCGCTGTAGCTGTCGTTTCGGTGGTTACGAACATCCCAACAAATGTATGTTATGCAGATTCTATTGATGCAATATTCTTGGCTAATGCCACAGCAACAATAAATCAAAACATAGCTAGCGCACAGCTAAACAACTTAACTATTACATCATCTTCAAACGCAAATATTGATGTAAACACCGCCGTTGCCAGCTTATATGAACCATCTGAGAATCACGATTGTCAAGTACAAATCGTTAATGCTCAAGCAACCGCAGATAGTTATAGCGTATCTGTAACGCTTGGCGCTGCTGCCATTGCTGGTGCGAACAGTGCGACAGCAACAAGCACGGGAATTACAGCAACAAACGGTCAGTTGCAGATTTTACACGATATAGCTGCTTTGTTGGTGCAGGCTTATGTTGAAAGTGCTGATATTTCTTCAATTGTTTCACATACCTATCGACGCACAGGAGATATTAAGTCCAATCTCGACCAACTTTCAGGCTCTCCTTATCAAAAACTTGCAGATATTAAGTCTAATCTTTCTATTACATTTGAAGGCAATTATGAAATGTCAGTAGACATACTTACAACTATTTCAACTCCAATAGATGGCAACTATGTTAAGTTGGCAGACATAGGCTCGCCAATTGGTTTTGAATATATTCAACAGGGTGATACAAAAACAACACTGATTACTTAAGAGGATTTTGGGTTAAAACAACCCAAAACATAAACAAAGATGCCATTAATTCAACCTTATATAACATACGGAGATGTGTCGGCTCAGTGGACTGACCCGAGAATTTATCAATTCCCATGATATGTTTCTCGAATGGAGCCAGCAACTGGATTGTTGGTGAGAGGTGTTTTGGTTAACGGACACTATCTTTTGTGCGATTCTTGTGATTTATTTCCAAAGCAAGATATGAAGATGGAAACCTTTGTACAAGGCGGTCCAAAACAAAGCATCGCAAATATTGGTAAAAAGTGGGTTGACGGAAAAATTGTTTGCCCCGTAAGAGTTGATGCAGATTATGTGCTTGACGAAGCTGTGAGAGAAATATTAGAAAATGCTCAATATCCGAACAGAACAATAAAACTAGATACAAACCATTCTTTGGCGCATTTAAAATTAACATCAAAATATCCAGGTACTGACGATAATGAGTTGGTTACTTTTGATACAATGATTGTCAAAGACCTGACTTTAAAATCATCACCAACAGATGGAGTTAAGTTAGAAGTTAGTTTTTCTGGAATGATTGAAGAGCGCCGAGCAAGTTATTTAGTTTCTCCGCCAGAAGGTTATATTCTTGGTAGGGCGCTTGGCTGGGGTGATTGTAAGGCATCAAGATATGAGTCGTCTATGCGTTCGATAAGTTCTTTACAGGTGTATATTAAGAACCAAGAAAGCTTACATGTGTTTATCAATCCAGGTGGCACACCAGTGGAAAACCGAAATGACAACACACAAATTATTGGTGTTAAAGGTGTTGATTGGGGTGGTTCATACGTTGAGACTCTTCGCCGTGGTGTTGAAACTCAGACATACATTCACGGTGGTTGGATGGTTGATGAAAATTTGGTTATTGAATTTGGTCCAATATTTGCCAGAATTCCAGTTCCTTTGTTTAAGCCAGCAGAACAACCACTGAGTCCAAAGCTCTTTTTGAGAACAACTAATTTTTGGTCCCAGTCTAGACCAAATATTTCAAATACTCAAGATTTAATGTTTTTTTTCAACAATTTACCAGTTACAGAATCTGCATACCCGCCAATATATACAAAATTGGCAGATATTTCTACGACTCTCGTTCCGTAAAGGTGCTCCAGCTTGGTTTAACCAATAATCTAAACAAGGCAATTGCACAATGACTCATGAAAAAATAAATGTGAGTAGGATAGAGCAACCCGCAGGACGAAAACATCAAATGGAAACAGGTGCAATTCAATGCCATTAATGAATGAATTTTTCGGCGTTTACAAAACGCTTAAGATAGGAGATAGTTTCATCATCGTAACTAGCGCTAGTCGTGACCGTTCGATGGAAGTTGAAGCTAAAAATTTCGTTCAAGGCACCGCTCTTAACAAAATTATGGATATCGGAAAGGTATCCGAAACCATTAGTATTGAAGCACCTATTCTAATTGGCGGTGGTAGCGTTGTAGACGGTCGAACACTGATGAACGACCAAATTGATAACGCAATGCTACGAACTGGAGCTATTCTCCCCATTTTGGAAAGCGCAACAATTAATGTTAGTGAAAAGCAGGGCTCTATTTCGCTCAAGCTGCAATCAGACGGCGACCCAGCAAACAGCAGCGTCTTTCAAGTTACTGACCACGCAGCAGAAGACCTTACAAATGGTGTGATTAGCGACGTGCTCAACCCATTGCTTCATACACCAACTCGTACTGCTAATTTTTTGGACTTTAGAGTTTCTCTTGCTGGATACATTTATTATGTTCTGGAAGCCAGAATATCAGTTAACGTACAAGTTACAAAGAAAGTGTTTATTGCTGGTAAAGATGGAACCACAAGTGACGGGAATCCAATCCCAGACCCTAATCCATACAATTTTGGAACACAATATCCTTGGCTTGGTGTTAGCGGAATCACTATTTCTGGTGGTGGTAAAGCTGCTGTTCTTCTTCGAGACAATGATGCAGACAAGCTTTATCAAACCGCAGGAGAAGCAGTTAATGTAAATCTTGGAGATGGCACAGAGCTTACTATTCAACAACCAGGTTGTACCACGACTGTTGATGCAGATTTTGCCATTGAAGTATATAACTGTGAAACAGACACTTGGGTGGGATTGTTTAGAAAAGACGGCGCATCAGTAGACTTGTTTGATTTATCTCAATCTCTTCTTACAAAAGCAAATTTTCAGGTAACTCCAGACCTTCTCACTGTAGATTTTGAGTTCAAGTGCTACGTTCAAGAAAGCTAATCTTCATCGTCAAGTGAATCGTCGCTAATATCTTGAAAGTATGTCCAATCTTTGAAGTCTTCAATTTCATCGACAACCTTTTTTAGAATAAACAATTCAGCACTAGCCAATGCTGTGAGAATTACAGCATCTGAAAAACTTGTTATTGTTCTGAATTTTCTATCATTCTTATCTCTAAATTCCAATGTAGAGTAAAAAATGTCGCCATGTTTAGCTTCAATAATGCCAGACTCTAATGATGAGCCAGTTTCTTCAAGAAGCGAAAGATACATTTGGTGTATGGTTTTAATGTGTGAGTTTAAAGCACAACCAAGGAATACAAAGGATGCCATTGCTCCTTCAAATTCCGATAAAGGATATGCGATGCTTTTATCATCTGTTTCCAACACAATAACAATTTGCTCGGTTGGTGGATGATACAACAATTTTCCAAATCTAAGTGGAATCTTTTCCAGCTCAGACGGTGTGTTGAGTTGTTTCATTTTACTTAGGTCGATTTTTTTCTTCGGTATTTTCATGGCAAATCCAACAATGTAATTTGATGAGGTTTATTTATCCCTGAGATTTTATATGATTTTCGATGTATGCCGTCTATCATTCC
>OFSE01000318.1_pt1 | contig 15140 bp, 9 predicted proteins | sample 1543261 | NCBI WGS metagenome assembly OFSE01 (sample SAMN07774225, study PRJEB24372) | wastewater metagenome | isolation source: Exp Tend VB 50WW | collected 2016-02 | reverse complement strand
GTAGCTGTTGAACCCAGATTTTCCATTAGGCGCGCCTGCAGCGCTATTTGTAATCTGACGGCGCATTTTCGGACAGTTTTGCTGCTCATCAAAGTCAATAGCCCGCTATTGACGCCTCACTCGCAACAAAACTGCCTCGAAAAATGCATCCGTCATCTTCACAAATCCTAATGGAAAATCTGGGTTGAAAATCAAAAGCTGCTTGGGTTTGTCTATGACATTTATTGATTGCGGACTCTTCGTGGCTGAATTATCGACAGTGTATTTAACCAAATTTAAGCATTTGGCTAAAAATCAAATTAAAGAAGAAGTCACCTTCAAAACCTCATCTGCCGTAGTTATCCCTTCGGCAATTTTATAAGCGCCAGCGATGCGCAATGGTTTCATGTCGTCTTTGATGCTTTGCAGGCGCAGTGCGTGAATGTCTGATTCTTGTTTGATGAGTTTGCTAAACGGCAGGGTCACGGTGAGTAATTCGTATAGACCGGTGCGGCCTTTGAAACCAGTTTGGCGGCATTCTGGGCAGCCAACTGGGCGGTAGATGGTGTTGGGTTTCGGAATGCCCCAGTCTTCGACCAGGCTTTCCCATACTGCATCGAGCATGTCGCCATCGGGGGTTTTGCAGTTGGGGCAGAGTGTACGTACCAAACGTTGTGCCAAGATGCCGATGATGGTGGCTTCTAGCAAGTAATACGGCACGCCCAATTCCAATAAGCGCATGATGGCTGAGGGCGCGTCGTTGGTGTGCAAGGTGGACAATACCAAATGGCCGGTCAGTGCGGCTTGAATCGCCATTTCGGCGGTCGGCAAATCGCGAATTTCGCCGACCATGATGATGTCTGGATCTTGCCGCATTAAAGAGCGCACGCCGTCGGCAAAGGTCAAGTCGATGTTGGCTTGCACCTGCATTTGATTGAAGGCTGGCTCAACCATTTCAATTGGGTCTTCCACCGTGCAGACATTCACATCCGGTGTCGCCAAGGCTTTTAAGGTGGTGTACAGCGTGGTGGTTTTGCCGGAGCCGGTTGGCCCGGTCACCAGAATGATGCCATGTGGTTTGTTGGTCAGCGCGTTCCAGCGCAGCGCGTCGTTGGGTGGAAAGCCTAACTCTGGCAAGGTTTTGACCACCACTTCTGGATCAAAAATCCGCATCACCATTTTTTCGCCAAACACGGTGGGCAAGGTCGATAAACGCAATTCGATTTCTTGCCCATTGCTGGAGCGGGTTTTCACGCGGCCATCTTGTGGCCGACGTTTTTCGATCACGTCCATACGGCCTAATAACTTGATTCGTGCCGTCATAGCGATCATAACAGTGGCAGGCACTTGGTAGACTTGATGCAATACGCCATCGATGCGAAAGCGAATGACCGCGATGTCGCGCTTTGGTTCTAGATGAATATCCGAAGCGCGTTGATCAAAAGCGAATTGCCATAACCAGTCAACGATATTGATGATGTGCTGGTCATTCGCATCCACTGGCTTTTTACCCAGCTCGACCAGTTGTTCAAAGTTGTAGCGCAGATCCGAGTTATTTTTATCGGCGCGCTTTGCATCTTTGATGGATTTCGCTAGTGAGAAAAATTGTGCCGTATATTGCGAAACATCTAAGGGATTAGTGAGAACCAGGCGCACTTCCTTGCGTGTGACTTTGGCGATTTCGTCAACCCAGCTATTACGATACGGGTCGGTAGTGGCGATGATGATGGTGTCGCCATCGACTTCTACTGGCAAAATATTAAAGCGAGTAGCGTAGGTCGATGACATCACATCCGCCACTTTGGTGAAGTCAATTTTTAAAGGGTCAATCCGATAAAACGGTATCTGTGTTTTGTTGGCGACCCATTCGGTCAGCCAATCTAAGGTCAGCAAGCGATGCGGCGCTTTGGCGGAGGTGATTTTGGCTTGCGCTATCGCGGTTAAGGGGTGCATCGATTCGGGGCCGCTTTTCAGAATCGAGCGCGACTTATTGAATTCATCTTTCGCATCTTCGCGTTTGACGAGGCCGTCTTCAATAAACCAAGTGAAAATTTGCTGTAAATTTAAATGCGTGGGCGCGGTCTTGTTCATGGCGTCTCGATCAGATGCGATGGCAGTGTGCAGATCATTTGGCATAAAAATCTACCATAAAATGTTGTAGGATTTACGCAAAACCGTCGCAATCCCAATTGCGATGTAAGGCAACATAGCAGGTGAGCGAGACAATTTACGTTGGTGTATACCAGTTAGGTATTCGCCTCGCTGCATCGTTGTTGAGTTACATCTGCATACCTTCCACCCATGATTGGGCTGGCAGGCGCGTAGTGGCTTTTATTTCTTTAGCACGTTCCATTAAAACATCAAAATCGAGCGCTGTGCGAGATTTAAATGCAATCGCCACCACATTGCCATCATGCACTGGGGGCAAACAAATAACCTGATCAAAGGCAAACCGCATGGCCTTGATATTTTTGGCAAAACTAGGGTGGTCGCCAAACAGGTTCACGGTCATGATGCCATGCTGATGCAGACAAGCGGCACAGCTTTGATAAAACTCGGCACTGTCGAGCACCGGGCCACGTGCTGTGGCATCGTATAAATCAACCTGCATCGCATCGTATAAACCGTGATTGGCCTCATCGTCGACAAATGCCGCAGCATCCATTTCCAGCACTTGTAAGCGCTCGTCATTCGGCGGCAACTTAAACATGCTTTCGCAAATCATGATGACGGCTGGGTTGAGATCGATGGCGGTGACGCTGGCATTGGGAAATTGCCGATAACAAAATTTGGTCAGGGCGGCACTGCCCAAGCCTAATTGCAATAGCCGCTTGGGGCTTTTGATGAATAACATCCAGGCCATCATCTGCTGCGCATATTCCAGCTCCAACCAGTCTGGTTTGCGCAAACGCATCGCACCTTGTACCCATTCGGTGCCAAAGTGCAGATAGCGCACGCCGTCATATTCGGACAGCGTGACGGGTGCAAATTTTGGTTTGCGTGGATTGGTCTTGCGCGCCGCTTCGGGCCCAGAGCGGAAATTAGATTCGGCCTCGATCGATTTTCGTTTAATTAGCATGACTGCATTTTAACCAGCAAGCGTACTTGCTAAAAGTGATTTCGTATTTTGATGGGAATGATATTGGTAAAAGCGCTTCAGACAAAGGCTTGCTGCCATGTTTGCAATTTTTCTTCAAAGCGCAGACTGGCATGGGCGGGTGACGAGGAGGGTAATACACACGTCTGATAACCCCAGGTTTGCATTTGGATTAAAATTTTTGCTGCGGCTTTGCCATTGAAGCAGATTTTCTTCAATGCCGGATAAGCTATATGCAAATGGGAAAAATCATTCAAATCGCCTTGACGGATAGCGGTATCCAAACTACCTTCCCGATAACAACTGCGATAGGTGTCCCAAATACCGATACCGTGCGCCAGTAAGCGGGCCAATCGGTCTTGATAGCTCAATGAGACTAGATCGCATTGCAAAATAGCGGATAGCAAGCGCCAAAACTGGTTGTGCTTAAAACCATAATACTGCTGCGCCGCCAGCGAAGCCGCGCCGGGAAAACTGCCTAAGATTAAGGTATGGGTCTCATGGTTGATGATTGGCGCTAAACCAATAAGACGCAGCGGTGGTGCGACAGACATAATAAGGTGCAAGAAAATACAAGTGAAAGAAAATACCAAGGAAGCGAACAATAGCTGTGCTTATAATAAAAAAGTTCAACAGATACCGATATAGCGTGCCAGCGTAGTTGAAAATCCTAGGTCGTGAATATTCGACACGCAATGTCAAGTATTCGTCGCCAATTTTTGCCGATCAGCAACATCAAACACGATGGGAGACAATATCATGCGACCCGATACCGTATTACAAGCCGAACCAAAAGCGCCGAGCCGCACTATCGATATTTTATTGGCGCAATACGCTGAAAGTCACCAACATCCGAGCAACGAAAAACTACACCTGATTTGCGTACCTTCGATTGTCTGGTCGTTACTGGCTTTGATCTGGCGCATACAACCGTTGGCAGCACTGATCTGTGCGGCACTGTGTTTGGGGTATTATTTCCATTTATCAAAAAGCTTTGCCATTGGCATGAGTTTGATGCTGGCGGCAATGTTGGCAGTGCTGTCGATGGTACCGATGTCAATGGTGGCGCAGGTGGCGGCAGCGGTATTTGTGCTGGCATGGATTGGCCAATTCATCGGTCACCATATCGAAGGTAAAAAACCGTCTTTTTTTGATGACTTGCGCTTTTTATTGATTGGCCCTTTGTTTGTGCTGAGTATTTTATATCGACGTTGGCATTTTTCTTATTGAGCACATGATATTAAGCACATGATGTAAATAAAGGAACAAATTGTTACTTTGCGTGTCAATCCCTTTAATAGAACTTATCTTTATATAAAACAACGAATTTATCGCCAGCATATGGTTTGTTGCATCAATGAAGGCGCGGACGATCGACATGATCGATACAGTCTATTTATTAACCAGGAGTAAAAAATGAAAAAACTCATCCCTTTTGTGACTATTTTAAGTGCTGTTGTTGTCTTGAGCGCCTGCCAAAGCGCGCCGACATCCAGCAATGTGTATCGCCCTCGGCAAACGCAGAACGAGCAAACTGTGCGCTTCGCCGTGGTGGATTCGGTACGTGAAGTGCTCATTGAAAAAGATCAGACCGGCGTCGGCACGGTGGCCGGTGCTGCCTTGGGCGGCATCGCTGGTGCGTCGGCAATCGGCAAGGGCAATGGCTCTCTGGCGGCTGGTATTGTGGGAGCCGTGGTGGGCGGTGCGATCGGGCAAAAAATTGAAGCCGATGCCAATCACCGCAAAGGCTACGAAATTACCGTGCGTCTGGATAATGGCGAATATAAAGCGATTACCCAAGATGCGGATGAGCAATTCCGCCCCGGTGATCGGGTGCGTTTGTTGTACAGCCGTGGCGTGACGCGAGTGACGCATTAAAGTCAACAGACCCTAATATACTCCGCCAATTTTAGAATTTTTATGCCAGTTCCCGAACATCTTTAAAGTGTGTTGAAAAAATACAGGTAGTAGTATATTAATCAAGGGTAATAAAAAAGCTCACCAAAAAATCTGGTGAGCTTTTTTGATGCAGTGTCGCTTAATTTGCTGCTGAGCTATTTACACATTCAACAACATCTCATTTACCCGCTTCACAAAACTGCTCGGATCAACCAAGGCACCGCCTTCGGCCAACATCGCTTGATCAAACAGGATGTGCGACCAGTCGGCAAATTTGGCTTCTTCGTATTTCAACTTTTGCACCAGCGGATGATCTGGGTTGATTTCCAGAATCGGCTTGGCTTCTGGTGCAGCTTGTCCGGCGGCTTTTAACATACGCATCAGGTTGCCTGACATTTCATGTTCATCGGCGACCAAGCAGGCAGGTGAATCGGTCAAGCGGAAAGTGACGCGTACATCTTTGGCTTTGTCAGCCAAGGCGCTCTTCATTTTTTCGACCAACTCTTTGAATTGCGTCTCGGTTTCTTCGTGTTGCTTCTTCTCGGTTTCGTCTTCTAACTTACCGAGATCGAGATCACCTTTGGCGACTGAGACCAATTCCTTGCCATCGAATTCGGTCAGGAAAGATAACATCCATTCGTCCACACGATCAGTCAGCAGTAAAACTTCCACGCCTTTTTTGCGGAAAATTTCCAGGTGCGGGCTGTTTTTCGCGGCCAGATAACTTTCGGCGGTGACGTAGTAAATCTTGTCCTGGCCTTCTTTGGCGCGGCTCAGGTAATCAGCAAACGACACTGTTTGCGCGTCGTTGTCGTTGTGGGTGGAAGCGAAGCGCAATAATTTAGCGATGCGCTCTTTGTTGCCCGCATCTTCGCCGATACCTTCTTTCAAGGCCTGGCCAAATTCTTTCCAGAACGTGCTGTATTTGTCTTTCTTGGCTTGAAACTCAGCACCGTCATCGGTTTCGTTGGCGTTTGCCAAATCTTCTAGCATACCGAGCACGCGCTTGGTGGAGCCTTCACGAATGGCCTTGATGTCGCGTGACTCTTGCAAAATTTCGCGGGAGACATTCAGGGGCAAATCGTTGGAATCAATCACGCCTTTTACAAAACGCAGATAAACCGGCATTAATTGCTCAGCGTCGTCCATGATGAACACGCGTTTCACGTATAGCTTAATGCCACCGCGTTTGCTGCGATCCCACATATCAAACGGTGCGCGGCTTGGGATGAATAACAGTTGCGTGTAATCGCTACGGCCTTCCACGCGGTTGTGCGTGTACGACAGCGGGGCGCTGTAATCGTGGGAGATATGTTTGTAAAATTCTTCGTATTGCTCTGGCGTGATGTCGCTCTTGCTGCGCGCCCACAAGGCACTGGCTTGATTGACGGTTTCCAGCTCGTCTTTTAAGACTTGTGCTTTCTTTTCTTCGTCCCATTCTTCTTTCTGCATTTGAATCGGCAGAGAGATATGGTCGGAATAATTGCGGATCACTGATTTCAGTTTCCACGACGATAAAAATTCATCTTCACCTTCGCGCAAATGCAAAGTGATGCTGGTGCCACGGTCTTCTTTGGTGATGGTTTCAACGCTATAGTCGCCAGTGCCTGCTGATTCCCATAGCACGCCTTCAGCGGCTGGCACACCAGCGCGGCGTGAGGCAACGCTGATTTTGTCGGCAACGATGAAGCCGGAATAAAAACCAACACCGAATTGGCCGATCATGGCGGCGTCTTTTTGCTGGTCGCCAGATAATTTGCCGAAAAATTCTTTGGTGCCTGATTTGGCGATGGTACCCAAGTGCGAGACTGCTTCATCGCGGGTCATACCGATGCCGTTATCGGCGATGGTGATGGTGCGCGCTTCTTTATCGAAGCTGACTTTGATTTTTAGTTCGCTGTCGTTTTCAAACAAGCTGGCATTGTTGATGGCTTCAAAGCGCAATTTATCGGCGGCATCCGACGCATTGGAGATTAATTCGCGCAAGAAAATTTCCTTGTTGGAATACAGCGAATGAATCATTAACTGCAATAACTGCTGAACCTCTGCCTGAAATCCCAGGGTTTGTTTTTCTGACATAGTGACCTCTAAGTGGAATAAAAATAAGCTTTACAAATACTATTAATCAATCTTGGGGTTGACCCGACGAAACCGTTTTGACTTAAATGTTGCTTTAAACCATGTTTTCACTGCGGACGAGTAATAACATCGCTGACGCCAAGATGGGTGGCCTGCAATTGCGGGCGCTGTTGGATTTTTTCAAGGCTTATTTGTTGAAAGAGGAATAATTTTATGGAGAAATCAGATTTTTCTTGGAAGGAATGAAACGAATTCCCCGTTTGCTGTCATCAGGATGTCGTGCTTTGTGGCGATAATCTGCATCTCGTTAAGACAATGTAGTGCAGTCTTACACTACCAAAACTCCATCAAAACTCCATCAAAACACCATCAAAAACACCGGAAATACCGTATTTTTAGTCGATTTTTAGGGCAAATTGGGGCATCTTTTCTAGAGAAGTCGAATTCTGCATTGCAGCATGTTATAATCGGCGGTTATCCGAATTCCACCAAACAGCCAATACAGCAAATTAATATCATGTCCACTACTAAACGCGCCATTCGCAATATCGCCATTATCGCTCACGTCGATCACGGCAAAACTACCCTGGTTGACCAGCTTTTACGTCAATCCGGCACTTTCCGTGACAACCAGCAGGTTGATGCACGTGTGATGGATTCTAACGATATCGAAAAAGAGCGCGGTATCACGATTCTCTCGAAAAACTGTGCCGTTGAATACAAAGGGACCCACATCAATATCGTTGACACCCCAGGTCACGCCGATTTCGGTGGCGAAGTAGAGCGCGTGTTGTCGATGGTGGATAGCGTATTGTTGTTGGTCGATGCACAAGAAGGTCCGATGCCACAAACCCGCTTTGTGACACGGAAAGCCTTAGCCTTGGGTTTAAAGCCTATCGTGGTGGTCAACAAAATTGACCGCGAAAATGCTGATCCGCAAAAAGCAGTGAATGCGACCTTTGAATTATTTGACAAACTCGGCGCGACTGACGAACAGTTAGATTTCCCAATCGTGTATGCCTCTGGTTTTAAAGGTTACGCTGGTTTGGAAGACACCGTGCGTGAAGGCACGATGGAGCCTTTGTTTGACGCGATTCTGAAACACGTTCCTGCGCGTGAAGATGATCCAAACGGGCCATTGCAATTGCAAATTACTTCGCTTGAGTATTCGTCTTATGTCGGCAAAATCGGTGTTGGTCGTATCCTGCGTGGCCGTGTGCGCGGTGGTCAAGATGTGGTCTGGATGAATGGCCCAGATGACAAGCCAACCAGAGCGCGTATCAATCAAGTGTTGACCTTTAAAGGTTTGGATCGGGTTCAAGTTGATGAAGCCTTGGCGGGTGACATCGTACTGATTAACGGTATTGAAGAAATCAGTATCGGTTCTACTATCTGTGCACCAGATACGCCAGAAGGTTTGCCGATGTTGAAAATCGATGAGCCAACTTTGACCATGAACTTTATGGTAAACAGCTCACCATTGGCTGGCCGTGAAGGTAAGTTTGTGACGACACGCCAGATTCGTGATCGTTTAGAACGCGAATTGAAATCCAACATGGCTTTACGCGTGGTGCAAGCCGAAGGCGATGATTCGACTTATGAAGTTTCTGGTCGTGGTGAATTACATCTGACCATTTTGATCGAAAACATGCGTCGTGAAGGTTTCGAGTTGGCTGTATCGCGCCCCCGCGTGGTATTCAAAATGGTCGATGGCGTGCGCCACGAACCGTATGAAAACTTGACGGTGGACGTGGAAGAAACCAACCAAGGTGGCGTGATGGAAGAATTAGGTCGCCGTCGTGGTGATCTGCAAAACATGGAACCGGACGGCAAAGGCCGCGTGCGCCTGGAATACCGTATCCCAGCACGTGGCTTGATCGGCTTCCAAGGCGAATTCATGACCTTAACCCGTGGTACCGGTTTGATGAGCCACGTGTTTGATGAATATGCACCAGTTGATAATAGCAAGGGCGAACTGGCTGGCCGCCGCAACGGTGTGCTGATTTCTCAAGACGACGGCGCAGCGGTTGCCTACGCGATCTGGAAATTGCAAGACCGTGGCCGTATGTTTGTGGTGCACAACGACCCAGTATACGAAGGCATGATCATCGGTATCCATTCACGTGATAACGATTTGGTGGTGAACCCAATCAAGGGCAAGCAATTGACCAACGTGCGCTCTTCCGGTACCGATGAAGCAGTGCGTTTGGTACCACCAATTCAAATGAGTTTGGAATACGCGGTGGAATTTATTGAGGATGATGAGCTGGTCGAAGTTACACCAAAAAGCATCCGTCTGCGCAAGCGTTATTTGAAAGAGCACGAACGCAAAAAAGCGTCACGCGAGGCTTGATTTTTTGTTGAGCGGCTTCAAAAATTCACAGAATTTTTGAAGCCCTGTAGAAAAAATCGTTGAAACCCGTTTTTGTTTAGCCCAAAGTGATTTGGCTGAATAGAAGCGGTTTTTTGTTTTGTCAGATGAATGCTTAATCTATCTCTATCACTAATCACCGCCATTTATGCGGTGATTGTGAATATTATTCGCCGCATAATGTGCGGTGATTACGCGTGCATCATCAATACGCAAGCATTAATTGATGATAATTTAACGCAATTCCGCCGGTAAATTTGGTGCAAAACCTCCGCCCGTCAAAATACCATACGCCATCCATAATGCCACCGCGCCATAGATCAAGCGCGGTAGCCATTCGGCGATTTGCTCTTGAAGATGGGCAATCGCATCGGTTTCAAATTGGACGTGGCGAAACAACATTTCTGGCAAGGTGCCGCTGGCTTCGCCGGTTTTCACGAATTCGATGATTTGTCGATCACCTAAATAGGCAACATCTTCCAATGCCATGCCAAGTGTCGCGCCTTGTTTCATGGTGCGCAGTAAGCGAGTAAATGTGGCACGTATTTTTTGATTACGAATGGTTTTACAGGCTTTCGGCAAGGCGTCAAACATCGGCAAACCTGCTTCTAACATCAAGGCCAGACTTTCAAAAAAATCGCGCACATTGCTGCGTACATGAAGTACGCCAAAGATTGGTAACTGGATCAAGCCAGCTTCTAGTTGTGTGCGCATGAATGAAGGTGGTGCATGCGCTAACCACTCCGGTAGCCAGCGCAGTAATCGATAGCCCAAACCAATTGCTAAACATGGGCGTAGCACATGCCATACATAGCCACCCGCAGAGAGCGCGCCGCTGACCAAGGCAGGCAGAGGTTGTACCACCAGCGCGATGAAAAAAACGGCAATCGGCAACATCATGCGCGAACGTACTTTTTTGCTGAGCCGCACCTTCAATGCATAAGTATTAGCCAGTCGGCGGTAACTATGTGCCGGGCTGCCTGCGCTGGTGGCGGCACGTAGTAATTGGGTTTCGATTTCTGAAAACACGCCTGTTTGAAAGCCTGCCGAGGGAATATCACGACCGCGCGCCAGTAGCGCGCACATGGCATTGAGCCGAGCTTGGTTTGCGCCTGCTAATTTGACGGTTGAAAAAGCCGTTTGTGCTGGTAAGCCTGCTTTTTCCAAGGCGGCGAGTTGGGCGAAAAGATCGGCACGTTGGGCGTAGGGCAGTGGCGAAGGCTGGTTGGGCACGATGCGGTGAACGTAATTGATGTTTAGCAAGACAAATGTAAGCGGCGCTGGCTCTAGTTTGGTCGCACGAACATATCAACGTAGAGCGCGACAACAGAATTTGCGACAAATTGTGAAAAAATAGTTGCCCTATTGTATTTCAAACCATCCCCAGCGACTACATGCGTTAGAATCGTTAGTTTGTTTCAGCAGTTTGTTTTTACAAAACTCAGTTAGGCGCAAGACTATGATTGAATTACGAGATGTCAGTGTTGACGACAAAGTGTTGTTATATGCCCTGGCATTGTTTGGTGCACCACTGAAACAGGTCAATCTAAGTGCCTTGATTCAACAGCGTGGCGACAAGCTAGAAAATGGCCATGATTATGATAATAGCGCGGTTAAAAATGCCTTGACGCGCTTGACGTCGGCAGAGCTGGTTAAATTTGATGTCGGTGTCGGCTACGCAATCGATTCTTATTTCCACATGGAAGCGTTAGCTGAGCTGCAAAGCAATCAGCAAATCAAGTCATGGGTGTTGAGTGTGCGCGAGCTACTAAAGCGCTATGGCGAATACAATCAGTGGAAAGCCCACAACGCGGCTTTTTGCCGGCGCGAGATGCTATTTGCGGCGTTGCTTGGCGACGTCGATGATTTTGCTGTCTGGCAGGTGAAATTCCATGAGGTGCGCAAAAAAGGGCAGATTTCGCTGGCAGAAGTATTTTTTGGCGAACGTGGTGGCGAAATCGTACTGGCGGCGTTAGCAAGTCCATTGCAAGCGGCAATACTGGCCGATTACCTGTCACTCTGCAATTGGTATCTCGACGATTGTCGCGCTGCGTATGCGTTTGCCAAAAATCGTATCAATGAGTTAGTGCCGAGCATGCCTAGGTTATTGGAAGTATTTAGTTGGCAGGCTTTTTTGCGCGCAGATTTTGACACTGTTGCGGCATTGCACTTGCAGTTTAAGGGCGATCTGGCTGAGCAGCATGTACCCGTGGTTTTGGCTGAGCTGATCGCACGTGGTGATTTTTTAGGCGCGGCTGAGTTAGCGGATGAATACTATAAAATCGCCAAAGCTGCCAGCGGTAAGCGTAAACTGTTTTTCAGCAATGTGATGGGTTTGTTTTACATGCTAGGGCAATTAGCCCGAAATACGCCCGCCAGCTTGAAAAAAGCCAAAGATCAGGTGGACGAGGGCGTCAAAAGTCACCATGCTCACACGTATTTTTTATTACAGCCGTTTGTCAATCATCTAGTTAAAGGTGTGCCATTGCTGGCACCGCCCGCTACGGCGCATGCTGGCCTTGACGTAGAATTTTTATTCGTTGTATTAGCCATGTTTTGGCAAGATTTACTCAGCACGCATGCATATCGCGCGCGCCTGAGCGAATATCGGCAGCAAAGTGCAAAACTGGGTTATCAATGGCTGGCAGCCGAATTCGATGCCATATTGCAGCGCCAGTACAATGTCGAAAGCATTTTCCCGAATTGGCATCAAGAGCGCCATCTAAAGCCTTTGCACCTCGCTTTACAAAAAGAAGAAACTTGGCAGCGTGCTTTGAGCGCTTTATCACAACTCAAAGGTGATAGTTCGATCGCTTCCGTCAGCCTGAATGATCAGCGCATCATCTGGCTATTAACTGATTTATCGCATCATATTTTATTAGAACCGCGCGAGCAAAAACTGGGGGCTAAAGGTGCTTGGAGCAAGGGGCGGGCGGTCGCCCTGAAACGCTTAGCGCACGAACAAGACAGTTTGCCGGGCATGACCGAACAAGACAAACGGCTAGCTACCTGTATTCGCAAAACCCACGATGGTTATTACGGTGGCAGCGAATATGAAATGAATGGTGAAAAAGCCTTGCCGCATTTGATCGGGCATCCTGCTGTCTATTGGGCAGATGCGCCTGACGTGCGAATCGATATCGTAAAAGGTGAAGTGGCTTTACTGCTCAAAGAGCAAGGTAATCTGATCAGCATGCAACTGGAGCCAACTATCGGTAACGGCATCAGTGTAGTTTGGCGCAAAGAAACGCCAACCCGTTTAGCGGTATTTAGTGCCAGCCCAGAAATCAAACAAATTGCGGGCATTCTGGGCAGTGGTTTAACCGTGCCAATGAATGCCAAAGCACAATTGGTTGATGTGATTGCCGCAATTGCGCCGCACTTGGCGATTCATTCTGATTTACCTGAGCTAGCGGCGCACATTACTAGCGTGCCCGCCAACACCACCTTATACGCACATTTATTGCCCTTACAGGAAGGTTTGCGCGTGCAAATGCTGGTGCGGCCATTGGCAGATGGTAGCTGGTATACCCCAGGCAAAGGGGCAGCCAATGTGTTGGGTGAACAAGGTGGTAAAGCGGTGCAGGCCAATCGTGATCTGGCGGCAGAGGCAAAAGATTTGCAGGCCGTGATTGATGCCTGCCCCACCTTTTTAGAGGCAGAAGAAAGTGCCGCCAGTGTGCATCACAAAAGCGTTGCATCTGCTCACGCAGGTGGTGCTTCACAGACACATAGCGCGCATTTGCAAGAGTGGGAGTTGCGCGAGCCAGAGCAATGTCTGGAATTACTCAGCCAATTGAAAGCCCTGCCTGAAGAGCGCTTACAACTGGTTTGGCCGGAAGGCGAACGGTTCCGCTTGAAAGCCAATAGCTCGCTCACGCAAATGCGTTTGACGATTAAAAAGCAGGGAGAATGGTTTGTCGCGGGCGGTGAAATCACCTTAGACGATGGTCGCATTTTAGCGCTGCGTGAACTCATGCATTTGGCCGAAAATACATCAGGGCGCTTCCTGAAACTGGGTGAGCACGATTATCTGGCACTGACCGACACCTTCCGCCGCCGTCTGGATGAGCTACGTAGTTTCGGCGAATTGATCGGCCAAGATGGCGTGCGTATCAACCCCTTAGCCGCACCGATTCTGGCGGAACTGGCAGCCGATGTGGGCGATCTAAAGGCGGATAGCGAATGGCGTGAGCAGATGGCAAAGCTTGATAGTCTGGGCGAATTTACCCCCACGGTGCCATCCACCTTGCAAGTCGAATTACGTGATTATCAGCTCGAAGGTTATCAATGGCTGGCGCGCCTCGCGCATTGGGGCGTTGGGGCTTGTCTGGCAGACGACATGGGCTTGGGCAAGACCGTACAGACCTTGGCATTGCTATTAGATCGTGCGCCGAATGGCCCGGCCTTGGTGGTTGCACCGATTTCGGTGGCAATGAATTGGCAAGCCGAAGTCGCCCGTTTCGCGCCGACCCTAAAAGTGCGCTCGTATCATACCGAGCGCTCACTAGAAAACTTGGGCGCATTTGATCTGGTGATCGCCAGCTATGGCATGTTGCAATCTGATATTGAGCACTTCAGTGCCCAGCATTGGCACACGGTGGTGCTAGATGAAGCGCAGGTGATCAAAAACGCCGCCACCAAACGTAGTCAGGCGGCGATGGCATTGACCGCAGATTTCAAGATGATTGCCAGCGGCACACCAGTCGAAAATCATCTCGGTGAATTGTGGAATCTATTTCGCTTCATTAATCCCGGCTTGCTTGGTTCAAAAGAGCGCTTCCTTGAGCGTTTCAGTAACCCAATTGAACGTGGTGATCAAGCCGGCAAACAGGCGCGCCAGCATTTGAAAAAACTGATACAGCCCTTCATTTTAAGACGCACCAAAACTCAAGTCTTGAATGAGTTGCCATCGCGTACCGAAATCACTCTGCAGGTCACCTTGAGCGAAGAAGAGCGGCATTTGTACGAAGCACTGCGTCAGGAAGCGATTGAAAAAATCGGCCACGTCAATCCGGCGGAAGGTAAGACCATGCAAGTGCTGGCAGAAATTACCAAGTTGCGCCGCTTTTGTTGCCACCCACAATTGGTGATGAAAAATGCCACCATCAGCGGCAGTAAGCTGGCCGTGTTTGCTGATACGGTGGAAGAGTTATTAGAGAATCGGCACAAGGCACTGGTGTTTAGCCAGTTTGTTGATCATCTGGCGTTAGTGCGCACTTGGCTGGAAGAAAAAGGCATTAGCTATCAATATTTAGATGGCAGCACGCCCGCGTTGGAACGTAAAAAGCGGGTGGATGCTTTTCAGGCGGGGCAAGCCGACGTATTTTTGATCAGCTTAAAAGCCGGTGGTACCGGTTTAAATCTCACCGCTGCCGATTATGTGATTCATCTTGATCCGTGGTGGAATCCGGCAGTAGAAGATCAAGCCTCAGATCGCGCACATCGGATGGGACAGTTACGCCCAGTCACGATTTATCGTCTGGTCACGCAAGATACCATTGAAGAAAAAATTCTGGCTTTGCATGCAGAAAAACGTGATCTAGCCGATAGCTTGTTAGAAGGTGGTGATGTGGCTGGCAAGATGGATACTGCAGCCTTATTACGTTTGCTCAAGGAAGCGGTGTAGTCAGCACCTTGCGATAGCCATCAGTCGGTGCGCTACTGCAATTATTTTCTCCGTTATTTCAATCCATAACCCAATGCGTTGCTGGG
>OFSE01000316.1_pt1 | contig 15176 bp, 14 predicted proteins | sample 1543261 | NCBI WGS metagenome assembly OFSE01 (sample SAMN07774225, study PRJEB24372) | wastewater metagenome | isolation source: Exp Tend VB 50WW | collected 2016-02 | reverse complement strand
ACGACGCAGACTACATTCTGCTAGGAGAAGTAACGTTCGTAGCGCTGCCACCAATAAGGTGAACGTTTAGAGCACGAAATTGATGATTAAAAACAAGACCTTATTGGCAGATATGGGCAAATCTTAGCGGTCAACTACCGTTTCTAGGTTCAATGCTTGAGAAAGTGAAGCGCCGTAATGAAGTTGCGGCGTTTTTTTGAAATGCGTGATTTCGCTTCTCTTTGAAAGAAGGAAAAAACGACGTTAACCAAAGAGTCCTACAGGGGTATCAGGCTGTCCTGATGGGTTTTGCCTAATTCCGTGGAGATGGTTTGTGGCTGTTGGACACCATTTTTCAACGCCACAATTTCAGCCATGATGGAGAGCGCGATTTCTGCGGGTGTTTTACTAGCGATAAATAGACCTGCAGGGCCGTGTAACGCCGCCAATGCGGGTTCGTCGATGTCAAAGTGGATGCGTAAGCGTTCCCGTCTCTGTTGGCTGTTGCGACGTGAGCCGATCGCGCCGACGTAAAAGGCTTGCGATTGTAATGCATCAATCAATGCGAGATCGTCTAATTTGGGATCATGTGTCAACGCGATGATGGCGGTACGGTTGTCTGGCTGTAGTCGTAATATCATGTCGTCCGGCATTTCATCGCTCACAGTTACACCATGTAATTGCCAACTGGCGCGGTATTCTTCACGTGGATCGCACACCATGACCTCGAAACCTAGGGTTAATGCAAATTGACACAGATAACGTGATAGATCATTGGCACCGATAATGACGAGACGTGCTTGTGGTCCAAACCAGCTGACTAAATGTTGATCGTCAAGCCACGGTAAGCGATCACGCTGGCCTGCGCCCAGTGTCACTTTTCCTGTCTGTAAATTTAAACATCGCTCAGTGCTACGTCGCTGTTCGCAAGCTCGCAGCAATTCATTTAATTGACTATCAGCCGACACTGGTTCCAATACCAATTCAACTCTGCCACCGCAAGGTAATCCAAAGCGATGTGCCTGATCAGCGGAGATACCGTAGCGCAGTATATGCGGTCGCTTGTTCGCGCAGATCGCCAAAATCCCTTCGTTCTGAATCCGTTGAATTAAATCGTCTTCAATGCAACCGCCCGACACCGAGCCCACGGTTTCACCACGCTCGTTAATTGCCATTAATGAACCAGGCGGGCGCGGCGACGAGCCCCAAGTGCGCGCCACCGTGACGAGTATAGCGAGGGTGCCTTGTGCTTGCCAGTTAGATGCAGCTCGTAGCACTAGGGTGTCGAGATCTTCCATAAGTGAATACGATGGATCAACTTAAATCGAAAGGTAATTGGCGGATCGATTTACCAGTTAACTTGGCGATAGCATTGGCGAAGGCAGGTGCTAAAGGTGGCAAGCCAGGCTCACCCATACCGGTTGGTGGTTCAGCACTTGGCACAATGTGCACCGCGATGCTTGGTATGTCTGTCACGCGTGCTACGGTGAAGCTATTAAAATTACTTTGCTCAACCATACCATCTTTGAGTGTGATGGCAGCGCCCGGTAAACACATGCCTAGCCCCATGATTGCTGCGCCTTGCACTTGTGTTTCAATGGTGCGCGGATTGACCGCCAAGTTGCAATGCACGCCCGCAGTTACCCGTTTTAACACAGGGCGGCCTTGCTGCATGCTGGCTTCCACTACATACGCAACCACGGTGGAAAACGATTCATGCACTGCGACGCCCCAAGCGTGTTTCGCGGGTAAGCGCTTTTTGCCGTAGCCGCTTTGTTCCACTGCTAGCTGTAGTGCTGCGCGATGACGTGGATGTTTATCTCCAAACAGTTCCATACGATAGGCGACCGGGTCTTGCTTGGTGGCGCGAGCAATGTCGTCAAGCAAGGTTTCCATCACAAAGGCGGTGTGAGTAGAGCCTACACTGCGCCACCAGAGTACCGGTACGTTCAGTTTAGGATGGTGCACCGTTAAGCGCATCGGAAAAGGGTAGGGATCGCGCATGCCTTCGATGGCGGTGCTGTCGATGCCGTTTTTTACCATTAATTGCTCAAATACCGAGCCAGCGGTAATGGATTGACCAACAATCACATGATCCCACGCCAATACCTTGCCTTTCTGGTCGAAACCGATCCGTGCGCGATGCAAATGCATAGGACGATAATAGCCACCGCGCATATCGTCTTCACGACTCCAGATAGTACGCACGGGCACATTCAAACCAGCGGCGCGGGTTGCTTTGGCTATCTCGCAGGCTTCTACCACAAAGTCGCTGGTGCTGGCAAAGCGCCGACCAAAACCACCGCCGGCCATCTGCACATGCATCGACACTTGTTCTGGTTTGAGATTTAGGGTGCGTGCTACGGCGGCGGCATCTAAGCCAGGACATTGCGAGCCGGTGTAGATATCGGCCGCATCCTCTTTTATGGCAACGGTGCAGTTCAGTGGTTCCATTGCCGCGTGGGCGAGGTAAGGGAAGATGAATTCAGCGTCCAGATGTTTTGGGGCGCTGCTCATCGGCGTCATGTCAGCATCAAAATGGCGTGGACCAGTTTGATCAGCAAGCTTACGATAATCGACCAATTGTTTTACGGTATCGACTTTCTCTACCTTGCTTGTGTCCCATTCCAGCTTCAAGGCGTCGCGCCCCTGTTTGGCCGACCAGTATCCATCTGCCACCACCGCTACACCTTCCGCACCGCGATCTAGCGGCAGGCGAAATACCGCTTTGACGCCTTTGATGGCACGCGCAGCACTATCATCGACTGCTGCCAGTCTTGCGCCAAATACGGGTGGGCGTGCCACGACTGCCGTTAACTGGCCAGGTAAATGCATATCGATGCCGTAGCTTTGTTGCCCACTACTTTTGGCACCTGCATCCAGACGCCCAGTTGCTTTGCCGATCAGGCGAAAATCTTTGGGATTTTTCAGTTCGACTTTTTCAGGCACCGGCAGCGTCATGGCAGCGTCAGCCAGTTCGCCATAGCTGAGCTTACGTCCGTCAGAGGCAATCACCATGCCGGGCTCGGTGCGGAGGGTATCAACATTCACGTTCCAACGTGCTGCCGCAGCAGCCAACAACATGGCACGCGCCCGTGCGCCCAGCTCGCGATATTGCATGAAACTGTTTTTGATGGAATTGGAACCGCCAGTAATATGCAGACCAAAGAACGGGTCATGATACGCAGCATCACTATTACCGTGGCGACTGCGTACCAGCTTCCAGTCAGCATCCAGTTCTTCTGCCAGTATCATCGGAAGTGCCGTTTGTACGCCTTGCCCAAATTCCAGCCGATTGATGATCACTGTGACTTCGCCATTGTTGGCAATTTGTACGAAGGCAGATGGTTGTTGGGTTGGTTTTAAGGCTGCGTTTTCTTGTGCCGCGCCAAGGTAAGGAAAAGCGCCCAGCGCCAAACCACCAATGCCAGCAAATTTAAGAAAGCTTCTGCGCGACATTGCTATCGCTGGCACCATCGCCTCGCCAGCTTGCTCACGGCTTAACAAATGCTGTAGGGCACGCGGCATGTCGATTTGATTGATATTGTCTAATTTGGTCAACATGGTGTTTCCTTTAAGCGATGGCTTTGGCGGCATCCGCCACGGCGGCGCGAATGCGAATATAGGTACCACAGCGGCAGATATTGCCTGCCATAGCAGAATCGATTTCAGCCACAGTCGGTTGTTTGCCACGCGGCAAAGATTTCAGGAACGCGGTCGCACTCATGATTTGCCCACTTTGGCAATACCCGCATTGTGCGACATCGTGTTTGATCCAGGCGGCGCTGACGGCGCTGCCAACCTTATCGTTGCCACTGGTCGTGGCTTCAATCGTGGTAATTTTTTTGCCTTGTACTGCAGAAACAGGCGTGACACAAGAGCGGATCGCCTGACCATCTAGGTGCACTGTGCATGCCCCACACAAGGCGGCACCACAACCAAATTTAGTGCCGGTAAGTTGCAAGGTATCGCGTAACACCCATAAGACCGGTGTGTCGGGTGCAACGTCTACGCTGGTATTTGTGCCATTAATATTAATCTCAATCATAAAAACCTCCGGTGTAGGCGGTGTAAGTCATTTGGGTGGATGTGTTGTGGAAAGCGAATGATCGGTGTCAAAAAAATTGTGTAATTTTTATTGTGTTTTTAATCGGATCTCCTGTCGGGTTTCGTGCTCAGGAGGTATGCTTAAATTAGTCTGCATCAAAAAACAGTGCGTAATACGTTGCTGTATTGAATGCAATTTAGTGCAACTATTGTGAGCCTATTTGGGGTAGATGCGCTTGCCTGATTCAATTCATTTCTTGCCCAATTTGATGATTCATTAGCGGAAGTAAAAAAACAGGGGCGCGAAAATGGTAGGCTACGATTATTCAAAAAATCTTCGGTGATACCATGCAAACAGAGCTTCAAACGCGATCTGTAAATAGCCAGACATTGGCGGAACTGGTTGGCAATATTGTCCAAACCGATGGTGATTGCACGACTCATATTCCAGGGTTAGTGATGGTTAGGCGCAGCAATATCACTAATCCGATGCCGTGTTTTTATGGCTTAGGGTTAGCCCTGACCGTACAAGGTGGTAAGCGGGTTACTTTAGGGGAAGAGATTTTTGATTATGCCCCCGGACAATCGCTGGTGACATCGGTCGATTTACCAGTGGTGTCTTACGTAACACGCGCCAGTAGTGAGCAACCTTTTTTGGGTATGCTTTTGACGCTGGATACATTGGCGATTGCGCAATGTGTCGCTACGATGAATTTTCCTGCGCCTTTGAAAAATTCGGCATTGTTGGGCATGTCGGTAGTGAGTTTGGATGAGGGTTTGTTAGATGCCATTGTCCGTTTGGTGCGGTTGCAGAATGATCTGGCACTAATTCCCTTAATTGCTCCGCTGATAAAACAAGAAATCATCGTGCGCCTGCTTAGTGGTGAGCATGGTCCAACTTTGCGGTATTTGGTGACAGCAGGCTCGCCGGGGCAGCAAATTGCAAGAGTTATTTCTTGGCTTAAACAACATTACACCGAAGATGTGGCTATCGATGATCTGGCCAGCAAAGCGCACATGAGTCCTTCCACTTTTCGCTCGCACTTTCGTGCGGTGGCTGGCATGAGTCCATTGCAATACCTAAAGCACTTACGGCTGCAAAATGCACGTCAACTCATGCTCGTTGAAGATATCGATGCCAGTAGCGCAGCCTTGAGAGTCGGTTATGAAAGTGCCTCGCAATTTAGTCGTGAATACACAAGGCTGTTTGGTGCGCCACCATTGCGAGATATTAAGCGGGTTAGATTAGTGATATAAAGAATTAGTTTTAAACCGAAAATTTCCATTAGGATTTGAGATGAGGGTAGGTGCACTTTTTAAGGTAATTTCGACGTGAATGAGGCGCTCATGGCAAGCCATGAGCAACGAAGAACGCCGAAAATGCGCCGTCAACGATCAAATAGCATCTCCGCTGTATCTAATGAAAAATCACGGTTAAATATCAAAGCTAATTCCTTGTGCCAACGGCAGTGCATTACTGTAATTCACGGTATTGGTCGAACGGCGCATATAAGCTTTCCATGCATCAGAGCCAGATTCGCGGCCGCCGCCAGTGTCTTTTTCACCGCCAAACGCGCCACCAATTTCTGCGCCGGATGGGCCAATGTTGACATTGGCAATACCACAGTCGCTGCCGACATCTGAAACAAATAATTCAGCTTCGCGCAAATCTGTGGTGAAGATGCTCGATGATAAGCCTTGCGGCACCTCGTTATTCCAAGCAATGGCTTGTTGTAGATCGTCATAACGCGTGATGTATAAAATCGGCGCAAAGGTTTCGTGATGCATGCAGGCAGTTTGTGCTGGCATTTCTACCAGCGCAGGTTGCACGTAATAGCCATTGCTGCAGTCTGCGACTTGTACACGTTCGCCACCAGTGACTTTGCCTTGTTCATCGCTGGCGATTGCTAAGGCGCGTTGCATGTTGTCAAACGCCGCTTGATCAATCAGTGGACCAATCAGGGTGCTGGCGTGTAGCGGGTTGCCGATCGGTAGCGCCGCGTAAATCTTTTTCAGGCGCGGTACTAGCGTGTCGTAAATACTGCGGTGTACAAACAGGCGGCGCAGTGTGGTGCAACGTTGGCCGGCGGTGCCAACGGCAGAGAAGGTAATGGCGCGCACCGCCAGTTCTAAATCGGCACTGGGGGCGACGATCATGGCGTTGTTGCCGCCCAGTTCGAGAATGGTACGCGTCAAGCGTTTGGCACAGCTTTCGGCAACCTGGCGACCCATGCGCGTGCTACCGGTGGCGCTGACTAGCTTGACGCGGGTGTCTTCCACCATTTGCGCACCAACTTCGCGTGCGCCGATCAATAACTCGGCCAAGCCTTGCGGTGCCTGATTCCCATGCAGATTAAAACGGGCCACCGCATTCATGAATAGTGCATGGGTTGCCAGCGCGGTGAGCGGGGTTTTTTCAGATGGTTTCCAGATTACGCTATTGCCGCAGACAAAAGCCAGCGCCGCATTCCATGCCCACACCGCGACTGGGAAATTAAATGCCGAAATCACGCCCACCACGCCGAGTGGATGCCAGACTTCCATCATGCGATGGCCGGGGCGTTCAGATGCGATGGTGAGGCCGTACAGTTGGCGTGACAAGCCGACGGCGAAATCGCAAATGTCGATCATTTCCTGCACTTCACCCAAACCTTCTTGCAAGATTTTTCCCGCTTCGAGGGTGACGATTTGCCCCAGTGTTTCCTTGTGAACGCGCAGCTCTTCACCAAACAGGCGAATCAATTCACCACGGCGCGGCGCGGGCACGCTGCGCCATTGCAAAAACGCGGCATTGGCGCGGTCGATTTTTTGCTCGACTTCGGCGGGCGTATCAGCACGCAGACTCGCCATGAGCTGGCCGTTGATCGGCGACATGCTGTGGATCTCTTGCCCTTGATGATCTGCGAGGTGAACGCCGACTTTTTGTAGTAGATCAAGAATCTGTGAAGAATGGGTTTGATTGTTCATGGTGTCTTTAAAATACAATGTGTGGGCAGTGAAATAAGCAGCGAATCAATAAGGGAAGCGCTTGCATTTTTTTCGCTATTTTATACTCTGCGTTGCTCTACAGCGCATAATATCGACCAAAACGATTCGCCAGAAAATCGGCCAGCGAAGCTTGCTCTTGCCGCACCATGCCGCGTTGTGGCAATTGACCATTGATCACCATATCCACCATCGTACAAATGCCCGACGCGGTGGTTAATTGAATTGCCGACAGCAGTTGACCATTTACCACCTGACTATAGATTTTTTTGGCATACGATTCTTGTTCAAGACGGCCATCACGCATACCGATCACACTCACAAACACCAGCACCACGTCTTGCTTGGTCATTGGAATTGAAGTTTCCAACACATCTTTCAAAATCGGGCGGCGCTCTAGCTTGCCTAGTTCCAAATCGCGTATCAGCATCTTGACGATATCGCGGTGACCCGGATAACGCACAGTTTTGTAATTCAGATTTTGTACTTTGCCTTGCAGGCTTTCGCACAAAGTACCCAAGCCGCCGGAAGTGTTGAAGGCTTCGTAATCAATGCCATCTAGTGAGAAATGTTCGATTTCTTCTAGCGCAGAAGTTTCCCGTAACTGACCATCGACAATTGCCTCGCAAGGGTTGCAATATTCGTTGATCAAACCGTCAGTGCTCCAAGTCAGATTATATTTCAGCGCATTGTTAGGAAAGGTCGGAAGCGCACCAACGCGCATACTGACGTCCCGTAAGCTATCAAAGCGTTTAGCAACATCATTAGCAACGATTGAGATAAAACCAGGTGCTAACCCACATTGCGGAATAAAAGCACAATTGGCATCAGCAGCGAGTTGCTTCACGAAACGCGTGCTCTCGACATCTTCGGTCAAATCAAAATAATGCGAGCCAGCCGCTTTGGCCGCGCCAGCAATCATCGGCGTCAAAAAATAAGGGCAGGCCGATAAAGTGACTTGATGACCTTGGATCAAATCAGTAATCACCTGCTTGTCACCTAGATCAGCCAGCACGGTGCGAGTGTGTGGAAACTCGGCCTTGCTGACGTACTTCAAACGTTCAGGGTCACGATCCACTACTGTAATTTCATAGTCGCCTGTGTGTGATAACAAATTGAGAATTGCATCGCCGATTTTTCCAGCGCCAAGCAAAATGAGTTTGGTGGGCATGACAGTCTCCAAAAAGTTTATTGTAGGAAGCAAGGATAGAAGTTGAATGCTTTTAGTCTAAAAGCAAACACTGTCAGAAAAAAGAGACTAAATCATCGTCAAAATGCTAGTTTATAATGCAATATGACGAAAATTTTATTCATAAAGACGTATCTACAAGAACAACGAAGAAAAACAGGCGACGTATGAAACCCCAGCTCGACGATATCGATAACAAAATTCTGGCCTTGTTAATGGACGACGCGCGTGCGCCAGTCACCACGATTGCGCGCCAAGTCGGCATCGCACGTACCACCGTGATTGCGCGTATCAATGCGCTGGAAAAGCGCGGCGTGATTGCGGGTTATGGCTTGCGCCTGCATGCAGCCATGTATCAACCCGCAGTGCGCGCGTATGTCGGCTTATCGGTCGAAGCGCGCAGCGTGGCGGCTTTGGTGAAATTTTTACAGCAGCTTCCAGAGGTAGAAACTTTGTGCGCCGTGAGTGGCGTGATTGATTACATGCTGACTTTACGCTGCAGCACGACCGAAGTATTGGACCAATTGTTGGATCAGATCGCCAGCCAAGAAGGTGTCAGACAAACTTCTACGTCGATTATCCTCAGTAAGCGGATTGATCGTACTGCCTTGTGATTGGTTTATATACTAGGCCTAGTATTTTTTTAAGTCGCTTACTATTAGTGCGGGAATGGCATGACTATTTTTAAAAAAAAGGCAGTATATCGTTGCGTGAGATTCGCTTATTTTCGGTTTAATTGTTCGAGCATTGCATTTGCGATCAAATGTTCTCCTGCCGCAGATAGGCCTTCTGCGGCGCCGCGAATATCTTTCCCCCCCTCATCTTGCCCTAATTTACTCTTTCCGACGAGTCGGGTAATGTGAATTTCCAGACCCACTATGCGTTGTATGAGGTCATCTACATATTCTTTTGGTGCATCAGATATTTTCCAAGGCACTGTTTGTGTTGCTTCATGTGTGCGAGTTAGGCGTGCAAGCAAACCTCTCAGCCATTTCTCGTTCTGATGGAATTGAATGCTTCCATAAGCGTGAACGGTGACGTAATTCCAGGTGGGAACCTGTTGATGGGATTCGTGTTTGCTTGGGTACCAGTTGGGTGAAATGTAAGCGTCAGCGGCTTTAAATACAACCATAACTTCGTCATTTTCTTGTACCTCTTGCCATAGCGAATTGGCGCGTGCAATATGCGCACTTAAAATCCCGGGGTGGTCGTCAATAACTGTTAGTTCAAATGGTAAATGATTTACATCGAGGCCATTTACCCCCTGTGTGACGAGCATGCCAAATGGATGTTGAATGATGCATTCATGCAGAACATTAATTCTTTGCTCATTGAAAGAGGGAGGTAAATACATGCTGTCAACCTTTCCGACTGGAAATCGCTAAGAGAATTCCCAACACTAGCATAGTGCCGCCCGATAGACGGGATAACAGTTTTCTCTTGAAAAGCGTGTCTGTGCTGACACTAATTAATTTATTGGTGGCAACAACAGCGGTCACATCTGCAATGGTGTTAAGAAGAACACAAATGCTTCCAAGCATAATGAATTGTGGTGTCGCTGCAAAGTTGCTCGAAACGAATTGGGGAAGAAATGCAAGAAAAAACATGGCGGTTTTTACGTTTAGAGCTTCAACGACGATGCCATCTCTGAATGCTTTTCGTAAACCTGCGGGTTGCAATGGCGGGTCGGCAGAAGCCCTGTCACCAGACAGGAATAGTTGAATGCCAAGGTAAATCAGATAAATAGCGCCTATGTATTTAATCATTGAGTAAGCAATAGCAGATTCAGCAATGAGAATTGATAAGCCAAGTGCGGCAGCAATCACATGCACCATCCCGCCAAGTGCAGCACCGAGGCTTGAAGCTAATCCCTCTGGTTTACCGGCGGAAGCAGTTCGAGCAACGACATAGGCGATCCCTGGCCCGGGAATGACCGCTAAAAGTGTTGCTGCAAGCAGGAAATTTAATGGGGGTAGCATAGTCATCATTTGATTATTGTTGAATGAAGTATCGCGTATTCGGTCAGTTACGTATTAATCCTGTAGACAAATTCTTTATTGAACAAGGGTTGGGCGAAGGATGGAGAAACAATAAAGTTTTGCTATTGCTACCTTACGTTACGACCCAAAATTAACAATGTGCTTTTGTCATTTGGCGCTTTACTATTTTCTCGACCTAGACATGAATTGACGGACATAGAGAAAGTCCAATAATGATATATTGACTGATTTTTACAATTATATTGAACAATGACTAAAAAAGTCAATATATTGACCGATCCTGCTACTCACGCTCTGACTGTGAGTGAGGCGGTTGCATGCAAGCTCAAGGCGTATCGAAAGATGCAGAAACTTTCCTTGGATGAGTTTGCCCGTCATTCCGGTGTCAGTAAGGGAATGTTGGTTGAAATTGAAAAGGGGAGTGCGAATCCCAGTATTGGCATACTTTGTAAGATTGCGGCAACGCTTGGCGTATCCGTTGCGGACATGGTTAACGTTGTGAGCAATCCCACGGTTCATTTGCTCGACAAGAAGGATATACCGGTTTTGTGGAATGGTCCAAAAGGAGGAAATGCATGCCTGTTAGCAGGCACTAGCGGTGCCAACATGATCGAGCTTTGGCGATGGGTGATGCAACCTGGGGAAACATTCAATTCGTCAGGCCATCCTAGTGGCACATACGAGCTTCTTCATGTCGAAGAAGGGGAGCTTCATTTATCGATTGATGAAACTGACTGGACGATTTTACAGGGCTGCTCAGTAGTCGCCAGAACCGATGTGCCGCATCAATATGCAAATCAGAGCGCTGGTGAACTGGTATTTACGATGACGGTGGCAGAGCTTCATTCATAGGGTTTGCTGCGCCTAATACCAAGCGAAAACTGTACCATCTGTGTCAACTGCGCTACAGCGTTTTGTTGGGCACATTTTGTGTTACCCCACAAGCTATGCTGATTTTATCCAGAATTTCGTTAGTCTGCGTTTAATCCATGTTTAATCTTTAGCACGCCAACACACGTTTAGCAACAGGATTTTGAGTCTGAACGTCAAGAATTACTTTGTGGTTTGCTTTGCAGTTTTTTATCAACCGAAGTAGGTTTTCTGACCTGGAATGTATCGACAAAATGCAGCGATGTTTGCTGCAAAATTTGTAAATGTTCAGAGGCTTTATCTAAGCCGCCACGCTCAAGTGGTGCAGAGATATTGCATTGGAAAGAATCGCTTTGCGCTTCCGATTTTTGCAGGTTGTTGATGCTTACACGTTCTTCCACTTTTTGCTCATTACTCTGATTCTGGAGCACATCCTGCTCGTTGCTAGGCAGCGTTGTTGTTTGCGCAAATACCGATGAGCTGCTAAGAAAATAGAATAAGCAGGCGGTCACCAGCATGAGCGCGCTGCTGACGGCAATGTTGGTTTTGCTGAGGCTGATTTGCTTGGCTTTGCTAGTCATGATCATCGAGTCTTTCTTGTCATTAACGGGTAAGTATGCAGCTAATTTACGCGTTTTTTATCAATTCTGCTGTACGCAGTCTATTTGAACGTCAAGATGGTAGCGAGAGTGGCTATGAGAGAATGGCTATCGTGGTTTTGGGAAAACCTGCTGACCAGACTCCACTATTGCCGAAACCGTCAAAATATTCAAACAGTTTTACGTAACAATGTGTTGTATTGCGTATTTGCTTGTAACTGACGCGCATGCGCTGCATCCAAGGCAATTTTTTCGGCATTGGTTAAGCGCTTGGCGCTAATCACGACAGTTTGCATTGCTTGTGTTGATTCAGTGGCTGCAGAGTCGTTTTGTACACCGACTGAGGCCAGTGCATCGTAATGCAATTTCTCGGCGACACTCAATCGCTTGCCAGTAATGGTCACCACTTGGCTAGGGACGCTAAGGGCGACTGGTGTATCTACATTTGGCGCTGTGCGGTGCGATAAAGCGACGACGATGACACTTGCAAAGAGAACGCTGACGAGTGTAAATCCGATTTTGATTTGTTGTGCTGTTTTCATGTTTAGCTCCGTTAAATTCGGTTAATGGGGGTCTTGAACTTTCGGTGTTAATCTATGTGTTCGTTTGCAACTGGTGTTGCGATGTGTGCACTGTAATGCGGTTTCACACAAGCTGTATTGCCTATGCGACGAAATGCAAATAACTGCGACCAGACGTCAAAAAAACTGACTTGAAACGTTTTATTAGTTAGTCAGATGGCTCTGATGGCGATCAGAGTGAACCACAAAATGGACGACAAGAATGATGCAAAATGAGAGCAAACAAAAGGTAGAACCAATTGAGCTGATCGCCGCAGATGGTTATCGCTTAGCTGCATTGATTTATGCGCCACAAGCGCAGCAGCAAGAGACTGCGCGGGCGAAGGGCAATATTCTGGTAGCTAGCGCCACAGGTGTGCCGCAAGCATTTTATCGGCGCTTTGCCGAGTATGCGAGTCAACAGGGCTTTACGGTGATGACCTTTGATTACCGTGGTATTGGTCAATCCAACTATGCCTCGTTAAAAGGTTTTCCTGCCAGCTTTTTGGATTGGGCCAAGCTCGATTTGGCCGCGGCTGTAGATGCTATGAGCGAAGCCGATGTGCCATTGTTCATGGTGGGGCATTCATTCGGTGGGCAAGCGTTGGGTTTGTTACCTAATCATCACAAAGTGGCACGTCTTTACACGTTTGCCACCGGCGCAGGTTGGCATGGCTGGATGCCGTTTGGCGAGCAGATTAAGGTGTTTTTTATGTGGCGATTGATGGGGCCATTGCTGACCAAATGGAAAGGTTATTTGCATTGGCGGCAATTGGGCATGGGCGAAGATTTACCGTTAGGGGTGTATCAACAATGGAAACGCTGGTGTCGTTTTCCGCATTACTTTTTTGATGATCCCGCGATGCTAGGCGTGGCTGAACAATTTGCCACAGTCAGTACGCCCATCGTAGCGGCTAATGCGCTGGATGATTTATGGGCGCCACCAAGCTCGCGCGACGCCTTTTTGCGTGGATATCAAAATGCAGCAAAAACTGTGATTGATCTTGATCCACGTACCACTGGACCGCTGGGTCACATGGGTTATTTTCGTGCCAAGGCCATGCCACTGTGGGGTCATGTATTGGAATGGTTTAGTGAACATCGGGGTGTCTAATTAATTCCACTAAGCAGCCGCAACTTAAAGTAACTTAAAGCGGCTATTTCAATCCAAAATTACCGTAGAGTAGAAATCAAAGTTTGGTGATAATCCGTTCGTCCTTTGATTTCGCTTATCGAGCACTGCATTTTGACCTTTGGTCTGAAGTGTAGGGCGCAACAAAATTAATTTGATAAGCTGTTAGGATCTGTTGACAAAACGGCGGCACGATTTAGCTTGTTAGCGCAAAATCGAACGATGCCAGCCGCTGCTCATTTTTATGGAAGGTCTGTATATGAAAAGCTCTGCGAGCCAATATCTTTATTCGGTGTGCCGTCAGGCAGCGCATGAATTCACGTATTTCGGTAAAAAATTTCTCAACTTCATCATGCAAACACCGCTGCCACGCGTGTTGATGGTGTGCATCGCGGTGGCGATAATGATGACTTTGTTGCCGCTGGTATTGACTTTGTTTGTACTTTTTTTGCTGTTGAAATGTTTGATACTGTTAATTGCATTTTCTATTCGGCATCAGCGCGGTAAGCCACGACAAGTGTTATATGCCAGACGATCTGCAAGACGATCGGAATATGTATCAGACGTGCACCAAAAACACTAATGGCGACTAATGATGATTAATGATGCAATCGCTCGCCTTAATGAGCGATTGCATCATTGCGCGAATACAAAAAACGTCGAATACATCTTCACCAGCCGCCAACGTAGCGCTGATTAATCGGCAATTTAATCGGCAATTATTTTTTCGGTGGTGCCAGTTTGCCGTTAACAATTTTTAAGCAGCTTCCCTTCGGTGTATAAATCCAGTCATTCGGATCGCCGTCTTTCGCGGCGGTAGAGCCGCATGAATGCAAGGCAGTGGTGCAATCATTTTGCCCGGCTTTCGCAATGCCATAACATTTCTCAAACTTGTAATCAGGTTTTTCGGGGAAAACCTGTGCATGTGCGGGCGCTAAAACACCGGCTGAAATCGCGCCGACCATGCTGGTTAGGATTAGGGAAATATTGGATTTCATAATAGACTCCTAGTAAAAAACATTGAGAAATTCATTCTCTTTGTTTATGAAAATAAATCGATTTTTTCGTTATAAATAGTAGTCGAAAGATTGGCGGATGTCTTACAGGTTGGAATCATTCATGACATCATATTTTCTCCTGTTTGCTTTTGTTTAATTGCGTTCGACGCATTAATAAATAAGCTGCCGGAATTACAAACATGGATAGTAGAGGAGCGGTAATCATGCCGCCTACCATCGGGGCTGAAATTCTTTGCATAACTTCGGAGCCTGTGCCTGTACCCCACATGATCGGTAATAAACCTGCCAATATCACGGCTACTGTCATTGCCTTGGGGCGTACGCGCAAGACTGCTCCCTCACGTAGCGCATCCAGCAGATCATCGATGGTGAGCTTGCCTTCTTCGATGCGAGCCTGCCAAGCTTGTTTAAGATACAGCAACATAATGACACCAAATTCAGCCGACACGCCGGCCAACGCAATAAACCCGACAGCGCCTGCCACCGAGAGGTTGTAGTTCAATAGATAAAGTAACCAAATACCGCCAACCAGTGCAAACGGTAATGTCGTCATGATTAGCAATGCTTCATCAAAGCGTTTGAATGTCAGATAGAGCAGCACAAATATGATCAGTAACGTGAATGGCACAACGACTTTTAATTTGGCCGTTGCACGTTCTAAAAATTCGAACTGACCTGACCATGAAATCGAGTAACCCGCAGGCAGCGCAACTTTTTCAGTGACCACGCGTTGCATTTCCTGTACCGCCGATTTGAGATCGCGGCCGCGAATATCGACATAGACCCATCCAGAGAG